>Ga0206954_1151_pt1 | contig 17863 bp, 13 predicted proteins | sample Alteio_BWOrgHeat_37_FD_153250 | JGI IMG/M metagenome (GOLD analysis project Ga0206954, IMG submission 153250) | Enriched cells from forest soil in Barre Woods Harvard Forest LTER site, Petersham, Massachusetts, United States -... | ecosystem: Environmental > Terrestrial > Soil > Temperate forest >...
GGTGTCATCGGTGATGAAGTTTTCCTGTACCCATAGGGCGCGATTCGCCTTGACCTCAAGGTCGTAGATTTGCTGTTCGGCGCGGGTGACGAATGTCTCCGCTTCCCCTATGGTGGGCCGGAGCGTATGAGCAATGCCATTCGGTGTGTTGTTGGTATCCTGCGCCAAAAGGGACGCTGAGAAGAGAAGGGTTAGCAGAAGAGCTTTTTGCACAACGACCTCCGTGAAACGGAATTGAAGGCGAGCGAAGTGGATTGTAGTCCATCTGGATAGACGCGCGAAAGCGCAACTGGGAATAAGAGAATTAAAAATCTGGTAGAACTATGTGGCATGAAGATTGGGATTGTTGTATACGATGGCGCCGATGAGCTGGACTTTATCGGTCCGCACGAAGTGCTACGGGCGGCAGCGAAGGCCGGCAAAGATGTGCAGACAAGCCTGCTCAGCATCGAGCCGCAAGCCGAAGTGGTGGCCGGATTTGGATTAAAACTGCGTCCCGAGGGTGAGCTGGATGATGCTAAGCCCAATCTGCTGATTGTGCCGGGCGGAGGCTGGGTCGCTCGCGAAGCTACCGGGGCGTGGACCGAATACCAGCGTGGCGTGTTGCCAAAGAAAATCGCCAGACTTTACGCTGAAGGTGTGATGGTGGCTGGTGTATGTACCGGAACCATGCTGCTGGCGGCAGCCGGAGTCTTGAAGGATAAGCCTGCCATTACCCACCATCGTGCAGTGGACGAACTCCGCGCGCTGGGTGTGCAGGTAGTGCAGACTCGCGTGGTGGATGCCGGCGATGTGATTACATGCGGCGGCGTCACAGCATCACTCGATCTGGCATTTTGGCTTGTTGAGCGCTTCTGGGGAGAAGCCCTTGCTGATGGAATCGCGCGATCGTTCGAATACACGCGCAGCCGCGATGTCCAGGTTTTGCCAGCAAAACGCTCCTGATTAAGCAGAGAGCGGCGACAAGGGAATCCGAAGGCGGCATCGGCGCGTACAGAAGAGTGACGTCTCTATTGCGTCCGCCGGGTCTTGGAGTATCCTTAGGCACCGGGAGCGCTGAGCGGCCCTAACACCGATATGGCACTGACGATAGGCGAACAAATCGGAGACTACGAAGTAACCGGCGTGCTTGGCGCTGGCGGTGTCGGCGAGGTCTATAAGGTGCGCCACACCATCTCCCATCGCAGCGAAGCGCTTAAGGTGCTGCGCCCGACACAGGCCAGCAGTGCAGAGCAGATCGAGCGCTTCATGCGCGAAATCCGTGTACTGGCCAGCCTGAACCATCCCAATATTGCTGCGTTGCATACAGCTTTCCGACGTGACGAAGACCTGGTAATGGTCATGGAGTTTGTTGAAGGCGAAACGCTCAGTGCGCGTTTGCGCTCCGTGGGCATCAGCATGGGCAAGAGCATTGAGTACATCAAGCAGGTGCTTGGCGCGCTCATCTATGCGCACGACCAGGGCATCATTCACCGTGATATCAAGCCCTCAAATGTGATGGTCGATCCGCACGATCAGGTGAAGCTGCTGGATTTTGGCCTGGCGGTTACTGGACACGATCCTTCGCTTACTGTTGCCGGATGGGTGTTGGGCTCGCTGCACTACATGTCTCCCGAGCAGGTGAACGGCAGGAAGGTGGACAACCGCTCCGACTTATATTCGCTCGGGGCGACGCTCTATGAATTGCTTACCGGCAAGGTTCCGATCGAGGGTGACACCAGCTACGCCATCATGGCAGGCCATCTGCATCAGCAGCCGGTGGAGCCGACGTCGGTGAATCCGCTCATACCGCACGAGCTTTCCGAGGTGGTGATCAAGGCTCTGTCGAAGTATCCCGAAGAGCGCTTTCAGAGCGCGCGCGAGTTTCTGCAGGCCCTCGATCGCACGGGAGAAGAAAAGACCGCGGCTCTTCGCCTTACGCAGGTCTACCGTGTCAGCTTCGACCCCGAAAAAGGCTCATCATCCGCAGAGCCGCCGTCATCTTCGCGGAGCACCGTGCCCATACCCAGGCCGTCACATCCGCGATCATCGCAGCAAGAGCCGCCGCAGAGAGTATCGGTAACTCAGCCGCTGGTGGAGAAGAGCGCAGTGGCCGAGAAGAGCCCATCGGCGCACACGCCAGCAGTATTGGAGCGCATTGCCAAGGAACTCGCCGTTTATATCGGCCCGATCGCAAAGATCATGGTGCAGAAGAAGGCAGGTAAGTGCAACACCATCGATGAGCTTTACAAGGCTCTTGGCGAAGAAATCGATGCCACCAAAGACCGCGAAAAGTTTATGGCTACCCGCCGAACCATTAAGGCGTAATTTTTCCTAAGCACCGGATTGCCGGGGCTCGTTACTTCTCTTCTCAATTACCAAAAGAAAATTACCGATTTATTCGTTCAGCATGCGCAGCGCCTTCTGCAAGCTCACGTACATGCGATTGAACGATGCTGTCACTTCAGAAATTTCGTCGCTTCCGCGGACTGGCAACTCGGGCAACTCTGTTTCGCCTTTGCTGATGCGGTCAGCGAGCTTTGAAAGCCGCCCTACGGGGCGAATGACGATGAAATACAGCGCCGAATCGATAACCAGTATGGTCAGAACAAAGGTGCCTACCAGGTAGATCAGCAGGTTGTGAAAGGCGCGATCGGCCTTCTGCACCGGAACCGATGTCGGCACCGAGACGATTTGCGCTGCCACGACGTCGTTCGCGTGCCATCCAAATCCGTGGTCAGGGCCATACGTTGTGATCATGCTCTTGGGAGCGTTGTCGGGCGTGCTGTGGCAGGGCAGGCATTCCGGTTTGGCAACGATGGGACGGGCGAAGTAGATCATGCGCCCGGTCGGTGTATCGCGGTCGCCGTAGATCTCTTTTTGATCGCGATGGTTTTCGAAGTTATTGATGATGTCGCGCTCCCAGTCGGCGGCGCTGTCGCGGAGATTAGTGGGGTTGAGCGTAGCTTCTTTGTACTCGTACTCGGGATAGGTTTTGCGCAAACGGTCGAAAGTCACGGTTGCCGAATAGGCCGGCACGGTTTGCGGAATGAATCCGCTGACCTCGGTATCGGGAATCTTCAACAGCAGAGGCTTCAATTCCTCAGAGGTATAGTCACGCGTGGACTTCGCGCTCTGCATCATCAGCGCCGCCTGCTCCACGACCTTCTCTCTCGCATTGTTCATAAGGAATTCGTAGGCAAAATGCGAAATCAGGTAGAGGCCGCCGCCGAACAACGCGATAAAAATCAGGTTGAATTTGAATAGCAGTTTCACGTTACGACCCTCCCTGGGCAAAACGCCGCCGCGTGCACGGTTCCCTGGCAATGGAATATCAGAGCGGATGAATGATAACCGATAACTTATAGAACACGAACAAACTTGTTGTGCCTGAAGCTACCACTTAATAACGTTGTGTCGGCGAAAGCGGATTGCTATCGAACATGCTTTTAGCGCAATGAGCAGCAGTCGGCTATTTTCGCTCTTCGCGGACCTGTGCGTTAAACTCCGCGCCCAGCAGAATGATGATCGAGATCATATAGAGCCACACCAGCAGCGCGATGGCCGCACCCAGCGACCCATAGATGACGTTGTAATTGGCATACTTCGTCACATACCAGCCAAAAATGATGGTGGCCGGGAACCACAGCACGGTAGCCAGCAGCGCTCCCGGCAGCACGCGCTTCCAGGGCTGCATGCGCGGTACCGCCATGTGATAGATCACTGCAATCACGCCGACACTGGTTACCGCTGAAATCACCCAGCGGGTAAAGGTCCACAATGCCTGCACCACTGGGCGAATTTCGTGCAGGTGCACAATGACCCACTGCTGAATCTGGTTTCCGAAGGCTACCAGTACCGTGGCAAATGCCATGGGCATGAGCGACAGCGGAACCAGTAAAAACGCAACCAGCCGCTCGTGCCAGAAATTCCAGGGATTTTTCTGAATGTTGTAGGCGCGCCGGAAGCCTTCCATCCAGGTAATCATCACGCCGGTTGCAGCAAACAACGAGATGGTCGAAGCCGACCAGATGACCTGGATCGAGCGATGGCCGCTGGTCTGGAAGTAGCTTAGTGCGGCAGTTGCAGTTCCTGGGGGAAAGATCAGATCGACGGCGGCGACGAACTGACGGGTGAGGTTGCCGGTGTGGCGAGTGGCGCCGAGCGCCGAAGCCAGTACAAGAAAAGCAGGAAAGAGCGTAAGAATCGCCGAGTATGCCGCGCCCTTGGCCAGCGTGAGCATATCGTGTTCAAACGATCTCCATACGGCACGCCGCAACAACACCAGGAATCGCACCATTTCGAAGGTAAGGGTAACCCAACGGACAAGGGTGTGGATAGATGCAAGTAGGTTGCGGGCGCTGTTTTGGGAGATCCCGGCTATTCCGTCAACACAGTACCGTGTGGGTCGACCACCAGTCTCTTCGTTCCCGGCGGAACTTTCAGCTTGAATGTGGTTTCTGCGCCGTCGGCAAAGATGCGTCCGGCGTAGACGGGTTTTGTGGAATCCGCAGCGATGGCGTAAATCGGCACCGATGTCACGAGTATGCCAGGTGCGTCTTCTTGCAATAACGTGCCGCTGGCGGAGACGCCGCCACTGCTCGCAGTAGTGAATTTCACATTGTCCAGCTCGTATTTGGGCGTTGCGATTCCGTTGACCCAGCCTTCGAAAAAACCAGTCGAGCGAGCGATGGCCTTCGTACCACAGGGATTTTGGCAGAGTTTCTTCGAATACCTGCTGCAGGTCAGAGGTGCCGAGGGAACGCCCTTCATAGCGTCCAAGCAGGGTTTTGAGGGTCTGCCAGAAGACCGCATCGTCTTTTGAGGGCGAGGCGTCGCGCAACATCTCGCGCAGCATGTGGATCAGCCAGGTGCCGCGCCCGTAAGCGATGGATTTGTAGCCGATGGGGAAGCTCGAAGAATCGAGGCGCGTGCCGAGTGTGACCGGGCCGGCATTTTGCGTCGGCTGGCCGTTATCGTTCTTGCGCTGCAGCAGGTGGCGATAGTATTCCATTGCGCGCTTTGCCGCTGCAGAATCGCTTTGCTCCAACTGCATCACGGCCATATAGTTGGCCAGCGACTCCATGACCCATTGATCGTGATAGCTATTCCATGAAACGGCGTCACCCCACCACTGGTGCGCGACTTCGTGCGATTCAACCAGTCCGCTGTAAAGAATCGATCCCATCTCTTTATCTTCCGGACGCCCCTTGTAGTTTTTTTCCAGGATCTCCGGCAGATCTTTGCGTGGAACGAAGCACAAGTTGGAAAGGTAGACCAGTCCCGGCCAGCCCTGCGATTCGACCGTGGGAATGGGCGTGATTGACAGCGTTGTGATGGGCAATGCTCCCAGCTTGCTACTGAGGAAGTCGACGGTGCGCGTAGCCTGGCTGGTGATTTCGTGCAACTGCTCGCCGGAGATCAGCGCCGGTGGCGCTGTGTTTACTCCAAAAACGGTGGTGCGACGATCGTCTCCCACGGTATGAACATTCCGTGCCGTTGCCTCGCCTTTCGGAATTTCCATGTTGACTGCTGAATAAGCTTCGATGTCGATTCCATTGGCGCTGCTGCCAGCTTTTTCGAAGCGTCCCAGGCTGAAGCCGGCGATGGGAATCACACTCTCCGAAATCCAGTGGCTCCTGGTGTTGGTGCCGGAATTGCTGGTGCTTGCCAGCTTGCCGGTGGCTACCAGCTTCCATTGTGCCGGATAGTCAAAGGTCAGGTCATAACGTGCCATGCTGATGACGCTCGGGTGCGGATACCAGGTTTCGCGGTCGCCCAGATAAAGCAGGCCGGTGCCAGTATCGACCAGCGCCGAGCCAGCGTATTGCAGGTGCAAGCGTATGGTGGTTCCAGTTTGTAGAGCTTGCGGCAGAAACAGTGCAAGGCTATCTTCGCCGTGGCGAGCCAGATCGGTGCCATTTAACGATTCGTTTTGCACGATCTCGGCGGGGCCAACGCCCTCTACCTGCGCGGCTGAAACTTTCAAATAGCGCGAGAGCCCGAGGAAAATGGCGCGCAGGTTGTTGCGATTGCTCTGCAGCGTAAGAATTGCCTCACCCTCGATTTGCGTCGGCGGTTTGACCATTGTGTGGATTTCGAAATCCGAGACATGAAAAGGCTCTTCCAGCGGCCGCTTGCTGTTACGCACCGAACGCATAGGGAACATAAGCATGAGGTCGTAGTGGCTGTCTTTGGAAGCCTTGTCGATGCGTCCCACCGAGATCTGCTCGGGCCGGCGCGTATCGAAGACCACGTCGAGCGTGCCAAATTGCGTGCCTCCGAAGAAGGCATGCAGAAATGATCCCGGCTGGCCGCTTTCCGTTCCCGCCCCGGAACCTCCAGAGGCATTTGCCAGAAGCGTAGCCAGCATCAGCGAGTCGGCCGGAATCAGCGAGTTGGCATAAGTTTCCCATTGCCCCAGAAAGGCCGGCCCGTCGCTTTCAGGATCATCCAGAGGACGAAACACTGAGGCTTGCGCCAGCATGGCGGCATCATCGAAGCGAAAGAACGCCCAGCTAAAGTCCACGTCAAGCTGGGCAGCATTGGTAAACAGCGCCAGCGCCGAGCGTTCCCTCTGCGATGGAGGCATGATGAGCAGTTCCCCGTCTCCGGCAAAGAATGCGCCGGTCACATGGCCATCGACGCCCTGCAGAAAGGCGATGGTGCCATCTTCGAGGCTGAAGTGAATATCTTCGCGATCAAAGGTCAGATCGCGGACCTTGTAGATCCGGTTGTGATCCACCTTGGTGTCGTGTAAAGCATGATAAAGCGCCAGGCCGTTGCGCCCCTGGATAGCCGGAGTCGAGGTAGCCGCCGGAGCCTGTGCCAGCAGCGCAGGCGGCAACAACAGGGCTGCCAGCGCTCCCAAGAGTAACCAGGGACGTGCTTTATCTTGTGCCGAAGGCGATAAGAGCTTGGTAAAATTCGCTCGCATGCTTAGTAGACGAATCTGGCCAGTAATTTTACTGTGCCTTCCCATGCTTCGGGCGGATGTAATTCACCTTAAGAATGGCCGCACCATCCATGCCGATACCACCAGCGTAAACAAAAACAAGCTGGAATACACGCTCGGCGAAAACACTTATACCATCCCGATGACTTCGGTTGATCGCATAGACACCAGCGGCGAAGGGGGTGTTCCCGACGCGCCTGCGATTGCAGTGCCTATGGAGTCGAGCAGCCGGCTCGAAGATCTGCAAATGAAGCAGCCTAACCTCTTCGAGAACGGAGTGGTCAATCAGGCTGTCGTGCAGGCCATTGAGGCCAAACACGACGACCAGATGATAGCCCAGATGTACCTGATCATCGGTCTGCATGAACAGGGCCTCGGAAACAGCGGCAGCGCGCATCTCGCCTTCAGCCAGGCGCTGGAGCATGCCAACGGACTTGGGCGCATGGACGACATCATCCAGACCCTGCTCATGCGCCATCTGAATGCCGAAGCCATACGTTTTGCCGAGACCTACGTGCGTCTCTCGCCGGATTCGGCGGCGGCTTACAAGTGGCTGGGAATCTCCTATTTTTACAGTGACCGTCGCGCCGATGCCGCCAAGGCGCTGGCGCGTTCGATCGAACTGCATCCAGACGATCAGCTTTCGGCCCTGCTTGACCGCGCACGCCGCGAAAGCACCACCGAAGCCGGCTTTCGCGAAGAAGACAGTGGACATTTCGTGATGACCTTCGAAGGCAGCGCCGTCTCCGAGAGATTCAAGAGGGCTCTGCTTTCCACGCTGGAGCGGGATTTTGACGATCTGGTGGGCGATTTCAGTATCTCTCCGCACGACCGTATTTCAGTGGTGCTCTATACCAAACAGGAATTCTTTGACGTCACCCGTGCCGCCAACTGGACGGGCGCGCTCAACGATGGCAAGCTGCGCATCCCGGTCAGCGGCCTGGATGATGTGAACTCCGACCTGGCCACAGTCCTAAAGCACGAACTCACCCATTCTTTCGTCAACCAGATGACTCACGGGCATTGCCCGGTCTGGCTGAACGAAGGCATCGCCATGACGGAATCGTCGTTCTCGATTGGCTCCCATGGTCCGGCATTGGCTCATCTTTATCAGAGCGGAGGCGACGTGCCGCTCAATTACCTTGAGGGAAGCTTCATGAATCTCTCCACGCCGCAGGCCTCGCTTGCCTATGCTGAATCGTTCGCCGCCGTCAGCTATATGCGCACGCAATTCAGCATGGCCGAGGTGGTCCGCATTTTGCAGCGCCTTGGCCAGGGCGAGCCGATCGAGTCTGCCATGCGCCAGACCATCCATGTTGGGTATGCCGATCTTGAAAGCGGGATTAAGGACGATCTGGTGCGGCAGTATGGGAAATGAGAGTTTTGTCGCGAGGAACGTTAGCTGCGAATGCAAATCCGCTTGAGCGGGTCGACTGAATTTGTACAGAACTGTTAGAGAGATTGTTTTAACGGGAGGCCAAAGGATGCAAGCAAAAGCCTTGGGTGCGCTCACATTCTGTGTGTGTCTGCTGCTGCTGAACGGATGCGAAGTAGAAACAAAACCTAGTCCCGAAGTGCAGAAGCAGGGCGAAAAGCTCATGCAAATGACAACGCCAGAGCGCCAGAAAGCTCTGGCACAGATGACCCCGGAAGAGCAGCTCAATGTCTACCTCTATGGGCAGAGACACGAACCACCTATGAACTTGCATGTTTTGATTGCCCCCAATTGGAAGGCGCTGCTTCCGGTTGTGAAAGTACGTTTGGCTGCGGAACATGATGAGCCCAAGATTGCCAATATGATTGCGCTTCTGAAGTTCATATCCAATACGCAGTGTTCTTTGGCGGCCCGCAAAGATCTTGCGGACGTAGCCGAAAGAGCGCTCAATCGAGTGGACTCAAGCCCTTACGATCGGGATGCTAGCGGCGACTTTTACAGCATGCTGCATCCCGTCAAACCGTTGCCGGCGTGCGAACTCTGATCCAGACTTATCATTTCGTCTGCAAACCACTGCTGCTTTTCTCCGTCTAACCCCGGTGGCGTCTCTTCCGCTGGCAGCGTACACTATTCAGAAGCCATTCTTTATCTATGAAACGACTTACATTAGCAATCTGCGCGGTTTTGGCCATGGGGTGTGCGGCATCGGTTTCTGCCGATACCGTCATTGAAGACATTATTGCCCGGGTCAACAATCAGATCGTTACCCGCACTGAATTTCTCCGCCAGAAGGAGCAGGCGGCGGAAGAGGCAAAGCATGCCGGTCCAGATGATCCACCGCCGGCCAAAGAGCAGGACGTGCTCCGTGACCTCATCGACCAGCAACTGCTGCTTGAAAAGGGCAAGGAAATCGGCGTCAATCCCGATGCGGACGTGATCAAGCGCCTCGACGACATCCGCAAGCAGATGGGCCTTGCCAGCATGGACGACCTAGAAAAGGCGATGCAGCAGCAGGGTGTCGTTTTCGAGGAATACAAGCAGCGTCTGCGCGAGCAGTTCATTACCCAGCAGGTGATTCGCGACGAAGTCGGCGGCAATCTCGGCAACAAGATTACGCAACAGGAGATTTCCGACTACTACAACGCCCACAAAAAAGACTTTGCCCAGCCGGAACAGGTGCGGCTGAGCGAAATCCTGATTGCGACCAATGGTGACGACCCTGACAAACTGGCCAAGGCCGATGCCGATGCGAAAGCAGCCCTGGAAAAGATTCGTGGCGGCGCCAAGTTTGAAGATGTAGCCCGCCAGGTTTCAAGCGGTCCTACGGCAGCAGACGGTGGCGATCTGGGCACATTCAAGCGCGGCGCTCTGGCCAAGGAGCTCGAAGATCAGACCTTCAACATGAAGGTCGGAGACACCAGCGACCCTATCCGTACGCGGCAGGGCTTCGTGCTGCTCAAGGTCACAAGACATATTCAGGAAGGCGTGCCCACACTGAAGGACCTCACGCCGCATATCGAGGAATTGATCTATTACCAGAAGCTGCAACCGGCTCTGCGAACCTATCTCACCAAGCTTCGGGAAGAAGCGTACATCGATATCAAGCAGGGATATACCGATTCCGGCGCGAGTCCGAATCAGACCAAACCCATCTTCACCGACGCTGATGCAAATAAGACGGCGAAGAAACAGAAGAAGAAAAAGCGCTTCCTGGTGTTATAAAGCACCTGGTGCCCAGTCCTTTTAAAAGCCCTCAACACTTGAGGGCTTTTTTATTGTGTTCGGTACGAATTGAACATCTAGTTCATTTGCCGGATGGTTGCTGCCTGCGAAGTGGAGTAACATAGCCTTTTCCTGCTTGCTCTCGCAGCCGTGCAGGACCAGGACCTCATGAAAGATTTCTACATCTCCGATGCGCCACGGCACGAGAATCAAGTCATCACATCGTATTTCTGCGTTACCTCGAAGCAGGTCAAGCCGCGGCGCAATGGCGGCGAGAACTATATTGCGCTCACGCTCGGCGACCGCTCCGGCCACCTCGACGCCAAAATGTGGGACAACGTTCCCGATTACGTTGATACCTTCGAGCAGGACGACTTCGTCAAGGTCAAAGGCCTGATCAACCGCTACAACGGACGCATGCAGTTAACCGTCCACATGATTCGCAAGCTGCATGATCAGGAAGTCGATTTCGGCGATTTTCTGCCCAAGACCTCCAGCGACATCGATCAGCTCTGGCAGATGCTGCAGGGTTTCGTTGCCAGCATCAAGAACGATCATCTGCGCAACCTGCTCAACGTCTTTATTGCCGATCCTGAGATCGCGACCGCATACCGAACCGCGCCTGCGGCAAAGACCCTGCACCATGCCTATATCGGCGGTTTGCTTGAACATGTGGTCTCGCTAATGCGCTCCTGCGATTTGCTGACCCCAAACTATCCGCATGTGAATCGTGATGTGGTGATGGCCGGCATCTTCTTTCACGATCTCGGCAAGATTCACGAGCTTACCTATCAACGCTCTTTCGGATACAGCACCGAAGGCCAGCTTCTCGGCCACATTGTGCTCGTGCTGGAGATGCTGCAAAAGAAATTGCAGACGATTCCCGACTTCCCCAACGAGCTCAAGCGCCTGTTGGAGCACCTGATCGTAAGCCATCATGGGCAATACGAATTCGGCTCGCCCAAATTGCCTATGACTCCCGAAGCGCTCATGCTGCACTATCTCGATGACCTGGACTCGAAGCTCGAAGCCATGCGCGCACAGATCGCCCGCGACACCGACAGCGAATCTGAGTGGACGAGCTACAACACCTCACTGCAGCGTCCAGTGTTGAAGATGGAAAAGTATTTAGGTGGAGAGAAGGCGGCCAACAGCGAGCAGCCAGAGGTTAGCGCGCCAGAAGACAGTGGTCAGCCGTTGAAAAGCAGCGAGCAGCAATCAGCGGTCAGCGCTCAACCTGAAAGCAGTCCGCAGCAGTTATCGCTTGCCGCTCAGTTGGAGAAAAAAGCCAGTGATCATCGCCCAACGGCGAGCACTCAGCCTGCTACAGCCGCTGCAAAAAATTAATCGACCGATTACTGCTCGGGTTCAGCCAGTGCAATCCACTGGCTGAATGCTGAGTGGCGAATGCTACTGATTCACCGGCACCTTCACGATCTTCTTCTGGATCGCATAGGTCACCAGTTGTGCCTTATTGTGAATGTCGAGTTTGCGCATCAGGTTGAACTTGTGCGCTTCGACGGTCTTCACGCTCAGGCCCAGGATAACGGCAATCTCCTTGACTGAATTGCCCTCTGCCAGCAACTTGAGAATTTCACGCTCGCGCGGTGTCAGCGTCGACATCCGAGGACGCATCTTGGTATCCCGCACCCGCGCGCGGAAATCCTCCACCAGTTTGCCCAGTACTTGCGAGCTTAGATACTTGCCGCCTTTGTAGACATCACGCACAGCGGTTACCAATTGCGGCGCGGGCGTGTCTTTCAGTACGTAACCCGATGCACCGACCTCAAGACACTGGATGAGGTAATCTTCGTCCTCATACATGGTGAGAAAGAGGATTTTGGTTTCCGGGCGATTTTTGCGAATCTGCCGCGCGGCCTCAAACGAGGAAAGCCCCGGCATGCCAATATCCATGAGGACAATATCGGGGCGCAACTCACGGGCCTTCTCGATGGATTCACCACCATCGGAAGCCTCACCTACTACTTCAAAATCGGATTCACTTTCCAGCAAGCGCTTTACGCCCTGCCGGAACAACGTATGATCGTCGGTTAATAAACACCGGATTTTCGGCATTGGCCCACCTTCTCAGAACTAAGACCCTTGGCCTGACATCCCGCTACTGCGAAATCCCCAGCCTTATGAGTGGGATGCCTTAACCTGAGTAAAAGTCTGTCTCAAGATTTTTTTTATGCGCTTTGTTGAAACCCTCCTGCTGCGCTCGCGGGAACCGTAATTTCAATGCGCGTCCCTTTTTGCTTGCCCGAGATCATCTTGACCTTGCCGCCGAGCGATGTAATACGCTCGGTGATGCCGGCGAGGCCGAAGGAGTTGGCTTTGGGCGATTTTGTTTCAGGCCCATTCACAACAAAACCTATGCCGTCGTCTTCGATTTTTAAATGCAGTCCGCCTTTGAGGTTGGCAAGCGTGACAGAAACCGTTTTGGCCTGGGCGTGCTTGCGTACGTTATGCAGCGCTTCCTGCACTACGCGATATACGGCGGTTTCAATCTCCGGCGCGAGCCGCCCGATTTCGTCGTCGACCGTGACCTGGACTTTAAGGTCACTGGTTTTGGACATATCTTTGGCCTCTTTGCGAATCGCAGCGATCAGGCCAAGCTCCTGCAGAAGCAGGGGCGAGAGTCGCGCGATGATGCGGCGGATGCCCTCGATTGTGCGATCCACGACCGCCAGCGTTTCCTTTACGCGCTTCTTGGCGGCACGCGCGGCCAGCGACGATTCCAGCATCCCCAGGTAAAGCCGGATCACCATCAGTGCCTGTCCGGTTTCGTCGTGCAGTTCGCGGCTGATGCGTTTGCGCTCTTCCTCCTGCGCACGCAGCAGGTGCGCGGAGAGTTCCGCGATGCGTCCCTCGCGCTCTTTCAAAGCTGTATGCGTCCGCGCCCGGTCGATGGCCAGCGCGGTGCGGTCGGCGATGGCGCGCATCAGTTCGCGTTCCTTAGGTAGCCACTCGTAAGGCTTGGGAAAGCCGATCATCAGCACGCCCATGGTATTGCCGTGCCGGTCTTTGAGCGGAACTCCCCAGAGCGAATTTGCCTTTTGCCGGATGAATTCGCTGCGCACCATCGGATTTTCGGCGACGTTGAGAATCATCATCGGTTCGCCGGTGGTCGCAATGTTATTGGCCATGCCGGGTTGATCCTGCAGGTCGTCCGGGGTATTTCCGATGTCACGATCGCCAAAGCCGGCGATGGCTTCCACTCGCAACGTCTCCGATTCGGGTACCTTCAGCAGCACCAACCCAAGATTCGCGCTGAAGTTCGCTAGCGTATGGTCGAGCACACGCGAGAGAATGCTGGAGAGATCTCCAGCCGCAAGCTCCGCGTCCAGCACTGCCAGCAATGTCGTGGACGCTTTCGCTTCCGCATCGAAATATGCTCCTGAAATGGTGACAAATGTCGCTGAGCGCAACAGCTCCAGCGCTGAAGATGCTTGTGCTGTGCGTGCGCCAAACAGCGCGTTCAGGTGCTTCTCGCAAAGTTCGGAGTAGAGCGCCAGCGCCTCTGCCACCGAACGCGTATCCACCTGCAGCTTTGAGAGCCGCGTGCCATAGTAGTTGGCATTTTCAAAATAACCGGTGAAATCGTTACGGACGAGAAATTGGCCGCTGCCGGAGAGCGAAATGCGTTCCAGCACGCTCACCATGCGGTCGTCAAAGGAGTAGCGCTGGCGCAGAAATGTACGCCACTGCGGCGCTATGCTTTCAAAGTGTGTGGCCAGCGCCGTGGTGACCTCGACGATGAGGCCACGCGAGCTTTCCTTAAGAGGCAACACTGCTGACATGGTGGCTCCGATTAATCCGGATTCTCATGAACCCGCCCGAAATGGAACCGTTGTGTCAGGGCACGGATTGATCCGTGCCAATTCGAATGCTTTCTTCTTTTGGCTTTAGCCGCTGAGGTTTGCTTTGAAATCCTCAGAATCATTTTGCGGCCTGCGATGTGTTGCAGGGGCTAAAGCCCAAGGTCCTATTGACCTCTTCGGCACGACTAAAGTCGTGTCCTGACACAAATCTGAACTCTTTCGGTAGTCATGAACTATTTACTACAACGAAAACCAAAGAGCCTATGCCGTTAATTAAAGGCTAAACCTTACGCCGTGGCTCTGTCCAGCAGAAGTTAAGGTGTAAGGGCGCGCCGCTTGGTTGCTTGGCAGCAATCCCGGCCCGAATGCGTCCGGGGCTGATCGAGATAGCCCAGAGTTGATACAATCTCCTTTCTGACCAATATGTTGCGCTACTACACTGCAGGGGAATCCCACGGAGAAGCTCTCACCGCGCTGCTGTCTGGCATGCCGGCGGGACTCGACATCGACTTGGCATTTGTGAACCGCGAACTCTGGCGTCGCCAGCAGGGCTTTGGACGCGGCGGACGAATGCGCATTGAAACCGACACGGTGCATATTCTTTCCGGCGTCCGTCACGGTAAAACCATCGGTTCGCCGATCGCGATGCAGATCCAGAATCGCGATTGGAAGAACTGGGAAGAGATTCTGCCGGTCGAAACCGGCGATCCTACCAAGCACAAGGCCGTAGCCTCGCCGCGTCCCGGACACGCCGACCTGGCCGGAGCGCTGAAGTACAACCTGCCCGATGCTCGTTACGTGCTCGAACGCGCGTCCGCTCGTGAATCGACTTCGCGTGTGGCCCTGGGCGGTTTTGCCAAGCTGTTGTTGAATGCGCTTGGCATGGACGTGGCCAGTCACGTGATCGCCGTAGGCGAAGCCACACTACAGACCGAAGTTACCTGGGAGCAGATCGTGGCCTTGCGTGAAAAGCAGGAAGTACTGCTGAACTGCGCCGACCCCGATTCTGAGCAAGCGATGAAGGCCGAGGTGGATAAAGTGCTGCGCACCGGCGACACCATCGGCGGCGTTTTTGAAGTGGTCGCTCACGGCGTACCTGCAGGACTCGGCACCTACGCCAATTGGGATGAGCGCCTCGACGGCCTGCTGGCTCAGGCTGTGATGTCGTTGCAGGCAGTGAAGGGCGTCGAGATAGGACGCGGTGTGACCGCCGCTTCCACTCCCGGCTCCAAGGTTCATGACGAAATCGGATACTCGGCCGAAGCGAAAGAGCCGACAGATTCCGGCCCTTACACGCGCTTCGTCCGCAACCAGAACAATGCCGGCGGTATCGAAGGCGGCGTTTCGAACGGTGAGAATGTCATTGTCCGTGGCTATCTGAAGCCGATCTCGACCTTGCGGAGGCCGCTGAAGTCTGTGGACTTTAAGAGCCGCGAACCGGTATCGGCTGCTTACGAGCGTTCCGATGTTTGTGTAGTACCAGCCGCTGGTGTAGCCGCCGAAGCCATGGTGGCATTGACGCTGGTGCGGCTGGTGCTGGAGAAATTCGGTGGTGACTCGATGACCGAATTGATTCGCAACTACCGTGGCTACTGCAAACAATTGCAGGAGTTTTAAAGGATCGTTAAGCCCGAAGAAATTGCTCCAGAGAAACTTCGCCGGATGACTCTCGGCAATTTCCCGGCACTCTGCAGGTAGTAAAGAGTCAGTCGAAAGACAACGAAAATTCAGCCCCGACAGGGGCGGCATAGGGTAGCCCAGGCCGGAAGGCCTGGGTAGACTGAAACAATTCAAGCCCCGGAGGGGCGACACAAAACTCATCAAGATCCGCGACGATCCGGATGGCAAAGAATCTTTCCACCCCATTCGCGAATCTTTAAATTTAGAAGAAATGATCTATAAGATTGTGAAGTACGGCGATCCCATCCTGGAGAAGCCGACCGAACCTGTCACCGAATTTGATGACAAGCTTGCGAAGCTGGTCGACGACATGTGGGAGACCATGTACGAAGCCCATGGTGTCGGCCTGGCCGCTCCTCAGATTGGCATCTCCAAGCGGCTTACGGTCGTCGATTGCAGCTTTAAGGAAGATCCAAAAGCGAAATATGTTCTGGTGAATCCCAAAATTATCTCCACGGAAGGCAAGCAGACCGGCTCCGAGGGCTGCCTCAGCCTGCCGGAGATTCGCGCCGACGTTACCCGCGCCATGAAGTGCACCGTCCGCGCCCAGGACGTAAAGGGCAAAACCTTCGAGGTCACCGGCGAAGAGCTGCTGTCGCGTTGTCTGCAGCATGAAATCGATCACCTCGATGGGAAACTCTTCATCTTCCGCATCAGCGCGCTGAAACGCGATCTGCTGCTGCGTAAAATCCGCAAGCTGCAAAAAGCGGGAGAATGGTAGGGAATTTGTAATTTGGTAATTTCAAATTTGGTAATTGCGTGAAGAGTGTAAATGCAACCGTCAGTTTTCGCTGCCCGATATTTGAATGAAAGGCTTTCGCTGATGCTGAGCGCTTTTTAATTACCAAACTCGAAATTACCAAATTACAAATGAACCTGGTTTTCTGTGGCACCCCTCAATTCGCGGTTCCTGTTCTTGAAAAGCTCATAGAAGCCGGGTATACGATTCCGCTGGTGTTGACTCAGCCGGACCGTCCTCGCGGACGTGGCATGGAAGTGGCATTTTCGCCAGTAAAAGAGTGCGCACTGAAGCATGGACTTACGATCCAGCAGCCCGAAAAAATCAAAAAGAATGAAGATCTGATGCAGACGCTGCAGTCCATCAGCCCTGATGTGATTGTAGTTGTGGGCTATGGGCGCATTATTCCTAAATGGATGCTCGATTTGCCGCGCTTCGGCAACATCAATCTGCATGGTTCGCTGCTGCCGAAGTACCGCGGGGCGGCTCCGATCCAGTGGGCTATCGCCAGCGGGGAAAGCGTTACCGGCGTGACCACCATGCTGCTTAATGAAGGCCTCGATACCGGCGATATTCTATTGCAGGCAAGCGAGCCGATTGCGGATGACGATACCAGCCTCACACTGGCGCCGCGACTCGCGAAGATCGGAGCCGAGTTAATGCAGAAGACACTCGAAGGCCTGCAGGCTGGCACCATCAAGCGCATTCCGCAGGACGACTCCAAGGCCAGTCTCGCGCCAATTCTGGAGCGCGAAGACGCGCAGATCAGCTTTGCCTGTACAGCACAGCAGATTTACGAGCGCATGCGCGGCTTCACTCCATGGCCGGGAGCGTACACGACTTTTCGCGGTAAGAAGCTGATTGTGCACGCAGCAAAGCCGAGTGCGGAAGCGCTGAATCTGTCTCCAGCCCAGCTTGGCGTTCAGCCTGGCCGTCTTTTTGTCGGCTGCGCCAAATACACAGTACTCGAACTGTTTGAAGTGCAACTCGAAGGCAAGAAGCGCCTGGCCGCCCGTGAATTTCTGGCGGGATATAAGCTGGAATCACAGGAAGCCCTGGGACAGCCAAGCAGTGTATAGCATTTTGGCAAGCGGGTAATTTTAGTTTATTGAGCGTGGAAGCCAATACTTGAAATGCTAATTGCCAGAACAGAATTCTTTTTCCATTACCCAAATTACGCACTTACCAATTTCATGTCCCTCTCTCCATCCCGCCGCGCAACCTTTGACGTCCTCAATCGCGTGTATACCCAGGACGCTTACGCGGTCGATTTGCTGCACTCGGCATTACTCGACAACCTCTCGACTGCAGACCGCGCACTCGCTATGGAAATCACGATGGGCGTCCTGCGCTGGCGAAGTGTGCTGGAGTTTACTCTGCAACCCTTTATCAAGCAGGCATTCTCGCGCCTCGATGTCGAAGTGCAGATCGCGCTGCAGATGGGCGCGTATCAACTGCTATTTCTTGATCGAATTCCGGCAAACGCGGCGGTAAACGAGAGCGTGGAGCTGGTGAAGCGTTCGCGCAAA
>Ga0206954_1149_pt2 | contig 17709 bp, 17 predicted proteins | sample Alteio_BWOrgHeat_37_FD_153250 | JGI IMG/M metagenome (GOLD analysis project Ga0206954, IMG submission 153250) | Enriched cells from forest soil in Barre Woods Harvard Forest LTER site, Petersham, Massachusetts, United States -... | ecosystem: Environmental > Terrestrial > Soil > Temperate forest >...
CGCGCGGAGCGTTCGAGCAAGCGGGAGTGGAGATAAAAGACGTCGCCGGGATAGGCTTCGCGTCCGGAGGGACGCTTGAGGATGAGGGAAACCTGGCGATAGGCGACGGCGTGCTTGGAGAGGTCATCGTAAATGATGAGCGCGTCCATGCCGTTATCCATGAACCATTCGCCCATGGCGGCACCAGAGAAGGGCGCGATGTACTGGCTGGTGGCCGAATCCGAAGCGGTGGAGGAGACGACGATGGTGTAGGGCAGGGCACCGAGGGTGCTGAGTGTTTCCACCACGCGGGCGACGTTGGCGTTTTTCTGGCCGACGGCAACGTAGATGCTGTAAAGAGGGCGGAAGCCGGGCTTGCCTTCGTTTTCGCGATTGATGCGGGCCTGGTTGATGATGGTGTCGATGGCAATGGTAGTCTTGCCCGTGGCGCGATCGCCGATGATCAATTCGCGCTGGCCGCGGCCAATCGGGATCATCGCGTCGATGGCGGTGATGCCGGTCTGGATGGGCTGGCTGACCGATTTACGGGCGATAATGCCGGGGGCGAGTTTTTCAACCGGGTAGAAGATATCGGTCTTGATGTCACCCTTGCCGTCAATCGGGCGGCCGAGGGCGTCGACTACACGGCCGAGAAGCGCTTTACCGACGGGAACCTGGAGGAGCTTTCCGGTGGTGCGGACCTGGTCGCCTTCCTTGATCTTGCTAAATTCGCCGAGGATGATGGCGCCGACTTCGGTTTCCTCAAGGTTGAGGGCAAGGCCCATGACACCGCCGGGAAACTCCAACATTTCGTTGAGCGCTGCGCCGGAGAGGCCTTCAATCTTGGCCACGCCGTCGGAAATTTCGCGGACGGTGCCGATGTTGGATTGGGCCACGTCGGTTTTGAGGGAGGTGATCTGGGATTTGATTTCTTCGAGGAGGGTGCTCATGGGATTGGGGGAAACGAAGAGCGTAGAAGTTAGAGCTTGGAACTGAAAGGCAGTTCCCGAGCCCGGTTCAACGCTTTCGGTTCATTTCATTAGTTCTGTGTTCTTAGTTCTTACTTCAACGTTCTTAGTTTATGAGAAGGCTTGCTGGAGGCGATCGAGTCGGCTGCTCAAGGAGCCGTCCCAGATACTGCTGCCGCGGCGGATGCGCAACCCACCGAGGAGATTGGGTTTTTCCTCGTAATAGGTGCGGCTGGCCGGTCCGAACTGTTTTTCGAGGTCCTGGAAAATACTGGCGCCACGATCAGGCAGGGGGGTGGCGCTTTCAACCTGGACGGTGCGTTCCTCGACGGCGATCTCAATGAGCCGTTGCAGGCGCGAGAGGACGGGCAAATAGTTACGTGGTTTTTCCGTTACCAGAAGTTGGATGATCTCGCGTACCGCCTGCTCGTTAAGCGAGCCGTCGGGCTTGACGCAGGCGCGGAAATACTTCTTGGCGCTCTGGCGGGCATGGCGGTCGATTTTCATGGCGGGGATTTTTGCTTAACCTTAATTCTTGTCGGCACTGAGTTGGCGCAGGGTTTCGGCATTCAACCGGGTCTGGTCATCAGTGGTAAGGACCTTGCCGGCAACTTTCTCGGTAGTCTGGATGACCAGTGCGCCGACTTCGCGCTTGAGTTCAGCCAGGAGCCGATCGCGGTTGAGGACGGCAGCTTCGTGGGCCTTTTTGATGATTTCCTCAGCCTGACGAACGGCTTCCTGGGTCCGTTGTTCGCCCCGGGCAACCGCAGCTTTTTCCGCGGCAGCAATAATCGCCGTAGCCTGTTCGGTGGCCTTCTGGATGATGCTCAGTCGACTTGCTTCGGCGTCGGCCAGTTGCTGTTTGATTTTTTCAGCATTGGCCATCGACTCTTCGATCTTCTTCCGGCGTTCTTCCAGCACGGTACGCACCGGTTTCCATGCCAGCAGATTCAGGGCAATAAAAAGAAGCGTGATGACGAAGCACTGGGCAAAGAACTGCTTGGAGTTCCAGCCCGTATTGGAACCGGCTTCTTGCAGGTTATCAATAATGTTGGCCAGAGGCAGGTTGAGGATGGGCATACGTGTGAAGGATCTTGGGTGGCGAAAGATCGCTGGCGGTAATGGATAGGATTATTTGCCTGCCAACACAAACGCGACAAGCATGAAGGTTCCTTCGGAAATACCGACCATCAGGAGGGAGATGGCGATAATGATACCTTTGGCACCGGGATTGCGTCCAACGGCTTGGGAGGCTCCTGCTCCGACGGCACCGATGCCGATGGCGGCGCCGCCAGCGGCAAGGCCGACTTCGATGGCTGAGGTGCTTCCCGATAAGTTTGTTGCTACTTGTGCAAAGATATCCATATATTTTCCTTAAGTTGTTGAGGTCTGTTGGTTTTCGGCGCCCGTAAAACGGTTAACGCCAAAATTTTTAGTGGGCGTTCTCTGCCTCCGCGGAATGGTCATCCGTATTGGTGAAGATGCCGGTGAATACGGCGGTTAATACAAAAAAGACGAAGGCCTGCACGAAGGCGACCAAAAGCTCGTAAATATAACAGGGTATAAGAGTGAGGAAGGCAATGTTTGGCGCCATCCTGTAAACGGAATCGAGAAGGAATTCGCCACCGAAAATATTGCCGAAGAGGCGAAAGGTGAAGGCGATAGGGCGGACAATGAAAACGGAAAAGACCTCGACCCAGCCGACGAGAAAGAAAACGAAAACAAAGAGATAATTGACGATCGGATTGGGAAAGCTGACTTGAGATCCAAAGATGTGCTTGAGCAGTCCCCACAAACCGAGGTGACGAATTGTCCAATAGAACCACATGAAGAAAAAGATCGCGGAGTAGGCGGCGGTGAGGTTGACGTTGGCATTGGGGCCGCGGAGAAATGGTTGTGTAACTTCAAAACTCCCATTTACCACATGGCCATAACCGATGGTGCCCACGCCAGGGAGAAGAGAGAGGATGTTTTCCGCAAAGATGAAAACAAAGAGGCCACCGAAATACCAGAAACCCCGTTGCATGGTGGCCCGGCCCGTAATGCCTTCAAGGAAATCGCTCATGGCTTCCACAACCCATTCGACAAAGTTTTGCAGGCCGCAAGGAATGAGCTTGGGGGCGCGCATGGCAATTTGGACCACGACGATGATCAACAAAGTGGCGATAGTTTCGGCAACCATCGAATTATTAATATCGAAGCCGTCGATCGATATGAGATTAACCGGCTTCGGTGTCATGCTCGCCGCTTCTTCGGCAAATACAGGTGTGAAAAGAGTCATTTTACGTCAAAAACAGGGGCCACATCATTGCGGGAAAGTCAAAATAGGCAAGGATAAGATTGTGAAAGTTATTACAGGTAAAAGCAGACAATCTAATGACTAAATCAGGTAGGCGGCGATTAAAGCAAACAAGATTTGATTGTCGAGTGTGAAAGTTAATAGTCGCTCTTACTTAAGAGACTGGGTTGCGAGGAAAAGGACTTGTAAACCATAGTTACCAAAGTTCATTGGGACCGGCTGGAACTGGGATTGCTTCGCGGCGGGTGACGGCGGGAACATCGGACGGCTCCGTTTCTTCGTTGCGGAAATTAAGGACCTGAGGCCGGAGAGCATACTTGGGTAGCAGATGCCCGGTTTCGTCGAGGAATTGCGCCCGCCATTCGATGTAGCGGGCCAGGAGCGTATCGTAATCGGCGCGGCTGGAGAGGCGGACGATGCCTTTGTTGAAGAAGGAAGCCGGGCCGAAGCGTTTGGCGTACCACGGGCCAACCTTGCGGAACATGGTGCAGCCGAGATTTTCACCGAAGACCTCGATCATCAGGTCGAGATGGCGGGTCATAACGCGGATGCGTTCGGAGAATTCAGGTTCGGGAAGTAGTTCGCCGGTCTCCAGATAATGAGCGGTGTGGACAAAAATCCAGGGATTGTAAAAAGCGCCGCGTCCAATACTAACACCCGCGCAGCCGGTCGATTCGAGCATGATCCGGGCGGCTTCCGGGCTGGTGATATCGCCGTTGCCAATGACGGGAATGTGGTGGACAGCTTCGACCACGCGGCGAATGCCTACGAGGTTGACGGAGCCGTCGAAGCCCTGTTGGCGGGTGCGACCATGGACCATAATGGCGGCGACTCCGGCATCCTCCAAGGCGCGGGCCAGATCGGGCGCGGTCAGGTTATCGTCGTCCCAACCGAGGCGCATTTTGCAGGTGATGGGAATGCGGACCGCTTCAACCATTTGGCGGACGAGAGCAGCGGTTCGGTCCAATTCCGTCATCATCGCGGAGCCACCGCCGACGTGGCAAACCTTGCGGACAGGGCAGCCCATGTTGACGTCGACCGAAGCCACGCCCAACGATTCGAGCAGACGCGTGGCGGCGACCATTTCCTCCGGCACCGCGCCGAAAATCTGGACGGCTAGAGGATGGTCTTCCGCGCAACTTTCAATCAACTTGAGGGCCTTGCGATTTTGTTCCAGGAGTGAGCGGGCATTGACCAGATCGGTGGTGCAAAGTCCGACTTGGCCTAGTTCGCGGATGACGCGGCGAAAAGGAAGATTGGTATAACCAGCCAGGGGCGACAAGAGAAGCGGCGTGATGAGCTTAAGGCTGCCGAAGGAAAGGGAGGGCATTGGCGGCTGATTATAGCAGATTTTTAACAGGAAAGCATGAAGGCAGGAAATACATGAAGAAAGCTGGGACAAGTTTTGACCGTGCGAACAAGGTTAACAGAATGAAGGGAGGAATTCCGAGCCTTGGCTTGATTTCAGTTTAAGGTGTTTCATGCCTTCATGTTTTCCTGTTAAAATGGGACGTGTCAAAGTTGAAACTTTTTTGTAACCGATTGAACCAAGCAGGCGTCAACAACTTATGAAGTGGTCGAGGTTTGTCCGGATATGACGGACGCGGAGGTGACGGCTTGCCTGGCGCGTGGGCGGGCGGGGGATGAAAAGGCGATCATCGAGCTTTACCATTATATGTATCCACATGTTGCCAAACTGGTGCACGCAAACTTGCCTCCGAAAGAAAGCGCCGAGGACTTGGTGCAACAGGTCTGCATCAAAGTGATGCGAAACCTGAACCAATTTTCCGGGAAGGTGCCTTTTCTACATTGGGTCTCGCGCATCGCGGTGAATACGTGTCTGAATCAGATTCGGTACGAACGCCATCGCCCGGAAGTGCGGTTGGCCGATTTAAGCGAAGAGGCCGCGGGAGTGGTGGAACATCTCACCGTTGCCTCGGAGGAACTCGATTCGTCGGAAAAGTTTGCCGCGAGAGAATTGGTGGAAAAACTTTTAGCGGCGTTGCGTCCGGCGGATCGGTTGCTCATGCGTCTGATGTACCTGGAAGGCTACAGCATTGATGAGATTTCGAACGTGACCGGCTGGAGTCAAACGCTGGTCAAAGTGCGGGCTTTTCGGGCAAGATCGCAATTGCGGCAGCGCTATATTTTACTCATGAAGGAAAACCTATGAATCGTATCGATGAACAACTGAATCGTCTTTTCCGGGCGGCGGCCCAGGCGAAACCAGAAGGAGAATTCGTTCCACCCTATGGGGCGGAAACTCGGGTGCTGGCAGCATGGCGTATGGGAACGCCGGTCGAGTTTTTATGGGACATGTCTCTGTTGGTTCGGGGACTGATTCTGGCCAGTCTGATCATGGGCATCAGCCTTTGGCCTCTGATGAGCCAGAGTGCCAATCCTTTTTCCGATTATCTTCAGCTAGCCGATTCAACCATCCAGGTGGACAATACGCCGTGATTTCACTGAATTTGAAGTTGTGGTCGTGGCTGGTACTGGCACTCATCTTTTTGTTAGGGGTCGCCACGGGTGTGTCTTTAACGATCGGGTTAAGCCCTCATTTCACACATCTTCCGGGGGCACGGCAGATGAAAGAACAGATGTTGAAGGATTTGACTCACCGGTTGAATTTAACCCCGGATCAGCAGGCCAAGGTCCAACCGATCCTGGCCGATGTCGCCACTCAAATGCAGACGGTGCACCGGGACGAGGTGGGGCGCATTTCCCAAATCATGGAAAAGGCCAACAGCCAGATTGCAGCCATCCTGACTCCCGAACAGCAGACAGAACTGCAAACGATGCAGAAAGAGATGGAAAGCAAGCGGGACTGGATGGCTCCGGGACACATGCATTCTCGGAAACAGCTCGGCATGTCGCCATCCGACGAAGCTCCTAATCCTCCGCCGGTAAATGCTCCTTCTCCGACACCGGGGCATTGAAGTAGTAATCGATCTCCATGCGATGGCAGGATGGCGCCTGTTTCCCAGTGATCTACCGCCGGACATTAACCCAACAAACGATTTTCTGTTGGTGCTTATTTTCTGGGTTGTGATCCTATCACCTGTTTTACTTGTTTTTTTGTATTTTGGCCGCTGTCAGCCTTCTGGAAAACGAGGAAAAAATGACGACTAAAAATCGAGGGGCAGTTGTCGGGGATCGGTTTCCGGCTCGAGGTCCCAGGAAGAAGCGAGCAAACCCACGATGTAGGTGCCAAAGATCAACATGGCGAAGCTGGGCAGCGGCAGGATGATATTGTAGAGCCGGAAGGCCAGCACCGAGGATTCGAGCCAGAAGCCCGAAAGGATCACTAACAGAGCGCCGGTATGTATGGGGCCCCATTGAATTAACGCTGCGGCGCCGCCCAGGCCGATGAGCAGGTAAAGAGCCGCGAGGATCATGGGGGGCATGGGACGCACATAATCCTGATTGAGGATCGTGCGCTCGGCTTGAAGTTCGACCTCGACGCGGCTGATCTGGCCCACGGCGGTTTTGAATCGTTCCCGTTCCTTGTCGTCGGTGCGGCCAATCCAGACCTGGCGTTTGACCAGATTGCGGAGATCATGCTCGGGCGTGATGCCGTGTTGAATCTGGTCGTCGTAAACCAGGATGTTGTCGAAGCTGGCCTGCCAGGAGGCGACCGGTCCGGTGTGATAGCGAATGCGCATGCGGCCCTGATCATCGATGGGAATGGTGCGGAGCAGCTTGCCGTCCTTGCGACGCAGGAAGATGGCGCGCCCGATCTGTACTTCGGACGAGGAAAGATCGGCCCCGAGAAATTGGGCGGAGGCCTGTAAGACGAGCGAGGGAATCATTTTCTGGTTGAGGAGGAAGACGAGCGGCAGACGGCGCAGGCGCAAGCCCATTTCAGATTCCAGGTTGTTTGCTCCGACGGGAGATTCTCCGGCAAAGGTGGGCAGCGGCCAGATGGCTGAGTTAAAGTGGGAGACAAGGTGAGTATCGCCATGGAAGGGGATGGCTCCGAGTTTGGCGGGTGGCGGGGTGGAATCGCTTGTACTCATGGCCGTGGCGGCGAAGACAACCGTGTTGGCCCGTTCAATGATGTGCGAAAACGTATCGTCGAAGGAGGTATAGTCGGTGTCCCGATCGTTGAGATTCATTTCGAAGACAACGCTCTGGGGCGCGTAATCGATCAGGCTGCGCAGCATCAGGGAATAATCGAGGCGCGACCAGGGCCAGGGGTGGTCAGCCGGGATGTTGTCGATGGCGATGAGGGCGAGTTGGTCACTGGGTGGAACGGGATAGGAGTTGAGCGATTGCCGCCAATCGAGGGACGGCTCTTCCAGCTCATCGAGTGCGCCGGAAAACTGGGCCAGGAGCGCAAAGAGCGTCCAGAGCAAAGAAAGGCCGGAAGCCAGGGCGACTCGCCGCTTTTGGTTGGGGTCGGGTGGCGCGGGTGCCGGAGCCGGAACGGGCTTGGTGGGAATGCGAAAAGGAAGGTCTTCCACAGGAGAAGAAACACTTATGCCAAGAGTCGCCTCCGCAAGCAATGATACAACTTGGGGTAGTTGTTGTCATCCCGAGCTTGAAGTTCGCACAGAGGACTGCAGAGGACCGAAGAGTGCTGAGCAGAAAACCTCTGCCGTTCTCTTCTGTCCTCCGTGCGAAACCTGTTCTCCTTCCGTCATCCTGACCTTGTCGAGGAATGACAGCTTCTAAGGAGTCGAAGACGGCGCAGTAGTCGGCGTAACTGGAGCGGCTGGAGTCATGCTGCTATCTTCTGGAGAAGCGGCGCTTGGGGCCGCAGTGGGGGCGACGGGAACGGTATCGGTTTGGATGACAGGCAAGGCGACATTCGAAGATGCGGGGGCGGAATGGGCGGGCAGGCCGGAACCTTCCTTGCCGGTCGTGATATCAATGAGAGTGGTGGAAGAGGCCATGTCTTCACGATCGGGAAGCATGTAACTGACTTTCATTTCCTTGAAGACGTAGTACTGGCCGATCTGCATGACATCCTGGACCTCGACCCGTTTGATCGTCTGTCCCTTGGCGTTGAGACCGTCGATGCGGAGGAAGGCCCAGTACTGCGAACTGACCCAGTAACGGACTTTGGCAAAACGACTATGGTCGCCGGGGCCGGGCTTGGCTTCAAAAACATAAGCGGGAAGGGTCTTGATCGTATCGGTGCCGAGCGGCGTGACATCGTCCCAATTGACAAAATCGATGCCTAAATCTTCATAAGTGATGTCGGTGTCGAGGATCGCTTTGCCCATGTCCTTGTCGGGAATGAGGGACCACTTGTCTTTGGCAGAACTCCGTTTTTCGACCGTGAATTTGCCGGGATCGAGCTGGACGCGAATTTGGAGAGGCTGATCCTGAAATTCGTAAACGAGAGTATGCCCCCTGGTGCGGAGGATAAGGGGATAACGTTTTTTGCCTTTGTCGGTGTGAGCATTGCCGGTGAGCACGAAATCGGCGAGCTGGAGTCTTTTCCAGATCATTCCCTGGACGTAGGCGATGGGCGGTTCCTTGGATACACCGGAGGCATCGATGCCAGCCATGATGGAAGAGGTGAAGAGGAAGCCGAGGATGACAGCCAAGGCCAGGAGACAGAGGCAGGAGCGGAGTTTCATAAGAAGAGTAGATGCTGGAAGGGGATTAGGTATTAGGGGAAAGACCTTAAGAAAGACAATCCCTCTTTTTACTGGTTAGGTGTCTTCCTGGATTGGGCGGGGCTTCCGAAAGGAGGTCAAGAGTTGCGGTTGAGAATTGATTTTGGGCCACGCTGGGATGGATACAAGCAAAGAGAATAGACCTACAGTCTAGAGGATTTTTGCTTAATGGGCAACCAAGGCGCGACCTCTTATTGGAATGAGTTCCGGTTTTCGCTGGAGGGCGCACCAGATTAAATGTATGAAAGGTGCATGTGCATTGTCCCAAAAGCTCCATTCGACTCGCAACGCACCCTCAGGTAATTTTGAGATAGGTTTTAGATTTATGCCGAATCCTGGTTATCGCAAGCGGACGATCCTTCTTCTCGTGGCTTTGTTGCTCGTGCGTTTTTGGTTTGCGCAGACTTTTGAGTTGTCGGGGCAGGAGGCCTACCTGTGGTTGCAGGGACATGGCACAAACTTGAGTCCCGCTTACTGGGAGCAGGGTCCTTTTGTGCCGTGGCTGATCCGGGTGGGAACGGCTTTCTTTGGCGATACGGAACTGGGCGTGCGCTGGTTGGCGGCGGTGATTTGTTGCGCCAGCGGGTTCGTTCTTTTTTATCTGGCGCGTCATTGGTTCAATGCCCGCTCCGCGTTTTGGACGGTGGTGCTTTTCATCATCATCCCGATGTACGCATGGAAGCTTTCTTTCATGACTGAAGCGACGGCTAGCGTCGGCCTGATGGCGCTGACCCTGTTCGCCTTTTGCCGGGCCGTGGAGGAGGACAGAGTGTGGTGGTGGCTGCTCGGTGGCACGGCCAGCGGTCTGGCCCTGCTGGTCGCCCTGCCCAATGCCTGGTGGCTGGCCGGGTTGTTGCTCTACTTTGCGGTGACTCCCGACCGCCGACCAAGGCTCATGGAAGCTTTGCTTTGGAGCATGATTCTTTTCACGGGTCTCTTTCTCCTGCCAATTATCTGGTGGTGGAGAGGAGAACAAGTAGCGGATGTGGCCCACACGCACATGCTCAATGCCTGGCCGCTGACCCACAACTTTTCCTTGAATCAGGGCTTTCATTTTATTTGGACGGAGATTTTTTATCTTTCCGTGCCTTTTTTTATTCTCCTGGTCGTGCTTTTCTGGCGTTTGGGACGGCAACTTTGGGAGGATCCCCGTTACGGTTTACTGGTCTGCCTGGCTCTCCCGGGTTTGGTCTGGCAAAACTTCACCGCCTTCTTTCACGAAGGCCGCTTTGAATTGATTCCGGCGCTCTTTCTGCCCCTGGTTCTTCTGGTCGGTTGCTATACGGCACGCCTGTCACGGATCGATCGCGTGGCACGATGGGCCTTCGCGGGCGTTTTTGTTTTTGCCGCGTTGCAATCGCTTGTCGCGTTGAATCCCTTCTATCTGGTCCACCGGACGGACGGGCCGGGCCTCCAAGTTTTGCGCACACGAAGCGGAGAAAACATGACCGGAAGATTTTACGCCGACAAGAGGCAGATTTCGTGGCGCAACCTGGCCGATCATGTCGTGCAGATCCAACGCGACGTTGGCGCTACCCTGATCATTACCGATTCAACTTCCATGGCCAGCGCATTGAGCTTTTATCTCCCGCGCAATCCGTTCGTTTATGTGTTGGGCAAGCCGGAGGTCATCACTCAATTCGATTTCTGGCCCGGCTACGATCAATCGGCTTCACCGAACGATTCTGCGCTATTTATTAGCCATACCAATGACGATCAACCACCGGCGGATCTCGTCAAAAATTTTGCCAGCGTGAAAATTTTGGATGATCCGCCATTTCCTGATTTCGATAAATCGTGGAGCATCTGGAATTGTCAGCAGTTTATCGGACAAGGTCAGGACGCGGGCGCGACACAGGCCAAGCCAATGCCCGACTCCGAAGCCCTGCCTAAATAGAAGGAAAAATAGCTATGGCTGACGACGTTGCGATCAATCAGTTCCTCGATTTCCTGCGCTTGGGTAGCGTCTCGACCGATTCGAAATACAAGGAGGAGGTCCTGGCCTGCGCCGACTGGGTCAGGAACAAACTCAGCGCTATCGGTTTGGACGCCGTCCGTTACGAGACGCCGGGACATCCTATCATTGTGGCGCGTGGCCCGCGAAAGGAAGGCCGCCCAACCGTGCTGATTTACGGTCATTATGACGTTCAACCGGTTGATCCGATCGAGTTGTGGCACCGGCCGCCGTTCAATCCCGGCATCGAGAAGGGCATCGTCACGGCCCGGGGAGCGAGCGATAACAAAGGCCAGATTTTTGCCCATATCATGGGAGTCGAGCAGACCTTGAAGGAAAAAGGTGATCTGCCGGTGAACCTCATTATGCTCATCGAAGGTGAGGAGGAAATCGGCAGTCCGCATCTTGCTTCGTTTTTGGAATCGCATCGCGACGAACTGGCTTGCGATGTTGTGGCTATTTCCGATTCGTCGATGATCGCGCCGGGGTATCCCACTTTTACCTATGGCTTGCGCGGCCTGACTGCGCTCGAGGTAACGGTGACGGGGCCGGACCACGATCTCCACTCGGGCGTCTTTGGTGGAGCGGTGGAAAATCCGGTAACTGTGCTGGCACGGTTAATTGCGGGTCTGCACGATCAGAATCTCAAAATCAACCTCAAAGGTTTTTACCGTGACGTGAAACCACTTCGGACGTGGGAACGCAAGGCCTGGAAGAATTTGCCGTTGCGGGAAAAAGATTTGCTGAAGATGACCGGTTCGCCCGTCTTGCGCGGAGAGAAAGGTTTTACACCGATCGAACGCATTTGGGCGCGGCCGACCGCCGAGGTCAATGGCATTGGCGGTGGATATCAGGGTGAGGGGACGAAAACGGTGCTACCAAGTAAAGCCCGGGCTAAATTCACCTTCCGTCTCGTACCCGACCAGGACCCGAAGAAAATCCGCAAGCTGGTGCAGGAATACTTCAAGAAACATGCGCCACCGTCGGTGAAGCTGGAGATCGTGCCGGGGCATTCCGGTGCACCTTATCTGGTCGATCCGAATGCGGGGTTTGGTCGCGCCGCGCAAAAGGCGCTGGGCCGGCTTTTCGCCGACAAGAAACCGACGCTGATTCGCGAGGGCGGCTCGATTCCCATTGTGGCTAATTTTAAGAGCATCCTAAAAACGGACACCCTTTTGCTCGGCTTTTGCCTGCCCGATTGTAACGCGCACAGTCCGAACGAAACTTTTCCCCTGGCGCACCTCGACTTGGGCGCGCGTCTGAACCGGTACTTGTTGGAAGAAATCGCCGCGATGGGTTAAGCCATGCGGATCGATTCACTTCACATTCTGGAAATAGGGGATTTTGCTTTCTTCAAATCCGTCCGACCCACTCAAGTTACATACGTTTATCTTGGGAAAAAACATCCCGATTCATCGCAGCACCTGACCTACGCCAAGTTTCGACAGTTACGTCGGGAACTCAAAGCTGGCCGTTACGATATGGTCGTGTTTACGTCGTTCGGTTTAACCGGCGTACCCTGGCATCCGGACCGCTCTCTTTTTTCCAATTTGGTCCGCACGGGACGAAGTTTGTTTGGACGTTTTTACGACTTTGGCACGTGGATCATTCTTTGGCTTTTGCGCGATCTTGATGTGCCTTTTATCGTTTATGATCGGAAGGATGATCCCAATACGATTCCATCCCAGTATTTGCCGTTGCTGAAGAAATGTGAGTTCTATTTCTGGAGGGAATGTCCGATCAAGTTGGAGCAGGGATTCTTTTCCACCAGCTACCTGCGGGACACTTCAGCGGTACGAAAATCGGATATTTTTAGAAACAATCAGCATAAAATTGTGCCAATCTCACTCGGTGCCGACCATGATCAGGCTTTCAGCGGTATCGACCTTCAGGCAGAAAAGACGATAGATGTCTTTTTTGCAGGAAGCCTGAAAGATTCCCATGTGAGGGAAGCGGGTGCGAAACTTTTGCGGGATTTTGCCGCAGAAGGAATCCGGATCGAAGTAAACGAGGCAGTCAAATATTCACGGTCCGAATTTCTCAAGCGTTGCTCCGAATCGTGGCTGGTCTGGTCACCGGAGGGACATGGCTGGGACTGTTATCGCCATTACGAAGTCTGCCTGGCCGGTTCCATTCCGGTTATGAATTATCCGCGGACGCGGCGATATCAACCGCTCATTGACGGGGTGCACGGATTTTATTACGGAGTCGAGGGGGAAGATCTAAAGCGCGTGATCAAACTGGCTTTAGCCGATAAGGAAAAGCTTCGTACCAGGGCGATCGCCGGTCGTCAGCATGCACTCGCTTTTCATACCTACGATAAAATTGCCACCTACATGCTTTCGCGACTGTTTCCGAGCTGAGGGCAAAAGTCCTGGCCTCCTGGCTGGTGCCAGACGAAGATTACTTGCGCTCTTTGTGGATCGTGCGACGGCGCAGGGCGGGATTATATTTGAGCCGTTCGATGCGCTCCTGCTGCAACTTCTTGTTCTTGGTGGTGAAATAGCGGGAGGCGGACTTGCCTTCCTTGGCTGCTTCGGTGCATTCTAAAATTACTTGTTCGCGCATGGGATAAAAAGGGTTGAGTGAAGCTCGTTAAGGTAACTGGACCGCTCCAAGGGTCAAGCTTCAATTATAAACGGTAGTGTGCAGTTAACTTTTCGTTCGGATTACCGCTGGGGATGGATTCTTCTTTTTCGTGCGTCTCGCCCTACGATTAAAACTCGGCTTTAAGGCCGCCTTGAATCGATTGGGCGAAGAAATCGCTCTGTCCCGCCTGAGTCTGGTAGTCGATGAAGAGGGTGATGTTGTCTTCAATCTGCGCGTCGAGTCCTGCGTCAATGAACGCCGAATCGCGATCCGTTTCGGTGGTTTGCACGGTGAATGATCCCGTGCCCAACTGGTTGAATTGGCTGGTGATGCCGCGGCTGTCATCAAGATACTCGTGCTGCCATTGAAGACTGACATGGGGCGTAAGATCGAATGATCCGAACCAACCCTGGACATGCCCCGCATAGCGAGCTTCGAAGCCGAGCAGGCTGCGGAACGACTCATCGCTTTGGCTCTGAACGTTAAGCGCCGTTGGTCCCTCTTCGATGAATGAGTTGATGCCCAAGTTGACGTATTGGGCGCTGGCCGTTGGGCCGAATTTCCACGCGCCGCGTTTGAACTCATACCCGCCGGTTAGATTGCCCACATACTGGTTACCCTGAGGCGCGCCGGTATTGGTGCCGTTGAGTGCGCCGATCTGGATGTTGCGGTTCTCAGTGTAGCTATTGTAGCCGTAGGAGAAGAGGCCATTGCCGTACCAGCCTCCATCGACGTAGCTGGCGTAGATGCCCGGTGAGTAGCTATCCACCGTACTGCTACTGCCGATGTGATCAAGGGTGGCGTCGGTATGGCCGTAACTGAAAAGCGCGCCCACGGTCCACTGTTTATTAATGTGGTAATCAGCACCCGCTGTGATGGAACTGGAAGTGTAATCCTGGTGTGCCATGTCGGGATCGTGACTCAGATCGGCGAGGATCACATCGCCCGCGATGAAGGTGCTCCACGAATTGATTCGATCTGGCGCACAGTTGGGGCAGCGCATGTCCTTGGGATCGACCGCAACTCCAGCCATGACAGGGTTGACTGTATCGCTGACCAAGCCATGGCTGGGGGGAGGGGTCCAGGCCAGAAGGTGGCTCTTGATTTGGGTCAGGGCTGGTCCCATGGTCGGGTCGCTGTAAGTAAGCTGGCTGCCATCAAAGCCGGTTTGGCCGTCGCGCAGATTGGCGAGGTGATTGCCCAGCTGCTGGTTGGCAAATGTCGCGTTATCGAAAGCGATGTGACGCCATACTTGTAGTGATTGGGGTGAAATCTGGTCGAGCGCGGAACCGAGCGCCGCTGGGTCCGTCGTTAGTGGATAGATGTTGCTGACCAGCGTATTAAAATTACCGCCGATATTACCGCCCATGAAAATGGAGTTAGGTGCAAATTGGTTGATGTAAGTGGCCACCGACTGCTGGTTCGGTGTCAGGCCCATGACGGTCTGAAGCGACTGGAAGAACGTGATGAGAACGTCATTGGACTGATAATCAAGGACGGAGAAGAAACCAGCCGGGAGGGTAAGATCGTTGATGGTTGTGGAGGAAAACTGACCGGTGTAGCCATTGGTGAAAGTAGCCAGATCGTACTGGAGGTTTGGTGTCACGGTGAGGCCGTTGCCATTGATGGTCAGGTTATCGCCCAAGGTAGAGCTGGAACCACCGGTCACAACCAGCTGTTCATTGTCGTTGTTGGTTGCTCCCAGCAGGCTCAGGGCCAGGGTTCCTCCGGTTTGGTTGTATGCTCCGCTGACGTTGATGGTGGTCTGCACGCCGTTGGTGCTCAGGGTTCCACTGGTGAGATTGACGTCGCCGGTACCGAGGGCCGAGGAGCTGCCAACGGCCAATGTGCCCGCGTTGATCGTCGTGCCGCCGCTATAGGTGTTATTGCCAGTCAGGGTCAGCGTGCCGTTACCGATTTTGGTCAGGGCCAAGGTGTTGAAATTGCTGAGATTCTTCAAGGTTCCGTCAAAAGTGCTGCTGACATCCCCGCTACCTACCGACAGGGTGTTGGTGGGACTGGTCAGGGAAGCCCTAGCCTCTACCGTGCCCGTGCCGCTCAGGCCACCAATGGTCTGGTTCTGAAAAACATAGAGGGTGCTTCCACTCTGAATCTGAAAACTAGAGTTGTGACTCAGGACATCCGAGGACGATTCCGAAACGGCCCCGTTGCCGGAGTTGCCAAGGGTCGTCGTACCGCTGTAGGTGGCCTGTGTTGTGTTGAAGGTCGCCAGACCTTTAATCGTCAATCCGCCCGTACCGGAAACACCGCCGGTAAAGGTTGTTCCGCCGGTGGGTATGCCGATGGTGACAACACCTGGATTAGTTACCGTTGTGGTTGTGCCCAGTATGACTGGAGCGCTAATGGTCAGGACCTGCTGTCCAAGCCCAACCGATGTCGTGGTAATTGAAGGGGCTGTTCCGGTGAATTTGATTGATCGCGTGCCTGCGGCTGCAATGGTGATGGTGGAGAGCACGGCTGGTTGAAAGGTCAGCGAGTTGAGCAGAAACGTGGAGTTGCTCGCACCAAGATTGTCCGTCGCGGTATGCGCAGTGAGGAGGTTCGCGTCAAAAATAAGGGCCGTGCTGGCGCTCGAGGTTGGAACCGTATTGCCCACCCAGTTGGTGGCCGTGCTCCAATTTCCATTCGCGGTATTCTTCCAGGTTTGCGCCTGGGCCGAGGCTCCGAAGATCAGTAAAAGGGCACACCCGCTCCATTGGCAGAAGTGGCGAATGCCGGTTGAGTAAACAACATGATGGCGCATTTTTTTCATTCTCTCTTTCCTCCAAATTGGACCCTCTCAAATTCGAGAAACAAGGGCCCGTTAATACAAACAATCAAATCCTCATCAGCAGTTTTTCGGGTAATCCCCATTTGGTCAATATCTTTTACCTATAACGTTTTCAGAAATACTGTAGAGAACGCAGAGAACACAAGGATTTGAAAAAATCGGTTATTCTTCAGTTTTTTGCGTTCCTTGTGTTCTTTCGCGGCTAAAATGGGTTTTCCTGTCACACGTGGGTGCGGCAAGCTCGTGATTTTAATAGATTCTTATGCGTAGAGACATCAACTGGACAACGAAAAGAGAGGACGGTTCGCGCTACGATGTGCGGGTGACCTGGTTTTCCGGTCGGTTCAAATTACAGTTCAAGGAGCGAGGCGCAGAGCGATGGGATTATGACCGGAAGCCGTCGCGGGAAGATCTCGAGACGTTTCTCGATGCGATCGAACGCCGCTACACGCGCAAGCAGGCGACTTACAAGGAACTCGAGGAAGCACGGCGCATGGTGGCGGAGGCGATGCCGGGGATTGAGGATGAGCAATAGAATTGCGCCGACAAGGGCGTTCCCCAATGAAATTTGGGAACGAGGGAGCTACTGCCGTCCGCAGGACTAAGCCGCTGCCGCGTAGGTGCGCAGGATGCTGACGACGACGCCCTGGGTTTCCAGTTTCTCCACCGGCTCAAGATTGGGATAGTTCTCGTTTTCGGCCTTGAGATAGATATGGCCATTTTGCTTGATGAGCCGCTTGAGTGTATTTTCGCCGTCGATGAGCGCGGCCACGATATCGTTGTGCCGGGCTTCCTTTTGTTCGAGGACGACGATGTCGCCCGAAAAGATGCCAGCGTCGATCATGCTGTCGCCACGAACCCGTACGGCAAAGGCACGGCTGGGATTTGAAATGCCAAGGGTGGTGGGGATGAAACGAAGCGTGTCGGGCGCCTCGCTGCCGTCGAACTCGTCCGGAATACCGGCAGGAATGGAGCTGTAGAGGGGCAACTGGACCCCGTCAGCAGTCACGCGTGGTTTGGTGAGCTGAACGCCGCGGGAATGGGCCTGTCGGGTGATGAGCCGGGCTTCTTCGAGCTTTTCGAGAATGTAGGAAACGGCACGCGGACTTTTGAAGCCGCAGTGATCCTGGATTTCGCGAATGGTGGGCGGACGCTGATGCTCGCCTTGATAATGTTCGATGAAGTCGAGGACCTTTTGCTGGCTATTACTGTGGCGCATAATATATGCGTATAACAAAAGCGGTCGGGTGTCAAAGGAAATCGCTATACAGATGAATTACGACGCCTTCCACCCGTAATTGCGGTAATCAAAAGCGACAGATCCATTCGCGCCCAAATCGACAACGCCGAAGCCTTCCGGGCAGTCGAGCATGGGGCCTTTCCAGTAATTTCCGCAGACCGCGCCGGAGTTGATGAACTGAACACCGTTCATTTCGATTTTCTCGAAATGATGCAAATGTCCCGCCAGAACAGCCCGGATATTATGATGCGGAAGGTCT
>Ga0206954_1145_pt1 | contig 17565 bp, 24 predicted proteins | sample Alteio_BWOrgHeat_37_FD_153250 | JGI IMG/M metagenome (GOLD analysis project Ga0206954, IMG submission 153250) | Enriched cells from forest soil in Barre Woods Harvard Forest LTER site, Petersham, Massachusetts, United States -... | ecosystem: Environmental > Terrestrial > Soil > Temperate forest >...
TTTCCACGTATCGAACTGATCGTTTACGTATTGCCGGGCTGTTACCGGTTGCAGGCCAAGCGAGTTGCCGCAAAGGTATATGGCATCCTTGCCATTGTGCTTCGGTACGAGGAATTTGGATTGAAATTCTTTTAAGGGGTCCTGCTCGTCCAGTTGGGTGGCAAATTCAAGGGTATTTTGGTAGATCATAAATTTTTCATTTGTAGAGACGCAATACTTTGCGTCTCCTGTATGCATGGGCGGAGATGCAAAGCGGGAGACGCGATGTGTCGCGTCTCTACGTTTACAGCTGTAAAATTAATTATTTATTCGGCTTGCTCACATAGGGATTACCCTTTACATAAAAGCGGTAGGGCAGCAAAGCATCGTCGCCGGCGTAGTCAACCCCTACCCTTGGCACCGCAGCGATACTTTCGTCAGCATAGGTTAAGCCCCTGTCTTCTATCCAGATAACATCACTTTGAAGGCTTTGCGCATTTATATTTCTGGATATCCCCAGCGCCTTCGCAACTGAACCCGGCCCCCCCATAGTGATATTTGGTTTTAAGGCTAACATTTTACGGCGATACAGCATTACATCGATGCCATCCGTCGGGTTGATGGCCCTGATCAGGATGGCCTGTGCGTGGCCGTCCGTTGAAGTTACAATGTTCAGCATTTCGTGAATACCGTAACATAAATAAACATAGATGATACCGCCCTGGCGGAACATCACCTCCGTCCGGTTGGTTTTCCGGTTGCCATACGCATGAGAGGCTTTATCGAAAGCCCCGTTATAGGCCTCGGTTTCAACAATAAAACCACCCGCAAGTTTACCGTCAATGCAGGTGAAAAGGTATTTGCCGATCAAATCCCGGCTCAGGGCTACAACGTCAGTATTGTGATAATAAGATTCAGGCAGTTTCATTTGCTTAAAATACGTTTTATTATTTTGTTGACTTGTTTCGCTTTATCAAATATCATGATATGGGTACCGCCTTTTATAATTTCGGCCGCTTTAAGTTTTTTATAGGGAAATACCTTGTCCTTGTCGCCGGTGATCTGGTAAACATTTGGCGGAATGATGGTGTTATCCCAGCGCAGCACCGCTCCCATCGACCATTTTAAAAATTTCGGCGAGGTGTTTTTCAGCATGTCTTCAAAAAGCCACCTGTCCCCGGCACTCATTGCCCCGAAGGCCAGCCGGATAAAAAAACGCATTTTTATCATCAGCCCGGATGGTATCAGTTTATAAACGGGCAACATGCGGAACAATTTAAAATAGCCGGGCGCCTCGTCTACCGTCCGGATACTGGAAATCAAAATGACTTTTTGAACCGGGATAAACTTGGCGATCTCAATTGCCAGCATGCCGTCTAATGAGTTACCGATTATGACCGAATTTGGTTCAATATGATATTGATAAATAATCTTTTGCGCATAGGTAGCTAAAGTATCTGTTTCGTGTGGTTCTATCCAATCGATACAAGTTATATCGTCGCTTTCTTTCAGATCGATATGGTTGTAGATGCGCGTGTCGGCCCCCATTCCGGGGATAAGGTAAATCTTATGCATCAATATTTCCCTGCTGAATATTACCTAAAATCCCTTTCAATAACTTGCTGATCTCCTCGGCTTTATCGTATAGCATAATGTGGGTACCGCCGCGAACAACTATCGCGTCTTTCGCATTTTTGTACGGAAACACAAGGTCTTTGTCGCCGGTAATGAGAAAAGTGTTTTCGGGAATTATTTTATTTCCCCACCCTAATACCGCGTCGATAGCCCAGGCCAAAAAATCCGGCGACCATTTTTTTAACATATCCCTAAATAGCTCCTTTTCCTTTTCATCCAGCTTCCCGAAGAAAAGGTCGAGTAAATAATCCAGAGACGGAAGCGCCTTTTGAGGTACCAGTTTATAAACCGGTATGCTTCGAAAAAAGCTAAAATAGCCGGGTGCTTCATCCACCGTACGGATACTCGAGATCAGGATGATCTTTTCACAGGTGATGATTTTACCGATCTCCATTGCGATCATTCCGCCCATCGAGTTGCCGATGACAACTGATCCAACCACGATATGGTATTGATCAATTAACTTTTGAGCGTAGGTGGTTAAAGTATCGCTGGGAGCAGGTGTGATCCAATTTACGGATACCACATCATAACCATCCAGGTTGATGTGGTTATATATCCTGCAATCCGCGCCGAGCCCCGGAATTAAAAATATCCTGCCCATTAAAAATTTACCAGCATAATAAGCTGTTCCAGGTATTGTGCATCTATCTTGTCAAATTGATCCGGTTCTTCGCTATCCACATCCAGCACCGCAACAATATTTCCATCCTTAAATACGGGCACCACAATTTCCGACCGTGAAAGCGAGCTGCAGGCAATATGCCCCGGAAATGCTTCCACATCCGGAACAACCAGCGTTTTTTGCTGCTGCCAGGCCGCGCCGCAAACGCCTTTTCCATAAGCGATCCGGGCACAGGCCACCGGGCCCTGGAACGGGCCAAGCACGAGTTCGTTATCTTTAACCAGGTAAAATCCCACCCAAAACCATTTAAACTGTTCCTTCAGCGCGGCGCAGATATTGGCCAGGTTGGCAATTAAATCAGGTTCCCCGGCTACTAGCGCCTCAATTTGCGGAATGAGCGATTGGTACTGTTCCGCTTTGTCGGTGGATGTTATGATATTTAAATCTTCGGCCATAATGGCAAAGGTAATGACGAGGTATTGAAAGTAAATAAGGTAAATCTCATATTTAATTTTTTATTTAGCGATGTCATGTTTGCAGAACAATGTTATTACGTTGAGCGCGCGGACCCCAGCGGGGTCGAATATCGGTAGAAAACGAAGCGCGGGTGAGAAAGACCGTGCCGTCAGGTACGGAATATTCGCCATGGTTGGTATGAATGTCGCTTCGTATATTGCGTACCTGACGGCACGCTATTTTTCTTTTTTCGATTTTCTACCGACATTTTGCACCTGACGGCGCAATATAAAAACCAACGTAGAGACAAAACATTTTACGTCTCGAAACGAAATGTATTATGGACCAGACGTAAAATATTGCGCGTCTGCGTTTGAAGATTTATTTTAATTATCATGAGAATCATCGCCGAATTACCCCACCCTGAATTCAAGATATCCATCCTGAACATGAACGACAAATACATTGTAAAGATTGAGCAGGGGAGCCTGGAACAAACTTACAAGATCGCCGGCATCGATCTGCTCGACGGCGTGAATAGTATCTTCGAAATATTGGACGAAACATTTTTAAAGACCGTTTCGGCCCGTTTTACCGAAATGCGGAAGGATTGGGTAGACACGTACAAACGTTACAATTATTAATTAACTAAATCTTATAAATAGCTGTAGATTAACCTGTTGCTTGCCGGTATTTTCATTTTCAGAATTTTATTTGGCGTTTTTCGGGTTATAAAAGGCTTAAATCAGCGTTTTGTTAAACAAATAGTTTAACTGATTTAAATCAAAACACTGGTTAGTAATAATTTATATATAGTGACAAAATTATATTTTGGTAATTATATACAAAGCTATCCAAGGCAAAATTAAATTCTGTCAGCCTAACTGACGAGCCGTAAAGCGGCGAAACGCGGTAAACGCGTCTTAGGCAATAACTCCTAAAGCCACCCGGCAAAGGCGTCCCGGGATGATCCGCAAATAGCGGTGATTGATTAACAGATATACGAAAGAACGGCTTGCTTGATGCGCCCGGTATCGTATTACCTGTCATTAGCCTAATGCAGCCATAGACGGTTACAAGCCCGTGAAAATGCAGAGTAGACTAATAATAAAATGAGTATCTTTATTTAGCAAATAAACCTACCCACTATGCTACAACCTACCGAATTTAAAACAATTATCGACGTGGTGAACCGTTTCCCGAATGAGCGAGCATGTCACCAGTATTTAGCATCCCGCCGTTGGTCTGACGGTATTATCCTTTGTCCCCATGAGGGTTGCGGAGGCGATCAGGCTTACATTTACAAAGACGGCATACGTTATAAGTGCTGTAAATGTAAACTGGTGTTCACGGCCAAAACAGGCACGTTTATGGAAGCCAGCAAATTGCCGTCTATCAAATGGTTTGTCGCTATTTACCTATTCTTGCATAAGAAAGGAATAAGCAGTATACAATTATCTAAGGACGTTGGCTGTACGCAAAAAACAGCGTGGTTTATGCTTTGCCGTATGCGTATGGCGTTGGGCAACGAAGCGCCTGATAAGTTAGAGGGCGTTGTTGAGATCGACGAAACGTTTGTTGGTGGTAAAGCCAAGTTTAAGCACAAGAGTAAAAAGAAGAAATATAATCCTGGTCGCGGGTGGCACGACAAAACACCGGTGTTGGGAATGTTGGAGCGCGAACAGGCTAAAATAGTGTTGCGCCCTCACCTTGTGGTAAAAGGTAAAGTCGTTAAAGAGAAAATTATCTCAAAACCTTCGCGGATTAAAGCCATTGTGGTCCCGGACGTGCTTATGCTGACGATCCGCAAAAGCGTGTTAAGGAACATTAAAGGCGGTTCGGATATTATGGGTGACGGCTTTACGGGTTACAGAGTATTAGAACGCATGTATAACGTTCAATGCGTTGACCACGGCAAAGGACACTATGTAGACGGTGATTGTCATACAAACACGTTAGAGGGCGCGTGGAGCCAGTTTAAAAAGACTTTGGTTGCTACTTATCATAAAACGACACGTAAGCATTTACAGAAATATGTAAACGAATTTACCTTTCGGTATAACTACCGTACGTTAGGCGCACAGCAGCAAATAGATTGCGTGATTGCAAATATGAAAGTGAGGCTAAAATATAAAGACCTCGTTGCATGATTAAAAATATTGCTGTAACTTCGTGTACGGATTAACAAAACATCATCATGAAACCAGCAGATAAAAAAGAGCAGGGGTTTACTCCTGTTCCTAAAAACGATGCGCCCGCTGTGCAGCAAGCGAAGCAAACCAGCGGAGATAAACAGTTTGATGACGCAATAGATCGGATGCTTAAAAAGCCGGTTTATGTAGTACCAGCGAAATAATTAAATACGCTGCTCTATCTGTGAATAATTATCTGGGCGCTTACACCGCATCCCTTTAGCCATATTGTCAAAAATAAAACGATTAATCCAACAACCACTCCAATGACTATAAGCCGTATAGATTTATATCTGTGGCTTTTGGTGGCTTTTGGGATAGGACTATTAATTGGACTGTGTTGGGCTTGGTTCATATTGTCCAAAGAAGAATGTTGAGCAATAATAACATTATTTGAATTTGGCAAATTATATGTTGCTTGGGTATCCTCAATTGATTTCAAATATTGTTCTCCCTTCGGCTGTATCGACGCGGTAATTTCTACATCATCAATATTTCCATATTGAATACCATCAGAGTTTGTATAAATAAATCCTATGTTATGAAGGTGTCGTAAGGCTGTATTAAATTCTGTTCTTTCTTCAAAGGTTTGAAGAACAGGGAGAAAATGAGGTTTTATATCAACCTCATGAATAAATGCACCAATTTGTTTAAGGTGTTCAAGCAATTGAATGTGTAAAGGTTTTTCCATTGGTTTTATTGGTTTGGTTAAAAATAAGCAATTAACACTTATAATGAATAACCGGACGTTTATGGCACTGTAACGGTTTGAGTTCCATTACCCCCCTTTATAGTGAGGAGGACTTGAGAGTTATAATCAAATGTCACAACGCCCTGCCCATATTGTTGACCGCCCGTAATAAAACCATATACAACGGTTAATTTATCTCCGCTTTTAGCAACAAGCGTATAGCTAAAGTTTGTGCTTTGATTATTTATCCCTAAAAGCGGTGAATTACCATCAGTGACATTAATGTTATAGGTAGTGTTTGCTGGTACGGTGATTTGCATTTGAATACTTTTGGTGGTTGCTTCTTTTTTGCATCCATAAAATGCTATTATGGAAAGTAAAATGATTGCTGCTTTTTTCATGATTACATCTTTTTAAAACCAATTCTTACTGCTTTAGGATCATCTAAAAACATGTTTATCGAGTAGGTAAGTGAACTATCTACCCACGTTGTTTTATCTATCCTCTTATAGTTTGAGTTAAGTTGAGTTATTACTTGCGGTAGTTGTTCGGGCGGGTAATAGAAAACCACCGCTGTACACGTATCGTATTCAATATAGAAATTACAAAAAGCAGGATCGACCCTACTCAGGTAGGTTAAATGATAGGAAGTATCGCTTTCCTTATTAAGCGACAAATAATGAAAGGTTTCATCACTTTGCATTCCTTTCAGAATGTCAGTTTCCGATTTGCCAATAAAAAAGAGCTTCTTTGTTTACCTGTGCTGTGGAGTTAAGACATAGGAAAATGCCCAAAAGGAATAACAGGGGTTTCATGGTGCTTTAGCGGTATTGTTGCCATAAGCCCCTGCCTGGCGGGTTAAATAAATAAGCGTGGGGCCTCACCGGACAGCAAGCACGACCAAGCGCTTATATACGAGTGATATTCCCCACGCTGTTGCGTAGGCAAATCTCGGCTCGTATAGTTCGGGTGAATTTTGGTCGTTTCGCTGCCCTGAACGAGTTCGCTAATAAAATTGTTTTAAATGTATGTAGGATAATTTACATTACCAAAAGGTGTTTTAACGGTCCATAAAATGGAAAAAGAAATTCAGATAGTTGAGATAACGACCGACACTATGGTTAGGCTTATTTTTAAAACCTCAAAACATAATAAAGACACCTATATATCGGTATCGTCACTTGTTGAATTACTGGATAATGATTTTAAGAGGCTTAGCGACCTTCCGGAAAATAGCGCCGATAGAGAACATTACATTCGTTCATGGCCTCCGGATCAACCTCGCCCTGCATGGTTCGATAAATAAATGGATTTTCGGCCCGAATGTTAAAGTAATAATGCAGATTATCAATTCTGTATCTATGCCCTATTACCGATATTCCGGAGTTTAATAGCGCCACCTTTTCATCAAAAGGCAATTCATGGTCTTCCATACATTTTGCTTTAGCGGTACGCTAAAATACGCACAATAAAGCCGACCCATGAAAATATTTTATAAGGTTGTAAAAACGATATTTTGTCACCCTTAAAGCTTTACTTTAACTTGCTTTTGACGGGATACGTTTGTATATAATTACCTATATTTTGCCCCCTGAAAAAGCCAAATAAATGAATCACAGATTTATTTTTTTGGGATTTCACCGATTAATTTATGATTACACCGATTTTGCATTAAACAAAGATTCCTACACATAAAATCTGTGTCATCATAAAAATCAGCCTGAATCTGTGATAATAAATCAGTCGGAATCCGCGATCAGGTCGCAAAACCAAAAACCGGAATTAATTGGTGATACTGCGGAATGAGCATCATCATCGTCTTTTTTAGGAACCCGGTATTCCTTATAAACCTTCTCCCCCGTTTTGAATTTGATCTCCTGCCTAAAGACCGGCCCCTTAAAAACAAAGGTGTGAAACTCGCCGTTTTCGCCGCAAACGTCTACATCTTCCGGCAGCGACAAAAGCAGTTCCGTTGTGATCTCCTTCCCCACTATGCGCTCCAGCCGTTCCTGCACACAAGCGAGCACCGTACCAAAACCCAGCTCAAAAAACTCGTCCATTAAAGCCTGGCTATCGCGTTTCCAAAGCGGGTAAATGCCGGTCATGCCCACTTCGGCCAGGCGGTCGTCGCGGTATTTTTTCAGGTCCTCCAAAAATATATCGCCAAAAATAGCGTGAGTGATGCCCTCGCTTTTAAAATGCTCCAGGTTTTTGCGCATTGTTTGGTCGTACGTTTCCATATCCGGCATCTCGGGCAGACGAATTTGGTAAAGGGGTATGCCGATGCTTTCAGCCTGTTTGATCAACAACTCAACACGCACGCCATGCATGGATATCCTGTCTGCAGCATCGTTGATGGTGGTGACAAGGTATTTGACGTCGATGTTGGGGTCCCGAAGGCAATGGTATAGAGCGAGGGAACTATCCTTGCCGCCGCTCCAATTGAAGATGCTTTTAATCACAGATTAGAAATTGATTTTCATGATGACACAGATTAATATTTGTATAAATCTGTAAATGTTTGTAGTTAAAAAAATGATTTTATACAGATATAAGCTTACTTTTTTGTTCGCACAAATGAGTTGAACGAAACGGAATGAAAATCTGTGCAATCAAACAAATCGGTTTAAATCTGTGATCACAATAAATCTGTGATCAACTTTTGCACCCCAACCGTCGCCTTCTCCTCAATCTTAATAAAGTTATCGCTATCACTGATATACGGAATTTTGGGGTCGACGATATATTTTGGCGTTTTCCGGGGCACATAATTTACAAGACCGGCTGCAGGATACACCGCCAGCGATGATCCCACCAAAATAAAAATATCCGCTTCCTGGCAAATGCGGGCGGCCGTGGCGATCATGGGCACGTCTTCGCCGAACCAAACTACGTGGGCACGTAATTGAGAGCCTAATTCGCACTTTTCGCCCCTTTTTTATTTCCCATCCCTGGATTGGATAGGTGAGATTTGCGTTTAAACTGGACTGCGAGCGGGTAATGATGCCATGCAGGTGTACTACTTTAGTCGATCCTCCCCTTTCGTGCAGGTCGTCGATGTTTTGGGTGATGATGGTGACGTCGTACTTTTCCTCCAGTTTAGCCAGTGCGTAATGTGCGGCATTGGGTTTTGCTTCCAGGACCGATTTGCGGCGCTGGTTATAAAAATCCTGTACCAGCGCTGGATTGCGGCGCCAGGCCGCGGGTGTGGCCACATCTTCAATGTTGTAACCCTCCCACAGGCCATCGCTGTCCCTGAAGGTTTTTAGGCCGCTCTCGGCGCTGATACCGGCGCCGGTTAGTATGACGATCTTTTCCATATTTTTTTATGTAGAGACGCAACACTTTGCGTCTCATTCTCCTTTGTGTGTTAGCGAAGGCGCGATGCATCGCATCTTTACGGCGCTCCGTTTTTTTCTCCTCCCCTTTACGGGAGGCCGGGTGGGGTTAAAAAAAAAGCGGCCCATAAACCGGACCGCTCTGTAATAAATTTTATTATGTTAAACGGCCAGCTCTTTTTGGCTGCGCAGAAAAGTGTATTTGCTTTTGGCCAACTCAAAACCGCCGAACAGGATGGCACAGAAAACAATATCTCCCAAAAGCATATTCCGCTCAAAAGGAATAGCGGCAACAAGCGATTCGCCGTAGCCTGTCAAACTGCGCGGATAAAGCGACGTGCCGGTACTTTGCCAGGGTATATCGGTGATAAGCCAATGGATCAAAACGGCCACTATCGACGCAATACCAACATTGGCAACATTTGCTTTTTTGATGAGGCTGCCAACAAAAACGATGAGCGCAAATGCTATATAAACCCCGTAAGAGGCGGCATCCCATAAAAACCATTGCGAAGTGTACAGGTAGTTGATCAGTAGATCACTGGCAAATAGGGTAATCAATACAACAACGTATGCCTTCCATTTATCGGTAAAATATGCCCCACCAAATAAGGCTATCGCCCCTACCGGTGTAAAATTACTAAGCACATAAGGAAATTTATAGCTCACAAAGCGCATAGCGACCGCTCCGAGTATCATCAGGATGAGTACTACGGTGCGGGTATTTGTTTTTTGTAATGTCATGGCGAAAATATATGGAGTAAAATTAGACTATTTAGAGCCAGGAATCAAGACGCACGAGCCAGGAATATTAAACTGTTTATATCCCGATTCCTGTTTCTTGATTCCTGGCACTTGTTTAATTGATTTGATACTTTATGCCGGCCATAAAATTAAACCTGGCTGTATTATAACCCACCCAATCTGTATATTTTTCGTCGAGCAGGTTTTTCAGATCAGCAAACAGGCTGATATGGGTGTTTATGACGTATTGAAAATGCGCATCCAGCAAACTGTAGGCCTTAAGTGTTACGACCGACGAAGTGAAAGTAACGTTGTTAAATTCTTCGTCGGGCCGGTCGCCGGTAAGTTTATAGTTTAGCCCGGCTGTAAAATGGTTAGTGATATCGTAATAAGCATTTATACCAAAAGTATTTTTTGGACGACGGAACAGGTTGCCGGTTGTTACGCCGTTTTGATCAGTTAATGTCCCGGTTACGTACGCCCAATAAGCAGCCGCACTGAATTTATCTTGCTTATATTTCAGTTCCGATTCAAGGCCCTTATCCTTTTGCAGCTCGCCATTGGCATACATTCCATACGGCGGATTGGGTTCATCCATAAAGTAAATCACACTTTTGGTATTGTACCTGAAAAATGTGGTATTGAATGTCAGCGAATTCCTTACAATTTCCCAATCGAAACCGGCCTCGTATGAGGTAGTGGTTTCAGGTTTTAACAACAGGTCGCCGTATTGCGAGAACAACTGGTACAGCGATGGCGACTTGTAGGCCGATGCGGCGGTGGCGAATATTTTAAGCTGATCGAACAGCAGTACCGAAGGGTTAATGGTATAAGTGAAGTTATTACCATAGTTATGGTCGTGATTGTAGCGTCCGCCTAATTCCATGTGGAATATACCTTGTTTAAAAAATAGCGACGTATAGATGCTGCCGATGTTGTTATTTGCCTTGCCCGAACGGATGGTATCATAGGTACTAAACTGGTCGGTATTAAAGTATTTATAGTCGATTCCGCTGGTTATGTCCAGGTGCTTGCAAATGCCGTAAGTAAAAACTGCCTCGGCATCGGTGATACGTCCCGTGTTTTTTTGGTACGAGCCGAAGCCGCCATTGGCATCACTTGACGGGTCGTTATAATTATTCCACACATCGTTCTGGCTTAAATTTATGCGTAAACTCCCCTTATCGAGTTTTAAATTACCGCCAATACCGCCAAACAGGAAGGTGTTGCCATAGGTGTAGGCAGGGTCGTCGGTAAAGGCGCCGTATGGCAGGTTACCGGTGTTGCGCGTGGCCTGGAAATTACCCATTAATTCAAAGTTGTCGCTTACCGGTTGGTTTATGTTGACGCTGAGGGCACGTTGGTGAAAATCATCATCACTGAAATGGGCTTTGCCGGTAGTGTCGGTCGCTGCCGGAAAACCTTTGGAATCCGTGTTAGACAAATTAATGGCAACGCCCGTTTTGCCCAGGTTTCCGTTTAAGCCGGCTGATTCTTTGAACGTATTATAGGTACCGCCGCTTAGGGCGACATTGGTTTTAAGCCCCTGCCCTGCCGCATGTTTGGTAATGATGTTGATCACCCCGGCAACTGCATCCGAGCCGTACAACGTGGAACCGCTGCCTTTTAAAATTTCGATGTGGTCGATCTGGTCGAGCGGAAAGGCATTCAGGTCGTAACTGTTGTCGATTGCTGAGGCATTGTTTACCGGGAAGCCATCGATCAGGATCAGTGTGTTACCTGTTGATGCGCCGCGAAGGTACAGCGATGAGCTTATCCCCGGCGCATTGTTGGCCCCGGAGAAGGTGATGCCGGCTACATTGTTTAGTAACTGCGGAAGGGTTTCGCCCTGTGCCCGTTCAAGGTCCTTAGCGGTGATAATGGTAACTACACGGCCAATATCCGATAATTTTTTTGGTGATCGCGTGGCCGTTACCTGCACGCTGTCGAGCACCCGAGGTTTGTCCTGGGCGCGCGCTGCCGTACTGAGCAGCGCAAGTTGTACAAGCCCCAGGCCTGCAGCAACAAATACACAATTTTTTTTCATGTTGTTGTGAGTTTAAACCCACAGCATACAGAAATGAAAAGAATGGAAACAAAAGCGAGTTTCACATTCAAGCTTCAATCCCCGAAAGCTATGAATACTATTTATGCCGAGGCAGGTCTTCTGACTTACTCCCCTTTTGCCCGGCCTTCCCGTCCCGACTTTGTCGGGACAGTGGCTATAGAATGGGCAATGGTTTTTGGAGCTTACAGCTGCGGGACAGTTACGGAATTACACCGTATTCCCTTTTAATCCTTTCTAATTAAGTTTGAAAAGGAACCAAAGCGCAGCAAATGTAGGCGATGGATTTGTAATTGGCAACATTATCCTTAGTTTTAAAGTCATCAATAAAACAAATGTTATTGGCATGGAGCTGCTAAGCAAATTAAAAAAACTACTTGCGCCGGGTAATGGCCCCGCCGAACTAAGCACTGATTTTGTTTACCCTTATTCCGTAGATGAACAAATAAAACGCGAAGAAATTTGGAATAACCTGCAAAGAGGCATTTTACTGGAGGATAAAGGCATACTGGTGCCCTGGGGCTTCCCCTATTTCAAAATGGAAACGATAAAGGAACAAAAGCGCGAAAGGGCCGACCGCACGGAGTGGAATTTGGGCAAACGAATAATTTTGGATGGCTATGAAGCACAACTGGAGACCATGCGGTGGAAACATATACCGGATGACAACCCGTTAAAACGCCTTACGGAAAACCTGGGCTATGATGAGGCAGGCCAGGAGCGTTTTAACTTATTGAGAAACCACCTCACCGGTCTGCTGGGTGAAGCGACCAAAATTCAACTGCAAAAATTCGGCAGCTATGACATTGGCAACATTAGCTGGGAAAAAGATGATATTGCGCTCACCCTTGTTGGAATTGAACATTTCAACGTTAGATACACGTTTAATATCGGTATAAAATTTATCAACGCGATTTATTAAGTCAAAAGTCTTTAGTAGAAAATCCTAAGTCTAATCTTCCCATTTCTCTGACTTTAGACTAAGGACTTTAGACTTAGGACTTAAAAGAGCCCGATGAAGACAATATTTGGGTAAGGTTGATAACGCTCCTGATCATTTGGTCAAGCTCCTTAACGGCTTCGTCCATCATTTGCAACTCTTCGGTAAATGGCTGGTTTTCCATGCGCATCACCTCCATCAGGCCAAGTATGGATGCCACCGGCCGGCGATATTCGTGGGACTGAACATGTGCTATACTCGACAATAACTTGTTTTTTTCGGTGATCTCAAAAATCCGCTGCTTTTGGTCATTAATGTCGCTCGCGTTGTAAACAACACCGATAACCTTGCCATGATCATCCTTTAACGGTTCCAAAAATATGTTCCACCACCCGGGCGCCTTGTTTTCAAACGCTACCAGGATCTCTTTATTTTTCCTTTTGCCGGCAAAAGCCCGGGTTAAACAGATCATAAATTCGCCTTTATATTGCGGACTGATATAATCGAGCACGCATTTCCCGACCTGGACATTTTTGCCATTCATATCTTTTACAAAGGCGGCCATTGCTTTATTAAAATCAATCACTTCCAAATCCTTGCCTATCAGCATATGGCAAAATGCCGAGCTCTTAAAAAAAGCCCGCAATTTGCGTTCCGACGCTCTGATTTCTCCCTGCAGCTTGTTCAATTCCAATTCCTGTTGACGGATGATCTTTACATTCATTTCATCTTCCAGCAGGCGCACCATTTGCCTGGCCATTGTAGCCAGCATTTTCTTTTGCTTTACGTTTAAATACCGGGGCTTCCGGTCGAAAAGGCACAAGGAACCCAATAGCAACCCATTTCCGGTTACCAGCGGAACGCCCGCATAAAAACGGATGGAAGTATTGCCCGGGGCCAGGAAGTTAGTTTCAAGATATTCGTCAAAACGTGCATCAGGGATGATTTTCATATCATCCTGTGCTGTAAAATGATGGCAAAAAGCAATTTCGCGACTATTGGGTTTAAGGTCGGTTTCAATGCTGTCTTTTATAAACTGCTTTTCATATTGCAATATCGATATTACCGCCACCGGTATTTTCAGCGTGTCGGCTGTAATTGTCACTAATTCGTTAAGCTCTTTTTTGCTTTTATTAAAATTAACTTGCTCACACACCCTGCTGACTTCAAGTTTGTAGTGATCGGTGTTAGTCATGGTAAAAGTTCTACTAATAATGAAAAGGATCTTCAAGTTATATTAAAAAAATGTGGTGCAATTTGCGGGCCACTGCCCACATTCCCTATAAGAATAGATGTTTGACCGTTTTGTTTACGCTAAAATATTTTAGTGCATAGAAAACTATTCAACCGGCGGCTAATAGGTAGACACATTTGCCCCGCCGGGCAACAATTCGGCTCTTTTTTTGCGTGCCAAATCATCAGTTTATTAATATTTTGTTTGCAAAAAACTGAAAAAAAGAGATAGTTGAAAGGTTGAAGCTGAAAAGCTAACTTAGCCTTTAAATAAAATATTGTGTTGCGATGTTTCAAATAAGACCAAACCGAATTAAATATCTTCTTATAATTCTCCTTTTTCAGCCTGTTATGTCCGTCTCGGCCCAACAAATCGATACCGTTTTTCTGAAAACCCTGCTCCAATCACACCCGGAACTTTTCAACCACGTGCTGAACCACCCGACCCACAACGAGGTGCAGATATTGTACACGCAAATTGACCGTGACGAAAACAATGTGCCGCACTTTACCTCGTATAGCTACCGGCTGAATGCCAATCATTACTTCTACCCTGCCAGTACGGTAAAGCTGCCTACCGCCATTTTTGCTTTGGAAAAGTTGAACGAATTAAACATTCCGAAACTGACTATTAAATCCACCATGAAAACCGATAGCTCCTTTGCCGGTGAAAGCAAAAAGGAACAGGATACCCTGGCCGCCAACGGTCTACCGAGCATTGAGCAATATATTAAAGAGATTTTGCTGGTGAGCGATAACTTCGCCTATAACCGCCTGTACGAATTTGTTGGCCGGGGGGAGATCAACGATAAACTGAAGAAATACAATTTAAACCATACCCGCATCGTCAACCGTTTGGCCGTTGGCGACGGTGGCGAGGCATCCAAACATACCAACGCCATTGATTTTTATAAAGGCGATAAGCTGATCTACCACCAACCCGCACAGTACGACTCCCGCGAATATCCCATGCACCTGGATAATATGGTAATGGGTAAAGGCTATATGGACCGAAACGATAAACTGGTAATGCAGCCCATGGACTTCAGTCATAATAATGTGTATACGATTGAAGACCAGCAATCGGTTTTGAAACGCCTGATCTTCCCCGAGGCTTACCCAAAAGAGCAGCAGTTTAACCTGACTGAAGATCAATACAAGCTTATTTACAAGTACATGAGCATGTACCCGACTGAAAGCAAACACCCGACTTACAGCCCCCCCGAGTATTACCCCGCCTATTGCAAATGGTTGTTTTATGGCGGCGACAGTTTAGCAGTGATCGAACCGCACGTCCGGATATTCGATAAGATTGGCGACTCGTATGGCTTTAATATCGATAACGCGTACATCGTAGATTTTAAAAACAAGGTAGAATTTATGCTGACCGCCGTAGCACAATCAAACGATGCCGATATCTACAACACCAATAAGTACGAATATAAAACCGTTACGCTGCCTTTTATGAAGAATTTGGCGCAGCTGATCTGGCAGTATGAGTTAAAGCGATCGCGGAAGTACGCGCCGGATTTAAAGAAGTTTAAATTTCACTATTGATCACAGATTTTGGGGTGATTTATTTGATTACACAGATTTTGGTGAAGGACAATTTAAATAATCTATCTAATTCAAAAAGATATTTGATTATACGAATGATTTGAGGGAAACGAAAATAGAAATCTGTGTAATCAAATAAATCAGTTTCAATCTGTGATCGAAATAACAATAAATCAAAACTAATATGTGATCCGCATTGTTGTCAAGCTATACCTACTTTAAAAAACTATGGCAACAACAGCATTACAGCGGATGAACGGTTATCATACCGATTCGCCTGCATCAATAAATTTAACACAGGCCGAGCGCTATATTTCGGTAGCCGCCGGCGTTAAACTCAGTTTTTCTGGCCTGCGCAACTTATTTAAAAGCCCGTTTACCAGTTTGCTTAAACTTGGCGCGGGCGGTTATCTTTTAAACCGCGGGATTACGGGGCACTGCGAATTATACTCCCAGGCAGGGAAACACAGCCTGTCGCCGGTTAATGTAAATATCAAATCGTCATTTACCGTAAATAAATCGCGGCACGACGTGTATAGCTTCTGGCGTAAGCTGGACAACCTGCCGCTCTTTATGAATCACCTGGAACAAGTTGATGTGTTGGATGCAGAGCGCTCCCACTGGGTGCTTAAACTGCCAACCGGTGTGGCAAGCGTAAGCTGGGATGCCGAAATTGTGATGGACGTGCCGGATGAGTTGCTGGGCTGGAGCTCACTGCCCGGCTCCATCATCGACAACGCCGGAAAAGTAAGGTTTCGGGATACCGATGACAGCGGTACGCTGATCGACCTGGTGATTACTTACCAGCCTCCCGCAGGCGGCTTAGGCGCCAGCGTGGCGCATATTTTTAACCCGCTGTTTAAAAATATGGTGGATACCGACGTGCAAAACTTTAAGCAGTATATGGATCTGGCGGATATGGAAGAGGTGGTGATTATTGTTTAATATACCATCACGTCATTGCGAACAAAGTGAAGCAATCGCGAACCTATGCAGGCGGTATGTCCGCAGGGAATGCAAAGTTCGCGATTGCTTCGTGCCTCGCAATGACGAAAGTTCAACAAAAAACCCGCTCATCGCGGGTTTTTTACTTTATCGATGGGACAATCATCCTGCCCATCTTTTAATCTTAAAAATCTTAGTCTATTTCACCGCGTCAACCACTGCTTTAAAAGCATCAGGGTGGTTCATGGCTAAATCGGCAAGTACCTTACGGTTTAAGCCGATGCTTTTTGCGGCAAGCTTACCCATTAACTGCGAGTAAGAGATGCCATGCTGGCGTGCGCCGGCATTGATACGCTGGATCCATAAAGCGCGAAATTCGCGTTTTTTGGTCTTACGGTCGCGGTAAGCGTATTGTAAACCTTTTTCAACTGTGTTTTTTGCAACGGTATAAACCTTGCTGCGCGAACCCCAATAGCCCTTGGCTAGGTTCATGATCTTTTTCCGGCGTCTTCTCGACGCGACTGCGTTAACTGAACGTGGCATTTTTTTGTTTTTTGGCGGTGGGTGTTCTTCTCTTTCCCGATGTCGGTGTCCTCATCGACATCTTTTTGGCTATCGTCCGTGGGGACACGGACGAAGGAAGAAACTTGTAAACCCGAAGGCCTGGTTAATTAATTTGTTAATTACTTACCTATGCAAAGCATACGTTTTACATTACCTGTATCAGCATCTGATACTAAGCTGGTGTGGGTTAAATTACGCTTTTGTTTAGTCGTCTTCTTGGTTAAGATGTGACTTTTAAAAGCGTTACCCCTGGTGATTTTACCGGTTCCAGTAAGCGCAAAACGCTTTTTAGCACTGGAATTGGTTTTCATTTTTGGCATGGAATCTATATTTACTATTTAGAAATTACTATTTTTTATTTCGGATGTCGGATGTTCGATTTCGGATTTATTATTATTTCGGAATTCGGATGTTCGATTTCAGATTTATTTTAATCTTCAAATCAACACATCTTCAAATCTTCACATCTGCATATTTGCACATCCACGCATCACTTCTTACTCCCCTTCGGCGCTACGGTTAAAAACATCCGCTTGCCTTCCAGTTTTGGTAATTGCTCTACTTTACCCACTTCTTCCAGCGCCTGTGCAAAGCGGAGCAG
>Ga0206954_1152_pt1 | contig 17529 bp, 18 predicted proteins | sample Alteio_BWOrgHeat_37_FD_153250 | JGI IMG/M metagenome (GOLD analysis project Ga0206954, IMG submission 153250) | Enriched cells from forest soil in Barre Woods Harvard Forest LTER site, Petersham, Massachusetts, United States -... | ecosystem: Environmental > Terrestrial > Soil > Temperate forest >...
GCGCGCGACGCAAACCGGGTGCTCTTCTGTGACACCACCGGATTCGCGACCGCCCTCTGGCACCGTCGATATGTCGGGCACGACTCAGGCGAAGTCGAGGCCCTGGCCGCCGGTCGACGTTACGATCTCATCCTCCTCACCGACATCGACATCCCCTTCGTCCAGGACGGCCTGCGCGACGGCGAACACATCCGGTCGACCATGCACCAGTGGTTCGTCGAGATACTGTCGGCGCAATCGATGCCTTGGGCACTATTATCGGGACCATTGGAGGAGCGATTGTCGAAGGCATCGGCGCTGATTGATGAGGTCATGAAGAAGGGATAAGAAAAGAATAGGAAGGAGTTTATCCTCTCTTGAACTTCTGCTCTCAATCCTTGCCGTCGTACGAGCAGCCGGAGGTGCAGGTTTCGCGGACGACGATGCGGGCGAGGCCGGGGAGTTTTGGGGCGAGGCGGTGCCAGATCCAGCGGGCGATGTTTTCGCTGGTGGGATTCTCCAGGCCTTCGATCTCGTTCAGATAACGATGATCGAGCTGGTCGTGCAGTGGCGCGTACGACGCTTTGACATCGGCGAAGTCCATAACCCAACCCGAGGTGTCGCCGACCCGTCCGGCAACGTAGACCTCGACACGGAAGGTGTGACCGTGCAGGCGCGCGCACTTGTGCTCGGGCGGGACATTCGGCAGATGATGGGCCGAATCGAACGTGAATATAGTAAAGATCTCCACGTCCTCATAGTACCTCGCACCATTTTCCGAGTAAAGAGCCGAGCGCGGATTGCGCTCGGCTTTCGTAGTTACTTCGACGGTGTTGGAGCCGGCTTGGTGGCCGGAGGTGGTAGAGGTGGAATAATGCTCATACCCATCCAATTCGGCATGATCGTTGACGCCTGCGGAGCTCCAAAGAACTTCACCGCGCTTGGGTCGTACCCGTACGCCATGTGATCCATCTCGTTCGGATCAGTGCCGTTCCAGCTACACATCGGGTCGATCTTGTTCGGATCGCCACCAATCCAGATGTTAGGCATCTGGTCGTGAGCGTCCGCACTCTTGTCCCTCACGACCGAGGTGCCGGGCGCAGGCGGTTTCAACACATAGCTGTGTGTCTGGCCGCCATCGACTCGCATTACCGTAACCGTGGTCGGCGCGGTTATGGTGACGGGCTGGCCGTCCACGACACTTGGCGAGAGGATGCCGCCGAGACCAAGCGTGTAAGACCGATCGGACGGCGCTGATGTCGGTGGGAACGCCGGCTGGGTCGCCATGATAGTGACGGGGGCTACATCGGTATCCGCGGTAGTCGGACCGACATTCGTCGATGGATTCAAGATCGTAAACGCGCCGACAATCAGAGCCGGCCAGGTCGATGGCGTCATACTCTAACCTCCATTACGTCGATGTGCCGAACTGCGTACAGCTAGTTTCTCATCCGTTAGATACGGGCGGCGGCCAAAAGGTTCACCCATAATTCTGACTCGGAAGAGCTTGTTAGCTTCAATTCTACCTTACCACAACAGGCTGTACCGGCGCAGCAGTTGCAGCGCATGGTGCGGATTGGACGTAAGCGCCATTGGCCCTGTTTGCCTGCCGGAAGGTGACACGAATGAAAGTCACGGTTACGTTCTTGTGATTCAATGATCCGCAAACGCGAACCGTCGAGGTATTCTAACTCCGCGACAGGCAAGAAAGATGAGTGCCGCGCAAGGCCGTCCACGCGCGTTTTCCAATTGCCTGAAGCCAACAATTATGGAAGGGCACTTTGTCAATGAACACAGTCTCGGCTCTCGCGATCTCGATGTTTCTCTCGTCTGCTCTGGCTCTCGCCGCTCCTTCGGCCCACGCCGGCAGGGACAACACCCTTCCCAGTGGCTTCCAGGAGGCCTCCCAACCGGTGGGGGACGGCATGACGATCCACTACGTTCGCGGAGGGTCGGGCGATCCACTGATTCTTGTGCACGGCTTCGCCGAAACGGCCCAAATGTGGCGCCCCATGCTGACAACGTTGGGCCGGCAATACACAGTGATAACGCCGGATTTGCCGGGATTCGAAGGCTCGTCGACAATGCCTGATGGCAAGTACGACATGAAGACCGTAGCGCGATATTTACACGAACTCGTAAAACATCTCGGTTTTACGAAGATCCGCTTGGTAGGTCATGACATCGGGCTCATGGCGGTCTACGCCTATGCGGCAGAGTATCCGGACGAAGTTCAAAAGCTTGTGCTGATGGATGCTCCCATTCCCGGCGTGGGGGATATTTGGGACCAACTATACAACAATCCCGCCCTCTGGCACTTCCATTTTGCCTTCAGTCCAATAGCTTTGAAGCTAGTGCAGGGCCGCGAGCGAACGTTCCTCGATCATTTCTGGATTAGTTTCTCCGCGGATCCCAATAACATCGCGATTCCGGAAAGCGAACGCGAAGCTTTCGCAAAGGCGTATGCGAAAAAGGGAGCTATGGAAGCAGGGCTTGGCTATTTCAAGGGATTTCCTCAGGACGCAGAGGATAATAAGGCGTTCGTGGCCGCCGGCAAACTGCCGATGCCGGTACTGACCATCGCCGGCGAAAAATCGATGGGCGACGCTCTCGGGGCGCAGGCGAACCTCGCGGCGACCGACGTGCATTCCGTTGTGCTCAAGGGTGCCGGACACTGGATCACTGAAGAGCGACTTCAGGATGTGCAGTCCGCGATCGTCGACTTCTTGCATGACTAAGATCAATAATGACAAGATCGAGGTCAATGATGCGTCGCTGCTGCTGCGGCTGTTGGCGATCTGGGATCGGTGCGCTTCCAGCTAAACTTTGGATATCGTTAGGTACGAGACTTCTGCAAAAGGTTCACCCGGAATTCCGACTCCGAAGAGAGCTCGTTAGCTTCAATTCTACCTAAAGATGGAAGAATCCAGATAGCAGTCCACTCACGAGACCGCAGGACTTGGAGGAGAATGCTTTGACGGATTCTATGCGCAGTCTCTCGCCGAAGAGGAACACGACGACGGCGGTCGGCTCGGCGGCACTTGTCGACGAACAGCTGCGACACTTCGGCGTCGACCCCACGAGCGAATACGGGCGATCGATTGCGTGCATTGCCGGACGGCTATACGAATGCAAGAACGATGTCGACCTCTTACGGGCCACGTTCGAGGGGATGGCGGAGCTGTCGCCCGAGGAACGAGTATCCAGCTTCAACGCGAAGAAGTTCCTCGCATTCCAGTTCGCGAAGATCCTGAGCGACCTGCAAGAGCCGACACGACTCAGCTATCAACGACTCGGTTTCGCCGCGTCGACACAGTGCGCTAAAGGTCCGTATGCCGTATTCGACAACGTGCCGGCGATCTTTTCGGCGACACCGGTGATCGCCCGGACATCGACTTACATCTACGCCTGCGCCGAATGGATCGCCGATGCGTTCAAGGGCAAGGAGTTCCTGCTCGACGTCTACTCGCGCCTGCTCAACCCGACGTCGATATCGCTCGCGAACCACATCGTCGACCTGGAGGCTGGGCCCTACAGCGGCGACTACCTGGCCTGGAACTTCAACAGCGGCATGGCGGCCATCGACGGCGTCCTCAGCCATGTCCTGGGTCACAACGATATCCTCATTACGAGCCGCAATGTCTACGGGGGCTCGCACCAGCTCATCTTCGACTGGTACGCGAAGCCGGCGAACTTCAACGTGGCGGTCGAAACCTTCGACGGGTATGAGGGCAACGACTTCGCGCGGTGTCTGGAAGATGTCCAATCGCGCTACGCCGAACGCATCGACGCCGGAGCCGAGGTCATCGTCTATCTGGAGTCCCCGTGCAATCCACACGGCTACGTCCTCGACATCCCCGCTATCTGCCAGGTGGCCCATTCGGTTCGTCTCCCCTCTGGAGGAGGAGGGGCCGGAGGAGGTCACGGCCTCCGCGTGGTCCTCGACGCCACCGTCGGCACACCGTTCCTCAATCGCCCCCTGCAGCGCGCCGTCGTCGACGAGCGGCCCGACTTCGTCGTCCACAGCTACACCAAGGATCTATCGGGAAACGGCACCGTCATCGCCGGCGTGGTCATCGGCCGCAACCGCGACATGTTCGTCCCCAAGGGCGAGACCTTCGAGGGCATCGCATGGGACCGTACCATGTTCTGGAACGTGTATTACGTCAAGGGGGGGTTTCTGAACGCCGACGCCGCCTTCGAAGTCATCCAGGGAATGAGAACCCTGGAGATGCGGATGCTGGCGAAGTGCATCAACACCCAGATCCTGACGCGCTTCCTGAACCGCCATCCGCTTATCCGCGTCCACTCCAACGCGGTACCGGGAAACGAAAACTATCACCTGCGCGAACGGCTGATGTTCCTCGGCCTCCCGGCTCCCCTATTCACCGTCGACATGCACGACTCCGGAGTCGGCGAGGAAGCGTTCAAGCGGTTCTTCGACTCACTGTCGCCGACCTTCGACCACCAGATCAGCCTCGGCCAATGCAACACCACTATCAGTTGTCCAGGCCTGACGACCCACTCAGAGCTCTCCCCCGAGGCCCAGACCGCGGCGGGCATCGAGCCGACGACCATCCGCTTCTCCATCGGCGACGAAAGCCCGAAAGACCTCCTCCGCCACCTCGTCGCCGCCGCCCGCCTCGCCATCGACCCGGCCGTCCCCGGCTTCTCCGGTGGCTTCCCCAACGTCGACGAGGCCGACGCCATCATCCGCGAATGCTATGTCGGCACGCACACTCGGTATGTCGAGGCTATGTTGGGAGAGTGACTAAGTCGTGCGTAACATGTCGGCGCCACCAATCACGCCTCATTGTGGTCGTGGGCATGACCGGCGATCACGCGGGACTCACTATCTTGCCAGATGTCGTAGGCCATGGTCGGCGGTACGTCAACATAGCGGGCGACCTAACGATACCGTGCGTCGACGGTCGACAGGTGCGTTCGCCAGTAGTCGAGGCTGCTGTAGACGCCCGGCTTGCCGTCGGCGAGAGAGGTCAGCGCGTCGACCACGGCCGTCACCTCCGCCCCGCTCGGTTCCTGACCCGCGAGGCCCCGTACGGCGTCGATCGCCGGGGCGAGGGCGTGGTCGTTGTCGAAGTAGCCAGCCTTGGCAAGGACGTCGTGGAAATGGCTCATCTGGTCGCCGGGAGAGCTGTCGGTGCGCAGGAAGTGGTAGGCCAGCACATACGTGCTCGGCAGATACCTGGCGATCCAATGGAAGCGGTCGGCGAAGGCGGGACGTCAGAGGAGCATATTATGTCAAGAGCCGTTGGAGGTCAGTCCACCGACATTGGTGGACTGATCTCTGTACGGTGCCCGTGGATAACCAGTACTGCTCACGCCGTTCCCTTTCCCGTTCTATCAGAAATGCAAAGAAATCGGAAAAGCTGGGGAAGAGGTCGGCATCGAGGAGAGGCTCGCCAAGAACCAATCGCTCAGCGTCGTAGGCCGCGAGCCAGGTAACCGGGGCGTCAAACGCAGCATCGGGCTGAGTTTCGAGAACGATCAAGCTTTCTGGCGGCTCGCCCAATACAATGAAACGGTTGGGCAGTTTGATTGACCTGCGAAGCTCAATGGTTTGTGAAGCAACATTATCGTACGGAACATTCGTACGAAACGAATTGCTTAATAGTCTTCCAACCACATCCCCACCAGAATACACTCTCAATATCGCTTTCAGGTCTTCCGGTAAACAATGCTTAAAGTAGCCTCAAGTTGATGTATTTCGAGGGGCGACATTGGATCCACTGGTGCCAACTCTAAATACTCTTCGATTTGTTTCGCTACCTTTGCTTCATCCATAAGGCTTCTCCAAATTGATATTCGCTAGTCTGGAGCCCGCCATTTCGAGTACTCTTGATTGTGAACTGCGAATTGGTGGCGATCTACACGAAGTACTGTATCGCGGAACATATATTCATTCGCATCCGAGCATCGTCATGTAATACGAAGAATATTCGGGGCCGCCGGCTAGCTTGGTACATTCCCTGGCAAACGAGTGACGTCGCAATTGGTCGATGTGGCGAGGGTCATTTGCGGCAAGAAACTCCAAGGCCTTCGCGCATAGCACCAGTGCGTCTAAGAACTGGCTACTGCTACGGGCACATCGACACATCGTGTGATCGGCCCCGAGTTCGAGGAGTACAATTTCTCCATCAGACTTATTGATTACGACCTCGTCGGAGTCGTCCGAGCCAACTAACCAACCATCTCCCAAGTCGCTCGGATGACTCGCGAATTGAAATCCGCCAACCTCAGCTTTCGAACAGTCATAGCGAGTTAGCAGGTCAAGCAACGGGTCGGACAAATGAGGACCGGGATTTGGTAGAGGAACGCACTGAAACCAAAGCCCGACCATATCAATCAAATCGTCCGAATAACCAAGTACCCTAAGTTCTTCATCACTCGGGGCTGTTTGCGACAACGCGATAACAAACTGATCCGCATTCATTTCAGTTTCTCCTGCCTTATGGCGAATTACGATTTTTCGAACGCACGCCTCGGTACGGGTGAAGCGACTTTGTCCACTTTTCGTGAGGTAGTCTCGGCATCGGAGTCGCGATGGGGCCTTGATCGATATGATGGTGACGGAGCTCGTCACCCGGAAATCCCTGATGGGTTGGGAAGTATTTTACCCAGGTATCATCAACGCGTGGAGACGAGTCTCTCGATATCAGCCCGTCGTTTCGCGGCGAAATTGCTTCCGGATACTTGTCACGAAACTGTTGCCAAAACCATCGATAATCCCTTGGGAACCCTTTCGACGTTCGAGGCGACGACGGAGGTGCCCCTCTCATATCTACTGTATAGTTTGGGTTGATATAGGAATCTGGAATCGGCGAGCTAGTTGCAGATTTCGTTCCTCCTGACGTCGCGCGGTCGTACGGTTCCCCGCCCAAGAGATCGCGCCAACTGCCTACAGTCGGCCTGTTCGACGGCGTCAACGCTCGCGATTCACCGTTCGCTAAGCCATAGGGATCCCACTCATGTTGCCAGGTCGTGTTCCAAATGTCAGAAGCCCCCGCTTTCGCGGAGGCTCCTGGGTCTTTCGTGCCGCCTTTCGGTATCCCTGGCGGCGAGGTGGCGGCTGGCGATGGCCACGTCACCCTCTGCGTGTTCCTGGCCAGCTGTTCGGCATTGCTGCGGGTGAGCGTTCTGTTAGGGGGGTCACCGTCGATTTCGGGATGAACGTCTGAAACTCCAGGGACGCCGTGGAGAAGCGGCGATACAAATGGCAGGAGGCTAACACCAGTTCCGACAGGATCGTTCGGAAGATCCTTATTGAAGAACTGGTTCAGAGCGGCGGCGGCCCCTTTGCGGGCGACAACAGGATTGTCTAACGAACGAATGCCCGCGCCGATAAGGCTGCCGACGAGAACCGGTGCGGATCCCATGGAGTGACTGACTATGCTGCTGTTCTTATCCGGGTGCTCCAGGTAGTGAATGGCATTGCCTGGAGCGGCAAGGATGCCGGGAACAACGCCCGTGACGACCTTGACAACACTCCCGGCGATTGTGCCGCCTCCCTTGATTGGGTCGCCGAACTTCTCCCAAGCGTTGGTAGCCCGCATTGTTGGATGAGCCGCAGATCGAGCAAACAGTCGTTCCTGGATCTTAGGAGGAACAAAATGCCCGAATGCCCAGGTCTCAGCGTCACTCGGCCAGTTGTCGACGGCGCGTCCCCATTGCGCCTGCCCGTCGTTCATTTGGTCGGCTGTGTCGGTGAGGACTTTTAAGCCGCTATTGATGTGTTTTTGTAGTAACTGGTTGCCAACGATGTCGTCCGGTTCGGACGACGCGTTATTGAGCGCGCTGACACGATAGTTATATGGCTGATGCGCTGGAGATGTCTGAGTCGGACTCGACAGTCCCAATCGACGACCACCTGTGGCAGCAGGGCCATAGTGGATGGCGACACCGGGAAGTTTGTAGAACGTCGCCGTCGTCTGCCCGGTCGTCGTGTTCACAAACCGCTTTCGAATTCCCCCGTGCGCCGCGGCATCATTGTAGATGTCGGTTCCCGGTCGACCCCACACCGGCGTGGGCCGGCCAGGCGGTGACGTCCACGTCGTTACCCCAGATGGCGCCGGTTTTGGCATCGACAGCGGGAGACGGTTCTCCGACGGTGTCGGATGCTGAGAACCAGACGCCTCGACCTTAGTTTTGGGTGAGGTGGGCGCATTGCGCGGCGCTAACGCCGGCAAAGATGGTGTCGACGGCCTACTAAGCGGCATTGATTTGCCGAAGGCGATCGATAGGTCCTTAGTACGTGTTGGGTCGGCCGCGTCATTGCCGATTAAAGGCGTCTTATTAGCGGAAGGATTCCCTCTCAACTCCTCGCGCTTGTCGACACCCGCCCACACCTCGACACAAACCGCTCGACATCGCCGAAGAAGACGTTATGGTCGTAGGCGTGACCGGCGATGACACGGGTTTCACTGTCTTGCCAGATGTCGTAGGCCAAGGTCGGCGGGACGTCGGCGTAACGGGCGATCCAGCGATACTTGGCGTCGATGATGGACAGATGCGTTCGCCAGTAGTCGAGGCCGCTGTAGACGCCAGGCTTGCCCCCGGACAACGAGGTCAAAGCGTTCACGGCCGCGGTAACTTCGGCGGCGCTCGGCTCCTGGCCCGCGAGTCCTCGTTCGGCATCGATGGCCGGCGCGAGGGCGCGGGCGTTGTCGAAGTAGCCGGCGCTTGTCAACACATCGTAAAAATGGCGCATCTGGTCGCCGGGGGCGCTGTCGGTGCGCAGGAAGTGGTATGCGAGGACGTAGGTGCTCGGCAGATATTCGGTGATGCGGCGGAAGCGGTCGACGAAGGCAGGGTCGACAAAGTCGTGCCCCTCGGTCGCCTTCAGACCGATGAACGTGAGGCTGCCGGCGGCGACGAGTTGGTGAAAGTCGACGTCGACATTGGCGTGACTGAGGTCGACGCCGTACAGCTTTGGCGTACTGGCTTGCATATGAGTGTCCTCAAAACAGAAAGCCGCGGCCACCCGAAGGCAACCGCGGCGTCAATGTCACTAACTATCCGGCGGACGCGTCCGTCGACGGTGGCGGCGGGGCCTGGATGCCGAGGGCGCTCCGCGCGACGGCGGCGAGCGCGGTAAGGGCCGCGTAGCCGACGGTCGACCACACGACGTGGCCGGAACGCAAGCCGTCGGCAATGGCAATGAAAACGGCCACCGCGATAGTGGCGATGGCCGTTCTCTCATGGACAATGATATTGATCAACGCCTTGCGAATTGCCTGATTATCGATCATATGTTCTCTCCTTGAGCTTCACCCCGCACGGTCGCGATGGCGGTGCGGATGGCCTGGTCGAGGTAGCCCTGTATCGACGGCCAGACGAGGTCGACAAGCCAGCCGATCTTCTTCCGGATCGTATGCTTGAGGGTGCCCTCGTCTTCGGAGAGCAAGTCAGCGTCGGTGGCGGCTGGATTCGTGGCCAGCAGCACGGCGACGCCGGCGGTCAACGCGTTGGCCAGGTTCGACACGCCGAGCTGGGCGAGGACCTGGAGGATCTGTTTCTCGTTCATGTTTCATCTCCTGATGCCAACAAAAAAAGACACCCTCTCATGGAAGGCGTCGCACGAACTTCTATTGTTCTTCACAAGCACAATCTGCCTGGGCTACCATCGCACACGGATTCTGGGCGTCCTCCATGGATCGCCTGGGACACCCTCGCCCATGATGCCGGTGAACTCGACCCCGTTGGCCCCGGCCCTGACGCGTGAATTCAGGTGCGTTTCCTCATACGCCTCATCGTCGCAATCGCATGGGTCTTGTTTGCTGTAGACCGCGGAACCGGCAAACACAAAGTCGGCTGGTCGACGTCGCCCCCTATCGACGACAGTCGACTGCACCGACGTCCCGCAAACGCCGTTCTTTGACGGCGCCACCACGAAGCCTAGCCAACCTTGATGTGCCCGTGGGAAGCGATTGCTCACTACCAGATACCAGCCATAGGTCGACTTGTAGACGCGCCCTGGCACGACCGTCCCATCAACGGTGACTGTCGCCTTGTCCACCAGCGTCCACCAGTGTCGGCGCGTCGACACCGCCATGATCACCGTCAACGCGAGCAGACAAACTGCCGCCGTCACCAGCCCTCGCTTCATCCGCCCAACAGCCTTGCCCAATGTCCACGCCCCCTTCTACTTCTTATTGTAAATATACCGGCGATAAGTGACCGGACCAGTGAATCCGTCGAATTTCTTGACATACGAATCCTGCTTGCTCATATTTCACCTTCCTTTCATCACTCACAACAGTCGTTCCAATCCGGAAACTAATCTTCCGACATCGACGCCAATCCTTCCTCAATCGGCGCAAGCGTCTCCGGCGCGAGGTAGGCGTGCATTGCCGTCTGAGTCTGCTCCCATTCGTCCTGCTGATCCTGGGCTCGACGACGGAACTTGGCGAGTTCGGACAGCAGGTTGTCGACCTTGTTGCGCGCGCCGCCGTCGGTGCGCAGGCCGGTGACGGCCACACGCACGATATTCTCGAGCATGTCGATCTCCTGCCCGCGCGCCATCAGCATGCGCTGTTTGCGGGTGTTGTCGATCTCGAGGCGCAGTATCCGCTTCTCCTGCATGTCTTGCGCGGACTTGAGCGCGGAGATCTGCCCGCGCTGATGGTCGATCTGTTGACGGGCGACGTCGGCTAGGTCCTTCGAAATCTCGACGGCCCGCTTGAGATCGTCCACCGTCGTTCGCTTGAATTGTCCCCAGGCGGCGATGCCGGCGACGATCGCGCCGGCCACGGTGACCACCGGCGCAAGGTCCTGCAAGAGGATATGTATGTTCATGAATTGCTCCTTACGGATAAGGCCGGCCCGGCGGCGTATTCAACCGAGCAGCCACGAAAAGTGACGGCTGCGGATATAATGTGAACCTCGGCAATACAATCTGCGTCTAGGGATACGGCCCAAGTCAGACACGCGGGCCGGATGAGTCGATAATCGACGACACGATGTCATTGCAGACATTGCAAATAGGAAGGATGTGCTTGAACATGCTCAACGAACTCACCGAGGCCATTCGACAGAAACCTCGTAACTCGGATAGGACAATTCGCATTGCGCGGCGTCAGATGAGCGTCATAGCGGTTGCCGCCGGCTTGCTCGTCGCCGGCATCCCCAGCGTCGTGCATGCGGCAGATTTTGGTCGATGGACAACCCCGCAGCAATCGCCCCAGGATATGGACGACCACGGGAGCCGATGGCACAGGCTGCAGGGTAACCTGACGCAGATCTCCGCCGGTCCCTTCGGCGTGTGGGGAGTCAGCAACTCCGGCGATGTGTTCCGCTACGCCGGAGCTTACAGCGACACCTGGCAGCAGGTTCCGGGAAAGCTTGCGGAGGTCGCCGTTGGCGATCGAACGGTGTGGGGCGTCACCAGTGCCGGCGAAGTCTATCGCTACGACCCTCGCCTACAGGACGATCCCTGGCGGCCGGTGCCCGGCAACCTCATCCACATCTCCGCTGGCCACTTCGGCGTCTGGGGCGTGTCGAGAACCGGCGAGGTCTACCGCTATACGCACAACAGTGACCGTGACGGGGATCACGACCACGACGACTTTCCGTGGCAGCGAGTGACCGGCCAGCTAGCGCGGGTTGCCGTCGGCGACGACACCGTGTGGGGTGTCACAAGCGCAGGCGCTGTCTATCGCTACGATGGCGACAACAGCGCTAACCCGTGGCAGCAGTTGCCGGGCAAGCTCTCGCAGATTGCCGTCGGTCCGGCCGGAGTCTGGGGAGTCACCAGCGCCGACGAGATCTATCACTACGAGGCCGATCGACCCGGCGGCGATCCGTGGCGCAAGATTCGAGGCGGCTTGAACGACATCGCCGTCGGCCAGGATGCCCTGTGGGGCGTCGACAGCCACGGCAACGTCTTCACGCGCGATCATCGGTAGACATCGGCTCCAAACTCCATGTCCTTTCCAACGAGGGGGCTGGGGTGGAGGTCAATCGAATCGGGTAGGCCGGGTTGTTACCTTCCCGGCCTCCCACACCACCGTACGTGCGTACTCCGCATACGGCGGTTCACGCAGATGCGAGCGCTTGGTAGCGTTCCACGAGGCTTTCGTAGCCTTTGTCCTTCAGAACCTGGTTGGTGACGGCTCTGGTCATCGCGGGACTTCCTGCGATGTGCCATGCACCGTGGCCGTTGTATGCCGCCCCGTAGGCCAGCCATCGACCAATTCCCAACCTGCGTAAGCTCCGGGCGCGTCCTTTGGCCGTTTTCCACTGCTTCCAAAGGTAGCAGCGAAGACGGCGTCTGATCCATTCGTCCAGTCGTCGGATGGTCTTTGCGCACCGGGTATGTCGATGGTAATTCAACCATCCCATGGTTGCCGAGCGCAGTTCCGTTAGAACTTGGTCGAACTTGACGCCGCGGTTGCGGCGCGTGATCTGACGCACCTTATCCTCAAGCCGCTTCACGCTCTTGGGATGCACCCCTAAGTACGTGTTTTCGCCGCCACTCAGTATGCGCTGTCCGAGGAACTTGCGTTCCCGAGGACGCGCCACCGCGCTTTTGGCTGCGTTTACCTTCAGGTGCAACTTGCGCCCCAGGAAGGCGACCAGCGAAGCCATCACGCGTTCTCCAGCCCGTTGGCTTTTGACGTAGATATTGCAATCGTCGGCGTACCGGCAGAACCGAAGGCCGCGACGCTCTAATACCTTGTCCAGGTCGTCGAGCAGGATGTTGGCGAGCAGAGGAGAGAGCGGGCCACCTTGAGGCGTTCCCTCGTAACGCGTTATTACCACCCCGTCTACGAGGATGCCGGCTTTGAGGTAGTTATGGAGGAGCACGAGAACGCGCTCATCGGTGATCCTCTGAGCCAAACGTCCCATCAGTAGGTCATGGTTGACGCGGTCGAAGAACTTCTCAAGGTCCATATCCACGACCCAACCGTAGCCGGCGGCAACGTGCTCCCGAGCCGACGCAAGCGCCTGATGGGCGCTCTTGCCGGTGCGAAAGCCGTAGCTGCTTGGTGAGAACGTGGGGTCGAAGATCTGGTTGAGGAATTGAAGAACTGCCTGCTGGATCAGGCGGTCCAGAGCGGTCGGTATGCCCAATTGTCGCATATCTCCGTCCGGCTTGGGGATCTCCACGCGGCGGATGGGCTGCGGAAGATACCGACCTTCCAATAAGGCGGCTTTGATCGCGGGCCATGCTTGCTTCAAGTGCTCTTTCAGGTCGTCAACGGTCATCCCGTCCACACCTGGGCTGCCCTTGTTCGCACGAACGCGCTTGAGCGCCCGTCGCATGTTCGCGTTACTTACGATCCCCTCCATGAGCGGAATGCGAACGCGAACGTTCGGGACCACTGCGGAGTGCTGTTGCGCCGAGGCGGACGTGTCTGACGTCACCGAGCCGGGTTCACTCCCTCTTTCCTGGTCACTTGGGGCTTCACCCCGCGCCTCCAGGTCAAGGACTAACTGTATGGTTTTCTGGTGCATACCGGTCGTGAGTGCAGGTGTCCTCTCGATCTGTGTGTTCGGCCCTTCCCTGATTCTCCTATGATGCCGACGCCAATAAGGAGCAAGCTATCAGGTACTACGACCTCGGCTGACTTCTGAATGCCTGTCCCAACGCATTGCTGACGTCGGTAGCCGGATAACCCGGCGGGCAGACAGATCTCCCGGGATAAGCACTCGTTCTTTCGCGCCGAGCCTGCCGAATCTACGCAGAGAAGTATTGGAAAACACGGATTTCACTGCTCACAGCCAGCTCATCCACCGCTCCACGCCTTATATTCGGTTTCTGTGCGTCAGGTCGTCGCTGTGGCTAAGACTTCCTTCAGACCCCACCTCACGGTGACGCCCTTGTCTTCGCTTAACGGTCCCGTTTTCCTGGGCCGTAGGGGACTTACACCCCCGAGAACGGGCACATGCCCGGCGTACTGAGAAAAGCCACCCGTCGACGCCGGGTGGCTTTTCTCCGCGTATCCTTGAGCACATTGTACGCCGCCGCCAACTTGTCCATGTCGACCGCCGCCTTGAGCGCCTTAGAGATATCGGCTAGCGCGGCAATTCAGTTGTAGATGAGATCAACTCACCAGTAAAGCATCAATTTCAAAGACACTTCCGCAGCCCTTAAGTTTAGAACCGATGTCGACACGATAAGATCGCAGCCGTTCATAAACCCTGGACTGGTCCTGCCACTTCGCAAATCGGTTCGCATAGTTGGCTAGCGCTATCTCCACCGCTTGTTCCCTACTAATTGGTGGGGCAGGTATTAGCTTCAGTCGTCGAAAGAGTCGAACGATAGCCTGTTCGATATTTTGCTGAATGAAGAGCCACAACATCAAAGCTCCGCCGAATACTAATAATCCAATATTCACTTGTGCCTCGTACGCCTGTGATTGACAGCGTAAGTGCCAACTGCCTCACCTGTGCCGACGATTGCGGTGACACCTCCCGCTGCTTCCGCTAAGGCGCGTTTGCCATTCACATATGGATTTGGTCCCTCAAGAGGAAATGCAAGGCCCTTTCCCAGGTTCCGCGTTGCATGAGTTTCTGCGGCGGCTTCTTCCAGGTAGCGAAGCAAATCGGAATTGTGATAGCCGAGATTTCCAATGGCCGCACGTAGGATTCATGGACACGATCCCGTTATAGTCATTTTTTTCAAAGGTCGGTTCAGTCCAGTTGGCGACCGTCTGACGAAACCCAGTTCTTGCTCGTGAGACGGGAACACTCGGCCTAGCTCCCGTCGGCGCACCAGTACCTGCCTTCAACGCCGCCCGCTCCCGGTACAACTTCGCCCACCTCTGAGCCTTCTGTGCCATCTGCCCATCCTTGAGCACATTGTACGCCGCCGCCAGCTTGTCAATGTCGACCGCCGCCTTGAGCGCTGCCCCGTCGCCCAATCTGTACTCGAATCCGTGCCTGGCATGCTATTTCTCCTTTACAACTACTCACGTCTATCAGCCGAAAGCGGAAGGCGATGTCTTCCAGGGGTTCAATTGGTCACCCGGTACGAACGACCCATAATTGTAATTGCTGAGTGAGAGAGGACTGTCAGGATTATTGGCTCGCTGCTGCGCGTCATATGCTTGTACTGTCTGATATCCGTACTTACGGGGATTACTCCAATCCAGTGTCCCCTGAGGCGTTTCAACCATCTGATCGCCCGTTGTCGTAGCAGGTGCAGGTCCGCCGGACGATCTCATGAAAGGCCCAAGCCCCTTAACAGCGCCCACCATGTTCACAACACCGCCAAGCTGGTTCATGAAACTATTTTGCTGCTCCAGTTGATTCTCGTATTGCCCTAGCCCCTGATACTGCCCAGCCAGACTACCGTAACCATTCGCGGCCGTGCCCAGACCCGAATAAGCCCCGCTTTGGTACGGATTGACAATCTCCGAATAGGCATTCGCCTGGTTGGCATACGCCTGTTGTTGCATGTTCATCTGCATCATGCCAAGTTGCGACTTCGCCCGCATGTAAGCGTTCATCGCGTTATCGTTGATGTTCGCGTCGCGACCCGCCGTGATGCTGTTCGACGATCCACCGCCTGTGTCGATGCCCCGAAGCTGATCCTGAAGTCGACCCGCCGACATCTCCTGGTCCGCCTGATACTGCGGCGATCCCATGCCGCCGAGGAGCATATTTTGCTGATCCGCCGTAAATCCGTTATGCGCCAGATTGCCCCAATAGTTAGCCTCCTGCTGAAGCGCATTGACGCGGCTGGGATCGTAGGCTCGATACTGATTGGCGTCGTAATTGCCCAGGCTCCCAATTTGGCCCAGATAATCCGACTCGAGCCCTAAATCGCCATGCGCCGCCGACATCTCACCCGCGCCCGCGTTGCCGTCCGTTCCAAACAAACCGTCTAGAAATCCCATTTCCGTTCCTCATGACCAACAAAAAGACGCCTCCGCTCGCACGGATGCGTCGACCACAACTCTTCCGTCCAGAGGACGATCTCCACCTTGACTTTTCAGTCGTGGGCGCCTCCAGCCCAACGGGGCGACATAATAGGAGCCTGGGGCAACGCCCCAGAAACGCGGCGCGGACACCTGCCACAAGCCCCTCGCTGTCTCCGTCGACGGGGTGGCGAAGCCGGGGTGAGGGGGCGCCTCAATCCGGACAATCATCCCCGACGAACGTCGACCCCGGCGACACCGTCGACGCCCACGTACCCGCCAGCGTCGACCCACCCGACCACGTCGATGGCGACGGAGGTCCGTCACTGTCGAACGAAGCTACCGGCGGCAACGTCGACGCCCACTCATTCTCGCAACACGCCGGCTCCGCCGCCTCCTCTGCCGACAACGTCCCGAGTCCGCACCGGTTTACGAACGCAATCTTATAGTAGTACGTCGTCCCATTCATCAGCCCGCGGTCAATGTAGACACCGTCGTTGACGTCGATGCCGCTCGCCACCAGCGTCTCCGACCCCGTCGTCAGAGACCGGTAGATATTCACCGTGTCGACCACGTACATGGGATCGGGAAGCGCCCACGTAATCTTGCATCGCCTCGTTTGACCGATCACCGAATACGCATCCGGCCCCGGAGGAGGCGCGAGACACATTCCCATCTCTACTCACCCCTCTCAATAATTGAACATTATTCGATTAAGAAAGACACGACGGCGGCGTAAACCCACCACACGCCGGCCCCTCCGGCGTCCACGGATTCGCCCTCGCCGGCGTCACCGCAACCTCATCACTCAGCGGCCCCTCGCCGCAGTCATTGGAGAACGACAGTCGATAGTAATACACGCGCCCATTCTCCAATCCCCCATCCGTCACCGACCCCGTCGACGCCGCCACTCCCGACCTCACCAACACCTCCCCGCCGCCCGACAGCCCTCGATACACATTCACCGTCACGGAACCGTAAGAACCCGCCGGCGACGTCCACCGCAGCACGACACGTCCATTCTTGGACTCCGCCGAAACAATGGGCTTCGGCGCCGTTAAAATACTCGCCGCACGCACGACATCCGCCGGCCCGCTCACCGCCGATCCCTTCACACCGCGGACCCGATAGTAGTAGAGCATCCCCGCCGACGGTGGCGTGTCGGTCCACATCCCGACACTCGTCGCCGCAATCTGCGACCAACTCGCCCCATCACTCGACCGCTCGACAATATACGACGCTGTATGTGTCGCCCCTGACCAGGTCAGCCCGATCGACCCTCCACACGCCCCAACTGCCGTCGTCGATGTCGGCGGCGTCGGCGGATTCACGGTGACCATCGTCGACACCGTCTTCGTAATGTTGCCGCTGAACCCCGTCACGCTAAACGAATACGTCGTCGTCGACACCGGGCTCACAGCCTGAATACCGCTCGTCGACACTCCGCCCACCGGATCATTGGCACTGTCCGCATTCGTCGATGCCCACGTCAGCGTCGACGTCTCGCCAACATCGATGCTACCGGGCGAAGCCGTCAGCGTCGCATCCACCGGTCCGCACAACGCAAACGTCGGATTCGGCGTCCCCGCAACATTGTCCGGATAGTATCCGTCCAGCAGGAACATCCCAATCGACCCACCATTGTGATCATAGTAAACGAACTGCC
>Ga0206954_1153_pt1 | contig 17354 bp, 18 predicted proteins | sample Alteio_BWOrgHeat_37_FD_153250 | JGI IMG/M metagenome (GOLD analysis project Ga0206954, IMG submission 153250) | Enriched cells from forest soil in Barre Woods Harvard Forest LTER site, Petersham, Massachusetts, United States -... | ecosystem: Environmental > Terrestrial > Soil > Temperate forest >...
CCCATTCGCCAGCCAGTCAAACACCCCTTGTAGATTTTTACGCAGCCACTCGACATCGCCAGCTTCCCACTGTTTGTATCCTTCAAAACCACGATGAATAATGGCATGTAGACCTGGGTGATGATTGCTGCCTGCCATGATATCCAACGACATTACTAGATTGTGTGAAAACGCAATCGCAGATTCTGGAGTGTACCGCAATACATCCATGAGCATAATATCCGCTAGCGCGTTCATCTGGGACAAAGTCAGCCCTTTGGGCACGCAGTGCGAGGCAACCATACCAAAAGCAAAGGCGCCGATTGCTTCCCGTTCGGTCTCGGTCGCCCTTTCGGGCAGAATACCAACTACACCGCAAAGCTCTCGAACCATTTTTTCGATATCATTGCGCAATGCTTTTAAATCAGCCATAGGTAATTTACTTTCCTTTTGTATCAGTATTATCTATTCCTGTTGAGAGAACTTTATGGTTTCTTTTGATACATCCATTTCTTGTACATTTTACTGATCGGTATCGGATCTGAACCGATAAGGCCTGCTTGCGTCTGTTCCTCTTTCATCTTTTTTGCAAGAAATTCAGCTTCGTTTTTCGTAAGACCAGCGTTAATGAAGGATTGCTTACGCGCAGCTATGAATTGATCATTAGTCGGTCGCTCATTTGAAAATGGACCATCTGAACGATACAAATCAAAAAAATTCTCCAACGACCAATGCGCTTCGTAGTGCAACTTGCCAATGTTCGCAGCTCCAAATGGACTTCCAGTCATCGGTGTTGTGAGTCCTTGCGAATAGGGGGTTTTATCACCATATATGGCAGCTACATTAAGATGATCGGCCTGCATTCCTGTTCTTTGTAAAATCTTGGAAAGAGTGGCATATGAGCCTATTCGTGGAACAGATACATAGCCTCGATCTCCAAACAAGGTCGTCGTACCGTCGAGCCCACTTTGATTACGTATGTGGTTCGATAGGTCAACTGGCGTTTGCGACTCAACAGGCGTTCTCCTTCCAACGCCTTGATGTAACCCAATCCCAACTCCCAAACCGGCGAGGTTTGACCAGAACTCTGCATAGTGTTTCGGAAGTCCAGTGTATTCAAGGCCTCTTTGAAGAAGGTTTTGTCCAACTCCAAATGTTGCCGCGCCGGCGAGAAACTCGGGATTGGTAGCCGCGATAGGCAGTGCAAGCGTGTGCCCAAGGCCTCGCAGCGCCTCGTTTGTACCGGCAATCGGATGTCCTGTATAGAAATCCACATTCCCTTCTGCGACTTCCACTGGCCCGAGAAACACACCGCCAATCATTTCTCCAGCATTGGAATTCGTAGCAACATGGCTCATGGGTTCGAAGCCTTGGTATCCCAGCGAACGCATGATTCGGCCTGGAAGTGTGACACCCGAGCCGCCTAAATAGCGGACATCCCCTTCAATATCTCCGAGCCAGTTCCTAAACGTATTGGGTCGTGGTTCGATGGTGTCCATCGGCTGCTGTGTATTGTTTTGCGGATTGGCTGCAGCCTGTTGCATTCGCGAGGTCAGTCTTTGGATTTCTTCCAACTCTGCCTGAGAAAGCGGAAGCTGCAAGCCATCATCGGTTTGCTTTCCGTGTCCGATGCCTGTACCAGACACGGTAGACAGTTCTGGGGATAAGACTTTTAAAAGATTGTCGATCGAATTTTTCGTTGCGGAATAAAAGCTGACTGGTGCACCATCTGGATTGCCGTACTGCGGCAAAAACCCGTTGGAGTCGTAGATGCTATACGCAGGTTGACTTGCTTGACTCGTAGCTCCGCTAGTTTGAGTAGTGCGTTTTGAGCCGACGCTGCCACGCGCTCTGGCAGCATTCTGCACATTCTGATTCGGCGTGGACACGGAATCGTTCGCAGAAGCAGGTGCTACGTCCGGCGACGACTGCAGCATATTCAGATTTATGCCACTCTTCGCCTCATCATCTGCAAAGCCTTCCGCCTTCTGCATCCCACTCTGTACCAGATCTCCAGCCCAATTTTCGAGACGCTTATACCAGGGCGCATTATTTGGATCCTCCGCCACTTTATGCCCCAGTGTGAACCCACGCTGCTGTGCGACATCCGTCACATGCACAGGCACATATCCATGCTTCCCCGTTGGACTTGTCATCGGCATGACAACCGCATGCCCGACGTTCATCGCCTCGGGAAGCTGCGCATAAGGCATATTATGGAGCGCTCCCTCACGATCGACAGTCATCATCTTCCAGCCACGATCAGATTCTCCCCGTGGATAGTAGTCCGGTGAAGGAACCCGATTTCCGCGATCCAACCTGGCTTCAAGAGCGCCCATGCCGTGACTGACCGGCTCTGGCTCGATCGCGTCGCTCGCGGTATGCTCCTGATACGAGCCCGCGCGCTCATCGGCATAATCGTCTGCGGGCAAATCCCATCGCTGCGAAAAGGTCGTGCCCTCTTTCATGCTACGCAGGAATCGATTGAACAACTGCTCATCGTCACGGTCGGCAATTCTGTTCGCGATCTGCCATAACCGCTGCTGTTCCGTCAGCGCCCTCGGACGCTCCAAACGATTGCCCGCAACTCTGGCGCGCTCCTCGCGTCCAAGCTCGTTGATAGTGTTTTCAATAAAACGCTCGACATCCGGACCGGGCATGCTGCGGAAGCGCTTATCTCCAGTCGCCACTGCCAGCCTCTCCCGCCACACCGCCATCGGCTGCCAGAGAAACTCTTCGGTAATCACATCGGCCAGACTTGCGCAGGGCTTTATACGGGATGGTTGTCCCGTGATGTTGTATGGCATTCTTGTGCCTCAGGTTGCATTGAAAATGATCGAAGAAGAACAGAAACCAGACGTGCTTGGAAAGTAGTTTGGACCGAAGGACACGGCTTCAGCCGCTGTAGGTAAAAGCCCGCGACTCTAAGTCAGGGCGAGCGCAGCCTTTAGGCTGCGCGACAACTCGCGGACCCTATAGAAACGGGCTTTAGCGCCGGCGCGCATCACATCCCGCAATCACTCGCCCAACGGAACCATCAACAGAACAATCGCAGCAATGAATGCAAGCAGCAACGCCCATTCAATCAGCGCACATAATTTCTCGAGCGAAGTCATGACTACACTCCGGCGTCGTACAAGTCCATACGCCGGCTCACAACGCGCCGTCTTCGCGGCCGCGTGTCCATCTCTTCTCGTCTGGCCAGCGGACGCGCATACACATGCGGGTCCGTGCACAAAACCGGAGTCCTATTCGCACTGCGCTCCGAGAGCTGCCCAAAGACATAAGTCTTCGTCTCCGAACCTTTGGCCTTCCCCGGACGGAGCATCGTGTACGTATAGCCTCGCCAGGTTTTGACTGTGTATTCCATTGCGATTGGGATTGAGATTGAAACTGAAACAAATATTTGAAAGGAAAACATCTCGCACGCTCCCGCAACTGCGGGAACGTGATGTCAGGGCACTACGACTGATAGTAGAAACACACCTGCCAGGCATACGACATTCGCCATGATTTGGCTTTAGCCACTGCAGGTATCAGGGCACGACTTCAGTCGTGCCGACAATGCATAGAAAAGTTTTTGCGCTTTAGCCCCCGAGGACTCTAAACACGACGACCCGAGTCACTCTCATCCGCAACTCGCGGCTCGATATACTGTCGTGTCGTTATATGCAGGCAGCTCACCGACAACCGCTTCTGCTCATTGATCGGCAAGCGCGACTCGCGGACCGTTCGCCAATAACTCATCGATCCCACTTCGTCCTTCTCTGCCACCGTTTTTCGTTTCGGAGCATTCAGGCAAAGATCGCGTCCATGGTTGCAAAAGTAAGCTTCGCCATCCTGCTTCATGCGGCGCGCCTCGGCACGGCTCACGACCTTATACGGAAACCTGCATGTGCGATCGGCATACACCGGCACCCGATCCCAGTCGCGCGAACGGGAAGGCACAATCACCTTGCGCAGCGAAGCCCGCCGCTCCAATACAGCATTGTTCAACGCTTTCTCGTCCTGTTCGACACCCATGCTCATATACACGTCCTCCACAACGTCAACAAACATTGACGCTAGACAAATTTGTCATATATATGACTTGCGCACACGAATGCGCTCATCTCGGCTGCGTGCCTGTACCCCGGCACACTGTTAGGGGACGAGAAGGGGCGGCTCGAACCGCGGAGCTGGAAACGGGAGCCACCCCTGGCGTCTGATTAGATCCTCCCCTAACTCGCCGAACCCTGAAGGACTAGAGCCTTTATCGTTCATCTCCGCTTCCCTGTCAACACAAATCACGCGCATTTTCTATTGTGGATACACTTGCGCCCCATGACGCCACAATATACATACATATAACTACGCAAACGCATCTGCTTCAGCTTGAAATGTATCTACATGTTGGATATTTGGATACAAATGCAGCGAAATCTGGATATAGATTTGCCGCCACCCAAACCGTCCAATGAGTGGTCTAGCCGGAGCACTGGCCCATGGGAAATTGATCACCCGTGCACGGATGTACTGGCGCGTAGGGCAGACTGGCCCAACACCGGCGAAACTGCCAAGCTGTACACCCCCACCATGCCCTCCCCAGCTTGTCATGTTGAGCAAAGCGAAACATCCCGAGGATGCCGTATCTCCCATGCCGCCCTCAGGCACTCCGGCCTACCCATAACAACGCATGTTCCCCATGACACCCCCATGTCACGCATGACACGCCGCTTGTCAACCTTGACACGTCACCAACCGATCGCGCCCACAACCCCATTCATCCAATGCAAATACGGCGCTCTCCCCTTTGGCACACCTCGTGCTTACGTTGCAGGAGCATCCCATGAAACGCATTTTCCTTAGAGCAGCTGTTCTCTCACTTGCCCTGGGTTTAGGCTGGTATCTCTCCTTCAAAGAGAGCCCCGACTTGTCCAGCGAGTCGCAAAAGCCACGCGCAGCCAGTAACTCGACCTCCGCACAAACCCAGAAACCCGTAACCACCGCCACCGGCGATTCGCCGGCACAAACCCAAACCACACGCACCTCGGCTTCAACACCAACACTGTCACGCATTGCCGCATCGGCAACCAGCGCACCAACCCACAAACTACACACCCCCGGAGACGGACTCCCCTCCGCTTCACAGGAACAGGTCAAAAAGCTGATTGAGGAAGCTGTCGCCCACGAAGACGGTGGAGACCTCGCCGGCGCAATCGACACCAACAAGAAAATCCTGCAGATCGATCCACAGGCTGCAGTAACCATGAACGTCATCGCCGGACTCTACGGCAAGATGAACGACTTTGAAACGGAAATTCAATGGGCGCGCAAGGCGATCACCACCGATCCCAACCTGGCCAACGCCTACATCAACTACGGCAATGCGCTCGGCGCCACCGGACGTCCGCGCGCCGCCAGGAAGGCGTTTCTCAAAGCCATCGAACTTGAGCCGAAGAACCCCTATGGCGTCTATAGCCTGGGAGTGTTGGCTGAGCAGAAGAAGGACTACAAGACCACACTGCAGTACTACCAGAAATCCGTTGTCATCGACCCGCAGTTTGAAAACGGATACTACAACTCCGCAGCGATGTATTCAGACATGAAGCAGTACGACAAAGCGCTCGCCGCCCTCGACAAGGTCTTAAAACTAAATCCGAACGCCGAAGACGCCCGTGCCATGTCCGCCCGAATCATTACCGAGCAGACCATGGCGAAAAACGCACCGAAAGCTCATGTTGAGCAGGCAAAGACGCATCATCGCCATCACAAGCGGATGCTGGTGAAGGCAAGCCACCACAAACACCGTAGGCACAAAGTTGTCACACGAAAGAGTTAACCGGGATGCCACTTAGCCAACCCAGCATTTCATCCGCGAAATGCTGGGCTTATTGATTGAGTAAAACATTCTGCCAGCTGCTGTCGGACGCCCAAAGAAACGCTTCGGGAAAATGCCAGCCGCCGCTAGCAATAAAGCCCTGCGAGATGCCGGCGCTGCGCAGAACGTCGCCAACATCCAGCCGCACGTTCGGACGCACCGCGCCCTTACGCACCTCCACCACTCCGCCACTGATGCGTATCAGCGTACCGCTGAACGGCGGAGGCAGAAAGCCCAACCCAACGGCAGCCACACCAACGGCCAACACACACGGCAGCGAGAAACATTGCGCGGGAAAAGACCTCCGCAAGTTTAGTTTGGCCTCATGCGGCCAACATCATGAATGCAAGGGAGACTAGCAAGCAGCCTGTCTTTACAAATCCCGTCTACCGCAACCTTATATGTATGTCTTCAAAAAGAAGGTCGAAATATTCCGTGATCCAGATGCCAGTCGTCACAGCACGCTTTTTCAGTTTTGCATCCAAATAATAAAGTAGGAGTGAAAGCAACTCGCCAATGAACCCCATGATCCCAACACTCCTAACGCATTTGGATCGTCTTGTTGCAGCCGGACGGGCATCTTCCATCCAGGAATTTTCCTTCTTTCTCCTTATGATTCCGGCACTGGTATTTCTGTGCTGGGCGCTGCTGCAACTGCACCTCGACCTGAAGCGCATCCATGCCCGCCATCAGCACTGGCCAAAGAGTACGTCACATGGGTTACCGGCGCTCCCGGTCCCGAATGAAGCGCTTAAGCCTCAAAATCCGCACATTGCAGCCTGATCAGGCTCTGTGTCACGAAAGCACTGTGATCGCCTTGCGCAAATACGTCCACATGGCATGTAACATGCATCACCAGCAACACAAAACATAAAAGCCCATAATTTGAAGACTTTTACTCCACACAGCGTGGCCGATTTTGCGCACCATACTGTGGAAGTTGTTTGCAGCCAGGCGGCTCTGGCAGACTCAAATCCGATACTCCGGCAGCCTGCAAAAATGAGATTGCATCCCACTCCCCTTGCGTGCCATTATGCGGAAAGGAATTCCTATCAGACTTTGATGACACCAAACCAATTGCCTTGGGTGGTAGTGGTGGACGACGATGCCGACCTGGCCCAAACCATCTCTGAAGCCCTTCAAATCAAAGGCTGGGATGTGACGCCGTTTTCCGACAGTACGGCAGCGCTTTCCGCAATCTTGCACCGGCCGCCTGTGTTGATCATTTGTGACATTGAAATGCCAGGAATCAACGGCATTACGCTTGCCACCAGGGTCTTGCAGAATCTGCACCATTGCATGATTGTGCTGATGTCAGGAACGCAGCTTCCTCAGGAAGGTTCGGCGCTCATCGCCGAACACGCCAAACGATGCCGCTTCTTTTCGAAACCCGTCTCCATGAGAACCCTGCGCACGCTGTTAAGCGAATCCGGAAAAATCGGCCACGGAGCACAAGCCTAGCCCAAAGCTTCAAAAATCAACATTTTTCCGCTCTTACATCTCTCTACAATTTGATTGAAACGTTTTAATAAAAGGGGTATGATCCTCCCCATTGTTTTGCCGGGTCCTTCCCGAAAGCGTCCAAGGCTCATTGCCAGGAACATTGGGCATGAGTTTCGTCCGTAGTTCAGCGCGACAACTCCCAGTGCGCCAAAGCTTCTTAGGAGAGTCCGGCATTTCGTAGTCGAATCCCCTCGAAGGAGACTGCTTAAGATGAAGCGAACATCGATGCTCATTGCCCTCACCCTCGCGTTGGCGTTGGTGGTGGCTTTGCCCGCCCCTGCCGCAACCGTCAACTGTTCCGGCGTATCCGCCTGGAATTCAAACTTTGTAACCTATACCATCGGTGCCCTGGTCACTTATAACGGCAGCGAATATAAGTGCATTCAGGCTCACACCTCTGAACCAGGCTGGGACCCGGCCGATGTCCCTGCCCTGTGGAATATCGTTGGAACCTGCGGCTCCGGCGGATCCACACCGACCCCCACCCCGAAAGGCACCGCAACTGCAACACCCAAGGGCACGGCTACTGCAACTCCAAAGTCGACGCCCACTGCAACCGCCAAGCCCACTGCTACTGCAAAGCCAACGGCAACAGCGACACCCAGCGGCGGCACCACCATCAACAATGTTCAGGTTACGTTCTACGGCTGGTATGACAATTCGCCCCCGGGCAACGGCATCGCCTACCCGAAGAACGGCGGCTTCCCTACCGACCATAACGTAGCCACCGCCGGCGGCACCTTCAGCAACCCCAGCAGCTTTGCCACTGATGCGCAAGATGGCGAATTCAAAGTCGGTGCAGTGATTTACGTCCCATACATGAAGAAGTACTTCATGCTTGAGGATGAATGCGTACAGTGCGAATCCGACTGGCGGAACAGCCACGAATTCCACGTCGACCTCTGGGCGGGTGGCAACACCAGCGCCAACGAAAACGACCTGATCAACTGTGAAGACAACCTCACCTCGAGCGGCCCGGATGCCACCATCATCCTCAACCCGCCGAGCAATGAGGCCGTCGACACCAACCAGATCTTCAACAGCAGCACCAACCAGTGCGAGAACATCACACCTCCGTAATCGCGGACGCGTGATCGTAGTGCTGTAGAGATAAAAAGAGCCGCGGACCTTATGGTCCACGGCTCTTTTGTTTGCCTTGATGATTTGTGGCCACGGGAACGAAGATGCCGCACCGGCGTGGATCCCCTGAGCACCATCCATTGCGTGCGTATCTTTATAATTAAGAGTTCACCCAGGAGAACTCTCATGCGCACTCTTATCCACGCCACGCTGCTGCTGTGCCTGACCACGCCACTGCTCGCGCAGCACACCGAGGCGGATACCCACTGCGACCGCGCCATCTCCTACGCCCACAAAGGCGACTACGACAACGCCATCAAGGAATATGACGAAGCCATCCGCCTCGATCCTCATTATGTACAGGCCTTCTACGATCGCGGCAACGCCTACTCCCACAAGGGCGATTATGACAGCGCCATCAAGGATTACGACAGCGCCATTGGCCTACAGGCCGACTTTGCCAAAGCCTTCAGCAATCGCGGACTCGCCTATGGCAAAAAAGGCGACTACGCCCGTGCCATTAAGGACTTCGACGAGGCGATCGAACTCAACCCCAAAGACGCCATCTCTCTTTACAATCGCGGCATCATGAAGCAGAAGTCAGGAGACATCGCCGGAGGCAACGACGATATCGCACGCGCCAAAGAATTGAAGCCCAAAGTCGGCAAGTAGATATTTTCCTCACTCAACCTGTACGAATTGCGCCCCGAGGAGCACCGCAACAAGCATCCCGACGCTGTCTATGTTTCCGATACGGATTCAGGCACTCCGGCCAACAATCTCACTCCTGACCTTACGATATGATGGCGAGATGCCCCGCAAGCTCGTGTTTTTACTGCCGTTACTCACGGCTCTGACCTTCGCGCAAACTTCCGCTCCGGTCAAGGTGCCGGACGCAACTCCGGATTTCCGTTATTTTCTGGACCACTTTCGCGAGGAGCCCGCGACCTTCCCACTAGTCGCCACCGGTGAAGGCGCGCACATCGGCAAAATCTGGGTGCGTAAGCTAGGCGAGGGCCTGGCGATTGTCGGGCATGTCGATGGTCCGCTGCCTTCATTCCCCACCACGAATGACACGCTTGTGACAGGAGAGCGCGTCGAGATATGGCTGTCGCAGCAACCGAATCCGCATTTCCCCGCCATGGGATGGGGCAATCAGCATGGCGATGTCGAACTGGCTGATGACTCGGCGTGCCCGGCTGCGCTGCACATGCAGAACGATCCCGATGCGCGCGAGATTCGCGCCTGCCGCGAATGGTTCCAGCAGCAGTTGGAATATCGCACGCAGTTGCGCCGGCTCTTTACCCGGCACTGGCTGCTTGCGCCTCACCTCTTCCTCGAAACATTGGCCACGCCGGCGCACGAGCAGATTGGCTCCGCGGACATCGACCACGATGTTCTGGCCGCTTTGATGCCTAAAGCAGGCCCTTTCTTCGGATTTGATCGTGCAGTCAGCGATGGTTACGATTTCCATATTCTGATTCCCTGGCACGCCCTTCCCCCAATTGACACTGCCGACCTCAAAGATCTCTATTTAATGGTGGAAGTCATCGGCCCCAATGGCGCAGTCTCTACCACCACCCCCGGACACACCGCAGACTTCTCCACCTTCAGCCGCATTCATTTTGAACATCCGCAACATTACGAGATCTCGCCGTGTCACTATCCAGCCATCGGGCGCAGCTTTTTCGATCGCGCGCTGCCCGGCTACTTTCTCCCGACCGACGACGGCATTGTCGCAAAGACCTTCGTGCTCGAAAACGATCGCCGCGGATACATGGATGAGGCCGGCGGCGTCTCTCCGAACCTCACTCCGACAACCTTCTTTTCAAAGCCGTTGCAACAGGGTGGATCTGTGTGCGGTCCATTACTGCGCATCCAAACTACAGGCGAGCCGGTTGACCTCACCATGAAGCCCGCGAAAGAGACGCTGCCGATCATCGTCGAGCAGGACAGCATGGATGTTCTCGAACTGCCCGAAGGTCTGCTCGTGCGCAACGGCCCACGCGTCTCTACATCGCGCTTTGGCGCTGGAGCCTGCGGCATGTGTTCGCGGGCCGAGTTGGAAATCTATTCCGTCGACAAAAGTATGCGGGCCACCGAGCAGGTGCATATTTATGACATTATCGACCCCTCAGTTGCCGTAGATGATGCCGATCTCCAGATTGCAAAAGACTGGAACCGCGTCGGCTACTATCGCCACCAACAGGGCAAAGATCCCGCGACCGGCGCGCAGCGCGACGAGTTCGAGTGGGACGGCCAATTCTATTGCCGTAAAGACCTCACTTATACCAAGTGCGGAGAGAACCCGGCTATCCCCTCTGACCCGCGTACGCTCAACTTCGCGAAGTAGAGAGCGCATCTTCGGTTGTATGCATAAACACGAAATAGACATTACGAAGGTGCCTACTTCTTCCCATCACAAAATGCATATTTCCTTCTCTTGTTTTTCACATACCCCGATATAGAATGAGTGGGCTTTTGCAGTCTTGCGGTTAGCCAGAGCTTTACAAGTCTTTACATTACATTTAACCAGCAGCACGTGCCCGCTCATCCCCGACTGATGAGCGGCTCCCGTCAGGAGGCGGAAAATATCATGATGAAGAAACTCTTTGTTGCCGTAATGATGTTGGGCTTGATGACACCTGTATCCATGCTGGCCGCGTCGCCGGCCGCTCCGGCCCCAGCGCCCGAGCGTCATCCGCACATTCGCCAGGCGATCAAGGAACTGCGCGAAGCCAAGCACGAACTCGAAACCGCTGATCACGATTTTGGTGGACACAAGAAGGAAGCCATCGAAGCCGTTGACCACGCCATTGAGCAGCTTGAACAGGCCGCACAGTACGACAAGCACTAAGCTGATGGCGTGAGCCTTGGCTCGCGCTGCTGGCAAATTTCTGCAAACCCCGCTTTCAAAGCGGGGTTTGTGTTTTCAGCATCGACGGTTTCCGCGCCCACTTCCCGCAAACGCGGCTTCATTTACACGGCCCATCTCTTCTGCGATAATTCTTTCGCTTTCCAGACATCATTCCAAAGATCAAGGATCCCGCTGCCTATGCTGCCGATCAACTGGAACACCGCCCTGCAATACGCCAACCTTATACAACTCGCATATTCGATTCTTCCTACCAATGACGAAAATGCTTTGACCACCCAGCTCGCTCCGCTCGGCTACGACTATTTGCAGACCATCTATGCCAACGAGCTGGCTACAGATATTGATCCACACATCGGCGAGATCGTTTCGTTCGGCTTCCTGGCAGTCTCAAAGACCACCAAGGAACTAATCGCCATCATTCGCGGCACTGAAACAATTGCGGAATGGATGCACGACGCTTCCTTCCTCATGGTGCCCTCACCCATCTCCGGCATCCATGGATTCACCGAAGACGGATTTACCGCCGTCTATCGCTCCTTACGCGTCGCCAGAGATCCAGATGCGCTCTGCGCCAGGGATGCAATCAAAAACTACCTCCACGACGGCACTGCCACCTGCGTCACCGTCTGCGGACACAGCCTCGGCGCTGCCCTCGCTACCCTACTCACCGTCGATGTGGCAATAAACACGCCGTGCAACAGTCCAATCTCCTACACCTATGCCAGCCCCCGCGTGGGCGACCATTTCTTCGCCGGTTCTTACAGTGCCGTAGTTCCGGCAACCTATCGCATCGCCAACCGCCAGGACCTCGTTCCCAAACTGCCTTCGACTCTCCCCTTGCCTTATGAGCATGTGAATACGGAATACGAATTGATTCCGCCGGCTGGCAAGTTCGATCAGTCGGTGCTGTGCATGCACATCATTGCGTCCTATATATGGTTGATTAAAAGCCAGGCTGGAATCGCCACAGGAGACGTGGACGCAAAGTGCGCCTACAAGGCCGAAGCTTTTAAGCTCTAAACACAACGGCCTTTGCAGGATGTCGGCGAGAAGGCCTTTTCTTTTTCCCGAGCAAACCTTTTAGAATCTTGAGCGTCACGACTCCGGCATTTGCCCTAGTCGCGCAACTTTTTTGGCCCGTTCGCGTCCATAGTATTGAGGCGTATTGTGCATTGGAGAGTCCCCATGAAAACCCTTTCTAACTACTTGAAAAACCATCGTCTACTATCCGCCGCTGGCGCCGTGCTTGGCACTTGCCTGCTGCTTTCTGCTTCTGTGCTGGCTCAGAATCCTGACGATAATATTTACGGCGACAATTCCGACAGCCATAGCGCCCGCAACCATAATCCGAACAACAATCCGAATAACCCGGACAACCAGAACTACCCCGGTGACAACAATAATGCCGCCAATCATCCCGCGGATGTCCCAGGCATCGCTGCCGGCGGAAATTGGCATGAGTCCGACACAGAAGACAAAATGACCGCCGCCAAACGGGTGAAGTTCGAGCTGATTTCAGATAACTCGCTGCGCGCCAATCGTGACGCCCAATCGCGGGTTGAGATCTATTGCGAAAACGGCAAATACAAGAGCGCGGAATTCGTGCCCGGCGTGCGCCTGGCTCCGCCAAATCGCCCCGGCTTCTGGGGACAACCGCAGATGGAAGTCATGGTCCGCGTGGATGGCACCCACGACAATCACGGATGGAACTGGAACGGACACTTCCTTTCCATGGACAAAGGCACCACGCGCGAAATGCTCGGCGCACAGGTCTTCAAGATCGAATTCCTCGGCCCGCGCGGCCCTGAGATCGCGGAGTTCACTCCAGCAGGCGTAGACCTGTCACGCGTCGCCAACAGTTGCGGACTCACACCGAAGAAACCGTAAGCATCCGCGTGTATTAGTAATATTTGGGTGAAAGAGCACGGCTTTTAGCCGTGCCGCCTGAGCCGATAAAATTGGGGCTTAAAGCCCCGGCGACCTTGCAACATTCGATCAACTCAACGAGCGCATGATGTGGCAAAAGTTATGTAGATGACTTTACCGCTCGTGCGCTTTTGCTTGTTTCTATTTCCGACACCTGAATCTTCCCGAGGCCACGTTTTTCCAGCAGCGCCCGAATCGCCACTGACCGGTCTACCAATTCATGTCGCACGTTGAAGTTTGAGATCCTTTCACGTGGGATATAGAAAAGATCTGCGCCGGGAATCTTCGTCCAATAGCTTTCCGTGTCAAGCACCAGCTTCGGCAGCAGGTAGGGCTTGGCGTGCTCTGGCTTCACTTCTACTTTTTTGTCTTCGACATACATCTTCCATTCGAAACGCGAGGCCCGCTGCAGCAGGATTCCTGAAAGCTCGCCCTCGGCGTTGGTGAAATACTCGCTCAGCTTGCCGCGATAGAGAATATTGTCGGTGGTCAGCAAGTCAAGTTCGATCTCTCGTTTCTTGGCATCGTCGGTCATGATGGCAAAGTCGCTCAGAATCACATGCCACTCCGACACACTGGGCAGCAGAACATGCTTGGCCACGAATGCCTGCCAGCCCTTCAGCCTGCGATAGCGCGAAATAAGATACCAGAAGCCCCACGCCTCAACCACCACGAATCCGTAATACCAGCAGAGAAAGCGCAGTTGCCGCCGGTAGACGTCGCTTACCGCTGGCCACAAAATTCCCTTGCCCACCGCATCATCGAACTGCTTGGTGCTAAGCAGCGATGCAATCACCGTCTGGTAGTCGGCGCGGCGCGCGTCTTCGCTCTGCATCGAGGCGCACGGCCAGTTGACCGGATAGTGCCATTGCGCCGCGTGCGGAACCAGTACACCGCAGAACGCGGCCATCAACCAGAACGGCAGCAGCGACGCCATGACGGCGAAGGTCATCTCCTGGGTCTTGGTTTTTTGGAATTTCTTGAGCGGGACAGCGAGAGAGGTTGCAAAGCGGAAGATACTACCCGGGACGAATACATAAAAGAGCAGGAAGAGGGAGGCAACAATCGCGATCATTGTGCCTCTGCGTGCTCTTTATTCCTGTCCGGAGGAGCGGCTGATCTTAAACATCTTGCCGTCAAATTCGATTTCGCTGTAACCGTTGGCCTCAAGGTCGTGCTTGATGGTCGAAAAGCGCTGGTCGATCTCCTCCGCCAGCCGGCGGTCTGCGGCATCCGCCGCGCGATTCACAGCCTCAGAAAGATTGTTCAGGTTCGTTACCATATCTTGTTCCGCTCTATTAGATGCCGTCTGGCAGGCGCCGATTCATACCCCGAACGCGCCACTCTAACAAGCCATCCGTGCTTTCTATTATGTAACACAAAACGGCGGACTTTCGATATTTTTTCGCTGTCATCAATCTGTAACCTTTTTCGCGCAAGCATAGACCGTATGCCATTTATTTTCATATAGATAAATGGATTTCTTCACCCTAAACACAAGCAAGACAAAGAGGCGCTCTTCCCCCGATCGCAAGTGCACCTCGGAGTTTGCGGCGCAAGCTTACGGCTGCACCGGAACCTGCGACTTTACCCCGTCTTTGATGAGCTGTGATTGTCCGCAATGCCACATGTCGACGTTGACGTAGCAGGTGAAGAACTGCTGTTTGCCGGTGAGCACATCGTTGTAACTGCGGTAAAAGGTCTTCTGATTCCAGGTGACGCGCACGGGGTACACCAGCGTGCTCGCCGTCCCACCCGGTCCGTAGTCTTCGCTGGCAATCCACTTGCGCGAGGAACCGATTGTGAAGCCCTCGATGTCAACGATAGTGACGCCATCCGCACCCACCGCCGACGGCTTCTCGAAGGTGCAGCGGATCAGCTTCTTCGCCAGCTCTTCCGGCAGCGCTGCGCCGTTGTGTGTACGCGGCTGATGGGTGAGCAGATTGGCGCAATCCAGCGGTGCGCGGTCGGCCTGCACTGTGTTGCTCGCATCCACGTGGAGCTTGTCGGTCTTTTGCGCCGGCGCCGCCGGACCACCGATAGGGCGAATCCATCCATCGGCATACGGACGCATAGGAATGGTCACAACCTTCGGCAACTGCCCCGGCACCGGATCAAGCTGGATCGCATAAGCCACGGCGCTGGTGGTATCAACCACGGTCACTGTTCCCTTCCTCCAGTTAGCATGCTCGGGTGAGTTCGACATCAGCGTGTTGACCTCAACACGATCACCAACCTTATACTTGGCGACAATCTTTTCTACAGCCGCCGCCGGTGCGGCAATCCATACCACTCCCGCAGCCATCACTAACGCCCAAACCAAAACGCAACCACGACCCAGCAGCTTCATTCCGCTCCTCCTCAACGCGAGTAACAAATGTGACAAATTCATCCGCGCGCGCAAGGGTAACATAGCAGTTATACTGGTGGGAATCCATCGGAAACAGTGGATGCAACTAAAAACAATTCGAGTCAGACGACTATGAAGACACATGTATCGTAGTATGCCCCACGCGCATGACTCCGACGTTGCGGAAAAAGGATTGCGCCAAGGCTTTAGATTTTAGGTTTTTAGTTTTTGGCTTTAGCCACTGCAGGTATCAGGGCACGACTTCAGTCGTGCCGCAACACTAGCAACGGTTCCGGCTTTAGCCGCTGCATGATGTGAAATCATCAATAACGCTCGTCATGAACTACCAGATGCACCCCACCCACTCTTGCGCTCCCATGCTCCCCAACCTTAGTATGGACCCTCACCATTGGAGGCCGTTGTGAATACAGATCTTCAAACCAAAGCGGACATTCTCAAAACGGTATGGTCACAGGATTTTCAGGGCGTCGAAGCTCTACGCGGCTCTGTGTACAACGTACTCTCCGCGTTGACGGTTGCCTCATTTGCGCTGAGCTCGTTCCTCATCCACAACGCGCTCAGCGTTCGCCTGATCACCGACTTCCTGATGATCCTCTTCGTCTGGACGATCTTCCTCATCCTCAAGCGCGACATTCGCAACCGCCGCAAAGCTCTCGTCTACCGGCAAAAACTCATCGAGAAGCTGAATAAAGACGCGCCTGAAACCGAAATCAAAGTCTTCGGCGACGCCAGCAAAATAGTGCCGGACATCAAAGACACCGACCTTATCTGGATTCCCATGGTCAGCACCGCAGCCATCCTTCTAAAAGCACTGGTTCTATGGAAAGTCTAAAGCCGGTTCATATTGCGCAGTCACTGAATAACAATTTCTCAATCCTGCTGTCGCAAGAAACTCTCCCTCCAACGTTCTTAAGATGTGCGTGCAAGATTAATTGCGGCGACCAGACTTATACGGCTCGCCCACTTTGTTTGCGCATGTCTCTTTACACTGCTTCCCGTCAAAGCATTTTCACAAAGCGATGCGCAAAACAGCATACCCCTTCAACCCATAAGCATAGGGATCAACGAAGCCATACACCATCAGATTGGCGCACACGAGCCTCTGCGCTATGATCCGCCGCGCGGTGCAGTGAGTACCGCCATCGGCGAAGACGGCATGGTTACGCAGGAAGGCGTGGAAGCATGGTCTGGCACTCGGTCCTCCAGCATCGATCTCTGGCTCACCGTTGCACCCGACGGCACAGTAGAGAAGGTAGACGCAAAATCGGCTGAGCAACTGGGCATACCCTGGTGGATGCGAGTGCAAGCACTATCTGAAGCACAAAGCTGGCACTATCGGCCGTTCCATCGTCATCACCAATCGGTCGCGGTAACACTCCTCACGTCGCTCGAGATCGGTCCTGCGGAACAGCGGCCTGCGAAGCATGCGCCCTTCCCCGAGATCCACGATTGGCAGTCGTTGCGCATCACGCTCGCGCGCGAGGGATGTGGTGGCGGCTGTGCTGCGTATGGCATCGAGATTCACGGCGACGGTACTGTGCGATACGAAGGCAAAGAGAATGTGGCCATCCCTGGACAGCACCTTGGATTCATTTCTCAAAAGGCACTCGTAGCGATCTTCGCAGTCTTCCAGCACCTCGACTACTTCTGGCTCGCGAACGGCTATGCCGCGAAAAAACCCGGCAGGCCTGCGGTATCCACTTCACTCTCCTTCGACGACGCCAGCAAATCCGTGTGGGATGTCGATGGCCTTGCCG
>Ga0206954_1154_pt1 | contig 17339 bp, 16 predicted proteins | sample Alteio_BWOrgHeat_37_FD_153250 | JGI IMG/M metagenome (GOLD analysis project Ga0206954, IMG submission 153250) | Enriched cells from forest soil in Barre Woods Harvard Forest LTER site, Petersham, Massachusetts, United States -... | ecosystem: Environmental > Terrestrial > Soil > Temperate forest >...
TAGACTTGTCCCGCACGATAGGCTTGCTGCCCTCCGGCATAATCGGCGTAAATTTTTTTCCAGATCGCGGCGGTCCGCGGCGGATATTTCGCGAGTTCAGTTTCCTTGGGCGCAAATTCAAGGCCGTTGGTTGCTTCGCTTTGTTCGTGGTGAGCGAAGTCATCGATGTAGGAGGTGACGTCGTTGCCGTATTTCGGCGTCGTGGAGCCGAGAGTCGAATCGGGCAGCGGATCGTTCATCGTCTTTTCGGTCGCCTCGACGATATTGTCGACTGGCACGCATTCGAGGTGGAGGTCGCTGGCGTGGCGGACCATGTTAAGGACCTGGCCCGAATCGTCCGTATCGAAACGTTGCACGCTCGGGATAATGATGCGGGAAATCGTCCCGCTCGCGGCGGCGGCGTCCATTCGATCGGCCAGGCGCGAGACCGGGCCCAGCGAGCCGTCCGGGTTGAGATTGCCGATGACCACGGTTTCTTTCGGGTAGGGGCGACGGGCCGAGGTGGAAATCATGCCCACGGCCAGGGCGGCGGAGAGGCCCGATCCATCGGTGGCGGGCGTTTGCAATACTTTCCATCGCGCCCCTTCCCAGGGCTGCTGCCAGGCCAACGCGCTAGCCAGAGAAGCGTTCCAAAGTTGGGCCATGAAAATGGAGGCGCCGGGAGCGTCTGCGCCAATATCGAGTTGAAAGCTGGTGGGGTCATCGTCCGGGCCCGGATCGGGTTTGGGGTTCCAGTGCAATTTGACCGAGACGCATCGGGCGGTTTTTCCGTCGGGATCGAGAATCGCCAGCGTGATGGGTTGTTCCGTTTCGGTGGAAGAGAGAACCAGCGGGGCGCCCGTTGGCTTGGTGTCATCCTGGGCGCGACCCGGTAGGGCGATGGTCCCCGTGGCCAGAGCCATGCCCAGAACAATCCATTTCCCGTGATGCATCCAGAAGGCACGCATTTCTTTCAATCTAGGCTCTTTTTGTTTTCAGCGCACGTCTAATGCGAGTGGTAAAATCTTGGCTAACGATTTGGAAGTATAAGTTTTCTGGGCAAATAAGTGAAATCCTTCCAACCTTGGGCATGGACATCTTGGAGGCCACCAAGCAGTTCGAAGCGTGGTTGAGGCGTCGCATCACGGTCGTCGAGCGCGACCTCGTCTACAAGCACGAACAGATGTGTGCCGATCCGTTTCTTTTTTTTCGTGCCACTTTTTATCGCTGGGCGCAACTCTGGCCTAAGGAATGTTCAAAATTGGCCCGGGCTCCTCAAGTTTACGCGGTGGGGGACCTCCATCTCGAAAATTTTGGAACCTGGCGCGATGTGGAAGGACGGCTGGTTTGGGGTGTGAATGATTTTGACGAAGCTTATCCCATGGCTTTCCCGAACGATCTCGTGCGGCTCGCGGTCAGCGCCCTGCTGGCGGGGGAAGCATCGGCCCATTTTAAACTCAAGCCCGGCGAGGTTTGCGAACAGCTGGTGAAAGGCTATCGGGAAGCTCTCGAACGGGGAGGAAAACCGTTTGTTTTAATGGAGAATCATCCCAAGCTGCGCCGAATGGCGGTGCAAGATTTGCGTCAGCCCGTCGAATTCTGGGAAGGTCTCCAGGCCAAGAGCGGTCCGTTGAGAACCGAGCTGCCCGATTCGCTCCGCAAGGCTTTCCGAAAAATTTTACCCGAGGGCGCGGAACCGATGTACCGCATTCTTCAGAAACCGAAGGGTCTTGGCAGCCTGGGTCGTCGCCGCTTTCTCGCGCTGGCTTCGTGGCAGGGAAGCCTCATTGCTCGTGAAGCCAAGCAGGCGGCGCCTTCCGCCTGCATCTGGGCGCAAGATCGACGCGCCAGTGAGGGGAATCCCTGGCTGGAGAAGATCGTCTGCGCGGCGGTGCGTTGCGCCGATCCCTATTATGAAGTCAGACGCGGTTGGCTTGTGCGTCGTCTTGCGCCCGATTGTAGCCGGATCGATATCGATGAACTTTCCCATCATGAGGACATCGCTTCGCTTTTGCACTGCATGGGCTGGGAGACCGCCAACATCCATCTCGGTACGCCCAAGGGTCGCAAGCGGATTCGCATGGCCTGGAAACAGCTGCCCAAGGATTGGCTCGAAGTTGCCGCGCACCGGATGCTCAAGCTCTGCCTCGAAGACTGGCATTGTTTCAAGGCCGCTTCGAGGCGTAACCACGGGGAGCCCATTCGCTAAGCCTTCATCTTACCCGTCATATTTATGTTCCGAACCATCTTGATTTTTCTTTCGCTTTTGACGATTCCCCTGCGGGCCAACCTGGGAGAAACGGTGCAGCAATGTGTGGTGCGCTATGGCAAACCCATCAAATACACGGAAGCCGACCCGACTAAAACTCCCTTTGGCACGATCACTTTTGCCGCCGGTGGTTATGCGCTCACCGTTTTTGTTATAAATAATATGGAAGTGGGGGCACGGGTCTTCAAAATCGATAAGAGCGCTTTTACCCCGTCTGAAATGCAATCGATCATGGGAGCCGACACGGCGGGATCTCAATGGACTTCGGTGCCCAGCAGCGATCCCGCCTGCCTGCAATGGGATCGGGGCGATAAGGCGACCGTTCTTTACGACAAAGACAAGCGCATGCTTATTTTTACCTCGGAAGCGATGGCCCAGGCTCTTCACTCCATGCCGGACAAGCCGGAGGTGGATAGTTCTACGAATGCGGCCACGACAAATGCCGCAACGCCGACGCCGGTAAGCACGAATGCGGTTCCATCACCGAGTTCGACAGGGAATTAACGACATCCGCTCTCACGAACCTATCCTTAAGGATATTGTTGCCGCCAAGAAGAAGTCTGCGCTTTAGGTTCCGCGAGCCGATGCCGGAACTTGTTTTCAGCGTAAAATCCGCTTAAGTGGTGAAATGCCTCTCGATCTCAAGGACTTGGTCACTTCCCGACTGGGTGAAAATTACGAGCTGCACGACCGCTATCTAAACCGGACGCTGGTCAAAGTGCAGCGGACCATCGGTTTTGACATCGTTTATGCCCGCGCGGAAGGGGCCTATCTCTACGACATGGATGGGAAGGATTACCTCGATTTCCTGTCGGGGTTCGGCGTTTTCAATATCGGGAGAAATCATCCCGTGGTGCAGCAGGCGATCCGCGATATTTTGGAATTGAACCTGCCCAACATGGTGCAGCTCGATTCCGCGCTGATGAGCGGTCTTTTAGCGGAGCGCCTCGTTAAGCGGCTGGCGCAACAGGGCGCGCCGCATCTCGATGCGGTCTTTCTCTGCAACAGCGGCACGGAAGCGGTCGAAGGCGCGTTGAAGTTTGCAAAATGCGCCACCCGCCGTCCCCGCATTCTGTCGTTGAAAAATTCATATCACGGTTTGAGCTACGGCGCGCTTTCCGTGACGGGTAACCCCGCTTTCCATGAAGGCTTCGGACCGTTCGTGCCCGGTTGCGAGACAGTGACGATGGGCGATGTGGCGGAACTGGAACACGAATTGAAGAAGGGCGATGTGGCGGCTCTTATCGTCGAACTGGTGCAGGGCAAGAGCGTCAAATTTGCCAAAGACGATTATTACAACCGGGCCCAGGCCCTTTGCCGCCAGTACGGAACGCTTTTTATCTGTGACGAGGTGCAGACCGGGCTGGGGCGTACCGGCAAATGGTTCGCTTTCGAACACTGGAACCTGGAACCCGATATTCTCACTCTAGCTAAGACGTTGAGCGGTGGGTATGTGCCAGCTGGAGCCATCGTCACGCGCCGGGCGATTTACCAGAAAACGTTTTCCCGCATGGATCGCTGCATCGTCCACTCGACGACCTTCGGGCGGAACAATCTCGCCTGTGCCTGCGGTCTGGCCACCCTGACTGTGCTGGAGGATGAAGGCTTGGTCGATAATGCCGCCAAGATAGGCGCTTACCTGGAAAAGAGTTTGGCCGTCCTGCAAAAAAAATACGACATCATCAAGGAAGTGCGCGTCAAGGGGCTCATGTGCGCGATCGAATTCGCCGAACCAAGCGGCCTGATGCCGAAGATGGGCTGGAAGCTGGTCCATTCGCTCGATGCCAGCATGTTCCCGCAGCTTATCGTCACGCCATTGCTGACGAAGCATCGCATCCTGACGCAGGTCGCGGCGAACAACGCCGATATCGTGAAAATTCTACCGCCGCTCATCGTGGGCGAAAAGGAAATCGACCGGTTTGTCAAAGCGTTGGATGAAGTCGTCGCCGATCTCGGTAAATTTCCCGGACCAGTTTGGGAAATGGGGCAGAACTTCGTCAAGGCGATGCGCACGAGTGATCCTCGGGACCGGGAACTGGCCGCGACTTCTTAATCTCTCTCCGGTTCAATTCTGTGCTTGCGGGATGTAGCCAACGCGCATCCTAAAATAAGCTTTAATCTGCCGAACCATGCGCTAAATCTTGCCTGCTTCAACCTCCTCGAAAATACAACTATGAAAACTCGTTTGGCGCTGCTTTCTGTTTTGGGATTTGGTTGGTCATTTTTATCATTGCAGGCGGATGATCGCCCGCTGCCCAAGATGCCAGATGCCACCACCGCCGAGCACGAATTGAATCAGGCCATGAAGCTCCAGCACTATCGCATGGATGGGAATGTGCATTGTAAATCGCATAGCTACCCCGTGAGCATCGTTTCTTCCGATTGGACCATGACCTTGAATTTTCCCAGCGAAAATCTCAAATATGCTGTCTGCTTGGGGCCGGACACGAAAAGCGTGCAACGGACCGGTCCGGGAGGAGCTACTCACGACCTTACGCCGGATGAGTTTCGGCAACATATCCTCGCCACCGACATTACTTTTGAAGACATCAGTCTCTCGTTCACTCTGTGGCCATGCCAGGGCGATATTGTGGAAGATTCCATTAAGACGCTTCCCGCCTGGTGTTTCACGGTCACTCGGCCTTCCGGTACTCCTTCCAATTATGGAAAGGTAAAAATATGGATGAGCAGCCAATTTCACGGGCTTCTCCGGGTCGATTGTTATGACACTCAAAATAACGTCATCAAACGGTGGGAGATCAACGATGTCAGCGAAACTCAGTCTGGTTATACGTTGAAGGAACTGATGGTGAACACCATGATTCCTGGGCGGGATATTTCCGCTAGTCAGACTTTTATCGACATCAGTTCGTCCGAAAAATTGCCCTGAGATTTTTCGCGGTCCTTATTCGGACGGTGATTAGCTGCATGGATGATGAGGAAGTTGTTCTTCTAACTTTTCCATTGCCTTGGAAACGCTTGCGGCTGGGATAGAATCGTCCTAATTGTTTTTCATGCGACGTTTTACGTTCTTCGTAGTCCTCGTCGCCTTTACTTTTTCTTGCGGCGGGGAGTGGCCGATCCTGCAAGGTGTAGCCTGGGTCAACATGATCCGGGAATATTCCGAGATGGTTCCACTTACCCAGGCGGTGCAAATGACGTTCAGCGGGCAATACCCTTGTGCCTTGTGCAAGGCCATCGCTGAAAAGAAGCAATCGGAGAACGCCAAGGTTGCGTCCCTCTTTCAGCACGAAAAGAAAATCTCTTCTCCTGATCTTTTCGTACCGGATCGAACAACGACAGCATCGCCGGAAACTTTCGTAACACGGGATCAATTTTTTCAAACGCGATCGGAAGCTCCTCCCACTCCTCCCCCTCGTTCCGCTTAAGCAAAACCTGCTTAAAGCGTCCGCATGCTGCGGACTTCATCATCAGTTGCGGAGACATGCCGGAATTCCCGGTCATGCCTCTGCCCACAATCATAACGAGGATTTTTATGACTTATTTTCAGTTTGGAAAACGAGCGGCGGCGACATTGATTGTTGCTTTCGCATTTAACATCTTAACAACGAAACTTCATGCTCACGGATTCGAGGGGGACCGCTTCTTTCCGCCCACGATTTCAACGGACGACCCCTTCGCCACGGATGAGTTTAATATTGGTTTTTCCAGTTTCAATAACCCGGCGGCTTCAGATGGCTCGACGCCGAAAACCCGGGAAATCGATGTTTCCAGTGAATTCGATAAGGAGATTTTCCCGAAGTTCGCATTGGGTATTTCCGGCACCTATATCAATCTCAATCCGCAGGGACATCAGGGGCCAGCGCAGGATGGTTTCGATAACATTGAAATCAGTGCGAAGTATCAGCTCTGGGAAGACGCTCCGCATGAGTGGATACTGTCGCTGGGCTGCGTGGCCGATGTGGGTGATACGGGTAGTAAGGCGCTTGGAGTCGATTCCTTCAGTACTTACACGCCGACCGTTTACTTTGGCAAAGGGTTTGGCGATCTGCCGAACGAACTCAAGTACCTCCAGCCGTTTGCGCTGACCGGTACGGTGGGGGTTTCGATTCCCGGTGAGTCGGCCAATCCGGATGGTTCGTTTAATTCCGATGCGTTGCAATGGGGTGTTGCGCTGGAATACAGCCTGCCTTACCTCCAACAGCATGTGGAGGACATCGGCTTGCCGAAACCGCTGAGTAATGTGATTCCGCTGGTGGAATTTTCCATGACGACTCCGTTTGATCGGTCGGGTGAAACGACCACCGGCACGATCAATCCCGGACTTCTCTGGGAAGACAAGTATTGTCAGATCGGCGCGGAAGCGGTCATTCCGGTTAACGCGCATACCGGTCCCAATGTTGGAGCGGTGTTTCAGGTCCAATTCTTCATCGACGATCTTTTCCCCAAGATCTTTGGTCATCCCATCTTTTTCGGAGAGGACAACAAATGAACCTCCTCCGCTTCCTTGTTATTCTGACCTTGGCACTGGCTTCGATCTCACGGGTCGAGGCCCACGCCTTCCTCGACTACGCGGAACCTCCCGTCGGGAGCACCGTATCCTCTCCTCTGCAAGTGAAGGTCTGCATGACCCGAGACATCGAGGAAGCTTCCAGCACGGTCCAGGTGTTCGATGGCAAAGGGACTGAAATCGATAAAAAGAATGTGAAGGTACGCGGCGCGATCATGACGGTATCGGTGCCTGTCTTGGCCGCTGGAACGTACAAGGTGGAATGGATCGCCGTTGCCATGGATACACACAAAACTACCGGAACATTTATGTTCACCGTTCAATAGTGTTGTCCATTCTTGTTCCGGGATTCTTTACTAATCGAGCGGGAGTCTCTACGCTCGACGTTCCCCATGGAAAACGAGAGCGAGCTATTGACGTTGCGGCGGGCGCGGCTGGATGCCTGGCGCGAAATGGGTATCGACCCTTTCGGGGCGGCCTTTCCCGGTGCGGAGACCTGTCGTCAGGTCGTGGAAAACTATGCCGAGGAACGTCCGGTCAAGATCGCGGGTCGACTTATCTCGAAGCGCGAAATGGGCAAGAACGTCTTCGCGCATATTCAGGACGAAACGGGCAAGCTTCAGGTCTATGCCCAGGTACAGGGCCTCGGTGACAAATTTGCTTACTGGAAGTTGCTCGATCTCGGTGATTTCATTGGCGGTGAGGGGACTCTCTTCACGACCAAGACGGGTGAAAAGACCGTGCGTCTTTCCGATTTGAAAATTCTATCGAAGTCCTTACGGCCCATTCCGAGCCAGTGGTACGGTCTCGCCGATGTCGAGCAGCGTTACCGTCAGCGCTATGTCGATCTCATCGTTGGTGAGGAGACTCGTCGGATTCTTCTGTTGCGCAGCCGCATCGTCAGTGAGGTGCGCCGCTTTTTTGAGGAGCGCCAATTCATCGAAGTCGAAACACCCATGATGCAGACCGTTGCAGGCGGAGCGGCGGCGCGTCCGTTTGTCACTCGCCACAATGCGCTCGGTCTCGATCTTTATCTCCGCATCGCGCCGGAGCTTTACCTCAAGCGGTTGCTGGTCGGAGGCTTCACCAAAGTCTTCGAGATCAACCGCAACTTCCGCAACGAAGGCATCTCGCGCCGTCATAATCCCGAGTTCACCATGCTGGAGGCTTACTGGGCCTACGCCGATTTCAGTGCGATGGCGCAACTGGTCGAGGACCTCATTACCAGCGTCGCGCAAAAGGTCATGGGTACGCTTCAGGTTGGAGGCCGTCCCACCAGCGAGGATGGGGCGGCCCCGGCGGTTGCGCCCATCGACCTCACTCCACCCTGGCCGAGAAAGCCTTATCGTGAATTGGTCAAGGCCGCTGCCGGTGACGACTGGTTCACCATCACCGATGGGCAGCGTCGTGAACGTTGTGCGAAACTTGGCGTCGAAATCTCACCTGCGATGGAAGACTTTGAAGTCACCAATCAGATTTTCGAGAAGCTCGTTGAAGCCAAGACAGTGAATCCGCTTTTCGTCACGCATCTGCCGAAGGAACTCGTCCCCCTGGCGCGGCAAAATGCCGAAGACCCGTCCGTGGTTGATGTGTTTGAGTTGATCATCGGCGGTCAGGAAATTTCACCCGGTTACAGCGAATTAAATAACCCCATCGTTCAGCGGCAGCGCCTGGAAAAGCAGGCGGGCGAGGAGCAACAAAAGCTCGACGAAGACTTCCTCACCGCGCTCGAATACGGCATGCCTCCCGCCGGTGGCATCGGAGTCGGCATCGATCGCCTCGTCATGACGTTGACCGGTGCCGAATCAATCCGCGACGTGATCCTCTTTCCGCTACTCAAGCCGAAGTAACGCAAACTCCTGATCTTGGAACTAAACGATAGCAAGGTTTTCGAAGTACCTGCGGCAATCCCTACAGGATTGCTTACCCCGACCGGCACAAAGTGGACGCGCTGTCTTATTGGAAAGGATACCGAAGGATGGTCGAGATGAGTGCGGTAAGTTTTATTAGCATCCTTGCCGTTGAGCAGATGCTTGGTAAGTTTTTTCGGTGAGCGATATTGGCTTTGAAGTGCGTGAGGACGAAGCCGACGGCGGGTATAACGCCAGCGCACTGGGTTATGGTATTCATACCCATGGTAAAAATTGGGAAGAGCTTCGTTCCATGGTTCGCGAAGCAGTCGATTGCTATTTCGATGAAACGATGGAATCACCCAAGGCGATCCGTCTGCATTTCCAGATATAGGCATGAGTGCGCCTCACGTGGCTCCCTCGGAACCGATGCCGCCCGGCATTCACAACGTTTATATTTTCGACATTTTCAACACGACGTCGTGGAGCGTGGTGTTGGGCGCGCCGATGCTGCTTTTTCTCCAACATCTCAACGCCACCGCCACGGTTATTGCCATTGCCGCCTGTCTCTCGCCCCTCCTCACGGTCCTGCAAATTCCCGCCGCCCGTTTTGTCGAGCAGGTGGGCTACCGGCGTTTTGTCCTGAGCGGATGGACGACCCGCAGTTTTCTGGTCATCGGTATGACCGTGGTCGCTTTGCTGCCTGAATCCGTTGACCAGACCACGCGCATCGTCCTCATGCTTTTTCTTTCCCTGATTTACAACGTGCTGCGCGGCATTTCTGCCTGCGGCATGTTGCCCTGGTTCACTCACATTGTGCCGGAGGAACGCCGGGGCGAGTTTTTGGCCAAGGACCAGTCTGCCGTCGCTTTTTCCGGCATCGTCTCACTTTGTTTTTTTGGCCTGGTTCTGGTCGGGAATTCCGCCTGGTACTCCTACGGAATTATTTTTTCCATCAGCGTTATGGCCGCTTTTATCAGTCTCTATTTTTTGCGTCGGATTCCAGATGTTCCCGTGGAAAAAATTATTTCGAATTCCGAGCCGCTGCCGTGGAAGGAAATGTTTTTCCATCCGCCGTTTTTCCAGTACATCCGCTACAACATCGTCATTAATCTGGCCTTGGGCGCATCGAATGCCTTTTGGGTCCGTTATTTCAAGACCTGTCTGTACGTGAGCGGATCAAATGTCCTGTTCATCGCCTGCGGCACCTATTTGGTTCTGGTCATCGCGTTATTTCTCATCACCCCGGTGATCGACCGGACTGGTAACAAACAGGTCCTCACCCTTTCAGGCATTCTCTTCACTCTTCATTTCCTGGGCTGGGGCGGTGTGGCGGCCGGATTTCTTCCTTTTAATTGGACGATGATTGTTATTCAGGCCATCACTTCGGGATTTGGCAGCGCGCTTTGGGGGCTGGCCAATGTTCGCATGGTCATGGGGATTGTGCCCGCGATGGGGCGACCTCACTTTCTTGCGCTCTACAGCGTGGCCAGCAATTTGACGCTGGGTCTTGTGCCTCTGCTTTGGGGGCCGGTCCTCGACTACCTCGAACACTGGCAGGTCACCTGGGGTTACTGGACTTGGAACAGCTACAGTTTGCTTTACTGTACGCTGGCTTCCACCATCGTCGTTGGCTTGGGAGTGTTGCAAACTCTTGATGAACCTAAAAAAATGACCTGGGACGTATTCATGCATGAACTTTTAGTGAAAACGCCCAGTCGCGCCGTTTCGCGCGTTATCGGCCGGCTGCGCGGGCCCAGCATCGGATGAAGCGGTATCTTTCCTGGTTCAGCGCCCTGTTGATTCGAGGGTTGGGCGCGACCTTGCGCGTTAAACTTGAGGATGCCGGAGGAGTTTTCAATCAGCCGGATCACGCTCCGATCATCTTCGCCCTGTGGCACAACAGGCTCCTGCTCATGCCGCTGTTTTATGAACGTTATTGCCGGACGCGCCCATCCATTGCCTTCATTAGCCGCAGTCGCGACGGGCAATTCATCAGCGATGTTTGCCGTCGATTTGGAATCAAGGCTGTCCGAGGCAGTAGTTCCCGGCATGGTGCCGCCGCGGCCCTGACGGCTGTCCACGCTGCGCGTGATCCCGGGATCGACTTGGTCATTACCCCCGACGGACCGCGCGGTCCACGTTATCAGATTCAGCCCGGACTGCTCCGCCTGGCCCAGGCGACCGGGCGGCCCATCATTCCGCTTACGACCGAATTGCAATGGAAACGTGAACTCAAAAGCTGGGACCGCTTCCAGGTGCCGCTTCCCTTTTCCGCCTGCCGGTTGATTTCACGCCAGCCGATCTTCGTGCCGGAAAATGCCACAGAGGCCGAACTGGCTGCGATCAGTGTCCGTATCCGAGATGCACTGGGAGTGGATTAGGACATGTTTCGCCACAGAAACGTGACTTGATCCGAGGTAAGATTAGCGGAGACTACCGACATGGATTATTCCCGGCGTCACTTTGTTCGCACCCTGTTTGTTGCTTCGCAGGCCACGCTTTTGGGGCGATTGGTTCCAACGCATCTTTACGGAGATGAATCCGCCCCGGCGGCATTGAATTTTGTCGTTATCGGTGATTGGGGACGGCAGGGACGTCCCGACCAGAAGCAGGTGGCCGATCAGATGGCTTTGGCTGCTCGGGATAGTGGAGCAAAGTTCGTCATCTCCGTCGGGGATAATTTTTACGAGAATGGCGTCAAGTCCATCGATGACGATCACTGGCAGAAATCATTTGAGGAAGTCTACGCGGCGCCCTCGCTTCAGGTTCCATGGTACACAATTTTGGGTAATCATGATTATCATGGCAATTGCGATATCCAGATCGAATACGGCAAAACGCATCCGCGTTGGGTGATGCCCGCGCGTTATTACAATAAAGTTCAGCAGATCGATGCCTCCTCGACTGTCGAATTTTTCTACATCGATACGTCTCCGATGGTGAAGGCGTACTTGAAAACAGAACATCCGGAGCATCCCGATCTTCGGGACCATGTCATCTCTCAGGACGTTCCTGCGCAACTCCAATGGTTTGAACGGGCGCTGGCCGCGTCACATGCGGACTGGAAGATCGTGATTGGCCACCACCCCGTCTACTCCGGCGGAGGCGCCCACGGAGATCAACCGGAACTGATCGAGCGGGTGCTGCCGCTCCTGCATAAATACAAGGTTGCGGCCTATTTTTGCGGTCACGATCACGATCTTCAGCATCTCAAGGAAGGAGCGGTGAACTTCTTTGTTTCTGGCGGTGGATCGGAGCATCGTCCCGACCATGAAACGCCCCGCACCCAGTTTGTTCGGCCCAGTTCCGGCTTTATGGCCGTATCTTTGACTAAGGAGAAGATGCAGGTGCGCCTGATCGATAATCTTGGCTCTCTGCTTTACACCACGACGGTGCCGGACCTGGGGTCGGCAGTAAACTCAGGCTGACGGTATTCTTAATCTCCTGGGGGTTAATTCACCGCCGCTTGCGGTGTGCAGTGGGTAGCCGTCGTTCCTACGCCTCGGTGTCATGGCTTCAGGCTGAGAATTTAAACCCACATTCCAACCGGCAGTTTTTACGCTTTAGAAGTGGAACCCGTCTCCAGCTGGCCGGAGCGTTCAAGAGCACTCTGAAATCGACGGTTCACAGCATCACGGTCAAAGTAGGCCACGACCTCGTCGCGGGTCATACCCTCGGTTTCGCGGGCCACGGCTTCCTTCCACTTGCGGGATTCGGCCACGGCGTCAAAGGTTTTGGTTGTCGTCTCCATAAACAAGCTCCGGCGGACTAATGATCCGCACGCTGGGATAACCATACACCAAATTGATCCGATTAAAACCCGATTCTCGCTGGTAGTTGGCCAGATGCTTGAAATTCCAACTGACAATGAGGCCGATTCCATGCGTGGTGGCAATGGCGACATGGCGGGCATCATCAATGTATTTTGCGGTGAGGACTCCGGCTTGGACATAAGCTCGTGCCAGTTCTTCGGCACGGTCGGTCAAAGACAAGAGAGTGGAGTTATCCGGGAATGTTCGGGCGAAGAGTCGGACAACATCGGGCGGGGCGAGCACAGCTTCCTGCTGGGTCACAACCGAGGCCACGAACCGGCAATGTCCTGAATCAGCCAAGGCCCAAAGTCGCTGGGTAGCTTTTTCAAATTCAGGATCGAAGTAGCCGCCAACTACCGAGTTATCCAGATAGAGAGTGAGAGCGGGCACAAACTTAAACCTATCCAATGCCTGAGAGGCGAAGCCAGCAGAATTATTATTTGAACGCGTTCGGGAGATGCAGAGTACCTGCAGAGTATCAACGAATGCGGAAAACCACGGTTCGCTGGCAATTCTGCTGGCAGTGGGCCACTTTCAAGCTAATCCAAAAACACAAGTTACTGCTTTTCGTGATGTTGCAACTTATGTCTCAAGGTAGCCGTCGCTGGGACAGTGGCAGCTATCATCTGAGGAAGGCGCAAATGACAGGGAGGTTGCCCTTAGGCAAATACCCAGGAATTTGCTCCGTGACTCTCTATTACTTTATTTTTTGGGGAGCGAAGGGTGAAACCTTAAAAATGCCAATACGCTTGCCATTGTCCTTTAATTGGTGGAACAGTTTTCGTTAACGGCATTTGTTGGTTGGGTTTTGCCATGAACTTACAGATTTTTCTCACCACCTTTTCCGTCGTCACACTGTTGAATCTGGCGAGCGCTCTGGAAAGCGACGGAGCTTCTTCCACCGTCGCGCAGCCGCTTGCGCCGGTTAACCAGATCAGTCGTTTTCAGCTTTCGGATAAGCTCTCGTATTTGGGTTTGGCTGGTTTGACGCAAAACACTCCCGTGTTGCATTCAGGTGAGTTTCAGCAGCAGGACCGGACCATCATCACTCAGGTTCCTCGGGCCATGGGAAAACAAATGGTATGGGTTGAGATGTCCAATTATTGGATTGAACCGATTACGCCTCCGTCGGGAAGGGGAGATCTCCTCGTGGTGCCCATGACCGATATGCGTGTGGCCGAAATACAGGGCGAGGTTACCCTTCTTGAAGACATAAAGCCACCGGCCAAGTCCAAGCCGATCGAAGTTAATCAGGGCTTGGAAGTGCCCGACCAAGCCACTCTGAGTACATCCGCCACCGGTTCCGTCGCGGTCATGGTTGGCGGACATACTTCCATCCGGCTCGTGCCCAACTCACGCGCCCAGTTTCATTACGACGTCTCAAGCGAGACGCCTCTCCTCGAGGTGAAAATTTTGCGTGGAGCGGCCTTTTGCAAAATCGGCCAGATTCCTTCCGGTCGCTTTCCGGATGTTGCCGTGCATGGGCAGGTTGGATCCCTGGCCACCATGGGCAGCTGCGATTTTTTTGTGCAAAGCGACCCCGTTTCCCTGCACGTCTGCCTCGTGCGGGGACGGCTTCTCCTGGGGGACGCTATTCCGTTCGCCGTGGGCAATATGGATTGGTATCCGGCTGACGTGGAAGCAAACAGCACGACCGGCCCCCAAATTCGTCACTGGCCTCATTCTACTGTCGGGACGGATCAGATGGATGCCCGATTGCTCAACTTTGCCTTGCGTCAAGCCGATGAGTTAAATGTTAAGATCAAGGCATTGCTTGAACCGGTTGCCATTCTCTCTTCCGACGACCAAACTTATCTTGCCCACATACCCCGAATTACCTGGTACGAGCAGGCAATCATTGCACCGTAAGCTAAGGTAATATCACTGTTTTAGCTACAATTCTGATTGCATTGGTGTGAATAAAGTGTTAGGTAATATATCAAGCATGCAGAAGTTATTTTTAAGAAATCGTTTTCAAGCGCCTTTAGCCTCGCTTCTGCTCCTTGCAGCAATTACGGCACGTGCTTGGGGAGACGATGGTTTTGCGCTAGCGGTGGGCCCCCATGATGCGCTCGATATTTTCGGCCCCAAGGGTGATAAGGTGGCGGAACTTGCCGCCCCGGCCATTTCCCAAGCGGTTACGGTTGGAGCCACCTCGTTCCAGGTCAGCTATGGACGCGATGCCAACGATCTTCTCACTGCTATCCTGACGCCGAGTCCCACCCAGCCGCAATCGCTGCACTTTAACGTTTTGAACAAGAGCGTCGATAGCGACAAACAAGCAGTCGTTACGCTCACTTTCGCTCCCGGCCAGAAGCACGTCACCATCGATCCTGGCTATGTTGGCGTGGTCCATGTGGACGCGCATGCGGTCAGGCATCACGAGTTAGCCAGTAGCGATTACGCTCCGCAGTCCGCTTATCGGTTGACCCCGGCGACGGCTCCCCGGACGTCCAGCAACATAGAGCCAGGTGACGCGATGCCCGGGTCTTCCTCTGCCTCCTATCTGCCTCCGACTACTTCAACGACGACATCTACCGCCACGCTTGCGGCGATGGACGCTCCTCCTGACACGGGCTTGCCCACGGGCAATGTCGTGCAGAACAACCCAACTCCGACAAAGTTGTATTGGGCCGAACCGGTCACGCCGATTAACGGCCCCGCGCCGAAAGTGGCTTCCGATCAGATGATGCTGGTTGAAGTCCATGGTTCCGTCACGGTCAAGACGCCGGATGGCCAAACAGCCGTCGGAACAAATGGGATGCTCGTACCGTCCGGTGCCATCGTTGCTACGGCTCCGAATGCCTCGGCCGCTGTTTTCATGGGCGGCATTAACTCCGCACGATTTCTCCCACAAAGCGAGGCTTCCGTGGCCCAGAATGTAAATGGGTCGGTTCGCAAGACCACGGTTGATTTGCATAAGGGAACGGTTTTCTCCCGCGTCGGTCGCCGCGCCGGTGAAACCGAGGACTACAAGGTGCATACACCGGAGGGCGTCGCCGCCGCTCACGGAACGGAATTTCTCGTTACCATTGCCAAGAGTGGTGACCAAAGCTTTACCCTTTGCTTCGTCAAGAACAGCGAAGTAGGGCTGACGGACAATTCCGGTAAGCAAACGTTTACCATCACGACCCAAGGCAATAATCAGGTCGCCTTTGCATCCTTCCCTCACCTCCCGCCAGAGGCGGCCAAGGGGGCCTTGATCGATATTTTGACTGTTCTCCAGCAATTTAATACCAAAATAGAAGCCATCGCTAATGCCCTTTTGGACGATCCGGGAAGTGTTTCTAAAGCTGAGAGAGACTTCTATAATAGCAACAAGGATGCGGTAACCGCATTGACCAAGCTCTTGGATGACGAAGACAATTCGCTTTCCTCTCTCTTTGGTACGACTGATTCGAGCGCCTCTGCCGCCAATTCGGACGGAACGACTACCACCACCACTGTCTCCACTTCCGGCAGCACGACTGTTGTAACCAAGGTGACGACCGATAACGCCACCGGGGATGTTCTTAGTGTCGTTACGACAGTCTTAACTAATAATGGCGACGGAACCGAGACGACGGTAACGACGACCTTTAATGTTTCTGACGGCATCGTCACGATTTCCTCGATAACCACCGGACCTACGTCCGCTCCACCTGGAACCCCTCCACCTCCACCCGCTGATACAAATACCGGAAACGGTACTGGAACTGGTAACAATACGGGTAATGGCAATGGTACGGGCACAACGGCACCTCCCGATACTGGAGCACCGCCAATACCTCCGCCACCGCCACCAGGTGTGTTGAGTAACGACGTTAATAATCTCTCGTCCTTTTAACGCCTAGGGGTGGGAAGTAAAAAGGCTCCCATCCCTTCATTTAAAATAGCACAAAGAACCTTTCGTACTCCAAATACGACTAAATCAATAGATTTAGCTTTAATTGCCGAGCAGGTCGGCTAGATTTTTGCAATGAATGCGGTATCCCCGGCCTTGGAAAGACGCTACAGTCTTACGCCTGAGGAACCTGTGCAAAACCAGCCTCAAATCTTCCGCCGCATCAATCGCAAACATATTCTGCCGGGCTTTCACCTGACCCTCGGCTTTACGATTTTTTATCTCAGCGTCATTGTCCTCGTTCCTTTGGCCGCCCTGGTGCTCAAGACCATCACCCCCACGGCCGATTTTCCCAGTTTCTATCACGTCGTTGGTCATGTCGTCCGGATCGCAATGGATCTCCGGTCTTTGGACAGCTACCGGCTCAGTTTTGGGCTTTCCTTTCTGGCCGCATTGTTTGACGGCGTATTCGGTTTCATTGCCGCATGGGCACTGATTCGTTATTCATTTCCCGGCAAAAAAGTCGTCGATGCCCTGGTGGACCTGCCCTTTGCCATGCCCACCTCGGTAGCAGGTCTGGCCTTGACCCAGGTTTTCTCCAACAACGGCGGCTACATCGGCCAGACGCTGAATGAATGGTTTGGTTGGCAGATTGCTTACACCGCATGGGGAATTCTGATTGCCCTGATTTTCATCGGATTTCCTTTTGTTGTGCGCACGCTCCAACCTGTCATCACCGATTTGGTCGTTGAGGTGGAAGAAGCGGCGGCGTGCCTGGGTGCCAATCGATGGCAGACTTTCTGGCGAGTCATTTTCCCTGCCATCAGCCCTGCGCTATTGACCGGCGTCATGTTGGCCTTTGGTCGGGCCGTGGGGGAATACGGCAGTATCGTTTTCATCTCCAGCATGATCCCCTATCTCACGGAAATCACACCGCAGCTGATCATTATCACGCTGGAGGAATTCGATTACGTTGGTGCGGCTGGCCTGGGGCTGGTCATGCTGCTCATGTCCTTTTTCATTGTCGGTTCGGTCAATCTTGTGCAGTACCTGACGACTCGTCGTGGGAGGACGGCATGAGACGCGCGACCGTTGATCACTGGCTGGTGCGCTGCTCTCTGATTGGAATCAC
>Ga0206954_1156_pt1 | contig 17218 bp, 16 predicted proteins | sample Alteio_BWOrgHeat_37_FD_153250 | JGI IMG/M metagenome (GOLD analysis project Ga0206954, IMG submission 153250) | Enriched cells from forest soil in Barre Woods Harvard Forest LTER site, Petersham, Massachusetts, United States -... | ecosystem: Environmental > Terrestrial > Soil > Temperate forest >...
GATTTTGCAGCGCAACATCAACTTGTTCCCGGTACTGGTGCAGCAGATCAACAGGGATCACTTTTAATTTATCCGTCATACATCAATAATAGTGCTGTTTGTTCAACTCCCTGTTAAAGGCCGCAATTCAAAGCTAATTAAATTTTACAAAATTGGGCTGTGTAACTCCCGCATGATGAGGATGACATTATTTGGCGATGGACGCAGCAAAAGTAATCCGAATTTCAACCGGCGCACAGTAGGTTCACCAATTGAAAGCTAAAACTCCCTGATACCCTCCACACTTTTAGCACCCTCCACCCCTTTAACCGCTACACCCAACGTTGCCGTAGCAACACTTAAAATGGTGGCTATTATTTGCGTGGCGGCAGCCTGCTGAACTATGTACGTTTGCTGCTGCGCGGACACTGCATTTTGGTACGACAGCGACAGCGCCTGTAATACCGCGTTGTCCAACATTGCCTCGACAGGCGTTAGCGTCTCCGAAGAACTGTTAGCCTGGCCGGCTGCATTTTTAACGTCGGCAAGCGCCTGCTGCGCCTTGTCTGCCAGTTTTTGCTTTCTCCCGGCGATATCAGCGTTTCCGACAGCTATTGCTTCTTTGCAGAGTGTGATCAGTTCCCGAAAAGCATTTACGGTCATTTCAATGGCGCCATTAAGCTGACCCTGGAAAACGGTATTTTCCATTTCAAGCGTTTGTGTAAATGCCCGGCTGGTTTCGATAATTTGGCCCGGAAGTGTGTTTGTTGTGTCTGACATAACGACGAATTTAGGTGTTTTTAAATAGGATGAACTAAGGTAAAAAGTTGTGGTTAAATTATCAATTAAACTAACGCTTTAAATTTTCGCCGGTGCAGGGCGACTACGTTTGAGACGGTGAACATCCGCGCAACCTTTTAATCACTACCTTTATATCGACCTCCGTTATTTTTATGAGTGATTTTGCGCCATTAATAGACCACATTAACAAAAGAATAACCCTAACCGCAGCAGAAGCCAATGAGTTTGCAGGGGCTTTTAAGCTGGCTAAGGTAAAAAAGCGCCAGTTTATTATTCAGCCGGATTTTGTGCCGAGGTACAGGAGCTTTGTGCTGCAGGGCTCTTTCAGGGTTTATGTGGTGGATGATAAGGGGCAGGACCATACCATCCAGATGTCGGTTGAGGATTGGTGGGTATCCGACTATAACAGTTATATATTTCAAAAACCGGCTACCATGTTTGTAGTGGCGCTGGAGGATAGTGTTATTCTGCAGCTGGCGTTTGAAAAGGAGCAAGAACTGAAAGCCGCCAATCCCAAATTTGAGACTTTTTTCAGGATCATGGCCGAGCGTACCGCTGCATTTTTCCAGCGCCGTATCATTTCGGCCTTAACCTTAACTGCCGAACAACGATATGACGACTTTTTAGAAAAATACCCCCTGCTGGTTAACCGCATGCCGCAATATGCCATCGCATCCTACCTGGGGATGACCACCGAGTTTCTTTCCAAAATCCGCAACAAAAAAGTAAAGAAGAAAAGTTGAAGCAGTTCAACTGTTTTTCCTAATCCAGTTCATTTTTAAGGCGCGCCTCGTGCCCCACCTTTGTGTTGTAATTATTAACAAAATATTTTAAAATTCAACACAAAATGGAAACAATAGAAAAAAGGACTTTCACCGTTCCAACCCGCGCCGAAGTTTCGGAAAGCAGCCAGGCTATTTTTGACCAACTTAAAAAAGCCATTGGCTTTGTACCCAACCTGTATGCCTATTTCGCCAAAAACAATACCGCCCTTGGCGATTACATGGCTTTGCAAAACCGGAAAAGCACACTGTCGGGTAAAGAAAGGGAAGTAATTAACCTGGTAACCAGCCAGATCAACGGTTGCCGTTACTGCCAGTCGGCCCACACTGTTTTAGGCAAAATGAATGGCTTTACTGATGAACAGGTGACTGAAATACGGAAAGGCACAGCGGCATTTAATGCTAAGCTGGACGCGCTGGCTAAATTTACCGCTTCGGTTGTGGAAAATCGCGGACATGCTGCGCAGGAAGCCAAAGACTCATTTTTTGAAGCCGGCTATAGCGAAGCCAATATGATCGATGTGGTAATCGTGGTGGGCGATAAGATCATCAGCAACTATATCCATAATTTAACAGGCTTTGAGATCGATTTTCCGCTGGCGGAAGAGTTGAATTGATTGCCCTTCAAGTACTGGTGCATCACGCAGTTAAAAACGCCGGCGCACCGGTGCTTTGTTGAGATGTGGCGGATTTGTTTATTATTCGTAAATATCTTTTCGATTTCCAAGCGTGATAATGTCAACAATCAGTTCATTGTCAAAAATATCGTAGATAATGCGGTAATCGCCCGTCCGGATCCTGTAGCCATCCCTTCCTTTTAGTTTTTTGTAACCATGGGGACGTGGGTTCTTAGCCAGGCCTTTGATAGCTTGCTTGATATTAGAGTAAAACGGTTCGTTAATTTTTGCTAATTCTTTGACAGCCTGCTTGCTGAAATTTACAGAATAGGCCATTGATTATATGTTTTCACGATTGGCTTCAATGCTATTGAAAACCTCTTCCATGGGGATACGTTCGCCTGTATCTTTCTTCTTAGCATCGTCGTAAAGACGGATATCTTCCAACTCCTCCAATTCTTCGATCATCGAATCAAATTCTTTAACAGTGAGGATCACGAGGGATTTATTACCATCGATGTCTTTAATATACTGCGGGTGTACAACTAACATACCTTTTTTATTTTGCGGCAAGCGCCATTCTATTCAAATATAGCAGAATTTTATTTTATAAAAAATACCGGTCCTCTTTCGGTAAAAAGCGATTTTCCTCACCGGAGTTATTATCTCATAACTTAATCTATCTTTGCCGACAAATTTTTACAAGCATATTTTATGGCAAAGGCATCTGAAGTTAAAGTAGGTAATATATTACGTTTTAACGGCGAACTGGTAAGCGTTATTGAAGTGCTGCATCGCACGCCGGGCAAAGGCGGAGCATTTTACCTGGATAAGTTCCGCAATATCAAAACCGGCCGGATAGTTGAGGCCCGACTGGCGACCGACGAGCAGGTGGAGATTTGCCGGGTAGAAACCAACGATTTTCAGTACCTGTATGCCGAAGGCGACTATATGGTGATCATGGACAATACCAATTACGAGCAGCACAGTATACCCAAAGCGTTATTCGGACCGTCGGCAAAATTTTTGAAGGAAGGAATGGATGTAATTGTTTCCTTTGAAAGTGAAGAGCCGATTATGGCCCAGGCACCCAATTTTGTTGAACTGGAGGTTACCTATGCCGAGCCGGCCGTTAAAGGCGATACCTCATCGGGCGCGCTGAAAGCGGCCACCACAGAAAATGGCGTTGAAATAAAAGTGCCGCTTTTTGTAAACCAGGGCGACAGGGTAAAAGTGGATACCCGCACCGGGGAATATGTGGAGCGGGTGAAGTAAACTATCTAACAGGCTTTTGTCATCTGGGCTATCCCCTGAAAATACGGGCTGGAGAACGACCCTTTTTATTTTTGCAACACCACCACCTTATTTCCGTCCTGCTGGTTGTAAACTATCGTACCGTCGTAGAGTACGTAATTGATCACCAGGCTGGGGCAGCATGTTTCCGTGGTGCCTGTCTGAAAGATGAAGTTATCCTGCGGCAGACTGGCGATATTCATGGTCACTGTGTCAGACCTGTGGGCAGGCGTTAAAAATACTTCAAAACCCTGTTTAGCGGTATCAGCATTAAACGTAACTGTATCTGCTTTGCCATTTATTAGGTGATGCATCGCCAGCTGGGTGGTTTTATATTGCGCCGATGTGCCGTAGAAAAAGTTATTGCCGGTAGTTTTACTCACAAACTGGAAATAGAGGTGCAATGGCGCCACCGGTTCTTCAGGACAAGGCCCGCAGGCCTGGTTTGATTTATGACTGCAACCGGGGGCCAGTATTACGAACACGGCCAGGGCTGCCAGAAGTTGAATACATGTTTTCATCGGTACGTTTATAATTTTAGGGGTTATGCAATTGTTACGTTTTAACGATTTAAGATGTAACAGAACGAAGCTATCAAATATACAAATTTGATCAAAATGTTTATCGCGGGGAATTGAAATGAAAGCTTTTTAACCATTGCCGTCCCGCATGTTTTTCAATAAAAAGCTTCAAATCATTTTTAAAACAATTCGGGGTTTTGGCATTCAAAGATTCGAAAATCTCCCGTCCGGACAAATGACTAAGCATTCCTAAAAAAACAGTCTGATGAGGCCACGTTTAATCGAATAAGCCATAAGAATTTGCGAAATTGGGCTGAGCCGCGTTCACCGCAGTAAACAAGAATGAGCGCTTTAATCGCGCGTAAAATTTTTCGCGCCCGTCTGCAGCGTTTTCGCACGCGTTTTGAATACGGTTCGTGACCGTTTTGACGCTGTTTGGAGCTTTGTTTTCGCGCGGTGAAAGCAATGTCTTTTAGCGGCCTGCCCGTTTGAACAAATAAAGAACCTGCCGTTTAATTTCTCTGCTCTGTCCGCGGGTATGACCGGTACGCCAGGCCAAAGGCAACAAAGGCGGGTACCAGGTATTCGAGCACATCAACAGGCCCAACATTTTTATTGTAGTTAAATGCATTATAAAGCAATAATGCAACGATGGCAAAGCCGATCAGGACAAAAGTGTAACGAAAGAATACTATCAGCATAAGTTTGATGATTAGCGAAAATGAATATTTAATGGATAACACCTGCCGGTATTGATCGGCTGGAGTTATGGAATAATTTATCGGGAAATGTTATTCAACGATTGTGCCAACCGAATATTTTATACAATACGGGAATTGCTGGTTAAAATAATCGCCCAATACGAAATTCGCCAACATTTTTGGGGCGGCAACTACCCATCACCGTGGAAATATTTTCATTGTGCAAAGGCGGTTTTGAGATGCCAGGTGAGCCTGTTTGGCGTGGTTAGACGCGTCGCCAGGCGGCAACCCGAAGGATGGCAGCCAACAAGAAAGAAAGACCTTTTTATCACGCAGACGAGGGCAACTAACTACGGTATCAGTCACCAAAGTGGTCGGCTTTTTCCAGGGACAGCCAACGGCAAAGCGTTCATTTCAGTGTTCGCGCATGAACGCTAAAAGCGCGAAAAACAAGCATTTTTATGTCGCAAAAAATGGTCTTAAATTACTTGTTATAAATCACTTAAGTGCGTTAACGCAAAGTTTTAAAAAACGTTGAAATTATCGTTTTTCATGCGGCTTGAACAGGTGAACATAGGTGGAAAAAACTTACGAAGTTCTAAAAACTTCGTAAGTCTTCCCCAGCCTGTCAATCACACAACAATGCCTCCGACTTTCGGACTTGCCGACTTTCGGACTATTTTCCTTCCAACACGGCAAACTTACCCTCATAATCCCTTAACTGTGCTGCCAGCTCATCGCCTAACTTTAATTGCTGACTGGCTTTGGCGCTATCGGCCATGCCGTTTAACAGCTGCATGCCTAATTGGATAGTGCGGGCGTCAAGGGCCTCATTATTGTTGTTTTTTAGCTCTTCATAGTTGTAGTCCAGTTGATCGGTGATGTAATTATCAACGCTTTTAACATATTGGTTGCCCAATTTGGTATCGCCCAATTTATAAGCCGTTTGCGACAGGAAGAACTTCTGCGCAGCGGTATCGATATCCGGGTTAATATCCGGCATTTCCTTGTCGAACTTGTGCAGGGCATTTAGTGCCAGGTCCGGGCGGCCGTCCTGTATCAAACCCTTGCTCAGGTCGTTAAAGGTAATTTCCATATCCAGATAAAACTGCGTCTTAGATACGTTGTCCAAATAGCGGGCATGTTTAAAATTGCCGTATTTAAATTTGTTCATCACGTTGCCGTACATCACCATGCTATTGGTTTTTGAGGCCTGGGCATTGGGGTCGGCGATGGATTTAAAGGGTATCAGGTGATACACAAAGCCCTCCTTATACATATAAGGCATCAACCCCACCATACTTTGGGGACTCATGGTAGTGGTAAAGCAAAGCGGCCGTTTCCAGTCGTTGTGGGCAAGGATGTCCAGCATAGCAAGGTTATCCTTCAGTACGTAGTTGGATGGGTATTTCCATTCCATCGCGGTAGCCAGCCGGCTTTTTTGGTCGGGAGTTATCACGCCGTTCTTAACCAGTTCGTCGGGGTTTATAGTGATCTTAAAATCTTTGGTAGGCAGATAGTTCTGTACCGACCCGTCCTGGTAGGTGGCTTTGGCGCGGTTGTCGTCCGAAGTAATGAAATCGAAAACATCTCTCAGTTCCGTAGGGCCGGCTATTTTTTGGTCGTTAAAATAAATGGCGTCGCGCACGCCGTCCTTATATTTATCAAAAGGCAGGGTGATGGGCAGCGGCGCCGAGGCATTCATCGGCTTTTGCATGGCATTGATATACCAATCGCCGCTAAACAGGCTCAAACATACGATACGTACATCCGGGCGAATGCCTTCCACCTCCTGGTCGTACCAAAGCGAATAAGTGTCGTTATCTCCATAAGTAAACAGGATAGCGTTTTTAGGGCAGGAGTTCAAAAAGTTATAGGCCATATCATGCGGCGTCATCTTGGTCGACCTGTCATGCCCTTTCCACTCCTTACTTGCCAGCAATACCGGCCCTGCCAGCAGGCAAACGGCAATTGAAGCATACGACGCCATGCGCGCGTTTAATTTTTTGGCAGCAAAGGTGGCGAGGCCGATCACCCCCAACCCTATCCATATCGCAAAGGCATAAAATGAACCAACATACGAGTAATCCCGCTCGCGTGGCTGTATCGCATTTTGGTTCACATACAAAACAATGGCCAGGCCGGTAAAAAGAAATAACAGCAAAATGGCCAGGGCGTCGCGCTTTTTATTTTTAAAATGATAAAACATGCCGATCAAGCCCAGCGCCAGCGGCAAAGCGTAAAGCGGTGCGTAGCTTACATCGGTGGTGACCGATTTTGGCAGATGTTTGCCACCATCAAAGATACCGCTCGTCCAGTTGCCGTCGAGGCCGGCGGTGCTGGCCTGTCCGTCGGCATCATTATAGCGGCCAACAAAATTCCACATAAAATAGCGCACATACATCTGGTAGATCTGCCAGCTGAACATCCACCTCATATTATCGCTGAACGTTGGCGCCTGGTTATCGCCCATTTGCAGCCATTGATGATAAAACTGGGCATCCTGCGCGTAAGTGGCGTCGGCCTCGGTACTCCACATGCGCGGCAGTATGGTGGTATGGTCGTAAACGTAATCGATCTTCTTTCCTGATATTTCGTATTGGTCCTTACCCTTGCGGTAATTGTTCCCGGTTTCTTTTTCGTCGATGATCTTCGCATCAAAATAAGGGCCCGTAAGCAGCGGTGTTGCGCCATACTGTATTCGGTTAAGGTAGTCGAACATGGTGAAGGCATTATCGGGGCGGGAATTATTCAAATCCGTTCCGGCGGTGGCTCTAATCGGTATATAAGTGAACGAACTGTATCCAAAATAGATAAAAACAATACATAGCAACGCCAGGTTGAGCATTGGCTTCTTTTTGCGGATGCTATACCAAATGCCGTAAGCAAGCAGGCCGATAAGCAGTACGAAAAAGATGACGGCGCCGCTACCAAAGCCCCAGCCGATGGAGTTGACAAAGAAAAAGTCGAACCAGGCGGCAAAATAAATGGTATACCCCCTAATGCCGAACTGTACAATTGCAAGGATAACGATGCTGATAAGAAATGCGATGATCGCGCTTTTGATAGTGATATTTTTTTGCCTGCGGAAGTAGTAAACCATCACAACGGCCGGGATGCTGAGTAAATTAAGCAAGTGGATGCCCATTGAAAGACCTATAAGGTAGGCAATAAAAATAATCCATTTATCGGCGCCTGGTTTATCAGCCTTGGTTTCCCACTTTAATATCGCCCAAAAAACAATGGCCGTACACAGCGACGATAACGCAAATACGATGGTTTCCACTGCCGAAAACCAGAAAGTATCAGTATAGGTAAAAGCCAGCGCCCCAACTAACCCGGCGCCGATCACCTGTATTTGCTGCAGGCGACTCATTTCACCGTTGCCCTTCATTAATTTTTTTGCGAGCGCCGTTATCGTCCAAAAAAGAAACATTATGGTCGCCCCGCTGGCCAGTGCCGACATTAAATTGGTAAAATAAGCCACTTTAGTACGGTCGCCGAAGGACAGCAATGAAAATGCCTTTCCCAGCATGGCAAACAACGGATACCCCGGCTGGTGCGAAACCTGCAAACGGTAGGCGCACGAAATAAATTCGCCGCAATCCCAAAAGCTTACGGATTGTTCGAGTGTTAAAACGTAAGTAGCGGCGGCAATAAGGAAACAAAGCCAGCCGGCGAGGTTGTTGATCTTTTTGTAGGGCATGATTTAGTTGTAGTAAGTTGTAACGAGTTGTGATAAGTTGTAACGAGTTGCAGAAGTTGGACTGCGGTGTAGATTTGTCCCGGCATTTAACCTTTACAACCTATTACAACCCTTACAACCATTACAACCATTACAACTAATCACAACCACTTCAACTAATTTAGAACTAAAGCGTTAACCCTCAAGCAGATTTAACATCCCTTAACAATATTTAACTAAATTTTCGGGGAATTTAACAATTCAAACCAAAGGTCGTGGGTAGCTTTTCAGCCTGGCTTTATTGGGCGGGTTAAAAAGAAAGGTCAAACAACGAAGTACTTTTGCCTGCGCTGAGGCTCAGTTTGTACTCCGCCATTTTCTGTTCAAGCGTTTTATGCGCTTTTTCAAGGGATTGAATATAAAAAGTAGTTTCCGGATCGCCGGATGTGTGCATCAAATGATGCAGCATCTCGTTGATTCTGTCTATCGATCGCTGGAATTGATTAAGATCGGCCATTTTAATTTTACTGGTTAAGCTTTGTACGTAACTTTTTCTTATTGGTTTACATGGCTTTTCCACAAAAACACGTTTTATCAACAATTTAGTATATCGACTTAACCAGCACGAAATGGTTTAATGATTACTAAGGCAGGTGCCTTTTGACGGATAATATCCGCAAAAAATTACATCAATACGTTTTTGGCTGTAGAGACGCAATATTTTGCGTCTCGGACCCCGATGATCGAAATGACCACACGGCCGGTGTCCATAAATGCTTAAAATTCGGCTCGAGACGTCCCAACAATCGTCGGGACGTCTCTACAACCTTTTTAGAACTACTCACTCTCCACCGCCGAGAATACCTCCAGCAAAATATCCCATTTGTGGCTGGCGTCCAGTACCCAAACGCGTACATAGTTGTAGTTGCTCACCACATCGCCCTTCTTGATGCGGGCTTTGCCATACGTATAAGCAATGTCGTTACTGGTGGCGCGGCCGGCATTGGTGGTTTGTGCATTTATGGATATGGCTTCGTTATCAATAAACTTCATGATCTTGTCCTGCCCGGCCATAGCCTCAAATCCGGGGAAATAATACCTGCCTTCAGGGCTCAAAAACTCTTTATAAGCAGCCAGTGCCGATATGGTCAAAGAGTGATTAAATGCGTTATCGGTAGCCAAAATAATTCGTTTCCCGGCAAAGGGATCCTTGCTGGGCGCAACTTGTTTAGTCGAATCAGGGTTTCTGAAATCACTTACTGCATCAACTTCCGGTTCGGGATGCTGTATACCCAGGTTGATCAGTAACTTCAACTGGCCATTGTCGCCGCTTGCCCGCCAGATCGAAACATAATCGCCATAAACTTTGTCGGTATCGTCGGCACCGTTTTGATAAATATAAGGTCCGGCGGTAAAGGCCAGGTCGCCGTTGATAGAGATGCGGGCAAAATTCGGCTGCATATTCAGCGTACCGGCCTGCTGATCGATATTTTTATAAAAATCGTTGATGTTAACCGCGTTGGGCTTAAAAATGATCCCTTCCGGATCAGCAACGGCTAAAAAACCGCCTTTAATGCCCTTTCGTTCAACTAGTTTGTTAAAATCCTTGTCGGCATCAATTGCTTTATTAACGTCGGCGGCAGGCGCCTGGGCGAATGCCAATCGCGCTGAACCGAGTATTACAAGCGCAGCAAGTGCTAGTTTTTTCATTATTGTTTTTTGCGGGTGCTAATTTAGTTAAATTTGAATATAGTAGTTGATGGTAAAATCAGAAAGTGGTTCCGGCGTGTTTATTCAAAAATAAAGCCAATAATCATTTACCGAAACCAAAAATCATTTCACTAACGTACGATCAATCGTTATATTTTATTCCAACTGGTACCTTCCTTGCCATCTTTTAGCTGGAAACCGAGCTGTTGCAAACCGTTCCTTATCTTGTCCGATGTAACAAAGTCGTGGTTAACCTTTGCTTCATTCCTCAGATCGACGATGAAATTCAATACTTTAGGCAGATCGTCGTTTGCTGCCTGCTCATCTTTCAAACCAAGGATATCAAACACAAACGTACCGACCATTTTTTTCAGCAAAAGCAGGTTGGCCTCATCTATCCTGAGTTTACCGTCTTTTACAGAATTAATAATGCGCGACGCTTCGAACAGCTCCGCGATCAAAACCGGGCTGTTAAAATCATCGTCCATCGCTGCATAGCACCGTTCAACCAGCGGCTGTATCTCGACGTCCGTAACCGGCGAAGCTTTCAAACTATCCAGAAGCGCTACAGCTGTCATCAGCCGTTTAAAACCTTTTTCCGAAGCATCCATCGCTTCGTTGCCAAAATCCAGCGTGCTGCGGTAATTGGCTTGCAGCATAAAAAAGCGCACAGTCATGGGGCTGTAACCCTTATTTAAAATAGCATTATGGCCCGAAAATAGTTCATGCGGCAGAAAGCTGTTGCCGAGCGATTTCGACATTTTTTGCCCGTTCACCGTCAGCATATTGGTATGCACCCAATAGTTCGCCGGTATTTTACCACAGGCGGCAACATTTTGGGCGATCTCGTTAGTATGGTGGGTTGGCGCCAGGTCGATACCGCCGCCGTGTATGTCAAAATGTTCGCCAAGGTATTTGTTGCTCATGGCCGAGCACTCCAAATGCCAGCCCGGGAAGCCTAATCCCCAGGGTGATGGCCATTTCATCAAATGCTCGGGCTTTGCTTTTATCCAAAGGGCAAAATCGAGCTTGCCGTGCTTTTCGTCCTGCCCGCCCAGGGTGCGGGTATTGTTGAGCAGGTCCTCCAGGTTGCGGCCGTTCAAAATGCCGTAGTCTTCGGTCTTGCTGTATTTCTCCACGTCGAAGTAGATCGATCCATCCACCTCGTAGGCAAACCCTTTCTCTAAAATAACTTTTGTCAGTTCTATTTGCTCGATAATGTGGCCGGTGGCGGTCGGTTCGATGCTCGGCGGCAGAATATTAAATGCCTGCATCACATCGTGGAAACCAACGGTATACTTTTGCACAATCTCCATCGGCTCAACCTGGGCCAGCTTTGCTTTTTTTGATATTTTGTCTTCGCCTTCGTCGCCTGCGTCGCCTTCCAAATGGCCGGCATCGGTAATATTGCGCACATAACGCACCTTGTAACCCAGGTGCACCAGGTAGCGGAAGATCAGGTCAAATGAAATGTAGGTACGGCAGTTACCAAGATGCGCATCACTGTAAACCGTCGGCCCGCACACATATATCCCCACATGCGGCGGGTTGATCGGCACAAATTTCTCTTTCTTACGGGTTAAAGTATTGTAAACAACCAGGTCTTGTTTCATTTGCGCAAACATAGTTTTTTTAGTCCGAAAGTCGGGAAAGTCCGAAAGTCCGAAAGAAAAATTTACTGTTGTACGATAGTCGAAAAAGACAAAAGCTCCGTCTTTCGGACTTTTCGGACTTTCGGACTTTTCGGACTTTCTGACTTCTTACTTCTTCAGCCCAATCTCCCTCAGCCTTTCGTCCAGGTACTCGCCGGCGGTGATATCTTCGTATTGTTTTGGATGATCTTTGTCAATACAGGAAGGCAAACAACTCAGGTCCATACCTGATTTTGGGTGCAGGAAGAAGGGTACCGAATACCTCGAGTTTTTCATCAGCTCGCGGGGTGGGTTAACAACCCGGTGGGTGGTTGATTTGAGCTTGTTGTTGGTTAAGCGCTGTAGCATGTCGCCTACGTTAACCACCAGGTCCTCGCCGAAAGCAGTGACCGGGAACCACTCATTTTCGCGGGTGAGCAATTCCAGCCCATCGGCGCTGGCGCCGATCAGGAGGGTGATCAGGTTGATATCTTCATGTGCGCCGGCACGCACCGCATCGGGCGCCAAAGCATCGGGGTTGGTTATCGGGAAATAATGCAATGTCCGGAGGATGGAATTTCCGTTGTGCACGTTATCTTCAAAATAGTTCTCGGGTAATCCCAGGTAAACCGAAATGGCTTTTAGCAGGTGGGTGCCTGCATACTCCAGTTTTTTATAAACAGTTTCGGTTGTCGGGTTAAAATCCGCAATCTCGTCAACCTTTAAATTTTCCGGGTATTCGCTTTTGAGCTGATCATCGTCGCTCACGATCTGGCCTATCTGCCAAAACTCCTTAAGGTCAGGCGCAGTAAAGCCCTTTGCAGTTTCCTTGCCTTTACCGGTATAACCGCGCTGCCCGGCCAATCCGGGAACCTCATATTTAGTCTTTACCTCATCGGGCAGGGCAAAAAGCGCTTTAACATCAGCATACAATTTATCGATGAGCGCTTTATCTAAACCGTGATTGGTAATGGTGACAAAACCGGTTTCGTTAAATGCGTTGCCAATAGCATCTGAAAATTGCCGGCGCTGCCCGGCATCGCCGTTAATATAATGATCTAAGTCGAGGCGGGGAATGTTTACGGTAGCCATAAGTAAATGATTTACGGCCTCAAAAATAAATAAACTTTGTTACCGGGGCTGCTAGTAACGGATATTTTATGGTAATGCGGCGAAAATTTGTTTAGTGACAAAGCCGTTTTGAGCGGGTCGGTGTGCACAAAAAAAGAGGCAAAAAAAAGGCCAGAAAACTCTCGCAGTTTTGTGGCCCTACATCTACCTATGAAAAACAAACCCATTGAGATGGGTACACACCAAACACGCAAAGCAGGTGCCAGACATCAAAACCCGTTTTTTTACGATGCGTGCGATACTTTGCCTCCCTGCATAGTAAAAACGGGGAAATCAGTCCCCACATAAGGGTCTAAAATTACCCGGTATTTTTTGCATTCGATTGTTTTTCAAAAGGTCAGGGCATTTTATGGCCTCAGTCGCTGGCGACCTGACAGCCTTATTAAAATCAGAAACGCTGGTAAACTATCCGCAAAAAAAGTTGTTATGAATTTATGGATGGTAATGTTTATTTATTGGCAACAGACCCAAAAAACCTCTGCCGGGACGTTATCCACTCCCGTGATACCCGTTTAAAGATCAGGGTTTACTGCCTGGAAGACGAAAGCTTTGATGCCAACGACGGCGAGATCCAGCTTTACGGTTACGCCAACAAACAATTGTACGCTTTCGAAACGATCGATATAAAGGCTGATGACGCCCTGGATGTGGTGAGCGCCATCAAATGGTATGCGGCGTATATTCACTGCCCGGCAATGGAAATATTACCCGACGACCCGCGGGAAGGGAAAACTATCGCTGTTTGAGGGGATCCGCCGCCGCTAAAGCTATGGCGGACAAGGAAGCCGAAAGGTAAAAGGTAGGCCGACAGCTGCCGTCTCAACAGGGATCACCATTGCAAAATCGCAGCTATCCTTATCGATTTTCAGGAAAATTGCTAATATTAGTCGGTCGGTAACAATATTATTATTTGAGCGCGGATAAATCAAGTTAACAAAATTGTTACCCCAATCGCCACATGTTTTTCACACCTTTACAAAACATATCCGAAATCGAATATGTAATAAATTACTACGGGTAATATATTTATTATCAGGCTTATGTATGAGATATTTTTTTAATACTAAAAAAATACAGATCAACCGGATTAACATGCACATCACTTCCTTTCGCAGGGCGTTGGCCCTTACTGTATTGTCTGGCATTTTTTTGCTTTGTTTATCGTCATCTGTTTTTGCACAAAGTTCAAGTAACAACAGCACGACAGCGCCTCCCGTCGAAGATACCAGCAAAGTTAGCCTGCTGCAACCAGTGAAGGTTAAGGACACCAGTAAAAACAGTACCGACCAATATTTTACCCTCCAGCAATGCGTGGATTATGCGCTAATTCACCAGCCATCGGTTAACGTGGCACAAATAAACATCCAGGTAACGCGCCTTAATAATGCCATTGCTTTATCAACGGCGCTGCCGCAGATAAACGCTGAAGGCACGCTTACCCATTTTTTACAGCAAAGCGGACCCTCCAAAACAAGCACCGTGAATGGCGTTACTGCCGTTACACCCTATGCCCCTGCCAGCCCAGGGTATACATTTGCTCCGGGTGTAGCGCTCACCCAGCAAATTTTTAACCCCAGCCTGTTATATGCCTACAAAAGCGCCCCACTGTATGTACAACAGGTAAACCAAATAACCGACAGCACCAAAATTGCAGTGGTATCAGATGTCACCAAATCTTTTTATACCCTTTTGCTCACGCTTGAACAGATAAATGTATTAAAGGAAGACACCGCCGAATTTGGCAAAAGCTACCGGGATGCCTACCACCAGTACGTGGGCGGTATAGTAGATGAAACGGACTACGAACAGGCCGAGATCACCCTGAATAACACGAAGGCACAGTTGAAACAGGCAAATGAGAATGTAGTTCCGCAATATGCAACCTTAAAGCAACTGATGGGTTTTCCGCCGCAACAGCAATTTAACGTGATTTTTGATACGCTGGAAATGATGAAAAATATTCACATCGACACCAACCAGCAATTGCAGTTCGAAAAAAGGATAGAATTCCAATTGCTGAATACCAACAAAGCCATACAGCAGCAAACCGTAAATTATTACCGTTACTCGTTTTTGCCGACCCTGTCCGGGTTCTTTAATTACAATCTTGGTTACTCCAACGACCACTTATCCGAGCTTTTTGCCGCCGGCTATCCCGGCTCTACAGTTGGGTTATCATTGTCGGTACCCATCTTTACCGGCTTTTACCGGTTAAACAATTTGCACAAGGCAAAGCTCCAATCGCAAATAATTGACTGGCTGCAAACCGACCTGAAATCGCAGATCAATGTCGAATATACTACGGCATTGGCCAACTATAAAGGCAACTATTACGATTTACAGGTACTGCAAAAAAACGTAAACCTTGCAAAACGGGTGTTTTTTGTGGTTACGCTGCAGTACAGGCAAGGTATAATACCCTATTTAAACGTGGTGACCGCGGAAACTAACCTGATAACATCCGAAATAAATTATTTAAATGCTTTGTTCCAAGTACTGTCGAACAAAGTCGACCTGGAAAAGGCAATGGGAACAATTACATATTAAATGCACAAACCAACAACCTCTATGAACAGAGTTATATTAAGTACTTTTTTGGCCGGCAGCATTATGCTGTCCGCTTGTCAAAAAAAACAAGCGCCGCCAAGCACCGAGGTACCGGTTAACCTGATGAAGCTAAAGCCAAAAGAAGTACTGTATTACGATAAGTACCCGGCAACCATGCGGGCATTAAGCCAGGTAAACTTGCTGCCGCAGGTAAGCGGGGCCATTACAGGGATATTTTTTACCGAAGGTACCCAGGTAAGCAAAGGGCAAAAACTATACGATATTGATCAGCGCTTGTACCAGGCCGCTTATGACCAGGCTGTTGCCAACCTAAATGTATCAGTGAGCGCCCTGGTTGAGGCCCAACAGGATGCCGACCGTTATGTTTACCTGAATAAATATAACGCGGTTGCCAAGCAACAGTATGACCATGCGGTAATCACACTTGAGCAGGCAAAAAATACAGTAAAAGCATCGGAACAAGCGGTTAAAACTGCAAAGACCAATTTAACTTATGCAACGGTTTATGCGCCGTTTACGGGCACCATCGGCATCAGCCAGGTGAGGCTGGGTGAAGTGGTGAGCCCCGGTATAACCACCCTGGACACTATTTCGACCGATAACCCTATGGCAGTTGATTTTATCATCAATGAGAAAAACCTGCCGTTTTTTGAAAAAATTCAGCACGAAAAGAAACAGGTGGACTCCCTGTTTACCCTTTTGATGCCCGATGCTTCGCTTTACCCCCATTTGGGCAAACTGGCGGTGATCGATCGCGCGGTGGACCCGCAAACCGGTACCATCAGGGTACGGCTAGTTTTTGACAATCCCGATTTTTACCTGAGGGCCGGCATGAGCTGTGTAGTCCGTGTGCACAACCAGGACGTTGGGCCGCAACTGGTTTTGCCAAACAAAGCCGTTATTGAACAAATGGGCGAATATTTTGTGTACGTGGCAAAAGACAGCGTGGTGAAAGTAAACCAGGACAGCCTGAAAAAATTGGGAATAGACCTCAAAAAAGCGATGAAGCCAAAGCTTTTTGCCGTGCAAAAAAAGGTGCAAACCGGGCAGGTGATCGGGGCTGATATCATTATCAAAAGCGGCATAAAAGCCGGCGACCGTGTAATTATCGACGGTTTGCAATCACTACACGATGGCGTTCGCATTACAACAGCGAATAAAGTAGGTCCGGGCGGCGGCAGAGGGGGACATTAAATAAGTCGAAAGTCTTAAGTCGAAAGTCTCAAGTCGGTAAACGACGAAATGGACCCTTTGGACTTAAGACTAAAGACTTTAGACTTAAGACTTAACAAAACATGATTGCTAATACCTTTATAAAGCGGCCCGTAACTGCAATAGTTATTTCTATCGTACTGGTAATTACCGGGACCGTGTGTATTTTGCTGCTTCCTATTGATCAATATCCTGACATTACCCCACCGGTGGTACAGGTGAACGGCCAGTTTATCGGCGCCGATGCACAAACCGTCGAACAAACCGTTGCTACGCCTATAGAGGAACAGGTAAACGGCTCGCCGGGGATGGAGTACATGCAGAGCAACAGCACCAACAACGGCGCCATGCAGCTCAACGTAACCTTCAAAATCGGCACCCCCATTGATGTTGCTGCTTTGGATGTGCAAAACCGTGTGAGCATTGCCACACCATTGTTGCCTTCGGCAGCCAGCCGCCTGGGTCTTACCGTGCGTGCTGTAAACCCCAGCATGTTGATGATGGTGGCCATATACGCCCCGAACGACAGCCACAACATAACTTTCCTGGATAACTATACCAATATTTTCGTGCAGGATGCGCTGCTC
>Ga0206954_1157_pt1 | contig 17163 bp, 18 predicted proteins | sample Alteio_BWOrgHeat_37_FD_153250 | JGI IMG/M metagenome (GOLD analysis project Ga0206954, IMG submission 153250) | Enriched cells from forest soil in Barre Woods Harvard Forest LTER site, Petersham, Massachusetts, United States -... | ecosystem: Environmental > Terrestrial > Soil > Temperate forest >...
GTCACATTACATAAATGTAACTTATTATTAGTCAGCAGTTTATTTATCTTTTTAAAACTAACTTATAATGGGCATTAATATATAATTAAAATGCCGTATCGTATTAAGAAAACCCTAAAAATGCGGCTAAAGCCTATCGATCATTGATGCCGAAACGTTTACAATGATTGAATATCCTAAATTTTCTAATCGTAAGGCAAGTTGTTTTTGGGATCGATAGGATATTATCTCGCCTTTAAGTCCTTTCAGGGGGCCAGCTTTAATAATAATACTTTCCCCGGGTTGCAGGTCTGTCTCGGTAACCTCCAATTCATAAGGGCTGGCTATAAGTAATTTAAGCTCATCTATCTGCCTGTCGGGCATCGAAGCAATTTTACCTGAGAAGTATATAAAACGCGCTACTCCTTTCGTCATTAATACCTCTGTCTGTTCGTGTTCTTTTATCCGTACAAATATGTACGACTTTATAAATGGTTCGTTAACCCATTTTTTTCTGTCGCTCCATTGCTTTAACCTGCGTTGCAATGGTAAATAAACTTCAATTCCTTTGTTGTTCAGCGCCTCGCAGGCTTTCTTTTCGGCCCGGGGGTTGGTATAAACCGGGTACCATTTAACTGAACCGGGGGGTGCCTTTAGCGCCATAAGTTACTATTCTGTCACCTGTTAAACCAACCTCTAATATCCCACCATTTCTTTCTCTTTTCATCTATATAATACCCTGAACTTTCGTATCCGCTATAGTCAGAATAATAATAGTACCTGGAACCGTAATTTTCACCGGTAAATTTGGTGGTGTAATATCTCGAATGTAAAAGGTCTTCGGCGTAGGCATTCAGTACAATTACCGTATTGTCCAGGTGATACTCCTGGGCGATCCGCTGCGGAACGGTAGCAGCATAAAATTTTGATTTGCCCGACCGTATCACGAAAAGATTAATATCGCTCAATCTTATCAGCGGAATTGCGTCCGATACCAGGCCAATGGGCGCGGTATCGATCATTATGATTTCGTATTTCTGTCTCAGCGACGCTATCAGTTCAATCATACGATCGGAATGCAGCAGCTCAGAAGGATTCGGGGGAACCGGGCCCGAGATAATGAAATCGAGGCTGCCATGGGCCGAGTGCATGATGATGTCTTCTTCCTTACATTGATTTGCCAGGTAGTTACTTAACCCGATGTCGTTGGGTACGCTAAATGTCTTGTGCAATTTTGAGCGCCGCAGGTCGGCCGCAATAAGTATGACTTTTTTATCAATTAACGATAGTGTACTTGAAAGGTTTACGGCAACAAATGATTTCCCCTCGCCTGCAACCTCCGAGGTTATACAAATGATCTTACTCATTTTTTCAGAGGCCAGGAAACTCAGATTTGTACGAACGGAACGGACCGATTCGGCAAAAATCGATTTTGGGCGGGCTATTGCAAGGATCTGCGAGCTAAACTCGTCGATCTCTTCCGGAAACTTCCTGATAACCCCGATGATCGGAATGGTGGTAAGGCTTTCTATCGTTTCCTTATCATAAATATAAGGGTTTAGCACCCTGATCAGAATAATGGCGCCAAGGCCCAGGGCAAGCCCAAATATGATCGCATTGCGGTGGATCCCTCTATCATCCGGCGATACAGGTGAAAAATTCGGCTGGGCAAGGTCAATGATAGTCGCTCCTGGCAGTACCCCGGCGCTGTTGATCTGTGCATCGAGTTTTTTCTCAGACAAGTAGGAATATACCTTATCATTGATATCAAAATCGCGCTTTAAGCTAACCAGGTCCTGCTCGTTTGCCGGCAACTGTGCTATTTGCTGATTTACCGGGACGATCTGCTGATCAAGGTATTTAACTTTGTTTTCAACCTGCGCCCTCGACGAGTTTATGCTGGTTAAAATACTGTTTTTCAGCTGCAGTATCTGTTTATTTATGTCCTGGATGGGCTGGGAATTGGGATTATATGTTTTTGAAAGCGAGTTTTTTTCGATGAGTAAATTGTTAAGATTAACAATAATTTCCTCTAGTTGAGGGTCAACTACACCGCCCAGGTTGAAGCTAACGTTTACATCTTGTTTTTCGATGATTATTTGTTGCTTTAACTGGTCAAGGGTGAGCAATTGCAAGTTCAGTATGGAGCGCTGGGCATCGATATCCTTGGCTTTGCCAACCACCTGGTCAGCGGCAGTGGTGATATCCATCATTTTTTTATCTTCCTTAAATTTTTTGATGGAATTTGCCGAGCCCTTTACCTGTTTCGAAAGAAAGTCCAGTTCAGTGTCAATGAACTGGATCATTTGAGAGGTAGAAAGCGTCCGCTGACTCCTGTCATAATTCAAATACTGCCGCATAATGGAATTCAGGATGTCTGCGGCGAACTGCGGGTTCGAATCCACCTCCTGGAGCGAAATTATATTTGAATTTTTGGACGTTTCGCCGGCATGAAAGCCGCCTCCCACTCTGCCGAGGAAGTCCTCGGGCGCATTCAACTTAAAAAGATAGGCTGTATTGGCGATATCACCTGGATATTTTATGCTAAAGGTGGTCGGCCCAATCGTAAACGGAGTATCGTACCTGTAGGTGAAATGGACGTCCTTTAACCCGTTTTTATAACTTATACCAAATGTGTTCCGGTCAATAGGTTTAAACGTTACCAGGTCGTGAAAAAAATTTAAAGTGTCGAATTTTACCAATTCAACGTCTATTGGTTTGTTGGGGTATAGCTCACTTGTCCTGTTCAACACCCTCCCAACCACGAAAAAGCTCATTCGATAGTCGATCTGCTTTATTGCGCTCAACAAAAGCGGCGTGCTTTGCAGAACAACGATCTCAGTTTGGATTCGGGACGTGCTGGCGCGGTCGGGCACTGAGGATACGCCGCCAATGTCGGGCAGCTCCGATTTCTTTTCCTCGAATTTCATAACCGCCGAGGTGGAATACGTTTTGGGTGTATACCACAAATAGATGTTCGCCGCGATCATGCACACTACAAGCGACCCGATTATCCAATACCACCGGCTTAAAAGTATTTTGCCAATCTTAAAGTAATCGATCTCCTGGCTAGGTAGTTTTGCCTTTATCCGGTCTGTTTCTTCCATCTACTTTTTTACAAGAGTAAAAATAATCAACGCAGTATTAAATAAGATAAGAGCCGGCTGTATGATAACTGAGAGGTTTTGCAGGTTATCATTACGGGCTGCACGTTTACTTTGTCCAACGTAAATGATATCGCCGCTTTGAAGCAGGGACGAGGGGTCGTTAATAGCGCCGATGTTGCTCAAATCAACATCTATTACTTTCGGATCCTTCTCGCTGCCCCGTATTATTTTAATGTCTTTTTCATTTGCACGGTCTGTAAGGCCCCCGGCTTCGCCTATCACTTCAACCAGGGTAGTTTTATCTTTTACCAGCGGATAATTCCCCTGCCCCTTTATTTCCCCCAGTAAGGTGACTTTAAGGTTGATGATCCTTAGCTCGATAATCGGGTTGACTAAAAGATTTTTTGTATACAGGTCCTGAATCAATTTTTGCGCATCCACCCGCGTCAAACCTACTACCCGTGTCTTTCCGATTGCCGGCAGGTCAACGGTGCTATCAGCAGCCACCTGGAACGCCTCGCCTGCCGCTGCATTGCCGCCGGAAGTATTGCTGCTAACCGGGGTCAGGTTTGTAATAAACTTTGTGTCCTGCAAGTTCCTGATCTGTAAAACATCCTGGGGCTGTATCCGGTAAAGTGCAAGCGCGGCCTCTCTTTTTGCATAACCAGTGTCAACCGAAAGTGCTTTTTTTTGTTGAAAAAGCACCTGGTATTGCTTGTTTGAACAGGAGGTACCGGTAAAAATTACCGCCAAAAACAGGAACGCGTAAGTTAATTTATGCATATATATACCTCTTATTCTGCTTTGTATCCGCTTGTTAGGTATCGAGTCCAAATTTACATATTTTTGCGGCTAATAACTGAGTGTTTTTTTCCACGTGGCGGCTATAAAAATTTCATTAATTACCGTCTGCTTTAATGCCAGCAGCACGATTGAGCGCTGTATACAGTCTGTTATCAGCCAAACTTATAAAAACATCGAATATATCATCATCGATGGCGCTTCCACGGATGCTACCGATCAAATTGTTAATCAATACGGTAACTACATAAGCCGCTTCGTATCCGAGCCTGACCAGGGCTTATATGACGCAATGAATAAAGGCATAATGTTTGCAACAGGGGATATAGTAGGGATGCTTAATGCGGACGATTTTTTTCCGGACAACTCTGTTTTGGAAGAAATTGCAGCCGTTTTTGACGATAAAAATGTCCATATCCTGTATGGAGACCTTGACTATGTAAACCATTTGGGGAAAATTTTCCGCAAATGGCGATCGGGAAGGTACACATCGGGAAAGTTTAATTGGGGATGGATGCCCCCGCACCCTACATTTTATTGCAGAAGAGAATTATTTAGCAAATACGGCTTTTATAGCCTTTATTATGGGACTGCTGCTGATTACGAATTGATGCTGAGGTTTATACATAAGCATCATATAAATGCTTTTTACCTGGAAAAAGTAATGGTGAGAATGAAAAGTGGCGGAGTAAGCAACAAAAATATAGGCACCCGCGTAAAAGGATTGTTTAATGATTTCAGGGCGATGCGGAACAATGGAATTTCAGTATCTTTTGTGACGGTTTTTCTTAAGCCACTGCGCAAGCTCGGACAGTATTTATAGCAAAAAGGGCAAATGTTGAAATGTTTATAATATATTTGCCGTTAGGCTGGTGATTTTTAGTTAATTGCAGGTCAAAAATTGAATTATTGATAATATTGTGATTTCCCCTAATTGATAAAGCGCATGATGGATTTTTTACATAATCATACTATTTTAGATTACATATTCATAGTTACTGTTTCCATACTCATTACTTCATTCGCAATTCCCTCTATATTGCATGTGGCACGTTTCCGCCACCTTTATGACGACTTAGGACATTTTAGAAAAACCCATGACCACGGCATCCCGCGTTTGGGCGGCGTAGCTATTTTTGTGGGCTTCACCATCACCGCTTTGTTGTTTTGCATGGCTGATAAGTCCCTGCCGAATAACTATTTACTTACAGCTTGCATCATCCTGTTCGCCATGGGGTTAAAGGACGATCTGTCAGGCGTTAATTCGAGCACCAAGTTTATCATACAGTTAGTTGTTTGCGCCATCCTGGTTGTATTAGGCGATATCAGGCTTACTAGCATGTACGGCGTGTTTGGCATTTACGATCTTTCGTACGTCCTGAGCGTTTGCATATCTATCTTATTTATTTTAATGATCGTAAACGCGTTCAACCTGATCGATGGCATCGACGGGTTGGCGGCGGCAACAGGCATAGTTGCCAACGGGGCATTTGCAGCGTTGTTCATCTACGGTCGCCAGTACGAGCTGGCTGCTGTTTCACTGGCAATGACGGGCGCCATTATCGGCTTTATGAAATATAATTTAACGCCCGCAAAAATATTTATGGGCGACACCGGCTCCTTACTCATCGGTTTGATCTCAGCCGTGATGGCCATTAAGTTTATGGAAGTTAATAAACTGCCGAACCACAATATTCCCCCGATTTACTCGGTTCCTGCTTTAACCTTCGCTATTTTGATCGGGCCGATCTTTGACACTGCGCGTATATTTATTGTCCGGATAGCAAGCGGCACTTCGCCTTTTTCGGCCGACCGCAATCATATTCATCACCGTATGCTGCGCCTAGGTTTTAATCATTTACAAACTACGCTCATTTTGGCCGGCATCAACATCCTTTCGATATTGATGGTGCTCCTGTTTACCGATTACGGCAATTCGACGCTTATCGTCATGATTATCAGCGTTTCATTGCTGTTCAACTGGAGCATCACCTTTTTTATCCGCTCGAAAGAGCGCAGCGGTTTGGCGTTCCGTAATTTATTTGTTTGATCCCCCGTTTCATTTGGACATAATTGTTTTTTCACCGCATTGTAAATACTGCAGGCACCCTGCCGGTTGCTAAATTGCTGCATTTTTTATTTTAGTAGTTTTGCAGCTTATTTATCATAAATGAGAGTTGCTGTAAATGGTTTTGGACGGATAGGGCGCATTTTTTTGCGAAACATTTTAAACCGTAAAAACATTGAAGTGGTCGCCATCAACGACCTCACCGATACCCATACTCTTGCCCATCTTTTTAAGTATGATTCCGTTCACCGTAGCTTTAAGGGTGATATCAGCTTTGATCAGGATCATATTTATGTGAATGGAAACGCGATAAAAATATTTGCAGAGCGTGATCCGGCCGCTTTGCCCTGGCGGGAGTTAGGTGTCGATCTTGTCGTTGAATCGACCGGAAAATTTACCTCAGGCGCCGCCGCCAAAGTGCATCTTGACGCCGGCGCAAAGCAAGTGATCATTTCGGCACCCGCCAGCGATAAAAGCATTCCGACAGTTGTTTTGGGCGTTAACGACGCGTTTATCGACCTGCGGTCGCCAATACTATCCAATGCCTCCTGTACTACCAATAACGTAGCACCAATGGTGAAAATACTGGATGACAATTGGGGCATCATTGACGGTTACATTACCACGGTGCACTCCATGACCGGCGACCAAAACCTGCACGACGCGCCGCACAAAGATCTTCGCAGGGCACGGGCGGCCTCGGCCTCGATTATTCCGACAAGCACCGGCGCGGCCAAGGCAATTACCACTATTTTTCCGCATCTTGACGGCCGCCTGGGCGGTGCGGGCATAAGGGTCCCTGTTTTAAATGGGTCGCTAACAGATTTTACCTGTCTTTTAAAAAAACAGCCTACCGTGGGCGAAATTAACGAGGCATTTAAAAGCGCTGCCGGGGGAGGGATGAAAAATATTTTGGAATACACTGCCGATCCGATTGTTTCCAGCGATATCATCGATAATACCCACAGTTGTATCTTCGATTCGCAGTTAACCTCGATAGTAGGCGATTTGGTTAAGGTAGTGGGATGGTACGATAACGAGATGGGCTACTCATGCCGGCTGGCCGACCTTGTTGAAAAAATAAGTTTGTTGTAGCTCCGGTTTCGGCGCTTTTCGCTATTTCGAATACGACAGTGCGGCCGCAGCTGAAACCGGCGCGTAATTTTTTTCATTGTAATAACACCAGGAACTGAATGCAACTGTATCGGTCTTCCTGGCAACAAACATCGCCTGTTGGTTTTTTGCCGCGCCGGCTGTAAAATAATCCTTCACAAAAGTAAACGCCCTGTGTACATTTATTTTTACCATAGCCTTATTGTTGATCACGGTATCGGTCACCGTTTTTAGTACCACATTGTTCAGGTTGTCGTCCACCCAATCAAAGGTGGTATTTCCGCCGGCGGCAACGGTGGTATAATCGAACCCCGCCAACAAGGATTTACTAAAATCCTCATGCAGGTGTACGGCCGATGTTTTTTGGTATCCTTCGCGGGTATACAAAAGGTTAACATTTTCATTGTACACCAAAACCAGTTTGGAGCCCGAAATACTTGTGTTTGCCCCTTGCAGCGGTATATTATAATTGGCCATGTGGATGGAATCGTCGTGGCTTATTTTAGGCGTAGTATCCGGCGGTGTTTGCGAAGAACCACCGGGGGAAGTACTGCTGCCGTTTTTCTTTTGAGGAACAACGTCGCTGTTTTTTGTGCAGCCTGAAATCAGGATCGATGCAAGGATCAGGATTAATATTAGTCTCATAATTTGTTTTACAGGTACAATTCATAATGCAATTGTTGTGCTATTTTTGTCCAAACCGTGAAATGATAAGAAAAACCCTTTCGAAAGGGTTAAAAAAATCCCATTTGGGATAATTTACTCGTTGATTAATAATTAATCGTAACAACTGCTGGGGAAATGGGTACTCATTCTGGCAAATAAAAGCAACTAAAAAACCCGATGACGAGCTTTATTACCGTTAATGAACTATTGCCGCTGCGGAACACGCTCTTGCGCGAAGGAAAATTAACAAATGAACAATGCCGTTTTACTACGGACAGCCTGTTGGGTGCATTTCACCTTGGCTACCATATCAACAATGAACTGGTTTGTATCGCTTCCTTTCATCCGCAAAATTATGGGGATTTTGATGGTACGGGCTACCAGCTGCGGGGCATGGCCACCGTGGAAGAATTTCGCGGCCGGGGCATAGGCAACCAGGTGCTTAACTTCGGGATCGTGTACCTCAGGGGGCAAAAGGCAAACTACCTGTGGTGCAACGCACGTAAAAAAGCGCTGCCTTTTTATTTAAATATGGGCTTTGAAATTATTTCTGACGAATTTGAACAACCCGGAATCGGCCCGCACTATGTATTATATGCTAAGATAAATTAAAATCATCGCGGCCCAAACCTCTTTTTAAATTAGCGTTCGTAATTCAGAAATATTTGCTGAATTTGGCATCCGTAAAATTAAATCGCAACAATTATCATGAAAACCATAGATCAAATCAGCTTTGCCGGGAAAAAAGCCCTGATAAGAGTAGATTTTAACGTACCCCTGGACAAAGACTATCATATTACCGACGACAACCGCATGACGGCGGCGTTGCCTACCATTAATAAAATTTTGAAAGACGGAGGTGCAGTAATACTGATGTCGCACCTGGGCAGGCCGAAGGGCGGTCCCGAAGAAAAATATTCATTAAAACACCTGGTGCCGCATCTGTCGGACCTACTGGGCCAGCAGGTTGAATTCGCCGATGACTGCATCGGCGCGTCAGCGGTGGAAAAAGCCAAAGCCCTGGGCTCCGGCGAGGTGTTGTTATTAGAGAACCTTCGCTTTTACAAAGAAGAAGAAAAGGGGGATGTCGGCTTCGCCGAAAAACTCTCCAAACTGGGCGATATTTATGTGAATGATGCTTTTGGCACCGCACACCGGGCGCATGCCTCAACAGCCGTGATCGCACAATTTTTCCCGAACGCGAAATACTTTGGCTACCTGATGGCCGCCGAACTGCAAAATGCCGAAAAGGTATTGAATGGCGCTATAAGGCCTTTTACCGCCATTATGGGTGGCGCGAAGGTATCAGACAAGATAGAACTGATAGAACGCCTGCTGGATAAAGTGGATAGCCTGGTGATTGGCGGAGGGATGGCTTATACTTTTGCCAAAGCGCAGGGCGGGAAGATCGGGAAGTCGCTGGTGGAAGAAGATAAACTTGAGCTCGCCCTTGAACTGATCGAAAAGGCAAAAGCTAAAGGTGTGAATTTATTACTACCGACGGATTCCGTTATCGCGGATGCCTTTTCGAACGATGCCAATACCGAGATCGCCCAAAACAGCGATATTAAAGACGGTTGGATGGGATTGGATATCGGCCCGGATTCCATCATTGAATTTAAAAAAGTAGTGGAAGGCTCCAAAACAATTTTATGGAACGGCCCGATGGGCGTTTTTGAAATGGAGAAATTTGAGGCAGGCACAAAGGCCATAGGTGAGGCGGTGGTTACCGCAACGGAAAATGGCGCTTTTTCGCTCATCGGCGGCGGTGATTCAGCTGCAGCAGTAGCTAAGTTTGGCCTTACACATGAAGTTAGTTATGTCTCCACAGGTGGCGGAGCTTTGCTGGAGTATATGGAAGGGAAGGAATTACCGGGTGTAAAGGCGATAAATGATTAATTTCGGATTTCGGATGTTCGATTTCGGATTTTGTGCATCATTAAGAATAAACATCATGGCGAAGACTTCTTTTGGTTCTAAAACGGATTCTACTGACAATAAAAAGCTGACTAAACTTGATGATATTTTTATTCCTGGAGATGAAACTTTAAATATTTCTGAATTAGAGGAAGCTTTCAGAGGGAAAAATATTGACGCAAAAAAGCTAAGAGAAGAGGGCTGGAAAAGGAAATCGAACGGCTGAGAGTAATTTGTTTGTAAATCTTCCTTGTAACGAAATTATGACGACAACCCACGCGGTTGTCGTTTTTGTTTTATTGCGTACTTTTAAGGACTTTTTAATTTTTTTTATGAAGAAACTTAACTTATTGGTTTTTGGTTTTGTCCTTTTGGCATTCAATTCACTTGCTCAGCCCGGGCAGGGTAATAGCCCCGATGCTGCTTATGTAAAAGCTAATTATACCAAGTACGAATACAAGATCCCGATGCGGGATGGTATAAAATTGTTCACGTCCGTTTATGTGCCGAAGGATACGACAAAAAAATATCCCTTCATGATGGACCGCACGCCTTACAGTGTTGCGCCTTATGGACTTGATAAATATAAAGGCAGTTTAGGCCCCTCATCGTTGTTTTTGCACGACGGCTATATTTTTGTTTACCAGGATGTACGCGGCCGCTGGATGAGCGAAGGCATCTTCAGAGAAATGACACCGGAACTGGAAGCGCACAAAACCAATAAGGATGTAGATGAAGGCACGGATACTTATGATACCATCGACTGGCTCCTAAAAAATATTCCGAATAATTCGGGCAAAGTGGGCGCCTGGGGGATATCGTACCCCGGCTTTTTTACCACAACTTGTTTGCTGAGCCGTCACCCGGCTTTGGTGGCTGCTTCGCCGCAGGCGCCAATGTCCGATCTTTACCGCGACGACGCTTTCCATAACGGTGCGTTTATGCTGGTTGCTAATTTTGGCTTTTACCCGTTTTTTACCAACCGGCAGGATGATAAACCTACCCAGCGGCGCGGCGGCGAACTGACCTACGGAACCGAGGACGGCTACGAATACTATTTGAAAATGGGTTCGGTGAAAAACTCAAACAAACCAGGCTATTATGCTGACACCATCCGGCTTTGGAACGAAATGCTGGATCACCCTAACTATGACCAGCATTGGAAAGACCGCAATGTGCTGCCGCACTTACATGATATAAAAACCGCCGTTTTGGTTACCGGCGGATGGTATGATGCGGAAGACCTTTATGGCGCCATCAATACTTACAAAACACTGGCGAAAGATAATCCTGCAACGCCTGTTTACTTTACCATGGGTCCCTGGGTACATGGCGGCTGGGCGCGCGGACCGGGCGACCACCTGGGCGATATAGATTTTGGCGGACCCACCGGGCCGTTTTACCGGGAAAAGATCGAATTTGCTTTTTTTAGCCATTACCTGAAAGGTACTGACGGCGATATCCCCAAAGTATCCACCTTTGAGACCGGCGTAAATCAATGGAAAACCTATAATACCTGGCCACCCAAAGAAGCTGAAGACAAAAACCTTTATTTTCTTCCCGGCGGTAAACTTTCCTTTGATGCGCCGACCGCCGTAACAGGCGCAGATGAATTTGTATCCGACCCGAACAAACCGGTGCCGTTTATCACCAACCCCGACCTGGACATGAAACGTGAATACATGACCGGCGACCAGCGTTTTGCCGAATCGCGGCCGGACGTACTCACGTATCAAACCGAAGTGCTGGACCATGACGTTACGCTCGCCGGCAATATATGGGCAAACCTGAAAGTTAGCACAACAGGTACCGATGCCGACTGGGTGGTAAAAGTGATAGACGTATACCCGGATAGCGCAAAGAACAACAAGTTTACCGCCCAGGGCGTTATGATGTCGCATTACGAGCAAATGGTGCGCAGCGAGTCGATGCGTGGCAAATTCCGCAATGGATTTGGCAAACCGGAGCCATTTGTGCCTGGAAAAGTAGCGCCTGTCAACTTTGAACTACAGGACATCTTACACACCTTTAAAAAAGGGCACCGCATTATGGTGCAGGTACAAAGCACCTGGTTCCCGCTGATCGACCGCAACCCGCAGGTGTTTGAGGACATTATGAATGCCGGGGATAAGGATTTTAAGAAAGCTACCAATAAGGTATACACTTCAAAAGCGCATCCGAGCTATTTGAAAGTCAGGGTGATGCAGACGAATTAACCCCCGATCAGAAGGCAAAGAATCAGGTCAAAATTGGTGTTTATTTCCCTTAATAATAGCCCTAAAACGGGTGTTCAAGTGTTCACGTTTTTCACACATACACCCGATGAAATGATAACGAAAATGTTGATTTTTAGCGGGTTAAAATTTGATAATACCCAAAAGTGCTACGTTTTTTGACGTTTTCGTGAACACTTGAACGGAAGAACTTTAAAAACGCCGCTACAATATCGTTGGGGATGATTGCGAAACCATTCTCCTGTCCTTGAAAGGCCATTTTTTTGTTATTTTACCGAAACACCATTGCTTTGCATGGTTACCGCTGTGTTGTTATCGGTTCCGCGTGTTGCGGTAATGTTTAAAGTTGTACTGCCCGCTTTTATGGCGACAAAATCCCAACTGTCAATGCCAAAATTGCCCACATTAGTATTGGTCGGACCCTGGTGCAGGTGGTCTACAAAGCGGAGCACCGTTGCATCATATTGCGGCTGGTCAAATGTATATAGGCCGTCGCCGGGATTCTGTAGGGTAAGGTCCAGCGTTTGCCCTTGAACAAGCGTTACAGCCTGGCCGTTTTGTTGCGCCGTGATCTTCAATTCAGCAGGAGCAGGCGTTTCCTCTGCTTTTTTGCATGCAGCGGCAAATAACAGGAGCGTGAGGCCAAAAACAGCGAGGTTTAGTTTGGTTTTCATAACGTTTAGTTTATAACAGGAACCGTTTATAGTAGCAATACGCAACCGGATCGCCAAAAATAACAATCGGTCCATCAAATTATGATGATTTTCCAAGAACCAGGAAAATTGACGCGGGTTTTTGTACCCTTCCCGGTAGTTCGAATTTGCCGGCCTGCTAAATCGCCTGTTCCTTATCTTCCAGGTAGACCAGTTTTCGCCCTTTGATCAGCCAATTTAACCAGGGAATGTTTCAATGAGGCATGGGGAAGGCGGAACACCATGTCCCTTCCGCTCGAAATGCCTTAATTCCCGGTGATTATTAATAACTTGCAAAAGCGTTAACCGAATTTAAATGAAGACAGAAAAAATAGCCGTTTTAATTGACGGCGACAACGCGCAGGCAAAGTTGCTGAAGGCGATAATGGAGGAAGTGGCCAAGTACGGCAAGGTAACCATCAGGCGTATTTATGGCGACTGGACGCAGACGCGGATGAACAGTTGGAAGGACCTGCTGAATGAATTGAGCTTTACGCCAATACAAAAATTCAGTTATACTACCGGCAAAAATTCGACCGACAGCGCCCTGATCATCGATGCGATGGACATTTTGCACAGCGGCGTTACGGATGGGTTTTGCATTGTATCCAGCGACAGCGATTATACCGGGCTGGCCAAACGAATACGGGAAGAGGGCGTGTTTGTGATGGGTGTGGGCGAGAAGAAAACGCCGGCAGCTTTTGTACGATCGTGCGAAGTGTTTACCTTTTATGAAAATATTGTACAGGAGCAGCTGTTGGAAAAAACGGTAACCGCACCCAAAGCCACCAAAGAGGTCTCGAAACCGGAAGCGCCCAAATTCCCGCCGGTTGACGTGAAACTGATCGATAAGGCTTATTTTATGTCGAACACGGAAGATGCGGGGATATTTGTTTCATCGCTGGGCACCAACCTGCGTAAGATAGATTCCAGTTTTGACCCGCGGGCGCATGGGTTCGCCAATTTAACCCGCCTGCTGGAAAGCTTGCGCGAGTATGAGATCACCCGCGTTGAAAGCGGCGGGTTTACGCATCCTTTTGCGAAAAGAGTTAAAAAGGGCTAGGGAGAACGCGCGTGTTTTTTACCACAGCGCGCGAATAATACACAAAGGGCACAAAGCTCTTTTGGCGGAGATTGTACAGAGAAACTTAGTCCGGAGTTAGCTGTTTTTCACTATTTTATCGTTTTGACGATTCAAAATTTTTTCGCTACCTTAACCGCATCAACCGAACCATATGCTAAAAAAGTACCCCGTCTTTTTGCTGCTTACCTTAAGCGGCATATTTGCAAAGGCGCAGGATGTTAGAAAATTATCTGAAAACATATTTTCAAAAACGCTGCTCAACGGACTGGAGGTTTTGGTTGTGGAGGACCATAGCGTGCCGTTGGTGACACTCGATATCACTTTTAAAGCGGGCGCCATTAATCAAACCAGGGTAGACCAGGGCCTGTTTGGCCTTTACGGCGCGATGATGCTGAGGGGTAACAAAGACTATGTGACGGCTGGGGACTTTGGTTACCGTGCGGGCGCACTGGGCATACTGGGCGGCAACCGCGTCACCTCCGAAGAAAACACCACCTATTATTTTACGCTGCCGAAGGAAAACTTCGCGGACGGGCTAAAGTATATGAATTCAGCCGTGCGTTTTCCCCCTGCTTAATCCTACCGACCTGGAAAAGGAAAAACAGACAGCGAGCGATATGGTAAAGCAAAAAGGTACGCTACCCACCTTTGCCCTGAACGTAGAAATGGACCGACAGTTATGGGGCGACCAGGCCTGCCGCAAAAATGCATTGGGCGACAGCAGCGTGATCAACAGCGCTCCCGTTGAAATGATGGACGCCATAAAAAGCAAATATTTTAACCCTGACAATGCGCTGCTGATAGTGGGCGGCGATGTAGACCATGAAGATGCTTTTAAACAGGTAGAAGCCGTGTTTGGCGAGTGGCAAACGCCGCAGGGCAATGACCAGGGGCAATGGATAGCGCCCGAGTTTAAACCACTCAGTCAACCCAAATACTTTATTGTTGCTTCCGAACTGGCCCGTACGCCTGTATTGGACATCCACTGGCAGGGGCCTGATACACGTAAGGACGTTTCTGCAACCTATGCTGCTGACGTTTTTTCGTACATATTGAACCAAAATTCGTCCCGGCTGCGCACAGCGCTGATACAATCGGGCCTGGCGGCATCGGTGTCCATCGGCTATCTCACCTTAAAACATACAGGGCCCATCAGCCTGATCGTATCGCCCAACCCTGCAAAGGTGAAAGCGTGCATAGAAGAGGTTAACCGCCAGGTGGCACTAATGGACAACGATGATTACATTACCGATGCCGAAATTGCTACGGCTAAGCGGACGCTGGAAATAAGAGACATCAGGGAAGAAGACGTAACCTCAACTTTTGTGCGCACACTGTCATTCTGGTGGTCATCTGCCACGCTTGACTATTATTTAACCTACCTCGATAACCTTAGAAAAGTATCGCGGGCCGACATCAAGCTGTATGTGGACAAATACATCAAAAGCCAACCTTATTGCGAGGGGCTACTGATAGACCCCGCACTGCGGGCGGATATAAAGGCGGATGATTTTTTTAAACCCGGCAAATAATAAGGATATGAAAAAGAAACTACTGTGGATATGTTTTATTCTGGCCGGCATTTGCAGCGCGACGGCACAAACCACCACTACCTCTTTTAATGTTAATGGTATTAAAGTAATATTTAAGCCCACGCAAAAAAAAGTGATCAATATCCGCATCTTTTTTAGGGGCGGTGTAACCAATTATAAGCCCGAACAGGCGGGCATTGAAAACCTGGCCCTTGAAGCGGCTATGAGCTGCGGCACAAAAAAGTACACGGGCGTGGCCCTGCGTGATACAGCCGAACAATATGGCGTACAGCTTTCGGGCGAATCAGCGTATGATTACGGTTATATCCAGCTCAATTGTGTTTCGATGTATTTTAACCAGGGCTGGGACTTATTTTCGGAAGCTGTAAATAACCCGGTGTTTGATGACGCGGAAGTAAACCTGCTAAAAACAAGGGCAATAACCGGTTCGCAGCGCCGCGGGTCGGACCCCGATGCACAGCTTTTTGCGCTGCAAATGAAGGCCGCATTTGAAAACACACCCTATGCTATTGACCCACTGGGTACCGAACAAACGCTTGCCGGGCTTAGCGCTGCAGACCTGAAAAACTATTATAAAACCCTGCTTAATAAAAACAAATTGTTTATTGTGGCAGTGGGCAACCTGGACAAACAGGACCTTTACCAAAAAATACTGTATGCCTTTGATAACTTGTCGTCGTCGCCTTCTACGCCAGATAATCTAAAGGCTCCCGCCTGGACGGATAACAAACTGGTAACGCAGCAAAAAGACCTGAAAATAAACTACGTGGGCGCGGTAATGCCTGCGCCTGAGTTTACGAGTGCAGATTGCGTGCCGTTCCGGCTGGCCTTCGCGGGCCTGGGCGGTAACCTTTACCGGACGCTGCGTACACAATACCACCTGTCGTACGATCCGTGGCATAATGTGCTGGATTACAAAATGCCCGTAGCCATGTTGGGCGCCAGTTCAAGCAACCCCAAGCAGGTTATACTGGCAATGATGCGGGAACTGAAATACGTACAGAACAATGGCTATAGTGAAGAATGGCTGCAGCATCTTAAAAATATTTATATAGCCAGCAGTTATTTTGACGAACAAAGCTCGGCGGCAGTAACCCAAAGCCTTGGTCGGGCCGAAATTTTAGGTAACTGGCAATACGCGGACGACCTGCCGCAACTGGTGAATATGGTTACTGTCGGGGAAATGAACCGGGCGATAAACTTTTACATCACCGGTGTGCGCTGGGCCTACCTGGGCAACCTGGATGCCATTGAAGGGTTTAGACCGCCAGCCTATTAATAGCGGGTGACCGTTGGTTATCGCCCTGGCGCTATTTGGCCCGGCAATAAATTTTACGGCCTACTTTTGATGTGCCACCCTGTCATGCGCCTCCAGCCGGAATGTTTGAACATAGGTAGAATCATTCAGCATCGAAGGGTCGGACGCATCGGTGGCCGCCGGCTTAAAATAGTCGGAATGCGCTGGAAAATGCGTTGTTTTCAACTTCTCAAGTACAGGCGCCGACAGGTTAAACCGTTGAGCATCCTTCCGGGCAATATCTTTTAGTGGATCAGCGTAACCTTCATCGGGGCGGCGCCGCTGCGGGCCTGGGCGCAGCAGGTTTGGCGGCAACAGGGGATGAAAGCTTTTTTCGTCGAGCACCTGGTCAAAGGCCACCAGCTTATATGTTTTTACAAAAAGGGAATCGACCATGAGTACTTTTGGGGTACGTCGCGCATCCGGTTTAAAATAATCGGAAGTTGCCGGTGAATGCTCCGTACGAAATTTTTCCAGCTCCTTATCTTTTAACCGGAAGCCTGCCGCGTAACGGTGCGCGGCGTTGATCACTTCGATGGAATCGTCGTGAGTTTTATGCTGGGCCGTCGCCTGCCGTATTTGGCAAATAGCAACTATAAATAAAAGCAACAAGGTTTTTTTCATAGGATATACAAGGTTTTATGATGAATGG
>Ga0206954_1158_pt1 | contig 17147 bp, 16 predicted proteins | sample Alteio_BWOrgHeat_37_FD_153250 | JGI IMG/M metagenome (GOLD analysis project Ga0206954, IMG submission 153250) | Enriched cells from forest soil in Barre Woods Harvard Forest LTER site, Petersham, Massachusetts, United States -... | ecosystem: Environmental > Terrestrial > Soil > Temperate forest >...
GCATCGGGATATTTGGAGGAGTGCCATCTCTACCAAAACAAACTTTCCCATGTGGTGATCGGCAAGGGCTGCTCCCCTACCCTTTCCTGCTGCAAGATCAGCCAGGCCCTGATGGCGGGGATTTATGTGAACGAAGGCGGCGGCGGCCTGATCGAAAACTGCGATATCTGGGCCAATGCCGTTGCGGCCGTCCAATGTCGGCGAGGGGGAAATCCCCGAGTGCGGTATTGCCGAATCTCTGGCAGCGAGCGGTACGGTGTGCTGGTGGCGGAACAGGGCGAGGGATTGTTTGAGGAATGTCTCATTTTTGAAAATGCACGGGCAGGCGTAACCATCGGCCAGCAAAGCAAGCCCCACTTTTCCGCCTGCCGAATTTGCGACAACAAAGGGGAAGGGGTGGAGATTTATGAGAAATCGGAAGGCGAGTTTCTCGATTGCGAAATTTTCAGCAACGAAGGTTCGAACGTGCTGGTAAGAGACACCTCGAACCCGCTTTTGGCCCGCTGTGTGATCCATGACAGCCAGAACGAGGGTATCCGGGTTTTGAGCGGCTCGACGGGCCGGTTCGAGCAATGCGATATTTTTTCCAACGGAAGGGCGGCGGTGTCGGTGGCGCTGAATTCCGCGCCTGTTTTTCAGGAATGTATTCTGCACAATGGATTGGAGAATGGAATTTCCGTCATGGACAGCTCGGGAGGCGAGTTTCACAACTGCGAGATCACCGATCATTGCGGAACGGCCGTGATGGTAGGGACGAGATCGCAACCCCGTTTTGAACATTGTCAAATTTCCAAGAACCTGGCCGTCGGCGTCCGGGTCGACGATGTCAGCACACCTACTTTCCAGGATTGCGAAATCAACCAAAATGGAGGAATCGGATTTTCCTGCACACAGAACGGTGCGCCCAAGATGATCGGCGGCGAAATCAGCGAGAACGTGGGTTGCGGGCTGGTGGTTTCCGCCCAGGGCAAAGGGCGTTGGGAGAACGTCCGTTTTGTCGCGAACAAGGGCGACGGAGTGCAGGTGTCCGATGGCGGACGGCCCGCACTGAAACAGTGCAAGATCGAACAATCGGAACAGGCGGGAATCCGTTTCCGCAACCAGGGCCAGGGGACGATCGAGGAAGTCGATATCGTGGGCAGCGGCGGTCCCGGCGTGGAGGTCGAAGGCGGGGCCAATCCCGCCCTGCGACAGGTGCGGGTGATGAAGGGACGCGGCGTGGGGATCCTCGTACAGGCGCTCGGTGGCGGCACCGCCGACCATTGCCAAGTCCGCGATAACGCGGGCGGCGATTGGGAAGTCGCGACCAATGCGCGCTTGGCGCGGGTTGCGTGTTGAATTCTTTTTGAATCCATCTCCACTTCGTTTGCAGTGGATTTACCGGAAGCCAATCCTTCGACAAAAATGATGGAAAAGAAACACGAAACGCAATTCCGATCCTTGACAGCCCGCGCCCGGCTGCTTGTTTCAGTGGCATGAGCCAACTCGTTGTCGGCGCCAAGGCGCCCTCTTTTTCCGCGCCCGATCAATCGGGCCAGACGGTTTCACTGGCCGATTTCAAAGGCAAAACAGTGATCGTCTATTTCTATCCGAAGGACGATACGCCTGGCTGCACCACAGAATCGTGCTCGTTCCGGGACCTGCATCCCACTTTCAAAAAGAAAGGGGCCGTGGTGATCGGCATTAGTCCCGACCCCGGCAAGGCCCACGTTAAATTCATCGAAAAGTTCAGCCTGCCGTTCACCCTCCTGTCCGATACCGACCATAAAATCGCCGAGGCTTACAATGTCTGGGTGGAGAAAAGCATGTATGGGCGGAAATATATGGGCATGGAGCGGAGCACTTTTGTCATCGATGGCCTGGGCAAGCTCAAGGCCATTTACCGCAAGGTAAAGCCCGCCGAACATCCCGCCGAGGTGCTGGCTAACCTTTAAGCTCTTTCGGCGTGACCCGCGCCGATTTTTCGCACAGTCTCAAGAACATGGCATCCGACCTCTTCTCGAATGCATCGCTCTACACTCCGCCGGAACCGGAGTCCCTGGAAAAGCTCGACACCAACGATCACGTCATCGCGGGATTAATCCTGCGTATGATGCACATTAATAGCGTCATGGTCGCCCATGAAATCGCAACGGAACTCTGCCTGCCCTTCTTCAATGTCGTTGAACCGATCCTGAATACGCTGAAGGAAACCCGGTTGATCGAGATCACCCGCGGCGACATGGCTGCTGTTTCCTACGTTTACGCCATCACCGACCAGGGCCGGACCCGCGCACTCCAATATTTCGAGCAAACGACCTACGTCGGCCCCGCCCCCATATCGGTGGAGACTTACGTCCAGATCATCGCCGAGCAAAGCCTCCGGCATATCACCGTCCATGCCGAACGCCTGCGCGACGCTTTTCGCGGCCTGGTCTTCGATGAAAAAATCCTCGAGCAGGTGGGGCCAGCCGTCAATTCCGGCCGCTCGATCTTTCTTTATGGCCCGCCGGGTAACGGCAAGACCTCCATCTGCGAGCGCATTATCAAATCGTTCGGCGGGTCGATTTTCATTCCCTACGCCATTGAGGTCAAAGGCTCCATCATCAAAGTCTTCGACGAATACAACCACAGGATGATCGCCCCAAAATCCGACATGCGCCTCCAGGGCAAATACGACCGGCGTTTCCGGCTGATCGAGCGCCCCGTCATTATCGTCGGCGGCGAACTCACCATGGAATCGCTCGATCTCATCTGGAGCGACGAATCCCGTTTTTACGAAGCTCCTTTTCAACTCAAAGCCAACGGGGGCGCCCTCATGGTGGATGACTTTGGCCGCCAGCGCATCGATCCCAAGACACTTCTCAACCGATGGATTGTCCCGTTGGAAAAGCAGGTGGACTACCTGACTCTGCACACGGGAACGAAGATCGAGGTTCCTTTCGACGAACTCATCGTCTTCTCCACCAATCTCAATCCCCGTGATCTGGTGGATGACGCCTTCCTGCGCCGCATTCGCTATAAAATCCCGATCAACGATCCTTCGCATGAAAATTTCCGCGCCATCTGGCGCATCGTCAGCGAAATCAAAGGTGTGCCCTACGCGGATGAAATCGTCGATTATTTCGTGGAAAAGCACATGCGCACCCATGGTCGTCCCCTGCGGGGATGCCAGCCTCGCGACATTCTCGACAACATCCTCGACGTCTGCCGCTACCGACAAATCGAACCAACCGTCACTGCAGAAATGTTGGACGACGCAGCTGAAGCCTATTTCGTCAAGTTCGACGACAAGAACTACTCGGCCCTGAAATAATTCTCTTCGGCCGGAAGAAGAAAGATAAATTTATTGAAGTCTTCGGGATGGGGTGCGTCTAAATAGGAAAGATGGTTCACTTTTATCAACCAGTTATTCCCTATGAAAATATTTTTTAAATCATTTGTGGTATTGGTCATCCTGACCTTTTCCCTCGCTCCGACCCTCGTACGGGCACAGGACAACGGCGACGATCAGGACGTCTCTTTTCAAACTTTTTATGATCAATTGGCCGACCAGGGTAACTGGATCCAAACCGATGATTACGGTTACGTCTTCCAACCCAACGTCAGCGATCCCGATTGGGCGCCCTACACCAACGGTTCATGGGACGATTCTCCCGCCGGGTTCTATTGGGACTCGGATGAGCCATGGGGCTGGGCCACTTACCACTATGGTCGCTGGGCCAATATCAGAGGCACCGGCTGGGTCTGGGTGCCGGGCTATCGCTGGGCTCCAGCCTGGGTGAGCTGGCGTTATGGTGACGACTACTGCGGATGGGCGCCCCTGCCCCCCGAGACCCTCTATGGAGCGGAATACGGCGATTCCGGAGCCGATATTGGCCTGGGTTTCCATTTTGGAGGCGATGTCGATGTTGCCTTTGGTATCGGTCCCGAATGGTACACTTTCGTGCGCCTCGAGGATTTTGGCGATCGTGATTACCGCCGGGTGAGGTTCCATCGCGACCGCAATTTTGATATCATCAATCACACCACCAATATCACCAATCTCAACGTCCATAACGGAGGCGGCGCCAACCGCTTCGATGAAGTCGCTGCGGGAGGTCCGCCCCTGAACGAAGTGAATGCTCGTTCCCACCAGCACATTCAAACCGTGAATTTCACGGAGTCCAATCAGCCAGGCAAGAGCACGCATGAGGGTAATACCGTGGCGGTTTTCGCCCCGAAGGTGGACCCCAACAGCATGCATCAAGCCAGGCCTTCGAGAGTTGGGCAAACGATCAACCATCCCACGTTTAACCGCGGGAACTCGGTCACACAACCGCTCGAGGTCACAGCCAACGTGAAACCAGCGCCGCCAACACCTGAGGAAATCCAGGCAGCCAAAAACGCCGAGCTTCATGCTCCGACTACGGCCAAGATATCAACCTCCCATACTCCAATCACATCGACACTAAACAAGCCGCTGACTTCCCTGACACCGGTGACACACGGCCCGTCTAACGGCAATGGAGAACATCATGCCAACGGCAACGCGGGTGGTCCGATAAATGGGGCAGAAACGCAACCCCATACCTTCACCCCGTCCAATAATCAGGGCAATGGTGGCAATGGATTTAAGCCTGAGGATAAATCCACCCACACCTTCAATCCCCAAAATCAAGACAATGGTGGCGGCGGTTTTAAGCCCGAGAATAAGCCTGCTCCAACATTCGCCCCGCAGAATCAGGACAACGGCGGTAACGGATTCAAGCCCGAGAATAAACCTGCTCCAACATTCGCCCCGCAAAACCAGGGTGGCGGTGGCGGGGAATTTAAACCTGAGGATAAACCCATCCACACCTTCAATCCCCAAAACCAGGGCGGTGGCGGAGGAGGAGGAAATCCCGGAAACAACCATCCTTCTGGTGGTCAAGGCGGCGGCGGAAACGCACCTGCCAATACTGGAGGCAATCATGCTTCGGGCGGGCAAGGCGGAGGAGCCGCTCCCTCTGGCAATAAGGGCAAGAATGATCCAAATAAAAATCCCCAGCCTTCGCCGCCTTAATCTATCTTAGGCTGAAAATTTGGAACGAAAGTCCGGCGCGAGAATATCGCTCTGGACTTTCTTTTTTTAGGGACGCGAGAAAAAACGCTTGTCCGTTTCCGCCGGACAGAAGACCATTTACGGTTTATGGCCAGCCCCGCATCTCATTCTGAAAGCATCGACGTCACCTATGTCGCCGACTTGGCGCGGCTCAAGCTTTCCGCCGAGGAAGTTGCCACGTTCCAAAAACAACTCGGCGATGTTCTCGGCTACGTCAGCCAGCTCAAGGAAGTCGATGTCTCCCACGTCTCCCTCCTCGGCGATGCGGACCTGAAAAATCGTCTTCGCCCCGACGAATTAAAACCCAGCCTGCCTGTTACTGAAGCGCTAGCCAATGCTCCCAAGCAGGACAACAACCTTTTCGTTGTTCCGAAAATGGTCGAGTAATTATTTAACCAATAAATGCCTGTCATCCTGAGCTTGTCGAAGGATCTCTAACTATTTCCCATGGACATCACCAGCCTAACTATTCCCGAACTACGTCAGAAACTCGCCTCAGGTGAGGTGAAACCGTGCGAAGTGGTCGACCAACTCGCCAGCCGCGTCAAGGCCGTTGATCCGAAACTGAAAGCCTATCTTCATCTCGACATCGAAAAATCTCGCGCCGAAGCCGACGCCGCCAAGACCGATCTGCCCCTCGGTGGCATTCCCATCGCGATCAAAGATGTAATTAACGTGAAGGGCGATCCCTGCACTTGTGCCTCCAAAATTCTGCAAGGTTACGTCGCACCTTACGATGCCACCGTCATCACCAAATTGCGCGAAGCCGGGGCGGTCCTCTTTGGCCGCACCAACATGGACGAGTTCGCGATGGGCTCTTCGACCGAAAATTCTTCCTGGGGTGCGACGCGCAATCCGTGGGACCTCGAACGCATTCCCGGCGGCAGCAGCGGCGGCTCGGCGGCGGCAGTCGGCGGACACGAGGCTTTCGCAGCGCTCGGCACCGACACCGGCGGCTCGATTCGTCAACCGGCAGCACTCTGTAGTTGTGTGGGACTCAAGCCGACCTATGGCCGCGTCTCGCGCTACGGCCTCGTCGCCTTTGCTTCGAGCCTCGACCAGATCGGCACTTTCACCAAAACGGTCGAGGAAGCCGCGCTCCTGCTCGAAATCATCGCGGGCCACGATCCTCACGACAACACCAGCATCGACCGCCCCGTGCCCAAGTACACCAAGTCGCTCGGCCAGGGCGTGAAGGGACTCAAGCTTGGCGTCCCGAAGGAATATTTCATCGAGGGAATTGATCCCGAAGTTGAAAAAGCAGTCCGCACCGCCATCGAGGAATATAAGAAACAGGGCGCAGAAATTGTGGAGGTCTCGCTGCCACACACACAGTACGCGGTTGCCGTCTACTACATCATCGCCACCGCGGAAGCCTCGGCCAATCTTGCCCGCTTCGACGGCGTGCGTTACGGCAAACGCGCGGACAAGGCAAAAGACATCCTCGATATGTATGGACGCACCCGGGCGGAAGGCTTCGGCGCGGAAGTGAAACGCCGGATCATCCTCGGCACTTACGTGCTGAGTTCCGGCTATTACGACGCCTATTACAATCGTGCGCAAAAAGTGCGGCAGATGATCGCCGAGGATTTCCGGCTCGCGTTCAAGCAATGCGACGCACTCCTGACCCCGACTTCGCCCACCGCCGCGTTCAAGATCGGTGAACGCACCGCCGATCCGCTCCAGATGTACCTCGCCGATATCTTCACCATCGCGGTAAACCTGGCTGGCATTTGTGGCGTCTCCATCCCCTGCGGCTTCACCTCGAACAAACTACCCATCGGCCTGCAGATCATCGGCCCGAAGTGGGGCGAAGAAACCATGCTCCGCGTCGCCCACGCCTACGAGCAGGCCACCCCCTGGCATAAGGAGAAGCCCCCGTTATAAAAATCCGTCATCCTGAGCTTGTCGAAGGATCTCTAACTAATGCTTCATTTACTCGCTCACAATGCAACGGTGCTTAGCATCATCGGAGCTTCAATTGCATTTGCATGGTCGATTATCCGTTTTGTATTGGACCGCCGAAAGGAACTTCAAGATAGAGAATTTGAAGCATATCACCGTCTTATCAAGGAACTCGTATCCCCTGATCCCGAAAGTAAGGTCATGTGGATTGATCGACAGGCGGCAGTTGTTTTCGAACTACGTCATTTTCCACGGTATTATGAATTTACAGTCCGGATGTTGCTTCATTTAAGAGAAAAGTGGAAGGCAGATCCTGATTTTCAATGGCAATATCTCCTTGATGAAGTTGATCGTACGATCGAATACGTTAAGAGTAAGAAAAAATAGTTAGAGATCCTTCGACAAGCTCAGGATGACAGACTTTTTAATTGAAAATTTAAATCCATGACCACCACCGCCACCGATTACGAAGTCGCCAGTGAGTCTAATTCCCAAACGATATCGATTTGAATTCGGAGGAATTCCGGTTAAGGTAGCTTCTGATGACTCTCGCCGCCGTCAAAAAACTCGCGATTCAGCTGCCTCTTAGACAGCGGATGAAGTTGGCCGACACGCTGCTCGAATCGATTCCCCCCATGCGCGAGCCTGTGACTCTAGCAGAACTTGAACGGCGGGCAGACGAGGTGCTTTCCGGAAAGGTCAAAGGCATCTCAGGTGAAGAATTCGATCGGGACTTAGCCGAGATGGAAAGATCGATTAGAGGCGTTCGCGCCAACGTGGTTCAGCGCCGGGGCCAGCGATCTCCAAGATGAATGGGACTTCATCTGGCGTGATAATGTAGAAGACTTGCATTCGAAAAGTCGGTACTTGTACGTGGCGAACGCGCTTGCTTCCCGGCACGAAACTCCAAGTCTGCGGATTGTCGCCAATCTTTTTCTTCGCTTCGCGGATGGCATCGATGAACTTTTGCAGGGTGCCTGACCCGACATGAACCTTGCGCAGATATTCAAACTGCCGCCGCTGATCAAGTCGGGCCAGTGGATGGATTCTTGGGTTCATGTTCAAGGCGCCGCGTCAACTTTGTGGCGAATAAAAGTGCATTTGATACGATGGCAAAGTTTTGCAAAGCTCTTTCTGCCCATTTATGCCCACCACCGCCCCCCTCACCGCCGCTGATTACGAAGTCGTCATTGGCCTCGAAGTCCACTGCCAGCTCAAGACGAACACGAAAATGTTCTGCTCGTGCAAAAACGAATTCGGCGGGCCCTCCAATTCGCATGTTTGCCCCGTCTGTCTTGGTCTTCCCGGCGTGCTGCCTGTCCCGAACGAGGAAGCCATCATCAAGACCATCCTCACCGGTGAAATGCTCGGCTGTCAGATCGCCACGCGCTGCAAATTCGACCGGAAGAATTATTTCTACCCCGACATGCCGAAGAATTACCAGATATCCCAATACGACGAACCGCTTTGCCTCGGTGGCGCGGTCACGCTCGACCTCCTCGCCTATCCGAAGGACGCGCAGAAGGACCCGACCACCGTGGAAGACAAACCGATCCGCCTCGTCCGCATTCACCTGGAAGAAGACGTGGCCAAGTCGTTCCACTTTGAGGATGGCACCAGCGGCATCGACTTCAACCGCGCGGGAACGCCGCTGATGGAAATCGTCAGCGAAGCCGACCTCTCGACGCCCGAAGAAGCCTTCGCCTACCTCTCCGCGCTCAAGCAAATCCTGGTTTACGGCGGCGTCAGCGATGCCGACATGGAAAAGGGCCAGATGCGTTGCGACGTCAACATCTCCATCCGTCCACGCGGGCAAAAGGAATTTGGCACCAAGTGCGAGTTGAAAAATCTCAACAGCATCAGCGGTGTGCGACGCGCGCTCAAATATGAAATCGCGCGGCAGATCGACGTGGTTACCTCGGGCGGCACAATCGAGCAGCAAACCCGTCGCTGGGACGATGATAAGGGCGAAACGACTCTCATGCGCACGAAGGAAAAAGCGCACGATTACCGTTACTTCCCCGATCCCGACATCCAGCCCGTCCGCACCGATCATGGTCTTTACGAGCGCGCGCAAGCCCGCATGCCGGAACTACCCAAGACCAAAAAAGTGCGTCTCGTCGAGACCTACAGCATCAGCGCTTATCAGGCGGGTGTGCTAGCCTCAGATCCTGCGTTGGCTGGTTTTTTCGAAAGTGCTGCCAGTGGGAAACCGGCTCACGGACCGGCTATCGCAAATTTCCTCCTCAACGACTTCCTCGCCACTGCACCAAGTTTCGAGACATTGCTGAGTCTTCATGCTGATTTTTTTGCTGAGCTTGCTGAACTTTCGAGCTCCGGTAAAATCAATAGCAAGCAAGCCAAAGAGGTCTTTGCGAAAATGATAGCGGAGAATAAATCACCCGTCCTGCTCGTGAAGGAACTCGGTCTTGCCCAAGTCAGCGATGTGGGTGCGCTCGAAGCCTTTTGCGATCAGGCCATCGCCGCAAACCCGAAGAGCGTCGCCGACTTCAAGGCGGGCAAGCAGAACGCCGTCAACGCCCTCAAGGGCCAGGTGATGAAGCTCAGCAAAGGCACCGCCAACCCACAGCTCGTCGGCGAGATTTTGATCAAGAAGCTAAGCATTTAGCATCGGTCGGTTATATTTATGAAGATGCTTCCTTGATGCAATAGTCTTCACCTACAAGCCCCTACGGAATGTCAGAACTCGAAATCACAGGTTCCCTTTCTTCCCGGGAAAAAATCTCAGCCGGTGCCTTTTGGGTATTGGCTGCCTTAGTACTCGCAATTTCGCTCACTTATAATTATCCGTTTCCTTCGTACCTCTGTTCTGCACTTTTTGCCTATATACCTGCGGTCTGTCTTCACGAACTGGGGCATGCAATCGCAACCGTCTGCTTAGGCGGAAAAGTCCACTACATAACATTGGGTCGAAGGTATAATTCAAAAAACTCACCCCGTAGGGTCTCTTTTTTGGGTTTTCAATGGCGTTTATATTCGACTGCATTTTTGGGTGCGGTCCATGCTTCATTCTACTTAGAGAACTTCTATCGTTCCCGCTGGTGTTTGATGATTTTGGCTGGACCACTTGCTAATTTTCTAGCTGCAACACCAGGATTCCTAATTAATTTTGACCATCCCAATCGTTTTACACCTCTTCTAGCCATGTGGACCATTGTTAACGTCTATTTGGGTCTAAGTTCATTTTCTCCAGTGGAATCAAGGCCAACAGACGCTCCATCCCAACGCGATATTAACTTAATTTGGAAAATTCTTTGTCGTACGAATCTAGAGATTCAACAAAGCGTCCGGCATGAGATTTTCCATCGTGACTGCCTCAGTAAATCTACTGAGATAACGGGACTAACTTTGCCTGAATTATTGATTCTTCAGGAAAGAAACCCCGCGAATTCTGTCCTATTGTATCATGTGTTTCACAAAATGCAGATCGATAAAGATCCCCGACAGGTCGAATATCTTCGAAAACTTAGCTCAGATTCAAATCTTCCCGAACAGTATATTTCTCAGATAATTGATGGCTTCCTCACCAATCAACTAACCCTAGGCCCGTCTAATCAATCGGAAATCATCGCAGAGCTTTCAATAAAACTACTCAAACTTGATGATTGCCTTACAACACGAGGCACTCATGGTTCAATTTTGATCGATCTGGGCCGCATCAAAGAAGGCCAGGAGATTCTCAATGACGTTTTGATCAAAACAACCAGTAACGTGGATAAGACTTACGCAAACATCTTCCTTGCCTTGGCGGCAAAACAGGAAAGCAACCTGGAACTTGCCCGTGAACTTGCGAGAAAAGCAACCATGCTCGATCCGAACTGCCCAGCATTAAAACGGGTCTCCGATTTACTTTCGCCGGAACCAGAGAACGAAAAGACCCAATAGTTAGAGATCCTTCGACAAGCTCAGGATGACGGAATTTTGATTTGAGCTTTGACTTTCGCTGTCGTTTTTATTTACTGATCCATGCATTTTACTTCGGCGCGACTGACGGAAATACTCGGCGCCTTCTCACGCAGCAAAATTCTCGTCATCGGCGACCTCATGCTCGACGAGTTTCTCTGGGGCAAAGTCACCCGCATCTCGCCCGAAGCGCCCGTGCCCGTCCTCGATATTCAACGCCGGGCCGCTTATCCGGGCGGGGCCGCCAACGTCGCGCGCAACCTGGCCAGCCTCGGTGCCCAAGCAGGGCTGGCTGGCATCATCGGTCATGATGGACCGGGCCATTATCTTCTACAGTTACTCAAAGACAAAAACATCGGCGCCGATTGCATCCGTTCTACTCCATTGCGACCGACCACACACAAAACGCGCGTCTGCGCGATCACTCGCCAGCTTCACGATCATCTTGAAATCGAGGACCAGCAACAGATCGTGCGGGTGGATAACGAATCGTCTGCACCGATCGATCCCGAAAGCAAACAATGGCTTTTCGATCGGCTGCGAGTAGAGATTCGCGCTCACGACGCGGTGATTATCGAAGACTATGCCAAGGGCCTGATCGATCAGGAGTTGGTTACGCTGGTTATCAGCGAAGCGAAAGCCCACGGAAAAATTGTCGCGATCGACCCCAACCCGAACAATCCGTTCGATTGGTCAGGTGGCACAGTGCTCAAGCCCAACCGTCGCGAAGCCTTTCTTGCCGCAGGCCTACCCTATGCGGAAAACGAGGAAGCGGTGCTCAAGGCCGGAACGGTTCTGCAAAAAAAACATGCCGTCCGTCATCTCCTCATCACCATGGGAGAAGCCGGAATGTTGCTGCTCGAACAAGGGCAAAAGCCTTATCACACCCCCACACGCGCGCAGAATGTTTTCGACGTCTCCGGCGCAGGCGACACCGCCATTGCCGCGTTCACCCTCGCCCTGGCGGCGGGCGCCAATGGCATTGAGGCAGCGGAAATTGCCAATCACGCGGCAGGCGTAGTGGTCGGCAAACTGGGCACAGCGACGCTCAATGTGGACGAATTGCGCGAGATGTTTTCGAAAACCGAGGGCCGGACATGAAACACCGCGCCGTTTTCTTTGATCGCGACGATACCCTGATGGTCAACATCCCGTATCTCGGCGATCCGACCAAAGTGGAAATCTTTCCCGAGGCGGCCCTGGCCATGCATGCGTTGAAGAATGCCGATTTCTGGCTCTTCGTGGTCAGCAATCAATCGGGCGTGGGACGCGGCCTCATCACGCGCAACCAGGTTTTTTCCGTCAATGTGGAACTGGAACGTCAACTCGGCGGCGATTACATCAATGCCTTCTTTCATTCCTTCGCGACGCCCGACGATCCCTACGCCACCGACCGCAAACCCTCGCCGGAATTGCTGCACAAGGCTTCCGCCATCCACAATCTCGATTTACCCGAATCGTTCTTCGTCGGCGACCGGCTTTCCGACATCGAATGTGGACTTAACGCGGGATGCCGCACCGTGCTGCTCACCCACGAGAAATCGAGCCGCCGGGATGCTCTTGATGAAGAGGACACCCAAGCCCGTGAAAAAGCCCACTACATTGCCTCCACCTTGATGGAAGCGACCCAATGGATTTTGCAGGTCTCTTCATCCATCCCGGTACCCAAGACTCACGAGCTGCAATGAAATCCGTCATCGTCATCCCTGCGCGCTACGGCGCCACGCGTTTTCCCGGCAAAAGCCTCGCCCGCATCCAGGGCCGTCCCATGATCCAGTGGGTCTGGGAGGCGGCCAGCCGCAGCCGTTTCACCGAACAAGTTGTCATTGCCACCGACGACGACCGAATCGCCGACACCGCGGCCAAGTTCGGTGCCGATGTGGTCATGACGAAAAAGTCGCATCGCTCCGGCACCGACCGCATGGCTGAAGTGGCCGATAAGATTTCCGCCCAACTTTACGTCAACGTCCAGGGCGATGAACCTCTTCTCTCCGCTTCGGCCGTAGACGATCTCATCCGCGCGATGATGGAAAGCCCGCGCGTCCCCATCGGCACGCTCGCGCACCGCATCGAATCGGAAACGGAATGGCGCAGTCCGGAGGTGGTCAAAGTCGTCTGCAACCGCCATAATGAAGCGCTCTATTTCTCCCGGTCTCCCCTTCCCTTTCAGCGCACGTTTCATTCCCAAACCAAATGCCTGCGACACGTTGGCATTTATGCGTTCCGGGCCAGGGCGCTGGCTGATTTCGTTGCGCTTAAACCGAGTCCGTTGGAAATTGCGGAAAGCCTGGAACAACTCCGTGCCCTGGAAAACGGCATGGTTATTCAGCTGATTGAAACCAAATATCGTTGCCTCGGCGTCGATACGCCCGCAGATTTGGCGCGAGTGGAAACGGCCCTGCGCCAACAGGCCAGGACGCGGACCACTCGGAAAACGCGGAAGAGAAAATCATGAAATACATTTTTGTCACCGGCGGTGTGGTCAGTTCCCTCGGCAAGGGGCTTACCGCCGCCGCGCTCGGAACACTCCTGGAACATCGCGGGCTGAAGGTCGTCCTTCAGAAGTTCGATCCCTATCTCAACGTCGATCCGGGAACGATGAGCCCCTACCAGCACGGCGAAGTCTATGTGCTGGAGGACGGCGCCGAGACCGATCTCGATCTCGGCCATTACGAGCGTTTCACCTCGGCCAAGCTCACGCGCAAAAATAATCTCACCACAGGTCAAATCTATGAAGCGGTGCTGGCCAAGGAACGGCGCGGTGATTATCTCGGCAAGACCGTCCAAGTAATTCCCCACGTCACCGACGAAATCAAGCAACGCATCCGGCAAGTCGGTCAGTTTCAGGACTGCGACGTGGTCATCACCGAAATCGGCGGCACGACTGGCGACATCGAAGGACTACCTTTCCTCGAAGCCATCCGCCAATTCGCACTTGAAGTCGGCCAGGACAACACGCTCTTTATCCACGTCACCCTCGTGCCTTATATCAAGGCGGCGGGTGAATTGAAATCGAAGCCGACGCAGCAAAGCGTCGCTAAATTGCGCGAGATCGGTATCCAGCCGCACGTTCTCATTTGTCGCACGGAACATCCCATCGATCGCGAACTCCGCTCCAAGCTTTCCATGTTCTGCAACGTCACACCCGAGGCGGTCATCGAGGAACAGGACGTGGCCAATACGATTTACGAAGTGCCTCTCATGCTGCAGCGGGAAAAGCTCGACGAACTGGTGGTCAAACACCTCAAACTCGATCTCCCTCCAGCGAACATGACCGCGTGGCGTTCCTTCGTCGACCGGATCATCACCCCAAAACATCGGGTGAGAATCGGCGTGGTGGGCAAGTACATGGAGAATCAAGACGCCTACAAAAGCATCTATGAATCTCTCACCCACGCCGGCGCAGCAGCCGATGCGGGCATTACCATCGTGCCCGTCGATGCGGAGGAAATCGAAGAGCACGGCCCCTCGAAATTCCTGTCCGGCCTTGATGGCATTCTTGTGCCCGGGGGATTTGGCGTTCGCGGCGTGGAAGGCAAAATCCTCGCCGCCCGCTTTGCGCGCACGCAGAAAATTCCCTACCTGGGCCTTTGTCTCGGCCTCCAGATCGCCGTGGTCGACTTCGCCCGCGATGTCCTCGGTCTAGCCAAAGCGCACAGCACCGAATTCAACACCGAAACGCCCGACCCGGTCATCTCCATGCTCGACGAGCAAAAGCAGATCGTGAAAATGGGCGGCACCATGCGCCTGGGCGCTTCGGTCTGTCATCTCGTCGCTGGCACAAAAGTCCAGCAGGCCTACGGCACGGACCGCGCCACGGAACGGCATCGGCATCGCTACGAATTCAATAATCAATACCGGGAAAAGATGGAAGCCCATGGTCTGATTGTTTCGGGCGTGACTCCCGACGGAAAATTGGTTGAGTTGATCGAACTCGCCGACCATCCCTGGTTCGCCGCCTGCCAGTTCCATCCCGAATTCCAATCCAAGCCCAACCGCCCCCACCCCCTCTTCAGTGGCTTCATCCTCGCCGCCGTGGCCAAGCAGGGGAAGTGATCAGGCTGAACCTGATATTACGTTACGCTCACAAATACGAGAACCTGTTGCCCTAAGCTTACTGAAGGATGACAGACTTGAAATGCAAAAGCGGTTCGCCTCTGCGTCACCCTTCCTATAGTCTTGGCTCTTCTCTTGTGAAAAAAAACCTGCGCTCCTCCCTGTCGAAAACGGGCAAAAGCTTCTTCCTCATCGCTGGACCTTGCGTCATGGAATCACAGGCGCTCACCTTTTCCATCGCCAAGCATCTCGTCGAACTGACTGCCGATCTCGGTATTCCACTGGTCTTCAAGGCCTCCTTCGATAAGGCCAACCGGACCAGCGGCAAATCATTTCGTGGTCCCGGTTTGGAGCAAGGTCTCAAAATTCTCGCCGCAGTCAAAAAGCGTTTCGGCTGTCCCGTCCTCACCGATATCCACGACATCGCGCAGGTTAAAACCGCTGCTAAGGTAATCGATGTCCTCCAAATCCCCGCCTTTCTCTGTCGCCAGACCGATCTTCTCCTGGCTGCGGCCAAAAGCGGACGGGCCGTCAACGTTAAGAAAGGCCAGTTCCTGGCTCCCGATGACGTCGACCAAATCGCCGCTAAACTTCGTTCCGCTGGCTGCCAGGATTATTACATGACGGAACGGGGCACCACTTTTGGCTATCATAACCTAGTCGTGGATATGCGCAGCCTTGCCCTCATGCGGCAGGCTGGGCATCGCGTTATTTTCGACGCGACGCATGCCGTCCAACAACCGGGCGGCCAGGGCACGAGCACTGGCGGAGATCGCCGCATGGCTCCCGTGCTGGCCCGCGCGGCCATGGCGGCGGGAATCGACGGCCTCTTTCTCGAAACTCATCCCCGACCTGACCAATCTCCGTCGGATGGCCCAAACATGATTCCACTTGCGCAGATGGAGGACCTGCTGCGAACGTTAAAGACTATTCATGAGGCCGTTCATTCTTAGCATTGGAGCGTTTTGCATCTGCGTGCTCAGCGTTGCCTGGGCCCAGACGAGCCCGGGAGGCGGCAACACTCCCCAGATTCCGTATGGCCAGACCTTCAAAGATTTCCAATTTCCCATCTACCAGAATGGCCAGTTGAATTCCATGCTCTCCGCTGTGTCGGCCAAGGGCATCACCCTTAACCGCGCGGAAGCCACCGACCTGAAAATTGAATTCTACGAAAATGGAAAAGTGACCACCACGATCACCTCGCCCAAGGCCGATCTTTACCTGGCCGAACGCATCATGCGCACCAAGAACACCGTGCTGATCGAGCGGGCCGATATGGAGGCCACGGCACAAACCTGCGACTTCAATCAACAAACCAAAAAATATCTGTTGCGCGATAATGTGAAGGTCATCCTCAAGAATTTCGACACCACCACGCATCTGCCCGCCTCCAGTTCCTCCTCAAACTCTCCGACCAGTCAAACTCCCGCCTCTCCGCCCGCTTACGGTCCGACAACGCCCATCGTCATTCCTCCCGATTTGTCGCTTACGCCGAACACTCCCCTCCGCAACAACTCTTCCCTCCTCGATTCACCCGGCGCCTACGCCAACACCAATGTCGCCCCAACTCCTGCAACCGGCCAATGATCCCATGAATTCAACCTATCGCCTCTCCCTTCTGGCCGCTGTGGCCCTGATCCTCTCAACCTCATACCTGCCAGCCCAGGATACCAATGCCGCCGACACGCCCCCACCCAACAGCACGGTCATCACATCAGACGAGCTGCGCATGGATAAGGAAAGTAATACGGCGGTTTTTACCGGCAACGTGCTTGTGGTGGGCACCAACTTCAACATGAAATGCCAGGAGATGACCGTCTTCTTCACCAAGGACAGCAAGGTCGATAATATTCTGTCCAAGGGTGATGTCGTGATCCAACAACCCGGACGCATCACTCACTCCGGACAAGCGCAATACTTCCACGATGAGGATAAGTTTGTCCTGACCGATCAGCCGACGATCCTCGATAATAAAAACCAGATTTCCGCTCCCAAAATCATCATCTTCCGCACCAAACAATCGCTCTTAACCGAAGGGCGCACGAAGACAACGCTTGTCCAGGACATCGGCACCCAGCCCGCCTCGGACGGCACCGTTAAATGAGGCATGAAACACCGCCTACCTGAACCCAAAGCCAAATCATTATCCTCCGGAGCGAGACCGCAGCCGGGGATAGAGCAGCCCGAATTGCTCATGGGC
>Ga0206954_1161_pt1 | contig 17030 bp, 13 predicted proteins | sample Alteio_BWOrgHeat_37_FD_153250 | JGI IMG/M metagenome (GOLD analysis project Ga0206954, IMG submission 153250) | Enriched cells from forest soil in Barre Woods Harvard Forest LTER site, Petersham, Massachusetts, United States -... | ecosystem: Environmental > Terrestrial > Soil > Temperate forest >...
TGGAACGTAAAAAGAATGCTATGCCGCAGGCACAAAGCGCCGTGGCCGAAGTCATCAATTCCTCGTTGATTTGGATGGTTAAACCCACTGTTTCGAATAAGGATTTTACAAAATTCAGATTTTTTGGCGTGGCCGTGTCGGTAGCGATACACGTCATAGATTGGCCGATCGCGATCGCGGTATTGGGCATTGCTCTAACCACCTGCACCGGCAAATCCAGTTGTTTGCGGATATCCGCACAGCTAACACCGGATACTACCGAGATTACCAATTGTTTCTCGGGCTTTATTGCCGGGCGTATCTCATCCAATAGTTTATTCAATTGCTGGGGCAGCACCGCCAATACCACAAAGTCGGCTTTTTTCACTGCCTTCAAGTTGTTGTCCGTGGTAAAATACCCCATTTCGTCAAATTTCGCCAGCGCGCCTACATTACGACGGGTCAGCGAAATTTGCTGGGGTTTACATTTCCCCGCTTTTACCAGGCCATTGGCAAGCGAAAGACCGATATTTCCGCTGCCCAATATGGCTATATGCTGCTGTGAATTCATAAGTCGCTATTTAAATGTGTTCCAAATGGTAGTTCAGTTGTCAAATTTCCCAGGTCGCCCGAATGGCCAATAATTACTTCCTTTACGCCACACGCTATCGCGCTAAAGGCGTTATCAAGCTTTGGCAACATCCCGCTGTGGATAACCTGTTGTTCTTTTAATTCTTCGTAATGGCGTGGACTTATTTCACTGATCAGGGAATCCTCGTCATTAATATCTTTCAAAACCCCCTTTTTCTCAAAACAGTAGATCAGGGTAGTATGGTAGTGTTTTGCCAGCGCTATTGCCAGCGCCGAGGCAATCGTATCGGCATTGGTATTCAGCAACTGGCCCTCGCCATCATGGGTCAGCGCGCAAAAAACAGGGGTGAACCCTGCTTCCAACAAGCTGATTATGTTTTTTGACTTGATGGAATTTTCATCCAGGTCGCCCACAAAGCCATAATCGATGGTTTTTACAGGACGTTTTTTTGCGCGGATAAAATCACCGTCGGCGCCGGTAAGCCCAATGGCATTGGTTCCGAAATGCTGCAACTGGGCCACCATATTTTTATTGATCAGCCCGCCATACACCATAGTAACCACCCTGAGCGTCTCGATGTCAGTGATCCGCCTGCCGTCAACAAGTTTTGGCTCGATGCCGAGCGTCTCCGAAAGCTGTGTAGCAACCTTACCGCCCCCGTGTACCAGTATTTTTTTTCCTGGCAAAGCAGTAAAGTCTCTCAAAAAGCGATACAGGTTTTCGGAATTATCGATGACATTTCCGCCAATTTTTATAATGTAAAGGTCATTTTCACCCCTCTTTTCACCGTGCTTTGCCAATTCCTGTCCAATTTAACACATTTTAAAGTACAAAAAAAGGGATTTTTTTCCAAAAGTGATAGTAACCGGCCTTTTAAAGTCAAAAATACAAAAAAATGTATTCTTTTTTATAGTTGGTGGCTTCAAAATATCGGTTTAGCCCGGAAACCTACCAAAGTTATCAACGCTTCAGCAAGCTGTTTGGTTCGAAAACCGGGTAGCGGGACGATATTTTTCGAAACAAATATTGCATGTTAATCATTGTCAAAAATATAACAAGCGGTGAATATTGTTTTACACCAGATTGCGTATAATTGGTTTTTATAAAAAATTATGTTCACCGTATCACAGGATCAAAAGAATAGCACCCGGCCAAGGGTGGTTATTATAGGCGGCGGATTTGGAGGCCTGGCCTTAGCTACCGCCCTCAGGAAGGCCCCGGTAGATGTGTTATTGATCGACAAGCATAATTACCACACCTTTCAGCCATTGCTTTACCAGGTGGCGATAGGGGCAATAGCCGCTGATTCGATCGCGTTTCCAGTTCGACGGATATTCGCGAAATATGAGAATTTCAGCTTTAATATGGCTGAGGTTAAAAAGATCAATCCCGAAAATAATACGATAAGCACAAGCATTGGCGAAATCTGTTACGATTACCTGGTAATCGCAACCGGCTCGAACACCAATTTTTTTGGGAATAAGGAGATCGCGCATTTTGCGATGCCGATGAAGAATATTCCGGAGGCTCTGAACATCAGGAGCCTGGTGTTGCAGAACCTGGAAACTGCGCTGGTAACCACTGATATGCGCGAGAAATTTGCGCTGATGACCTATGTGGTTGTGGGTGGAGGGCCAACCGGCGTTGAGCTTTCCGGCGCATTAGCCGAATTACGCCATATGATATTAGAGAAGGATTACCACGGACTAAGTAAGTATGATCTGCGGATATACCTGGTTGAGGGGAAAGACAAGGTGTTGGGAACGATGTCGGAACAAGCCTCGGCTAAGGCGAAAGAATCGCTGGTCAAAAGTAGCGTGACTATTTACAACAGCGCCCATGTAACCAGCTATGATGGTTTTTATTTGACTATTGACAATGGCAAAACGATAAAAACCCGCAATGTTTTGTGGGCAGCGGGGGTGAAAGGCGAAATGCCGGAGGGTATGCCAGCGGATAGCGTTACCAAAGGCAACCGCCTGCAGGTTGACGAAATAAACCTTGTTAAAGGCTACAGCAATATTTTTGCTATAGGCGACGTGGCTGCAATGCTCACCCCCGAAACGCCGAACGGCCATCCAGGCGTAGCGCCGGCGGCGATACAACAGGGTGCGCACCTGGCTAAAAACCTTGTTCATTTGATAAAAGGCGAACCAACTCAACCCTTTATATACCACGATAAAGGCTCCTTAGCCACCATTGGCCGCAACCAGGCGGTGGCCGACCTGGGGAAGTTTCATTTGAGCGGTTTTATCGGCTGGCTTTTATGGGGACTGGTGCATTTAATGTCGCTGGCGGGCTTTACCAATAAGGGGATCGTGTTTTTCAGTTGGGCGATAAACTATTTTAACAAAAATTCAGACAACCGGCTGGTGGTGAGGTATTTTAATACAGAGACGCGCTTAACCGAAGTCGAACCGAAGTAGCTTCAAGTACTCCTTCAATAAATTTTAGCGAAATTGGGGTTGTAATAAATGTAAACCGTACCTTTAATAGGTTTTATTAATTAAATGCCCTAAACTTGTCTTAAACCAATATAAACTCCGGCGCTGGTAGCGCTGCGCTGTAATCAAACATCTGATAATCTATGTTGACGCGTACTCCAAAAATATGGGCTTTTGCGCTGTTGCTTTTCTTTTGCCATGTAATGCCTGCATACCCGCAAAAGATCATTTCTATTATAGATACCTCAAAGCAGCACATTTTACGCTCGGGGGATTTAAGCTATTTTAAAGACACGTCGGCTAAACTGGGCCTCTCGCAGGTGATGTCTGCCGCCGGAACCCAACTATTTCGCTCAAATCCGGCACCTACACCGGCCGCTTCCGACCCGGCATCAGCATATTGGTATCATATCAAAATTAAAGGCAATCCCGCGTCAAAAAACAACTGGATATTAGAATTTTTCGATCAAACCATTGATAGTATAACGGTTTATGCCCCAGGTAAAAATGCCCGGTATGCCGCAATTCAGCTTGGCAGCAGCAGGCCTTTTCCCCAACGACTTTATCAGCACAAAAACTTCAGTTTAAATCTCGACGTGAGCAGCGATACCGTAAGGGACTACTATATCCGTGTCCGCTCGCGGCAATCGGTAAATGTGATGATCGTATTACGATCGGTTGGCTGGTTCATCAGTTACGCGCTTGAAGAATATTTCCTTTTCGGCATATTTTATGGAATGATATTGGTTTTCGGCTTATATAACCTCATCATGTACATCGCAATCCGGCAGCGGCAATACCTTTATTATATTGCGTATAACATTAGCATAGGCCTTTACGAGATGTGCGTCGATGGGATTGCCTATCAATATCTATGGCCGAACTCCCCGCGATGGAACCATTATGCCTACGGAATGGCCTTGTTTTCAGCCAGTGTTTTTGCAATCCTGTTTGCACAAAAGTTGCTAAATACCAAAAGCAAAGCGCCGCGGTTGAATAAATTTCTCAACGGTATTTTGATAGCAAGATGCCTGCTCTTTCTTTCGTGCCTGTTTATCAACAATAACTGGTTCAGCTACAAGGTTATTGAGTTTATACCCCTTAGCGCGGCATTTATAACCGGTTGCTACCTTTTATTTAAAGGATACCGGCCTGCGCGGTTTTTTGTTGTCGGGTATAGTTTTTTGACGTTGGGCTTTATTATAAAAACACTTATCGCCTTAAACCTCTGGTGGCTGCCACTAACCGCCTTTTATTATTATGCACTCAGTTTTTGCCTCATTGCCGAAATGTTTTTTGTTTCTTTCGCTATAGGGGACAGGGTGCGGCTGCTGGGGACCCAGAAGCACAATGCCCAAAAACGCACCATTAAGCAATTGCTGGAAAATCAGGAGTTGAAAGATAACCAGAACAGAACACTGGAGCAAAAGGTAGAAGAGCGCACTGCGCAGCTTTTGCAGAAAAGCGCATTGATAGCACAGCAGAATCAAGCGTTGTCCGCAGTAAATAAACTGCTTACAGAACAGGCGGAAGAAATATCGCGGATGAATATCCTGCTGGAGAACGATAATCTTTTGCTGCATAATGACATCGAAAAGGTAACGCATAGCAGGGTAATGTCAGCGGAGGTGAATTTTGCAGAATTCAGCAAGATATATCCCGACAGGGAAACTTGTTTTAAGTTTCTTTCGGATCTGAAATGGGAAGTGGGCTATTCATGCAGGAAGTGTGACGGAACCCACTACAGTCACGGGCATTTACCTTATAGCCGGCGCTGCTCAAAATGCGGATACGAAGAATCGGTTATTGCTTATACGATATTGCAAAATACGCGAATACCCATCAACAAAGCTTTTTATATGATCTTCCTGATGTATTCAACAAAAGGAAAAATATCGTCACACAAACTCTCCGAAATCCTGGCCATACGGCAAAGTACCTGCTGGGCCTACAGCACGCGCATCAAAAAGATCATGGTGGCAAAGAAAAAAGAGCTGAATCAGGCCGGTGAAAAAGGCTGGAGCAAGCTGGTGCTTGAAACCGGCCAGGCCGGCTAATACAACCTGCACGCTTAAAAGTCTCTATTTTAATTTCCTCCTGCGAAAAATATACCACTGTGATTTAACCGTATCGAAATCATCGCCAGCCTGTGGCGAAAATTGCGCCTGACCAACTGTAACGCGTTTTTTACGTTGCGGAGGGTTGTGTTTAAAGCGTATCATTATAGTTATAAACAACTAATAATCAGCTATTTATTTAAATTAATTTTGCTTTTCTTGTTTGATTTTGTTTAGATTTGTTCAACCAATGTAACCTAAACATTTCCTATTGATCAGCAAATGACATGTAAGCCGGCCCTTTAATTAAGAAATATTACGATCTGTCGTTTTAGTATAAGTTAAGACCAATTCGCAAATCAAATCAAAATTAAATACTCAATCATGAAGATCAATTACAAACCAAAATCGAAATGGCTATTCTCACTAACGGCCATTGGCGTTGTCGCCATTTTTTATTGCTCCTGTAAAAAGGACTCAAAGTCAACTGCTGCTGCCCCGAATGTGCCGGCATTTCACAGCTTAAACCGCGCGGGCAATGAAACGGTAAACATTTGGGAAACAACCTCCGATCAAAGCAAGCTCCTGGCGCTGCAAGGCAGCGTAAATTTTGCAGCCGACGGAGGCACAAACCCAACCACTATTACCGTTGACGAAAACACCACTTACCAAACGATCGATGGCTTCGGGTATGCGCTAACCGGCGGCAGCGCATCGTTAATTAATGGCCTGGGCGCCAACCAAAGCGCTTTTCTAACTGATATTTTTTCGACAGCCCCAGGGCATGTCGGTTCGGCCTTTGTGCGCATCACCATAGGCGCATCAGATCTGAGCTCCTCCGATTTTACTTACGATGACATGCCATCGGGGCAAACAGATGTGAACCTTAACAATTTCAGCATCAGCAAAGAAATGACAGACCTGGTGCCGGTTTTAAAGAAGATCATTGCTGTTAATCCGTCAATAAAAATACTGGCTACTCCCTGGACAGCGCCGGTATGGATGAAAACCGGCACCACAGGCAATGGCGGTTTTACCGGCGGCAGCCTAAACACTGCCTATTATGACGCTTACGCCCGGTATTTTGTAAAATACATACAGGCCATGGCGGGGCAGGGCATAACCATTTATGCTGTAACACCACAAAATGAGCCCCTGAACCCCAACAATAACCCGGCCATGACGATGCAATCAAACGAAGAGGCCAACTTTATAAAAAATAACCTTGGCCCGCAGTTTTCGGCAAATGGTATCCACACCAAAATTATTGCTTATGACCATAATTGCGACCAGCCGGGCTATCCCGAAGCTGTTTTGGGCGATTCGGGCGCTAATCCTTATGTTGACGGCTCGGCGTTTCACTTATATGCCGGTGATATAAGCGCTTTGACTACAGTACATAACGCCTACCCTAACAAAAACGTCTACTTTACCGAGCAGTTTATAGGCGGGCCGGGCAACTTCGGCGGCGACTTTTCATGGCACATGAATAACCTGATTATTGGCGCTCCGCGTAACTGGAGCCGTGTTGTTTTGGAATGGAACCTTGCAGCCGATCCAAATTATAACCCGCATACTTCCGGCGGTTGCACAACCTGTTTGGGTGCGGTAACCATATCAGGCAACAATTACACCAAGAATACTGCTTATTACACCGTTGCGCATGCCTCTGAATTTGTACAGGCGGGCGCTGTACGCATATCTTCAAATACTTTTTCAGGAGGGGTTCAGGATGTTGCTTTTAAAAATCCCGACGGCAGCAAAGTCGTTGTAGCGCTTAATACAGCTTCATCAAGCCAGTCGTTTAAAATAAAATGGGGCAGCGAATCTTTCACTTATAGTTTACCGGCCGGGGCGGCTGCTACCTTTAAATGGTCGGGCACCCAATCAAACGGCGGTCCGCCGATTGGGCAAACCATTACGCTTAAAGGTTTTAACAACGATTACGTAAGCGGCGAAGATGGCACAACCGCCATGACCTGTACCCGCACGGTACCCCAGGCGTGGGAGCAATTTTTAGTTGTTGATGAAGGAGGAGGCAAAGTTGCGCTTCAAAGTATGGGCCTATATGTATCCAGTGAAAACGGAACCATGCCGATTACTTGTAACCGAACCAGTGTTGGCGCATGGGAAATGTTTACCTGGGGCGTAAACGCCGATGGAACCATAACCCTGCAGGGCAATAATGGCAAATTCGTTTCGAGCGAAGATGGCTTGCAGGCTATGACCTGTACTCGTACCACTGCATCGGGCTGGGAGTCTTTTGGAGTGAATAAATAACACAAGCATGCTAATCACACAAATCAATCAAATGTTATACTAAATCAATTAAATTATGAAAGCACATCTCTTAAAGTTTTTAACCAGTACCGGTATAGTACTGGCCTTGGTTACGATGGCTATTTCCTGTAAAAAGGATGCCCGTGCACCATCGACGAATGTTCCTGCGCTGAAAATCGACAAGTCGGAAATTACCCAGCCGGCAGTTAGCTACCAGCTGATCTGGTCGGACGAATTTAATGGCACCAGCGTTGACGGATCAAAGTGGAACATCGACGTTGGCAACCCTAACGTTAATAACGAGAAAGAATATTACCAGGCATCCAATATTGTCGAAACAGGCGGCAACCTGGTGATCACTGCCAGAAACCAAAACGTCGGCGGACAGCCTTATACCTCGGGCAAAATGGAAACGTCCGGAAAATTCTCTACCCAATACGGCCGGATCGAAGCAAGCATTCAGGTACCTGAATTTCAGGGCTCCTGGCCTGCATTCTGGATGCTTGGGACTAACATCGGCTCGGTTGGATGGCCCCAATGCGGTGAAATTGATATCCTGGAACAGATAAACACCAGTAATACAATTTACGGCACCATCCATTGGTTTGATAACGGAAATACGCAATACGGGGGCACTACAAGTACCAACGCCAACGCTTTTCATTTGTATGCCGTGCAATGGGATAACCAATCTATCACGTGGTGGGTTGATAATAATTTATACGCCACCGCTAATATTGCAAACAACATCAATAATACCGGCGCATTTCAAAATCCGTTCTATATTATTTTGAATATGGCCGTAGCCGGCGATTTTCCGGGACAAACTGTTAACACAGGCGCTCTTCCTGCGAATATGTATGTTGATTATGTGCGCGTGTACAAAGGCGTAACTTCTGGCGGCGGCCCGCCAATTGGCCAAACCATTACCTTAAAAGGCAATAACAACGATTATGTAAGCGGTGAAAACGGTACACAAGCCATGAACTGTAACCGTACCACTGCAAGTACATGGGAACAGTTTTTAGTGGTAGATGCGGGTAACGGCAAGGTCGAACTGCAAAGCATGAGCAAATATGTAAGCAGCGAAAACGGGGCACAGCCGATTACTTGTAACCGTACTTCAGCAAGCACATGGGAACAATTTACCTGGATAAACAATGCAGACGGAACTATTTCGTTACAGGGCAACAATGGCGACTTTGTGTCGAGCGAGAACGGCGCGCAGGCGATGACCTGTAACCGAACCACCGCACAAGGCTGGGAAGAGTTTAGAGTAAACCAATAATGCCTGATTAAATTAACCAAATAATAAAAGCCGGCATTCATGGATTGAGTGCCGGCTTCTTTTTGCTTGTCTTAAACTAAGTTTTTTTAAGCCGGGACATATATACAGCAATCTCGTGCTCTGTTGTATCGGTGGACTTGCTTAGCGTTTCAATGATATGCTGGTGTTCGGTTTCGGACCGGTTTTGGCTTAATTTTGCTTTAGCCTGCAAATCATCTACAACTATTTCAAACGCTGTGATGCCATTCATCATCTTCCGTTTGTACTCATCAGTCAAACTATCCCATTGCTTCAGATAATCCAACTCATAATTTTTTATGGTATCAGTCAATAAAGCGGCTTTAATTTCTTCGCCTTCCAATACATTGCAGTTACCATAAGCATGCACGGCGAGATAATTCCAGGTCGGAACATTTTCAGTTTTCTCATAGTTTTTGGGCGAAATATAGGCGTGGGGCTCTGTGAAGATTACCAAAACTTGTTGGCCGATACTATCGCTTGCTTGTGGATTTGCTTTGGCGAAGTGGGCACGCAGGATTATTTTATCATCCTCAACCTTAACCAAAAAGGGGAGGTGTGTGGCAACCGGGATATTATCTTTCGTGGAAACGATGGTAGCAAAGCTATACTTCTGCATAAAAGCGATAACCTGCTGGTGGTCTTCGAATCTATTGAAAGATGGAATGTACATATGTTAAAAATTATGGGTTTGACCTTCCATCAAAGTTGCATTAAAGTCCTCTTTGAAGGTAACCATCGCTGCGGCACGGGTAGCGCTTTGAAGTGGGTGAACCTGTTTTGCTTTTAGGCAAATAACTGCGATCAACTCCGTTTGAGCTAAGTCTATTTTTCTTTTAAATAGCGATACAGAAGCATGCAATTGTTGAATTGCCTGATCTCTCGCTTGCCGTCTTTTCCCTTTATTGACTCGTTTGATTTCAACAAAATACAATTTTTGAAAGTTTCCTATCAGGAAATCACACCTCGATTGCTGATGGGCCAAAAGGATAGAATTGTCTATCGCGGCAAAAGTAATATTTGATCGTAACGGGTTATTTAATTTAAAATCGACAAGCTGATTTGCTTCTGTTTTAATATAGCATCTTTGCAGGCCGGAGGGACAGTCGTAATCATCGAATATTTCAATTAATTGACTATCTGTTTCGATTAAGCAATTTGTAATATCCCAATCAAATGCACCAATTAGCTCAGCTATCATGCAATCGCCGGATTGTATAATTCCATTAGTGCGTCAAATTCTCCCGCTAAATCTTCGGAAATGCCGTCCAATTCATTTTCATCTATTAAGCCAGTCTTTTCATTCAATATTGATTTGGCTCTCCCATCTTTAATATAATAAGCCGAAAAATCTTCTTTTTCAATCCATGAATCTTTGCCGATAATTTTGTCGACTTCAGTTGCAATTTGATTATCCTGCTTAGCAACTTTGGCCGCAAATAATAAATTATTAGCAACGCTCAAAATATACGGGCTATGCGTTGGCAGAACGACATAGGCATCTTTTAAACTGGATTGTTTTGTGCTTTCAACAAGGTAATTGAGTAATGTTTTTTGCAGCATTGGAAAGCCATGGAGTTCTAATTCTTCGATAACCAATAATGCCGCTATTTTAACGGGATATTGAAGAATTACTAACAATGGGAGAATGGCCTGTATTGCGCTTGATGTTTCTTCGAGTAATAATGTCTTACTAGTTGGAAGAGTTACAATGTTTCTTCCTTCTCTATGTTCAAAGTCAACGTCTAAAATTGGAAAATTGAATAACTTTTGATTTTTCCGGGCGATGGTAAAGGCTTTCCCAAATTGTAAAAAATAACCGGGTAGTGAACTTTGCGCATGTGTTAATTCAAATAACGAGTCATTGATCATGGGCAACGCTATTCTTTCAGCCGGAATATAAAAACAATCTGCTGGGCTCAGGTCGTCCCAGGTTTGTTTAGATTTAATAAGTATTAACCCGTCTTTAAATTCAAAAGAAAGCAGATCGTCTTCAAAAAACCAGTACGTATTTTTTTTTTGAAAATTTTCGACTCGGTAATTTATTAGTAGCTTGTTCAACCTATTATCGTTTCTATTTTCTATTCGTTTTTCATAAGGCGAAACATCAAACTGATTAGAAAAAATTTCCTCAAACGAAACTTCAAAAAAATAGGATTGGATTACACACAAAACTTTCGAAATAGTACTTTTTCCGGAAGCATGAGGTCCTATGAGAATATTAAATTTGCTCAATTCAATATCTATATCCTTTATTGGGCCGAAATTCCTTATTTGCAGCTTTGCTTTCATTACCACGAAAATAAACAACTTTAAAGGTAAAACCTATCTAAATATAGTGAAGTTCCATAAAAGTCTATTTGTTTACATCGTTATAACGATTCAAGCGTCCTCTTCAATACCGCCTGCGCCGCCCAAACCCGGTTGCCGGCTTCATGGACGACGATGGAGCTTTCGCCATCCAATATCTCCGCTGATAACTCCAAGTCGCGCCTTACCGGCAGGCAATGCATAACTTTAGCATTGTTCGTGTTTTTCAACCGGTCATTAGTCAGCATCCAATCCTCGTTACCCGGCAAAATTTGTCCGTAAGGTTCGTACGCCGACCAGTTTTTTACGTAGATAAAATCGGCATCGGCTAAGGCCTCGTCCTGGTTGTGGGTGATGATAGCGCCTTTGCTAAAATCTTCACAAAGTTCATAGCCTTTTGGATGAGCGATGGTAAAATCGACATCCGCCCGGCACATCCATTCGGCAAATGAATTTGGGACTGCCTGGGGCAACGGTTTGATATGCGGCGCCCAGGTTAAAACTACTTTTGGGCGTGGCCGGGTTTTTAATTCTTCGATAGTGACGAGGTCTGCGAGGCTTTGCAGCGGGTGGCGCGTCGCCGACTCAAGGCTTACGATGGGCACACCACAAAACTCGACAAATTTATTGAAAATAGTTTCGCTATAATCCTCGTCCCGGTCCTTTAAACTTGGGAATGACCGTACCCCGATAATATCGGCATATTGACCCATTACGGCTGCTGCTTCACGAATGTGCTCCACGGTGGTGCCGTTCATGGGTACGCCATCCCTCAGTTCCAGCGCCCAGCCTTCTTTGTCGATATTGAGTACCATGGCATTCATGCCCAGGTTTAACGCTGCCTTTTGGGTGCTCATTCGGGTGCGGAGGCTTGGATTCAGGAAAACCAGCGCAATGGTTTTGTTTTTACCCAAATGCTGAAAAGCATAAGGGTTTTGCTTCAATTGGAGCGCTTCGGCAACCAGCGTGTTTATATCGCTAACATCGTGAACGGAGGTAAATTTTTTCATTTGGACTTATATTGCGGAGCGACTGTTCTTTGTGTCATTTTGCGCAACCTCTTGGTGCACTTTGTGGTAAAAAATTAACCGCAAAGGGCGCAAAGGTTTTCACAAAGATCGCTAAGCCTTTGTTATTTTAGGATTTATTTATTCAAAACGGTTGTAAATGCCTCCAAAAACCGATCGGCATAAGCTCTGGTCAGATTTAAAGCAGGCAACAGCCTGATCACATTTGGTTTGGCTTCACCGGTAAAAATATGGTGCGTAAACAGCAATTCTTTCCGTGCATGGGCTAGTTCCGCAGGCAATTCAATACCGATCATTAATCCCCGGCCACGCACTTCTTTTACCTGGGGAAACTTTTTGAGTTCATCGATTAGGTATCCGCCAACTTCGGCAGCATTTTGAAGCAAATTATCCTGTTCCATTACCTCCAAAACAGCTAAACCAGCAGCACAAGCCAAATGGTTACCGCCAAAAGTGGTGCCCAGCATTCCAAAAGCCGGTCTTATTTTGGGCGATATGATAATCCCGCCCACAGGGAAGCCATTCCCCATGCCTTTGGCCATGCTATAAATATCGGCATCAACTCCCGCAAAATCATGCGAAAAGAACTTACCGGTACGACCGTACCCGCACTGTACTGAATCAGCAATAAAAACCGCGTTATAGGCGTCGCATAAAGCCCTTATCTTTTGCAGGAAACTTTCGGGCGCTACGTGTATGCCGCCAACGCCCTGTATGCCTTCGATGATGACAGATGATATCTCATTTTCGGCAAATGCTTTTTCCAAAGCCGTTTCATCGTATCTGGGCAAAAAGATCACATTATCGGTCTCGTTAACCGGCGCAACTATTTTGGGATTATCGGTAACAGCAACCGCCAGTGATGTCCGTCCGTGGAAGGAACCGGTAAATGCAATGATCTTCTTTTTGCCATTGTAAAAAGAGGCCAGTTTTAGGGCATTTTCGTTAGCCTCGGCACCTGAGTTGCACAGAAACAACTGGTAATCTTCTTTCCCGGAAATATGTCCCAGCTTTTCAGCCAATTGCTTTTGTATAGGGATTTCAACGGAGTTGGAATAAAAACCGATCTGGTGCAACTGGTCTTCCAGCCGTTTTACATAATGCGGGTTGGTATGCCCGATAGAAATAACCGCGTGACCGCCGTAGAGGTCCAGGTACTCGGTGCCTTTGTCATCATAAACAACACTACCGACGCCACGTACGATGTTGATAGGATTAATTGGATATACGTCGAATAAGTTCATTTTCTTTTGAGGTGAAAGGTAAAAGGCGAAGGGTAAAAGGTTTTTATTCGCCTTGTGTTTAACATTTTTATTGATTACAAATACAACTGGTTTTAAATCGATCTTCGATCAAAGCAACCATCGTCGTCGCAATAAATAGGTTAAACCTTGTCTTTCCATTTTATTTTAATTCTCCTGCTTAAAAAGCAGTTGCTTTTAGCCTTAGGCCTGCTGCTTCATCCAAGCCAAACATCAGGTTCATATTCTGAACCGCTTGCCCGCTAGCGCCTTTAAGCAGATTATCTATTATGCTGACTATAAATATCTTGTCACCATGCTTCTTAACCTGGATAATGCATTTATTGGTATTTACCACTTGTTTTAGGTCGATATCATGATTGGTGACGTGTGTAAATGGATGCCCTGCATAATATTGCTGATATATCCTTAAAGCTTCCGCCTCGCCAAGCTTGCAATCCACATACATAGAAGCGATAATGCCCCTTGTAAAATCACCGCGGTAGGGGATAAAGTTTATTGCATGCTCAAAACCGGGCTGCAATTGCTTTATTGACTGGCCGATCTCATTCAAATGCTGGTGCTCAAATGCTTTGTATACCGACAGATTATCATTACGCCATGTAAAATGGGTGGTGGGTGATAAGCTTTGGCCGGCACCGGTGGAACCTGTTGTTGCCGTAACATGCACGTCGCTATTTAATGCGCCTTTTGCCGCTAACGGTAATAAGCCCAACTGTAAACATGTAGCAAAACAACCCGGATTGGCAATATTGTTCGCTTGTTTTATCGATTCGCGATTTAATTCAGGCAGCCCGTAAATAAAGCTTTTCGTTTTGTGCTTTGATGATTGGCTCAAACGGAAATCCTGGCTCAAGTCGATCACTTTAATATGATCGGGTATGGGGTTGGCATTTAAAAACTTTTGGGCGTCACCATGGCCAACACACAAAAACAAAACGTCAATATTATAAGCCAGTTCCGACGCAAACTTCAGGTCGGTATCGCCAAAAAGGTCGGTATGTACCTCGTAAACATGTCTATTCGCGCTGCTGGTGCTGTGCACAAAGGCTATCTCTACATTTGGGTGATTTAGCAGGATGCGCAGCATCTCGCCACCCGTATAACCAGCCCCGCCAACAATCCCAACCATAACCTTGTTTTTCACACTCATAACTCTATTTTTAAGCTCCTTCAGGGGGTTTTGGGGTTGGAATTAACTTTGTGATAGATCATCACCTGGTTACCAAATATTTTTGAGAAACCTTTTACATCATCACCTGTCCAGGCATTGTTCATTTCACCATAGCTGCCAAATTTGTTCGACATCAGATCATGTGCCGACTCAATACCAACCACCTGGAAACGATACGGGTGCAGCTGCACAAACACTTTTCCGCTTACATTATGCTGGGTATCACTTAAAAAGGCTTCAATATTGCGCATGATCGGGTCGTGGAACTGCCCTTCATGCAGCCAATTACCGTAGAAGGAGGAAAGCTGGTCCTTCCATGATAACTGCCATTTGGTGAGCACATGTTTCTCCAAAGTATGATGCGCCTTAATGATGATCATCGGCGCTGCAGCTTCAAAACCTACCCGGCCCTTAATACCGATGATTGTATCGCCTACGTGGATATCCCTGCCGATACCGTAGGGTTGTGCCAGGGCCTGCAGCGCTTGTATGGCTTTAGTGGGATGGTCGTATTTTACATCATCAATGCCCCAAAGCTCACCTTTTTCAAATTCCAACTCAATATTCTTAACTTCGGTTGAGGATACCTGGGTTGGCCATGCTTCTTCAGGCAAACCTAAGTTTGAGGTCAGCGTTTCTTTTCCGCCAACTGAGGTGCCCCAGATACCTTTGTTGATAGAGTATTTCGCCTTTTCGAAGTTCATCTCCACACCATGATCTTTCAGGTATTGTATCTCGGCTTCCCGGCTTAATTTCAAATCACGAATAGGGGTGATGATCTGTACTTCGGGCACCAGGATATTAAAGATCATATCGAACCGCACCTGGTCGTTACCGGCGCCGGTGCTTCCATGGGCCACAAATTCAGCACCGGTCTCCTTTGCATAATTCGCTATGGCGGTTGCCTGGCTCACCCGTTCGGCACTTACCGAAAGGGGATAGGTATTGTTTTTTAAAACGTTACCATAGATAAGGAAACGAATACAGGTATTGTAAAAATTCTCTGTTTCATCAACCACATGGTGACTGGTAACGCCCATCTTGTAGGCGCGTTCTTCCACGTTCTGTAACTCTTCTTCGCTAAAGCCACCGGTGTTAACGATAACGGAGTGAACCTCGTAACCTAAATCCTGTGTTAAATAGATGCAGCAAAATGAGGTATCGAGACCACCGCTATAAGCTAAAACAACTTTCTTTTTCATTGATGTCATTTTTGTAGAGATGCAATACTTTGCGTCTCCCTAATGTTTGAGAGAAGACGCGAAGTATCGCGTCTCTACGTTGATAAAAACTTTAAATCCTGGCTAAAACTTTTTAGCACCTTTTCAATCCTGCCAAACAGATTTGCCTTGCGCACCATTTCCTTCGATTTTTCTTCTACTTCCTTCGCTTTTTCTGCAGGGTCAAAAAGCATTGCGGTGCACATACAGTTTTTGCGTCCCTTGGCCATTAAAATATCATAGTTCACGCAGCTTTTGCAACCTGCCCAAAATTCTTCATCCTGGGTAAGCTCCGAATAGGTTACCGGTTCGTAGCCCAGCTCCGAGTTGATCTTCATTACAGCCAAACCGGTGGTTAACCCGAATATCTTTGCATTGGGAAATTTAACGCGCGATAATTTGAATATCCGCTCCTTAATGGCCTTTGCCAAACCTTCTTTCCTGAATTGCGGATTAACGATGAGTCCTGAGTTAGCCACAAAATCCCCATGGCTCCAGGTTTCTATATAACAGAAACCTGCCCAGGTGCCGTCCTTATGAAATGCGATTACTGCTTTGCCTTCCAGCATTTTATCGGCCACATATTCGGGCGAGCGCTGTGCAATACCAGTGCCCCGCGCCTTGGCCGACTCAGCCATTTCATCGCATATTTGTTGCGCATAGTCGATATGCTGTGCACTTGCAACGAGTATATCAAAATCTTGTATGGTCATTGAAATAGAAAAATTACCGTTAATGGTTTGCCTTTTACGGCGTTAACAATAAAATGATGCTTGATTAAGGGATGAGACGCAAAGTATTGCGTCTCTACGCGGTTGGGAGGGGAAATCACACCCTCGGCATATAGGGCCTTCGTCGGGATGGAGAAAATACAAAAACCATTGAAATCAAAGCAGCGGCAACAGGAGCGAAAAACGCTTTTGTTGAGGGCTTATTTAAGCTTTGTTGTTTCATTTTATTTATGCTTTCGCTATTTTTTTAATTCGCGTGCAAAAGACCGCATTTATTTTAATTTATGCAAGGAAAAGTTTGAATTGTTTTGTTGTTGTAATGTTGAAAAGTTGGAATGTTGCAATGTTGCAATGTTGCAATGTTTTGATTTTAATATCGATGACCATGACCCAAACCAAACCTATGCTGGCCCCGTCAATAACATTTCAACCTTCCAACATTCCAACTTTTCAACTCCTCCCAACCACATCCGCAATTATCATCTCTGCATGTACCCTTGAATTTTCAATAAACCACAAATGCGTATCCAGGCCGCCGCAAACCACGCCGGCAAGGTACAGGCCTTTTACATTCGTTTCCATGGTTTCGTGGTTATAGTGGGGGATAAACTTATCCTCGCTGAGGTGGATACCCAGCTTTTTAAGGA
>Ga0206954_1162_pt1 | contig 16968 bp, 13 predicted proteins | sample Alteio_BWOrgHeat_37_FD_153250 | JGI IMG/M metagenome (GOLD analysis project Ga0206954, IMG submission 153250) | Enriched cells from forest soil in Barre Woods Harvard Forest LTER site, Petersham, Massachusetts, United States -... | ecosystem: Environmental > Terrestrial > Soil > Temperate forest >...
AAAACAAAGACTGCCAAAAGAAAAACACCACGACGAATAAAAAGAAAAACAAAGTCCAGAAGAAGATAGTCATCTTGTCTCCAGTTCTATACTGACCAACAAATGCTGTGAAAATATTCTCCCCGTATGATATCACAAATTATTTATGATTTTCACTTACTGTAATTGTTTTATCTTTTCCAATGATCTCAAGAATTCATCATTTTTCATTTTTTCAATATATTCACGCAAACGCCTGATCATCTCGTTCTCTCTCTGGTCATGTCTTGTTTTCTCTACCAAGTTGTATAGTTCAGAAACAGCCATGTGTTTCTTTTGTCGCAACAACGAAAATTTTGCTACATTTCCATACTTTGGATGAGTAAAATAAAAAGTGGCGCCCTTGCCCACCTTGCTGGTCACCTGTATTGTGCCTCCAAGTGATTCTACAATTCCTTGGCAGATAAATAACCCCAAACCAAGACCAGCGTGTTTTCTTCTATATGACGAATCTTCCTGAACCAGTTTTTTGAATACATCTTTCTGCATCTTCTTGGGCAACCCCTTGCCATTGTCAACTACAAAAAATATGACTTGTTCGTCGTCTTGCTTTGTACCTATTTTTATAACTCCTTTATTTCTTGGTACAAAATCAACCGCATTTAAAACAAGATTGGTTATGACTTGCTGTAGCCTGTCAGGATCTGTTCGTAGTATTGTCTTTTCCTTGCACAAATTCATGACGCGAATATTTTTTTCTTCTGTGAGTGGTCGAAGTTTTCTGATTATTCTCTGAATCAATTTATCCGCTTCTATGTTTTCAAATGAAAACAACATTGTTCCATAAATCAACTTGTTTGTATCCAGTATGTCTTCAATGTCGCTTTTTAATTTCAGCACATTAGAATAGATGACATCTACTGCATGTAGTTGGTCTTTTTTTAGCCTCCCTAATATTTTGGGGCTTTGCATGACCTGACACCATCCTGTTATGAGGGTAAGCGGAGTCTTTAACTCGTGAGAAAATAATGCTAGGATCTCTTCTCTGACTGTCTCAATCTTTGTGTCATTCATGGAAACACCTTATGTACTGTACGTATTAAAGATCGACAAGTATTGTAAATTACACATATCTTCAGCGGTTAGAGACTGGGACTTTTTCTTCCATTGATAGTGTGTCTAAATTTGCTTCTAATGGAATGGTAAAGTAAAACGTGGAACCCTTGCCGGCATCACTGTCTACCCAGATCTTTCCCTCTAATGCTTCTACAATGCCTTTGCATATTGCCAGGCCAAGCCCAGAGCCACCGTGTTTTCTTGTTGCTGAGGTATCCAGTTGGTAAAACTGCTTGAAGAGATTTTGCTGTTTTTCTTTTGGAATGCCAATGCCATTGTCTTTTATCATGAACTGGACTTGGTCATCTTTGGTTTCAGCTCTTACCTCTATCCTTCCCTTCTCTGGAACAAAGTCAACTGCATTAAGGATGATGTTGTTTAAGACCTGCTCTAGTCTTGATCTGTCGCTTTTTACTACAAGGCTTTCCGTGGTAGAGTTGATAAATTCCAAGTGCTTTGGCTCCATGACGCTGTGGAGATTCTTTGTCAAAAAGCCCATCATCTCAGATATGTCGATATACTTGTGGTCAAACTTCATCTGCTTCATGTCAAGTTTGTGAGTATCCAGCATGTCACTTACCAAGTCTTTGAGTTTGAGTGCGTTTGATTGAATTGCATCTACTGCCTGTAGTTGTTTGGGGCTCATCTCGCCAATTATCTTGGGATTCTTGAGGGCCTGGCACCATCCAATTATTGGCGTAAGTGGAGTCTTTAATTCATGAGAGATCATTGATGTGAACTCTTCTTTTGCAACATCTAATTTCTTGAGTTCATCATATTGCTGCCTTATCTTGCTTTCCTTCTCTTCCAACTTTCTTCTTGCATCATAAATTTCAGTCATGTCTGTTAATGCAACTGTTCTTCCAACGACGTTTCCTTGCATGTCAGTTATGGTATCTCCAGTTAGCATGACTGGAAAAATGCTATTGTCCCTTCGCTTCATCCAGATCTCATAATGGCCAACATCACGAGTATTCATCCAATTTGCAAGATTATCCTTTAACGTGTTGACGCTTCGCTCTGCAGTATGTTCAAACATTGACTTGCCCACACATTCCTCTTTTGTGTAGCCAAGGGATTTTGCATATGCCTCATTACAATCGGTAAGTGTACCTTCTGTTGTAATGGAACGTAACATTGCAGGTGACTTTTCATACAAGTTTTTGTATCTTTGCTGGGCTGATGTTATAAGATCATGTGATTGTTTGAGATTCTCGTACTGTTCCTTCAAACGAATTTCATCCTCTTGCAGTTTTTTTCTTGTATCGTAGATTTCAGTCATGTCTGTCAATGATACGGTTCGTCCAGTGACATTGCCATACTCATCATAGAGTGTGTCACCAGTAAGAAGGACTGGAAATATTGTATCATCTTTTCTTTTCATCCAGATTTCTTTTTGACTAACTTCACGAGTATTTACCCAACTTTCAAGATTCTCTTTTAACGTGCTGATGCTTTGATCTGCAGTATGTTCATAAAATGATTGTCCTATACATTCCTCCTTTGTGTAGCCAAGGGATTTTGCATATGCCTCATTACAATCGGTAAGTGTACCTTCTGTTGTAATGGAACGCAACATTGCAGGTGACTTTTCATACAAGTTTTTGTATTTTTGCTGAGTCAAACTAATGCGCAGATTTAATTTTTCTAGTCTTTTTACCTGGTCTTGCAATTGTTTCTGGCTTTCTTCAACTCTGACCTTTGACTCGTAGACATCAGTCATGTCAATCATCACCATTGTTCTTCCGACCAATTTCTTGTGTTCATCATACAAGCTAGTTCCATTTAGTACGGTGGGAAAAATACTGCCGTCTTTTCGCTTCATCCAGATTTCAGAGCGCGCAGTTTCGTGTGTCTTTAACCAATTTTTCATATTAATTTTCAGGTCCTCGATGCTTCGTGCTGCAGCATGATCGTAGATTGACTTGCCCACACATTCCTCTTTTGTGTAGCCAAGGGATTTTGCATATGTTTTATTACACTCTATGATTGTGCCATCTATTGTAACCGTACGTAGTAAAGCCGGGGTTTTGTCATATACCGAAGTGTATCTCTTCTCTGCGTTGGGCATGTGCGTGTTTGATTTGGACTGGTCAGATTGTATTTGGGGATGGTTATTTTTCACCGTCTCTTCTTGACTCTCTACAATATCTTTTATGATGATGCTTTCCCCGATTGTTGTTCCATTTTTATCATAAAGGCTATTTACAATTGTGGGGCTGCGAAACTTGGTACCGTCCTTTCTCTTGAACAAAACTTTTCTGTTTTGAAATTGTCTTGTCTGTTTCCATGTTTTAAAAGACTCCTCATAGTCCTTGCTTTCTTCCTGTGCGATAAAGTAAAAAACAGTTTTTCCAATTATTTCATTTTTAGAATATCCAAAAGTTTTTGCATAAGATTTGTTACAATCAAGAATGATTTCATTATTATCTACTGTACATAAAAGATCAGGTAATTCATCATAGATTAAATGATATCTTGTTTCTGGTGAAGAGTTTTCTTTGGGTGATACTAGTTTATCATCTTCTCTGTGGATGTCCTGTTCTTGTAGGCTGTCCACGTCCTTGGTGGACTTGTTGAACCATGTTTTGTAATTCATTTGTCATTGTATACCTGTTCTACTCTTTCCAGAAACACGTCGATATCAAGTGGCTTTCTAAGATACGAACTGATTCCTGTTTTTAACAAGTCATCAATTTCCTGGTCAGTAATTGACGATGCGGTCAGAAGTATGATCTTCTGCTTTTCAATCAGTCCTTCTTTTTTGAGGGTTTCCAAAACATCAAACCCACTGAACTCCGGCATTGCCAAGTCTAAAAGCACAATGTCGTATGGGTTTTGTTTTAACAGTTTGATGCCCTCTCTTCCATCTGTCACAGAAATAAATTGGTGTCCAGATGCAATTAGAACAGTTCCAAGAAGTGAATTGATGTCTGAATTGTCATCAATACCTAGAACTTTCAATTTTGAATGCCTCCTTTATTCAAGGATGACATCGAGTTGTCATTGTTTTTTTCCTTGCTTGCAAGGAATTTTCTTGAATGTTGAATCATAGTTCTAGTGATTCTACAAATTAATATATAAAAATGGGGTACCAACAAGGATATACACCTGCTCCTTTATTAGCAAGTTTGTACCATTTTACACGATAATGCAGCGCGAAGTATGTCTTGAAAAAATACTGTGGGAAAAGATTGACGGTATCTTGAAACAAGATGGCACATCTCAGAAAAACAATCATGATGCTGATTCTATACGCAGGTCTCTTCTTGAGGTGCAAATGTTGTCAAGGCAATTGTATTCTAACAATGATTCTATCAAGACCGTTATCAGCAAGCATGATTTGCTCAAAGATGGAAAGTTGATTGGCAATACAGAAAATGTAGCCAACGTTGAAATGATGCTAGAGAATGCGCGAGAAATAGCACTCACAATAGGCTTGGAATATCCAAGAAATGGCACTCATGTACCTCACAACGGCTCAGACTTGTCTGGCGGCAATGGCTCTAATGGAAATGGCTCTACTGGTACAGCTATACCCCTTATCGCTGACCCTGACTTGACACCTCGTGAAACGGCAGAAAAAATAGAAAAAAACGAAGTACGCAAAGTAAAACTAGATCCTTTTTCAACATTCATACTTGCAATACTGGCTGGAGCCTTTATCGCACTTGGCGGAATTTACTTTACGTTTGCCACTGGTCAAGTCATAGTGACTCGTCCTTTTACTCAAGTAATAGGTGGGTTGGCATTTAGTATGGGACTCATGTTTGTAGTCATCACTGGCGCCCAACTATTTACAAACAATCTCTCCATCATGGGGCTTGCAAGCAAAAAGATCCAAGTATTGACGCTGCTGAAAAACTGGTCAGTGGTATATGTGGGAAATGCTGTGGGAGCTGTCTTGACTGCATTGGTTCTCTATATGAGCAAAGCCTGGACCGCTAATGATTTTCAATACGGGGTAAGAGCTCTTACAATAGCAAGCCACAAGGTAAGCCTTGGTTTTGTGGATGCCTTTTTCTTGGGAATTCTTTGCAACTGCTTTGTCTGCTTAGCTATATGGCTTGCCGCTAGCGGAAAAAAGGTAAGTGACAAGATCTTGGCAATACTCTTTCCAATCTCTGCCTTTGTAGCATTGGGATTTGAACACAGTGTGGCAAACATGTATTTTCTATCGTTTGGTTTTATCGTAAAAAATGATCCGGGGGTGCTCTCTGCAATCAAAACGGCTGGAATTACTATTGATACTTCGCATATTGATTATACTGGCATATTGGGCAACCTGTTGCCTGTCACACTTGGAAACATTGTTGGAGGTTCAGTCTTTGTCGGTCTTATGTGCTGGCTTGCTTACCTGAGACACAACAAGGGAGAGAGTAAGTGAGAAAAGAAGACTTTGTAATTAATTGGGTGACGTGCCTCAAATGATGACACCGGGACTAAAGGCATATGGACAATTTTCCTCCACTGTAACACAACGGCCTATTACTTTGAATCCTGTAAAAGTTGTACTGGATACACACCAAGACACATCTGGTGATGAACTTGCTGTGGATTTCATTAAAGGCGGAATTATAGTCAGCCGGGCTGGCACATATCTTGTCATTGTAGGATCACAAATTGGTAAATTGGCAGGAAATAAACCGCGTTGGATTGATTTCTGGATTAGAATTAACAATATGGATTTGCCAAACTCTAATGTTCGCGCTATCTTGAAAGATCCTGACATGAAGGATGTCATTGTTACCCAAGTGGTAGCACACCTCAACAAAGGTGACATGCTAAATATCATGATGACAGTGCAGGTTGCAGACGAAGGCCTGGGTATTGAGGCAATTCAGCCAGATGGTGAGCCGCTGATACCAAGTATGATCTTGACCATTTTACAACTCTGAATTTTTATTTCACTACATTTGGACACCATATTTTTATGATATGGACTTGAATGATTTCAATCATCAAGTGTTTACTTGGAATTATTTGCTTTGTGTGGTCTTATGATATAGTCTGCATTCCCTGATGAGATAACTGTCATGTAATGGCATGCACATGCGATATATCATGTCAAACTTATCGTTTATCTGTTTTTTTCACGACTTCCAAGAAAGCATCGTTCTTTAGTTTCTCAACATAAGCCTTGAGGCGTCTTATCATGTCTTGCTCTCTTTGGTAATGTAGTCTTTTTTTAACAAGGAAATAAAGTTCTGTGACATCTTCTGCAGTTGGAAAGTTTTTCTCTACTATTTCGCGTCTTATCCCAGCACTTTCTATTACATCCCACATTTCTGATAGTGATGGATGTTTATCACGGGACAAGTCTCAGTAACATGTTTCTGCCAGATCCCACGTGTAATTGAATAACTCTTGCATGGAATCAATTACAGATCTAGAATCTGTCCATATGGCAAATATGTTGTGCGAAGCATGTGTTGCATTTCTCAAAAATAACATCACCTCATTGTTATCTTTTATGACATAACAACGATTATTGTTTTTCTCTGATGGTGCTAATCTGAGCTTATTTTTATCAAACTCACTAAGAAAGTCCGGAATTTGAGATGCGCATGATATTGTCAATTTCGTATCAAAAATAGCATTAGGTAACGTTTCAAGAATATCTGAATGATAAAATCTGGAAAAGTCACTTGCATTTCCAAATATGATGACTTGTTCTTTTGCACCCTTGATCATCTCCTTTATTCTTGCATGGATCTGTCCTGCACCTTCCATCATCTGGAGTTTTTCAGCTTTTGTATCGGTGGTCTCAACTGCAAATGTTGGTATCTCTTTCCATAGTTGTGTAATGTTTTTTTCTTCCTTTGCAATCGTGTTTAGTTTTTCTTGTTCTACATTGATGAGGGTGGATATTGCTTGCTCAATTGGCAATGCAAAGTATTTTGTTGGAAAAGAACACTCTGCAGTTATGATTCCCCTGCTTTGCAATACGTTAAGAATATAGTATGTTTCTGTTCGTGGCAGCCCAAGAGACTTGAAGATCTCTGGCGCAGACTTGGGGCCATACTTGCCAAGATATATGAAAACTTTTGCTTGATTACCAGACAATCCGAATTTTAAAAGCTCGTCCCGGACTCTTTCAATTTTTAGTCTGTATTCGTATAGGTTTGAATCTTTCTCGCTTGAGAAAACGCCAATCTGAATTTCGTCTGACATCATAGTGATCTCCTGAAATATTTTTGTATATTAACAGATCGTAATATTCTACTAGAACTTTTTTCTATAATACTATTTCATACAAATCATCTATAATTATTATCTATACTTGTCTCATGTTAAGAAAATTTTTTCACATTGTGTACAAATCAATTGATTATATTAGCATAGCAAGCGTACTAATCATTTTGGTCAGCTAAATATTACTTGGAGATAACAAATGTTTGTGTCATTTCCAATTTTGGTGATGGTACTTATATTATTGTGTTGTAAAATAATATCGCAAATGCATGATTGTAAAATCAGACTTGAGTGGAGATAACTGGTTGCAATGATAACAAAACTTTTGTCAACAGAAAATAGTAGACAGGACTTGTCTTTACTAGAAAAAATATTACCATGGACATGTACGGGACCAATTGTTAAAATTGTGGATAATGCCAAATGCAACAAACCATATGATAACAATCTTAAAAACAAAAATGAATACACGCCAACAAATCCTAAAGAAACAATTGTGGAAAAAGAAACCAAGATCAAATCAGATAAAACAGATCAACCCAAGTCATATGCCACAGCAAAAATTGCTAAAACTTTTGAGGATACGATACCTGACAATCAAAACACACCATTGTTGGAAATGTGGAATGTAATCGAAAGCGTGGGAATAAGGAGAGACAATCTTGACAGGATATTTAGAACTGACGAAGCTGCAGTATCAGAACTATACTCGCTTGTTGAAAAAAGGCTACATTACCAAAGAGAGCAAGACATGATAAGACGCCTCAAGGCACATGTTGAAAAGCTAGTGAAAGCAAAAACCGACTCAAAGCCCACTGTGTAATTCCATTATTGTTCAATCAGTATGAAACTCTGAAATCATGATATTTAGCGTGTCCGCCCAATCCTGTTAACCGTAATATCATCATAAAAAATCTAAATGACAAAATCTCCCAGTGGATTATATCTGGTATTCCATTTGATTATCCATATTTCCAACTTTGCGCAAAATTGCATGTTTCTGCATATCTTAAAGCCCAAATCAAGCCTTTCTGATCTTCTTCCATACTCTTTATTGAAAATCGTATTTTGGGTTATTTACCATGTATCATATTAGGACTGCAAGACCTTGTTCAAGCCAAGTGCAATGACAATTCTTATGGTGAAAAGATCAAAGTTTACAATGTCAGCCAATTGACATCATGGCCTTTCATTTCCAAACTTGGTAGGGCAGTATTATATCGTGGTATACGAAAAAGCATCTCATGAAATTCTTCTTTTCCATGCACAATCCAAAAGCCAAGAGATATGCAATTTACTATTCAGTGGTTTTGGTAGCAGTTACTGGGACGGTGGTATTTACTACATTACAGTATATTCATCAAAACGTTATCCAGGGTGTGATGACTTTTTTTGAAGGTTTTTTTTCATTGTTCATGCTAATTAGAAACGAGGAAGTTGGTAAAGCATTTTTGTCACATCTGTCAAGCATAAGGTCTTTCATAAAGTCGCGGCTATCTCTGTCTTAAATCTGAGACCCTATCTTTTATCTCAGAGATCTTGCCAGAAATGTCAATCTTTTCTGTTATACCATCAAGCATATTTTTCTTTTTTAGTATCACAAATGCCGCAGCACCGCCTCCAGGAATTACAAATAACAAAGGACTCAGTCCAAGTATAGTCAGACCTGTTGGCTGTGTAGCACCAGTTGACACAATAGAACTAGTGGGTCCAAGTGGGGAATTTATTGTCACTTGCTTTGTTGCAGTAACAACTTGATACGGTCCACCACCAACATCAGATTCAATGTTAACTGCACTAGGATCATTTGTAATTAATGATATTGTGGCTTTGCCATATTGGTTAGTTGTAGCATCCATATTTTTCGTTGTAGCACCAGTTACCTTCCAATTTACATCCAGACCTGGCAGAGGTAACTGATTATAAGTAGCTGTTATGGTGGCAGTAACTGGAACATTGTTATCAGCGCGGTCTGGTGCATCTATAGTTATTATGGGACTCAAGCTAGTGACAGAAATATCAAACTTTGATAGTGGTATTTCGCCTGAAAGTGCAGAAATTTCGGCAGTACCTGAAGCCTTTGAATCGCCATCAAAAGTTACATAATAGGATCCTTTTGGAATTTGTACGCTATCAGGTACAACCATTACATTAGGATTACTTGAGACAAGATGTATGGTAATATCGTGATCAGTTAACATTGGCAGTTGTTTATCATCCAACAATACGACTGAAATTAGATTTTTGCTGTTTGAAAAAATTTGAGCTGGATAATCAAATGCAAAGCTGCTTGGTTTTATTGATGCACCTGTAACAGTAAAACTAGATGAATAAGATGCTGTTGTGATTGTCATTGTTTGAGAACCATCCTTCAATAGTGTCTCTTCAGCAACATGTATTGGATCTACTTTTGTGATTGTCATCTGCCCTGAAGATATCGAGTCTTGCGGAGAGATCAAGGCACTTGAATCCGAGGTAAACGAATCCAGCGCGCCATTTTTTGTCATATAGATAGCAAGTGGAAAAGTTGTATGTGTTAGTACCATTGGAATTAAGGAATCTGCTACAACAGTTGATGTGGTAGATGGAAGTGAACTTAGAATTGGAGTCACTGCCTGAGGAACATCTGATACAACGTTGAGTGTTACCGGGCTGACAATACTTCCCACTTGGGCAAATACAAGAGCTGCCTGAGAGCCCGCACTCATTTGCACGTCTGGTACCGAAACTGTATATGGATCAGATGAATCAATTCGAAAATCTAGATTAGATTTTGCTAGTATCGGGTTATTGTTGACAGGATCCGTTAATTGTAATACGCCAATCAGTTCTTGTTTTCCTGTTGTCATGATTGGTAGTATATTGAGTCGAGGAGTCTTGACATCACGCAAGGCATTTTGTGCATTAGTGGTAAATTGTGATGCCGAAGATGTGGAAACTGTATAGCCTTTGGCGGAGATAAGCACACTAAACGTTCCACTACTGCCGGCAGTAAATTCCACTGGGACATATCCCCAGTAAGATCCTTTCTTAATGGTGAGTGCTTCATTTACTTGTACCAGTGGGTTGGGACCACTTGTATTAACAGCTGCAGTGCTGGTGGTGTTTACAACCCGAACTGAAATTGGAATATCGTCTTTTGCTATAGTCGGAGTTGCGCCAGCAAGTAGTTGTACTATTACATATCCAACCGCATCTTTATTGCTGTTAATTACTTGCGGAAATACGTATGCTTGGATTGTACTTTGTGTATTTGCATTGTTGTATGTGATCTGGGTAGAAACTAGTTGCATCGAAGATGATGATGCGTATATCGTGGCAGTGCCAGGTTTTACTAAATTAAACTTCTCCGTCGCATAGTACGAACCTTGTTTTATGACTAGACTGTCTGCTAAATTTACAATATTGTCATCTGACACGCTTAGCTTTACGGTAGTGTCAACAGGGACAGGTGTTGGGATCCCATCGGGATTGGTAGTTTCTACGGAAACATATCCAACGTTTGATTGAGATGTCATGAATGTGGCAGGGGTTGCCTTGATCAAAAGATTAGTTGGACTGGCAGAATTTGGGTAGACTGTAACTGGCATTGCTAAAGAGGAAAATCCTGGGGCTGCAACATCGATTGTAACTTGACCTGCACTCAAAGATCTTGTCTTTACATTAAATGAGTTATGAATTGGATCTTTCTCAGTTCCAATAATCTGCAATATGGAAGAATCAGATGATGTGGCTACTAGATTATCTACTGCATTTCCAAATGTTTGTGGGTAAACCTGAATCACACCATCAGTATTTGCCATGAATTTACTTGGGATTAATCTATCAGCAAACTGGTCTCCATTATCGGCAAATACATAATGCGGAAATATTGCAAATACAAGTAACAGTACGACTGGTATGTATCTCACACTATCATGGAATTTCGTAAGAGACGATATAAGAGACGGTGTGAATTATTAAATGACATACTTAGGTTGATGCATTTGTCTTGAGAATTGCTGAAATATTTATGAAATGCGATTGAATCACTATTATGGAAATAATTGATACTACTGTATACATTATACAATAAATGAAGCCTCCTGAGTATGTCCCTCCAGTTATCTTTCCTACAAATAATCCTGCAAGCCATCCTTGTATCAACACAGCTATTGAGATCATTTGCATGAACTGCTGTGTTTCTTTACTTGGCCCACTATTGTCCTGACCTATTTTCTTTTCCTCATTAATTTGTGAAAAAGAGTCTATTGTCAATAACGTGGTAAAACCAGTTATTATGACTACCATAAAACCCACCATCATGTATGGCTTTAGCATGTCTCGTTTGTTTTTCTCAATGTTGTAGATTCGTTCACTGGTATCGGCCAGCGTATCAAGCGTATTGACATTACCGCCGCCAGAAAATATCACTTCAAATAATATTCTAAAGCTTATGAGAACTTGAAAGTTATTTAGTTCATTTCTAACTGAACCAAAGATGTCATTGATAGGAATTCCCCACTCTAGCTTGTTTGCAATTGAATTTGTAATTGTATTAAATGTCTTGTAATCTGTCCTCTTGCAAGCGTGAACAATGCATTTTTCAGGACCTATTCCAGCTTTTCTTGCCTCTGTTATATCTCGCAGAATTTGAGGGGTGGCAGTCTCTGCATCCATATTTGCAATGTAAATTTTTTTAAATTTCAGTGCGGGCCAGAGAGAAGCAGCTATGAGAGCTGCTCCAAGAATATACGCATTTGCCTGCATTGCAGAAAAAAGGTTGCTCAAGATAAGCACCGTACCTATAACAACAGGTGGTAATCCATACCTGAGAATCTTTTTTATCTCCAATTCGGGAAAATTTGCGCGAACCATGTTTTTTGCTATCACAATAAAAAGAATTGACATTATTGGAGGAAAGAGCAATATCACATATGGCGGATTGGAATTGGCAGCAGTCGGGTTTGCCAAATATCCTTGTAATGGAGTTGCACCAATTGATGCCACCAAAATAAACACAGCCAGAATCACTATTTGCATGGTCAGATAGGCATGCACAACTCCACTTATCTTTTCAACGGATGATTTTTCCTGGTTTTGAAGTCTTTCAAAAGTACTGTACATCTTGCTTTTTAGATAACTTAGTACGTTTCCACCACTTTGGATTGCAGATACGTAACCACTAAGAAATTCTCCAAGGGCTTTTGATGATGGGCGGTCTTTTGCTTGGTTTAGGGCTGTCAGTGGATCTGTGCCAAGCACATCAATTCTCTTCAAAAGTTTTATCGATTCTTTTCGTATCACAGGAAGTAGATCTATGTCTTTTATCTTTTGTAAAATTGTATAAGGCCCAAGACCACTTGCGGCAAGCAGTGTTACAATCGTTATAAAATATGGCAGCTCTCGTTCTATCTTTTTGCCCTGACTTGTCGCATACTGTCCTGACTCTATTTTCTTAAAAGATAACATTTGATTAGCTTCCCATCAAGATCTTTTCCATGAGTGATTCTGGATTTCTATAATACTTGCCAACAATCTCAGTGACTTTTTTATAATCTCGAATGTCGTTTTCTACCATCCACTTTAAAATTGAAATTCTATTTTGGTGTTCTTCTAAGATCTGCGTTAAATCTTTACCTGTGGCATCAGCTATTTTCTTAAACAAAACACTTTCGCGCAGATCTTCATCAAAGTGATCTGTTTTTGGGTTCCATGCAAATGCAGCGTGAGATGTATTTGAATTGGTGATCTCAGAAATGGTGGTTGCTCTTCTGCTGCTTTGACCTGTTGTATTCTCCTTTACTCTTTTTATTACAACTGCGCAATTCATAAGAGAGATATAGGCAGGAGGGATGTCCATTGGCTTTTGCTGCAATCTCTTTATTGCAGATTCTAGGCTATCTGCATGCATCGTACACAATCCTCCATGTCCTGTAGCCATTGCCTGAAACATGACATATGCTTCTGAACCTCTAATTTCTCCAACCACGATGTAATCTGGCCTGTGTCTTACACCCGCTTTTATCAAATCGTATAATCCAATCTCACCTTCGCCAGAAAGACCAAATCCAGTTCTTGATACTAACGTAAACCAGTTTTCGTGGTTGATGTTAATTTCTGCAACATCCTCTACTGAAAAAATTTTGTAATCTGGATTTACAAGTCCTGTAACTGCATTAAGGATGGTTGTCTTACCACTTCCAGTAGGACCTATTATGATAAATGACATCTTGGCCTCTACTAGCATCCACAAGTAGGCAGCAACAGACAGATTTATTGTTCCAAACTTGACAAGATCAATAACGGTATATGGATCCTCCTTGAATTTTCTTATCGTAAAACTTGTTCCTTTTGGAGTTACTTCTTTTTGGTATAATACGGAAATTCTATGATTTCCTTGTAACGCCAAGTCCGAAATTGGAAAAGCCGTGCTAATGTGCTTTCCTGCACGAAAAACCACTCTTGATATGAACGAGTTTAACTTTTCTGCGGAACCAAACTCAACGTTTGTTGGAATGCTATCATAATTTCTATGCCAGATATAGATTGGCATCTTTGGTCCACTACAGCTAATGTCTTCTATGTTGACATCATGCATTAGCGCATCTATCACACCAAAGCCATCAATATCTCTTTTTAGATAATACTTGACTTTCTCTAGACTTGCACTGGAATTATGAATAAACATCTTCTCATTTTCCTTCAATATGGTAAAGAGATGTTGATCAAAATTTGTACTCTGGTTCTTCTCATCAATTGACTCTAAACTTTGTTCCAAAAGTCTATACAAATTTTCATAAATTTGTATTTCTTCTGGATTTAGTTTTAATTCATCAATAAAATAGAGATAACTTGATTTTTCTTGATTGTATAAAATATTGACATAGCTAAAGGGTGGATGAAGAGGATAATTTCTAATTACTTCAAAACCGTTTGGGATCTTTGTTTGACTTTCATCAATAAGTTCTCCTGTCAGGAACTTTTCAAGATCTTGTGCTTTTGTTTTTTTTTCTTTCATATTTTATTACCTACTTGAATGAAAAAAGAAAATTTGGGCATTCTAGACACCCTCTAGGAGTTGGCTACCGTTACTGTTTGTGGGCTACCTACGTTGCCTGCAGCGATGTTAACAGTCACTGAGGAACCAGAGTCTACTGGACCCAGTACGCTGTTAGGTATGTTGTAGTAAACAATCATCTGACTACCTGGCGATAACGAAATAGGGCCTGAAGCTTGTTTCAGACAAAGCATCGTGGACACATACGACTGGCCTGTTTGATCAGGAGTGCCTGCTTCGTTGACTGTGATTTCGTTGGGGATGCCTGCTGTTATAACCTGGGTCGGACAAGTGTTGACATTGTTATATGCTGCATTTTGTCGCATCATTCCGGCTGAGCTGGTTCCTGTAGAGATGAACTGAGCTTGAAAGTTTGGAGCTACTTCACTACTGTTGGTATCTACATACCAGCTACTGTATGGTACTATGACACCTCGTATTTGTATTGTATTGACAGATACAAGTACGTCTCCGCTGTTTCTAATGGATGCTGCACCCCATGCTACTGTATTAGCTGGGCATCCGTTTGATGCTGAACCTGTACATGTGGAGTTTACCCACATCTTGATGCCTTGGCTTGTGATAGCTTGAGTCTGTCCTCCTGTCTGGAAAAGGCTTGTACCATATAATACAACACCTGTTCCCAAAACTACGGAAGCAACCAAGATAATCAGTGTTGTCATTACGACACTGATTGCCTTTCTGTTCTTTGTTCTGATTGGGAACATATCTTATTACCAGAATTGGTGCTACTTGGTTATCTGGGCTAGTATGTCTTTTTGACTTACATATCGAAAAATCATATGTGTAATAATGAATTTTAAGTTACAAACAAACATTTCGTCTACTAAAAAGATCAGTTGTAACAACATTGATTTATAACAAACGCAACAAAAGCAAATTCTTTAAGATGTTTCTTCATTTGAAAAGATACCGCATTTAAGATTCAGATATTGTAAAGGAGAAAGATTGTTGAATCTTGTAACCGAGTATGAAAAGAAATTGATGAAAAATTTTTAATCTTCACTGACACAACTAAATTGCAGACAATAATTTGTCTATTTGCACAAATTATTTTATTTGATAAAATAATAAAAAAGGAGTTTGGAATTTGAGTCTTAGCTGTTTCCAAGTCTAACTGTTTGTGCAACCGGTGCAGTTCCTGCTAGTACACTAATTGTAGATGTGATACCTACATCAGTTGTGCCATATAGTCCAGTAGGGTTCTTGAAGTAAATGATCGCGATATTACCAGGTTGCAATGCAACTGGTCCACTTTGCTGCTGGAGACATAGCATTACTCTAGAATAGGGACCAGGTATTGTATCTGATGTACCGTTTTGGCTTATCGTGACTTCATTTGGCAGGCCAGTGACAGCATTATAGGCATATGCAGGACAAGTGCTACCGTTATATGCTGTATTAGTTTGCATGTTTCCTTGACTGTTAATGCCTGTGGAGATGAGCTGAGACTGAAAGTTAGCAGCTGTCTGTGTCTGGTTGGTGTCTGCATACATGTTGGTATACGGAACAGCCGCGCCTCGTAGTGTGATTGAACTAATTGATACAATCTTGTCTCCAGTATTCTTCACTGCAAATGCTCCCCACGAATAACCAGCAGTAAAGTTGGAAGCTACCCATCCCTTTACTCCTTGTACTTGTACTGCTTGCTGCGATCCTCCGCTCTGGAAAAGGCCTGTACTGAAAACTACAACACCTGTTCCTAAAACGATAGACGCAACCAAGATGATTATGGTTGTCAGTACTGCACTGATTGCCTTTCTGTTCTTTGTTCTGATTGGGAACATATCTTATTACCAGAATTGGTGCTACTTGGTTATCTGGGCTAGTATGTCTTTTGGACTTACATATCAGAAGAGGCAATAGATCTATAGGCTGTGATAAACTTGGCCACAAGTTGTTTCAAGTCAGTGGCTCTTGCACTGTTTCTGAACCCCTTTGTTACACGTTTTGAGACACCTATTGCCACCAAGGTTGTTCCTGAGACGTCGACTTTTTTTACCATCTTTGCAAATGCCTCTTGTATTCTTATGTAACCAGATGGACTCCCATCGGTAATTACAAAAATGTATTTTTTTTCCCTAGGATCTTCATTTAGAACTCGATTGGCCATTTCTATGGCATCAGGCAAAAGAGAGAGACCACTCAGTTCAAGGCCTCCTATTCTAGAGTGAATCTCTTGATTATATCTTTCATTAAAGTCCTTTACTATTTGGAAATTATTATCAAAACCATACAAGGCCCATGCATCATGTTTTCCAGTAAGCTCAGTTGCACATTCCGCCATGCATACAATAAACTCTTTGAGTCGGTCAAATCTCAAACTCATGCTTGCACTCTTGTCTACCAAAATTACCCAAGCTTCCTCTCCACGTCTTATCTCGTCACGTTCAAAGATCTCCGTTGATTGTGTCTCTGAAGCAATTGCCTGTATTGCCATCTGCATGTCTACATATCCAACCTGATCTATTCTTGGATTGTCCACCACATTTGTTACCAGTCTGATTTGTTGCCTGATCTGTCTTAACATGGGCTGTGTTTTGATCTTTATGCGCGTAAATGATTGTATGTTGCCTGATGGGATTACCACTGTATCAAAATTGAGACTTTTAAGATGC
>Ga0206954_1163_pt1 | contig 16903 bp, 16 predicted proteins | sample Alteio_BWOrgHeat_37_FD_153250 | JGI IMG/M metagenome (GOLD analysis project Ga0206954, IMG submission 153250) | Enriched cells from forest soil in Barre Woods Harvard Forest LTER site, Petersham, Massachusetts, United States -... | ecosystem: Environmental > Terrestrial > Soil > Temperate forest >...
GGTGAAGGGCAGCCGAACTGAAATCCTGGCCGTGACCGTACTGACCAGCCTCGACGATGGCGCCTTGCGGCAAATCGGCTTCGATCGCACGACGGCGGAACAGGTCGTCCGACTGGCGCGACTCGCCGTGCTTTCAGGCGTTAAAGGATTAGTCTGTTCCCCGCACGAGATCGAATTGATCCGGCAACAAATCCAGGAACCGGTGAAGCTGGTCACCCCCGGAGTGCGCTCCGCAAAGGATGAGACACAGGACCAGAAGCGAACGCTCTCCGCTTCCGAAGCGCTAAAACGAGGCGCAAATCATCTCGTGATTGGTCGGCCCATCACCCAAGCAACCGATCCCGTCGCCGCCACGCAGGCACTCATCGCCGAATGCGGGCTTGCTTAAAAAGTCAGACGTTTCAAATCAGTTTTTTAGGCGGCATCGGACCGCAAATCCAATTTCAGAATATCGAGCGCACATTTGAGAATCATGCTCGGCTTCTGGGTCTTGGTAATATACTGGACCACCCTTTTCGCCTTCATCAGCTGCATTTCTTCAGGATTGGAATTGGCGGACAGCATGATGACCGGAGTATCCTGAGTGGAAGGATCGGACCTTAGCCGATCCAGTGTCTCAACTCCGTTCATGACCGGCATGGTCATGTCCAAAATCATGAGGGAAGGCAAATGCATTCGCGCCATTTCCAGTCCAATGGCTCCATTGGGCGCCTCAATAATCTCGCAATGATAGGGAGAAAATATCTTGGCAATCACAGACCGGGTCGCCTTGCTGTCATCAACCAATAGAATTTTGGGCACGCTCATGGTTTTTTGATTTTGTTCTTTAACCGAATAAAGCTCGATAACGATTATGTGAGATGCATAGGTAAAAGTGAAAAAATGATGGTCTACGCCACTAATGGACTCCAACCCTATAGAGTGACCTCGAATGACGGTAGGTAAAGATAAAATCGAAGTCTCTCTTTCACTGCGAAGACAGAAATTAATTTTGCCGGCTATAATATTCGTTAATTCTCCAATAACATCCGTGACATCGGCGGCGGATTGAACGGTGTCCACGTCCATGCCAAGCATGGCTGCAGTAATCACATGCGAGAATACTTCCCCGACCCTAAGGCAGACAACACCACGCTTTTTTCCCGCAATGCCGACCATACCAATAACGTGCGTTTCGTTATTTTTTATCGTAGAATCGTTTTTTGATGGCTCTATATGCATGTTGAGCACGGTTTCAAACGCAGTCACAACTGCATCATCAACATACGTTTTCAGATTTTGCTCGGATATGGTTATGGTCATAAGGATCCTTGTTGGCTAATTGATTAAACTAAAGAACTGCTTGTGGAACATTCTTCGCCGTTACCTGAGTAGTGATTGAAGGTATTTTGATTCGAAATAAAGTTCCCTTTTCCGGGCGGCTTATAACTTCAACCGTGCCGTTGATGCGATCGAGATTTGTTTTAACCACGTTCATGCCCATGCCTCGGCCCGACAATTTCGTCTGGGATGAGGCGGTTGAAAAACCCGGCAAAAAAATGAGATTTTGCAAATCATGATTACTCATGGTCAGCGTTTGTGCTTGAGTGATTAGCGCGCGGCGCAAGGCAAGCTCCTTGATAAGATCGACCCGAATGCCCGCCCCGTCATCTTCTATTTCCAGAATGACGTGGTTATCCCCATGGGACGCGCGCAGAGAAATACAGCCTTCTTCCGGCTTTCCGGTTTTACTGCGCGTTTCCGGCATTTCAATTCCATGGTCGATGCAGTTGCGGATAAGATGAATAAGCGGGTCGCTGATTGCTTCTATAATACTCTTGTCGATTTCCATTTCAGCCCCGGTCATGTCCAAACGAATTTTCTTGCCGCTCGATAGAGTCGCATCCCGAATAAGGCGTGGATATTTATTCCATAGGGCCCCAATGGGCTGCAGACGGGCCCGTATGATGCAATTTTGAAATTCCGCAATAATGTGACTAAGCCGGTCGGAAATATCAACCAGTGCAGGATCGTTCTTCGCAAGGCTTATTCTGGAAAGTTGGTTCCTTTCCAAAATTAACCCGCTGGCCAAATTCATCAACTGATCGAGTAAGGCCACCTTTACGCGTATGGTGTCTTCTGCCTTTGGATTTGCGGTAAACTCATCGGCAACTTGCTGATTCTGAAATTCGGCATCATTAATGAACTGCTTTTGCAATGTCTTGAGGTTTAATTCGGCGACCAGCACCTCGTAATCCGCCTCCCCCTCCTCTCCATTCGTTTCGATCTCTTTAAGCAACATGCGGACCGCATCCAGAACTTTCAGGAGTGCCGTAATGACCTCAGCGTTGACGGCTAACCTCCCATCTCTAATCCCGCAGAGGACACTTTCAGACTGGTGCGCAATGCCTTGCAGACGATCAAATCCAAATAGTCCGCTGGTCCCCTTCAGCGTATGGAAAGTTCGAAATATTTGATTCAATGTTTCGGGAGACGACGGCTGCTTATCCCAATCGACAAGCTTCCGCTCCAATTCGTCCATGCTCTCTTTGCACTCGGACAGAAACTCACTGAGAATTTCAGGACCCAGCTGGAGTTCCTCGGTCATATCCATTATCCCTGTGCCTGCAGAACATAGGAAGGCCAGTAATCGACAAAGCCAAGACGCTGGTAATAGAAAATTCGGCGCGCAGCCAAATCGGGTTTAACCCGCGACCGTCGGCAAATTTCATTAAACGGAGTCACACCGGTTATTTGCGAAAGAATCTTCCACTCGTCCCGATGCGGTTCCAGGTCCCGAATCTGATTATAGCCACTGGGAGTAAAAATGGGAATTCCATTGGGGTCTCCCAGGATAACTTGAATTTCATCCGCATGATGGACGTTGCGAAGATTTTCCAATATCCAGTCATTTATTCGCATCGGGGGAGAATGACAAAGTTTTACAAAATCGGGTAATACTGTTTGTTCAAACTCGTAATTGGCGCTCTGTTCCGTCCAAATCCGGGAGAAAAGACAGTGCCCGTATAAATTGGTTAAGGTTTGCGCGGTTTGAAGCGGAAGAACTCCCTCTTGGCTCAAATTCAATATGAAGGGAGAAAGCGTCTCCAATTGCTTCTCCTCGCATCTCTTCCAGATGGCACTCTTTTTTCCATGAGTCAAAAAGGGGGTGCCCTCAAGATAGTCTTCGATCTGTCGGGTACTGATTACCTTTACCAAGCCTTCCTTGCAAAAGGCATGCAAAGTTATTCCACCGATACAGACCCTCAAGACGCCGGTTAATTGTTTCTGTTCGATAAAACGCAAAGCATTACACATGGGCGAGGCAACCGTGTTGCCACGAATGAGAATGGAGCCGACGGACGAAGCAGCTTGTTCCACTTTCAACTTTTGTTCCCAATGACTCAAAACATAGGCCACGGTCGCCAGGAGCAATTCACGACTGAATGGCTTGACGAGCATGCGAACGATATTGGTCTGCTGCAAGGCCAGCGAACCGATTTCAGGAGCGTTGCTGCTCATTAAAATGACGGGAATAGTCGATGTTTCCGGCAATTGAGCCAGACGGCGACATAACTCATCCCCCTTCATTTCCGGGAGGGTGTAATCGCAAATGATCAAGTCCGGACGCGCATTGACGGCCAATTCCAAACCTGTTGCCGGATTAGAGGCCAACAATAGGTGATTGACGCAGTCTTCATGGACAAGAGATTTTTCTATAAACTTCCTAAGAGTTAGGCTGTCATCAATCACCAAAATATTCTTAGGAAGAAGTCTCACTTCAACACCACCTCCAAGGCGCCGCACTCATCCGAACGTTGAACCGCTTCCATTAACACGACATCCCAGCGCCCGGTAATATTAATCTCCACACCACCAATAAATTCCGCCTCTTGAAAAAAGCCCCGCTTCCAGGAAAGAATCTCGTTAAAGGCAGACACGCCGGAAAGATTATCTGTCTGAGCATGGACAATGGCCCCGGAACTGATCGTAATGACACCGTTGTCGCCAGAGGGGCCCGTAATGGCCAGCTGGCAATTATCTCCATTCAGACATTTGACCTGGATTAAGTCCACCAGGCGTATCTGCCGCACCGAGCCATGAAACAAGGTCGTTTTGACAACTTCTGGGAAGAGAGCAATTAGTTTCTGTTCCAACGCCAGAACATCCAAAGGCTTTTGCAGAACGTCATATCGTCCCAGGTACTGATAGGCTTGTTCCAAATCGGCCCGGGGTACGTCCATCATAATGATAAGAGACGCATCGGGCATGACGGTTTTGAGGTCGACCATGAATTCCAATTCATGACCATCAGACGAAGACAAACCAACCAAAAAGGCGCTGAATTCGTATTGATAAATAAAGACATTCGCCTCAGCAACCGTTCGGGCCAACAAAGGGGTAATCTCGGGAAGGGTGTTTTGTAAATGCGCGCGGATCGTTTCGCTTAGGCGCAGGTCATTCTCCAAAATTAATAAGTAGGTAGGAGAGGGTTTCATGAGCTGAGATCAAGCAGCCAAAACTTTTTTCCGTAAATCCAGGATTGAGCTGGCCGCTTGCATAATAAGCTCCTTTCTAGCCCGATTATATTGAGGCGCATGGGCTTCACGCAGAAGCACCTTAATCGCCTCCATCACAATGATAATTGTTTTTGTTAAATCCGAGCGCATCGTGATTATCTGCGCGGGTCTTAAAATATCGAGGACATCCTTCATTCCCCCGGTCAACGAACCAATGCGCAACTGCCCCACGCTATTTGCCGCTCCTTTGAGAGTGTGCAAACGGACTCGAAGATCATCGGAAGGACAAGGACACCCGGACTCTCCGGCATGCCAAGTCCGCAAAATCGTCTCAATTTTGTTCAGTTCTTCCGTGGCTTCTTCTTCAAAAAACGGCAAAATATCAGAATCGGTTTTATCCATCTGATCTGCCACTTGCTCAAGAGCTTCCAGTGGTGGTATAGAAATACTTTTATCGGAAATAATATTATATATACTCATTGGAGAAATTTTAAGTAAAGCGGGCCAACTTAAGTCTTTTGCTTAAAGACGATAAGGTTGAAGGGGAGCTTGATTTCGAGACTAAAGTCAGCCCCGCTATCCCGCATATCCTCGTCCTCTTCGGAATAGTACCAATTGATGGTAATATTCTGATTGCGTTGATGACTTTTTTCGAGGCATTCCAGCAGGTCAAGCAGGCACTTGGATGTGCTGGTATTAAAGTAATCCAGCTTAAAGTTGACCGTCAAAGGTTCTGGATTTTCGTTAAGATAGGCCTCCAGTTTTTGTTGGATGGCTTGATAAAATTGCGTGGCGTTCTCCGGATAAGACTGGCCGGCAAATTCAAGAATTCTCTGGTTTGTATCCAGCACAACACTGGGAGTTGTTACGGTGGCGGCAAGGTTAAGAATATTCATGAATATTTATTTATTGGGCATCACGGTTAATCTGAGCAGCGAGAGAGAAAAAATAACTGTTATCCTCAATGGTATGAAAATCAAATGCCAGGGGATTTTTCGATCTCTTTGCTATGTCAATTAAGCCAAGACCAGCGCCTTTCGATCCCTCCTGCACCATCTTCCTGCGTTGCTGGCTATAATATTCCCGCAATTCTTCCTGCCCCATTCCATTGACCTTGGTGCATTGGGTTTGCAGTCGTTCCTTCTGCTCCACGCTAATTTTATTCCCACAAATAATCTGATAAAGCGTTGGCATTTGCTGTACCAGAATGATGCCCACCCCAACATTCACTCCAGTTGCCGGGGAAATTTCCCGTTCCTGAGAGTAAAAGAGAATATTTTGCGCCATCTCGACCATGATGGCAAACAGGCGTTTGCTGTAAGTATCTGCCCCAACTTCTTCAGACGGCAATCGAATGAGATCTCCGATGCGGACCAGGGTATTTTGCGACATGGCTCCCTTAAATAGGAGGATGATTTTGCTCTTATCGATTCCCTTGTAGTAATCGAGAAGAGATTTTCCAAGAATGATATTTTCGATGGTCTGCATAGATTCTCTATCAGGTTTTATTAGGACACCACTCCACTCCGATCAGGGTAATGTCGTCACGTTGCTGTTGGGTTGTTTGGTGTTGATTTAGGGCTTCTTCTATTTTTTTCTTCTTTTCCGACAAGGGTAGGGCATGAATGTCCTTAAAAAGAGAGCGTAGATGGACGGAACCGAATTTTCGATTATCAACGGAAGGCTGATCTGTATACCCATCTGTCGTTAGATAAAAAGTTTGTCCCGCCTTGAGATCGAACGCATGGGTTGTAAAAACCCGGTTCTCTTCCCGTTGCAAGCCCCCAATGGAAACCCGGTCAGCTTTACAGGTGAACAACTCTCCCTCGGCATTTGTGTAGTAGAGCGGTCGTTTCGCGCCACTAAAATACATTTTGGCTTTGCTTGGGTCTAATACGCAGAGACAGACATCCATGCCATCACGACCACTGTCTATATCGTTGCTCTGATTGAGGTGCTTGCGAATATTTTCATGCAAACTGGAAAGAATGAGATGAGGCTCCGTAATGCCATTTGAAATGACAATTTCATCGAGCAGCCTATGGCCAATCAGTGAAATAAATGCTCCAGGAACGCCGTGTCCGGTGCAATCGATGGCGGCGAGAAAAATCTTTCCGTGCGTTTCCGCGATCCAAAAAAAATCACCCGAAACGATGTCACGGGGACGAAAGAGAAAAAAGAAATCCAATCCTGGCACCTTGACATGTTGATGACGGTTCAGCATCGATTTCTGAATTCGTTCGGCATAGCGGATACTATCCTGCATCTCTATCTCGGCCCGTTTACGATCCGTAATGTCGCGAGAGATTCCAAATGTCCCGATTATTTTCCCGTCAACATTTCGCAACGGGAGTTTGGTGGTCGTTACCCATGTAACCCGCCCATCCGGCCATGTCTCTTTCTCTTCCTTGCCAACCAAAGAGTTCCCTGTTCGCATGACCTCTTGTTCATCGGCATAAGCCGCGCTGGCATGTTCGTGAGTAAAAAAATCAAAGTCGGTTTTCCCCACCGCTTCTTCCACTGAAGATAGGCCGTAGATCTGTGCAGCTCTTGGATTGACCTGGATAAAACGACTTTGCTGGTCTTTGAAATAGATGCTATCCGGGGTATTCTGCAGCAATGTCCGCAATAAGAATCCTTCCTGGTTTATCGCTACCATGGGTGGTTCAACGAGCATAAATGCCTCTCCTTTCTTATTTTTGCCGAAAGCGTATTCTGTGACGGGGAAGATTTTTAATATGCCGACAAAACAGCACCCACAATCGTACTTGAATATACAGTTCTGTCAAGTATTTAGAGTTATCTTTAACCCGACGTTACGCATTCACCGGAAACACCACATGTATCCAGCGTCTGTGCCCGAGTATTCCAGGTTCTAAACTTAAACTGCCCCAATTTAAATGCAATGGGCAACGGCAGAAGTCGTTACTTTTCTGAATCTTAAAACCATTTTTTCTTTTTTAGCGTAAGTAATTAATCATCAAAAAAATGGTGCGAGTGCGGAGAATCGAACTCCGACTTCAAGCTTGGGAAGCTCACGCGCTACCTTTACGCCACACTCGCAAAGTCGTTCATCCGCCCCTGCGTCCTTGATCGGACGATTTAACTGTGGGCATTGATCTTTTCGATCAAAACCTTTTTGGCGGCGGTGCCTACCACTTGTTCCCGAACTGTACCGCCCTTGAAGAAGAGCAGCGTGGGAATATTGTAGATGCCAAATTTCTGGGCCAGTTCCTGTTCCTGGTCGACGTTGACCTTGACGATCTTGACCTTATCGGGCAATTCACGGGCCACCTCATCCAGCAACGGAGCAATCATCTTGCAGGGCCCACACCATTCGGCCCAAAAATCGACGATGACCAGCTTGTCGGATTGCGTCACTTCGCGCTCGAAATCAAGCGCCCCTACGGGAGAAACATTCGTACTCATTTTCCTGCAACGTATCAGATATATTGCAGAACGCTAGCGAGCAATAAACCAGCCGTTCCCCACGTCATCAGGGCCAGACCGGCAGCCATCATTGTTGTAACCATAGTTGAACCCGTTGATTCTTCATCCTGAAATTTGATTGGGACCGACTTCGATTTTGCGATAGGAGCACCGGCAGTCGAAATAGCCCCGGTTTTCGGCTTGGCCGCAGACACAGGCTTCGGCGCGGCGGTGACTGCTTTCACTCCACCAACCGCAGCTACGGCAGCGGCGGCGCCCACCACTGGAGTCGTCCCCGTCCCCCCGGCAGGCGGCTTGGCCACGGGCAGATTGCCCACCCCAGCACGCGGAGTCGCACCGCTGGAAAGATTGGGCATCACCGTAATACGGGCCGTTTCCTTGGGCGGAGCATTTTTGATCACCGAGGTGCCCGATTTTTTATTGCCCTCAGGCAGCACTGCTGGAGTGGCGGAAACCGGTTTCATCGGCGTCACGCCACCGCTTACTGGAGCAATAGGCGAAATAGCACCCGGCGGCTTGATCGGACTAATCGGCATCACGGCAGCGGGTTTGTCTCCGGGTGCGACGGGCGTGATGGGGGCGATTGGTTTTACCGCAGGAGTACCGCCAATAGCGGGTGCCCCGGCAACCGGCGCAATGACCTTCGGCGTTGCTGCCGAAGCGACTGCGGCGGCAGCCAACGACATCGATTGTGTCCGGCGAGGCGGGGCGACTGTTGCTTTTTCTTGCGGAGAAACAGCGGCGGCGGGTGGAATTGCCGAAGACCCGCCAATAGCACCTATCGCTGGCTTCGCCACCCGGGAGGGAGGTATAATCACACTCGATTTCTTTTGCGGTTTATTCGTATCTACCGGAGCTGTCACGGCAGCGGATCCCGAATGAAGCGCTGGCTTGATTGGCGATGCTACCGCGGGACGTGAAGGAGATATCGGGGTGGATGTAAGCTCGAGCTTCCTCGTATTATTCCTCGCACTCGGTGGTGGTGGAGGCGGAACGGCCGATGTTTTACTTAAGAAAGAAACTGGCGGAGTCGTTAAAGGTACCACCGAGGCTGGCTTGGGCACGGTTGGTGCCTGAACAGGAGGTGCAGGCACCTTGGGAGCCACTGGCGTAGCTGCTGCTTGTGGCGGCGGAACGGCGGGCGCTTTGACTGCCGGTGTTGTTATGGCCGGTTGTGGCGGCAGAACAGAAGCTGGCTTGGTTACCGATATGGCAGCCGATTGCACTGGGGTCGGATGAACCTCCATGGCTTGGGTGACATCCCTCGACCCCGGAGTCACAGGAAGATCGACCAAACGCAGCGATGCCGTTGGCTTCTTAATCTGAACCGGAGCAATTTTACCATCCGGCAAGGTGGGACGTCCACTCGGCTCCTGCACACCGGTTTTTGCTGACGACGCGCTGGGTATAAGAGGCGGCTGGGGCGTCAACGGTTCCGGCGCACGGACACTTGGCGTCGGAGTCGGGTTTACCGCTGCAGCTGGCGCGCTGGAAGGATTGCTGGCATTGCTGAATCCCTTGGGAAGATTTTGCGTCGCTGGCAAGGCAGGCGGCTTTGAATTATGCGGAATCGGTTCGATATCCGGCGGTACTTCAATCTTACCGCTTTGCACGTAAACCTTGGCCTGCGGATTCGCCACAATCACTCGCGGTGGTACGACGCCGACCTTGGCGGAAGTAATGGTCGGAGCGTTAGGCGCTTGAACGGCTGACGCCGGGGATGCTTTAGCGGCTGGAATGGCAGGCGGCGCTTGCACGCTGGGAGTGGCCGCTGCAGGCGTACTTGGTTTTGCTTGTATCCCCATATCCACCGCCATGGAGACGGCTGGTTTGGCCGGGACTGGCTGAGCGGGACCTTTGACCGGAAAAAGGGGTGTCGTTCGAGCTGTCGGTGGAGCTCCCGTCACGGGCGGTGCCGAAGGCTTTGTCTGCATCTTCGGCATGGGGGTCGTCGACTCAATCTTCGGAGGAAGATGGGGAATGCTTCCCGAAGGCGGGCGAGACGAAAGATTCGGAATCGGTTTGGTGACCGCCGTCGACCATGCTGGTGCGGCTGGACTTCCGGTATGGCCTGCGGGATTGATTGGCAGCGTCGTTGCTGCCGAAATATTCGGACGCGGTGTGATCTTCGTCGAAGCTGGTTTAAGGGGCCGGGGAGGTAGACTTATCCGTAAAGTTTCCCGTTTAGGCACCTTTGGATCAGAACCCTGATTAGTTGGAGGAGTGGCAGAATCAGCCATGATTGAAGCTTTTTATAGTTATTTCAGGAAATATTCAATGGTGAAGTTTGTAATTGTAACGTATTTTTTACCCTAACACATTCCAGCTAAAGTTAAAATTCTTCTTTTGACCTGGCATAGGAAAGTATTCATATCCCTAAATGGCATGGTAAAATCGCTCCATTTCAGGGAAATCACGCCGAGGGCAGCCGGATCATTTTCAAAATACGCTCAAGATCCTCCGCCGAGAAATAGTGGATCTCGATTTTACCCGCATTCGCCTTGCCGGCAAGACGAACCCTGGTGCCGATGTGCTGTTGCAAGCGCTTTTCGAGATCGGAGAAAGCCGCGCTGCTCGAAGCAGTTACCGTCTTACGTTTGCCACCCGGCTTGGAACCGGTACGCATCGACTCGATCAGCCGCTCCGTCGCCCGAACGGTCAAATTCTCCCGACGCACTCGTTCGGCGGCCAGCAACTGCTCTTCCGACCGAGCTAATCCTAGTAGTACCTTTGCGTGACCGACACTCAAGTCCCCCGTCCCCAACCAAGCCTGCACCTGCGACGGCAGCGTCAGAAGCCGGACTGCATTGGCGACAGCCACTCTCCCCTTACCGACCTGCTGCGCCACCTGTTCCTGCGTCAGCGAAAATTCCTTCATCAATCGCGCGTAAGCCTCGGCCTCTTCAATGGGACTCAAATCGGCCCGTTGCAGATTTTCTATGAGCGCCAGTTCTAAGACATCCCGATCGCTCGCCTCGCGCACGATCACCGGCAATGTCTTGAGTCCTGCTTCGCCTGCGGCACGCCAGCGGCGCTCACCTGCGATCAATTCGTATTTGCCCTTTACCTTCCGGACGATCAGCGGCTGGATCACTCCCTTTTCCTTGATCGAAGCGACCAGTTCCTGGAGTTCCTCCGGACGAAAAGTTTTGCGCGGCTGGAGCGGACTCGGTCCGATTTCCTCGCGTGCGACTTGCCGGATTGTTTCGCCCCTTTCCGCCACCGGCTCGGGTGCGGCAAGTGCGGTCGAGCCTCCCATGAGGGCGCTTAGTCCTTTACCTAATGCAGCTGCTTTGGCCATTGAACCGGCGATTGTGAATCCAACACCACGGCATGACAAGGAGAACTACGCAGGATGATTATCCCACCCTTTTCTTCACATCTTCCTGCACTTCGGCCCACCAGGAATCGAGGAAAGCTTTCCGCTCCGCCTTGATCGCCGCGAGATCGCCCGTCGCGTCAGCCTGAGTGAAGAAATAAAATTTGATCTTCGGTTCTGTTCCGCTCCCGCGCACCGCCATGCGACCTCCCTCAGCCAGGTGAAAAAGCAGCATCGTTTCCTTCGGAATCTTCTTCCCGTCGGCATCCTGGAAATCCTGCAAGCCGAAGTCGTCCACGCAATTCACAGCTTGCCCCTGGTAATGCGTGGGCGGCTGCGCGCGAAATGAAGCGAGTAGCTTCGCGATTTTCTGCGCTCCCTCCGCTCCCTCGAACGTCAACGTCCCCAGCCGCTCCACATAAAAACCCATCTCGCGATAAATCGCATCGAGATATTCGGCCAGTGTCTGTCCCTGCGACTTCGCCCAGGCGGCCACTTCGGCAAACATCAGCACGGCGGCGTTGCCGTCCTTGTCCCGCACATAATCGCCACCAGTATAACCGTAGCTCTCCTCCCCGCCGAAAATGACAAAGTGACCGCGTGCCAGCGCTTCAGCCCGGCGTTCCGATGCGGAACGTTTCCCATAGCCGGGATCGTTCAACGTCTTTTCGTAATCAAACATTTTTTCACCGATATATTTGAAACCGGTCAACGTATCGATACAACTCACGCCACAACGTTCCGCGATCCGCTTTTGTAGATCAGTCGTCACGAATGTCTTAACGATCACTCCATTCTTGCGATTTGCACCGGTCAGCACACCCTGAGCGACCAGACGTGAAGCGCGGTAATGGGCCATGATTGAGCCTATTTGATTGCCCGTTAGCAAAATCATCTTGCCACTGGCATCGCGCACCGCCACGCCCATCCGGTCGTCATCGGGATCGGTCGCCATGACGACATCGGCCTGTTCCGCTTCAGCCTGTTTGATCGCCAGTTCGAGCGCCTCGGCATTCTCCGGGTTCGGTGATTTTACCGTCGGGAAACGGCTGTCCCCTCCCCGCTGCGCTTCGACCACGGAATAACGAAATCCAAATTTATCGAGCAGCGCCGGAATGGCACGAATGCCCGTGCCGTGCAGCGGCGTGTAGACAAATTTAATCTTCTCTCGCGTGGCTGAGATGGTACCCGGCTCCAGCACCAGTTCCGCCACGGCCGCCTGGTAGGCCTGGTCATCTTTGGCATCGAGCGTGACAACCTTGCCCGGCGTCTTGATTGTCTTAAGCAACGCAGGCAGCGCGCCGGGATCAGCGGCGAATTCCTGGAATTTTTTCGTGATGCCCGACGCGTGGGGTTCCACCACCTGCCCGCCGTCACGCGAATAAAATTTCATGCCGTTGTCATGCGGCGGATTGTGACTGGCCGTGATCATGATGCCCGCATGCGCGCCGCAATGCCGGACTGAAAATGAAAGCTGGGGCGTGGAGCGGTCCTCGGGAAAAAGCAGCGCATCGAGCCCCAGCGCGTTCAACGCTTCGGCAGCCTTCAACGCGAACTCTCGCGAAAAAAAGCGTGTATCGTGCGCGATGACCACACAGAGCTTTTCACCCGAGTAGCCATCGATCAGGTAAGCGCCCAAAGCCGAAACGGCGCGGTGGACGTTTTCGTAGTTGAGCATGTTTGTGCCCGTGCCGGGAAATTCGGGACGGTCAAGCGGCTGAGGCCGGCCCGCCTCGGCCTTCGTCACAATCTTGCCCATCGTGCGGCCACGCATCCCTCCCGTGCCAAAGGCAATGTCGCGGAAAAAGCGGTCGTCGAGTTCCGTCCACGCCTTTTGCGTCAACAGCTCATCGATGGCCGCCCGGTCACGCGCAGACGCAGCGGGATCACCGTAAACGCGCTCGATATTTTGCCGGGTCGAGGGCAGGAGTTTCGTTTGGGCTTCTTCGGAAAAAGGGGGAACGACAGAGGTTGGCATGGCTCAAGAGGCTGTCCGAAAAGTCGGCGCGGGTCACGCCGAAAGGTCCAGCGCACGACAGGCTACTACGGATGGCAATATAATGTTACCGATACCACTCACTTTACTGCCGTGCGCAGCACCCAGAGGAAAAAGATGCGGAGTAAATTCTTCGTGCTATCGTCGCCGATAAGCAATCACCAGATTATGACCACCACGCTCTCACCCGCCTCACTCCTGAGCAACCTGCAATGGCGCTATGCCACCAAAGTTTTCGATTCCGGCAAAACCATCGCGCCCGACATCTGGAAAGCCCTGGAGGAAACGCTCATCCTGACCCCCTCTTCCTACGGCTTGCAACCGTGGAAATTCATCGTCATCACCGACCGTGATTTACTGGCCAAATTGCGGCCTCATTCCTGGAACCAGGCGCAGGTCACCGATTGCTCCCACTACATCGTCTTCGCCACGCTGACCAACATCAGCAAAGCCGACATCGACAAGTTCCTTGCCCGCATCGGCGATGTTCGTGGCGTGCCGATCGACTCGCTCAAAAGCTATCGCGGCATGATGGTAAGCGACATCATCGAGGGACCGCGCAGTAAGTTCACCCACGAATGGGCGGCCCGCCAGGCCTATATCGCGCTCGGCAACTTCATGACCGCTGCGGCGTTACTTCAAGTCGATACCTGCCCGATGGAAGGCTTCGTGCCCGCCGAATACGACAAGATTCTTGGCCTCCCCAAACGGGGACTCACCGCGACGGTCTGCTGCGCCGCCGGTTACCGCAGCGAAAACGATAAGTATGCCAGCTTGCCTAAAGTGCGTTTTAGTGCCGAGGATGTTGTCGAATATATTTAAGAGGTCTTCCTTGCCGTGCCGATTCGAAACTGTCATCCGCCCTTAATTCATCCATGCAAAAATCTACCATCACCATTCTTGCCTTCGTGCTGACGCTCGGCATTTCCATTTTTTCCTGCGCAGCCACTGATTCACCAGAAGGTGATTCCGCCAAGCGTCCGGCTGATGCCCTTCATGACGGCTTCACTCTTCAGCCTCTTAAGTTCGAAGTACAGCATCCCTACGACCTGAAGCTCGAAGAACGCTATTCCTACGATAAGGCCACCAACACCCACGATCTTTGGGTCCTGGACACCGACAAGCCCCACATGCCTCCGCCCAACAAAACCGAGCCACGAACCGAAATCCGCATCGAAGATAGTGACTACAAGCCCGGCTCCGGACTGCACATGATGGACTGCGATATGTACATCACCCCCGGCACCTTCGCCTGCATCAGCCAGGTTTTCGGCACGGGCCCGATGTGCATTATTATCGTGGATAAGGACGGCACCATCACCGACCTGCGCACCCACGATGTCATCGCCAAGGACATGAATGACAAGTGGTTTAATTGGACCATTATTCACGATCCCGACGCCGTCGGCCCTGGCGCGATCAAGGTCTACATTGACGGTAAACTCGCCACCGACAAAATCGAAGCGACCAAACAAGCTTCCTTCTACTTTAAAGTCGGCGTCTATTCCCGGAAAGACTCCAACCGCAACGAAGTTAAAGTGAGGAACCTTCAGTATCTTATCAAGCCGTCCAGCGGCTCTACAACCAGGATCAACATCGAGAATTTCCGGTTCAAGACGTGGGTCTCCTCGGTGGTGGCAGGGCGGTTGAATAATGGCACTTTTGGTGCTATCTCTTGCTTATGAAGCTGAAGGAACTTCCGCAAGTCATGGCACTTTCTACCGCGGAAAAGTTGGAACTTATCGATGACCTCTGGATTTCAATCGAACCGGAACTTAAGCAAGTTGAGGTATCCGAGGAAGAAAAAAACCTTCTTGATGACCGTTGGGAAAAATTCCTGGCTAATCCTGATTCCGCCTTAACCTTGGATCAGGTGAAAGCTTTGCTGGCAGCGCGTCGGAAATGACAAATATCCGGATTTTACCGGAGGCTTTCGAGGATCTCTCGGAGGCCGTTGATTGGTACAATGAACGCCGTGATGGCTTAGGCGATGAATTCGCAGATCTTTTCTATTCCTCGGTTCAAAACATACAAAGAAGTCCACTTGCTCACGGTATAGTCTATCGAATCTTTCGCCGTCAGCTCTTTAAGCGATTCCCGTACAGCCTGTACTACCGCATTCATAAAAAGGAGATTATCGTTACCCTTATTTTTCATTTAGCACGGAATCCCCAAACAATGCGCCGGATACTTCGGAGCAGGGAGAAGTCGAGTTAAGCCCTCCGTATGGTCGCGCACCATTTGCTCGGCGATGGCGGTGCGGTGGAATAACTATCCCCTTCTGTCATCCTGAGTTTGTCGAAGGATCAGTTCCGAGAACCCTCTTATAATAAGATAACGATTACGGATGAGTTACTTCATCGCGAGCACCCTTGCCGAGATTACATTCACTGCAAAGAGTCCGCAAGTTTTCCAGTACTGTTTCGCCGCCTTCTGCCCATGGCGTAATATGATCAACGTGTAAGGCGATAGGATGAGCCGGATAATCCCTTAAGCTCGAATTGTGGCATAATAGTTAGAGATCCTTCGACAGCACCGAGACAAGCTCGGCTTGCTCAGGATGACTGACAGCTAAAACGGCAACGGAAAGCGCGCCGTAATCTCGCGGACATGATCGCGGATCGCCTTGATCTTGTCCGAATTGGCGCGGTGCTCGACGGCTTCCTCAATCAGATTGGCGATGTCGAACATCTCGTCTTCCTTCATGCCGCGCGTGGTGACGGCGGGCGTGCCCAGGCGTATGCCGCCGGCCTTGAAAGGACTCTGCGTGTCGAACGGAATCGCATTCTTGTTCACCGTAATTCCGGCTTGATCGAGCAGTTCGGAGACTTCCTTGCCCGTGATATTTTTGGGCTGAAGATCGACCAGCATCAAATGATTCTCCGTCGTGCCGGAGACGATGCGGAAACCGTTTTTCTTCATGCCTTCGCAGAGCGCCTTGGCATTGCGGACCACTTGCTGCTGGTAGGTCTTAAACTCGGGCTTAAGCGCTTCGCCCAGCGCAACCGCCTTGCCCGCGATGACATGCATGAGCGGGCCACCCTGGATGCCGGGAAACACCTGAGCGTCGATTTCCTTAATATATTTTTCCTTACAGAGAATCAGGCCGCCGCGAGGTCCGCGCAATGTCTTGTGCGTCGTCGTGGTGACAAAATCGGCATAGGGAATGGGCGAAGGATGAACTCCCGCCGCGACCAGCCCGGCGATGTGGGCCATGTCGATGAAAAGAAGCGCACCAGACGCATCGGCGATTTTGCGTAGACGCGGAAAATCAATGATGCGCGAATAGGCTGAAGCTCCCGCCGTGATCATCTTGGGGCGGATTTCCTTGGCCTGGGCTTCGAGCGCGTCGTAGTCGATTGTCTCCGTCTGCTTGCTCACGCCGTAATGAACGACACGATAAAAGCGGCCCGAAAAATTCATCTTGTGGCCATGCGTGAGGTGACCGCCATGGGAGAGATCCATGGTCAGGATCAAATCGCCCGGCTGGAGCATGGCGAAGTAAACTGCCGCATTGGCTTGTGATCCGGAGTGGGGTTGGACATTGGCGTGATCAGCGCTGAAAAGTTTCTTGGCCCGATCGATGGCCAACTGCTCCACAACATCGACGTTCTCACAGCCGCCATACCAGCGCTTGCC
>Ga0206954_1165_pt1 | contig 16892 bp, 12 predicted proteins | sample Alteio_BWOrgHeat_37_FD_153250 | JGI IMG/M metagenome (GOLD analysis project Ga0206954, IMG submission 153250) | Enriched cells from forest soil in Barre Woods Harvard Forest LTER site, Petersham, Massachusetts, United States -... | ecosystem: Environmental > Terrestrial > Soil > Temperate forest >...
TGCAAGATTGACTCTGCTAGAAGATATGGAATAACACGAAATCATTCCAGCACTCATGTGCTAAATGCATCGGCAAGAAATACTTTAGGTTCATGGATATGGCAACATTCTGCTTTCAAGGATGCAGAGTATGCAAGACTTGACATCACTCATCATTCAAACCTTACAGAGGAAGAAATAACAAAGATAGAAGATCTTGCAAACACCACCATAAGAAAAGACATTCCAATTTTAATCAACCAATTTGAAAGAGGCGATGCAGAACAAGAATATGGTTTTAGAATTTATCAGGGAGGAGTAGTTCCAGTAAAACTAGTAAGAATTGTAAACATAGAAGGATTCGATGTAGAAGCCTGTGGTGGAACACACGTACAAAAAACTGGTGAGATAGGATTGATTAAGATCACAAAAGCCGAGAGGATTCAAGATGGAGTAGTTAGGCTAGAATTTGTTTCTGGTGAGTCTGCACTAAAGTACACCCAAACCCAAGACAAGAGGATCTCACAGATTGTAAAATCCCTTGGTTCAAGCAAAGAAAAGATGTTAGAGTCATTTGAACATGTGGTAAAAGATTCTGATGATACAAAAAGAAGGTTAAAACATTTAATCAAGAGAATATCAGAGGCGTCTGCAAGAGATGCAATATCCCAGGCAAAAAATCTCGGTAAAGTGAAACTGTACTCCACAGTAGAAGAAGAACTTGATGAAGAATTCCACATATCAGTAGGAGAGATAGCAACCAAGCTTGACAAGTCCTTGATCTATTGCGTGTTGATAGTAAAAAATGAAAATATCAAAATAATATCATTTGTAGGTGTTGATGCCACCTCTACCAAGAAAGCAGGAGATCTGGTAAAAGACGTATCCAAAGTTCTGGGCGGTTCAGGAGGTGGAAAGGATACATTTGGTCAGGGAGGAGGAAAAGACCCATCAAAGATAAAAGATGCTTTATTGGCCATAGAAAAATCAATAGTGGGAGAACGATAGTAAATGGAATGGATGGCACTTGAAGAAAAGTGGAGACGCAAGTGGGAAGAAGAAAAATATTTTGAGGCTGATCCAAATTCCAACAAGAAATTCTTTGTCACAGTAGCATACCCATATCCTAACTCTCCTCAACATGTAGGACATGGAAGAACGTACACGTTAGCAGATGTTCATGCAAGATTCATGCGCATGTTAGGTTACAATGTATTATTTCCCATGGGATTCCATTATACCGGGACACCAATTTTGGGCATGGCTCGAAGAGTTCAAGATAACGACAAAAAGTTACTTGAAACATTTCGTACACTATACAAGGTTCCAGATGATAAGATAAGAGAGTTCGTAGAGCCAATAAAGATTGCAGATTATTTCCATCAAGAGATAAAGGCTGGAATGATTGAGATGGGATATTCAATAGACTGGCGAAGAGAGTTTACTACAATAGATCCAGTATATAGCAAATTCATTGAGTGGCAATTTGGAAAACTAAAAGAAAAAAATCTCATAATTCAGGGTACTCATCCAGTAGGATGGTGTCCAAAGGATCAAAATCCAGTATCACAGCATGACACACAAGGAGATGTAGAACCAAGCTTTACAGAATATACAATAATTAAATTCAAGTATGACAAGTACATCATTCCTACTGCAACATTACGACCTGAAACTATTTTTGGTGTAACAAACATTTGGATAAATCCAGAATTTGTTTATGAGATAGTCCAAGTCAACAATGAAACATGGATAGTAACTAGTGAATGTGCAAGAAAATTAGAGTTTCACAATAAAACAATAACACGATTAGATAAGATAACTGGCAAAGAACTAGTAGGCAAGAAAGTTCAAGTTCCTGAAAGAAATGATGAGGTTTTAATTTTACCAGCAAGTTTTGTCAAAAGTGAAAACGGTACCGGCATAGTAATGTCTGTTCCAGCACATGCTCCTTTTGATTATCAAGCATTAGAAGATCTCAAAAAAGAGATTACAAAATATCCTGGCCTAACTGAGATTCAGAATGTAAAGGCCATACCAATAATTGAGACAGAGGGTTACAGTCAGATTCCAGCATTAGATGCAATAACCAAGTTTCAGATTGAAAATCAAAACAGCTCAAAACTAGAGGAAGCTACCAAAGAAATATACTCAAAAGAATTCTATGGTGGCAGACTAAAACAGAATACAGGAAAATTTGCAAACAAGACAGTTTCAGAAGCAAAAGATGAAGTAAAAAAATGGATGCTCCAAGGTGGAAACGCTGACATTTTGTACGAACTAAATGAAACTCCCATAAGATGCAGATGCGGTGCAGAATGTGTAGTAAAGATCCTAAGCAACCAGTGGTTTCTCAACTATTCAGATCCTGAGTGGAAAACAAAAGTACATGCATGGATAAATGAAATGAAGATTCTTCCAGAGGAAATTAGAAATGAATTCAATAATGTTGTGGATTGGCTTCGAGAAAGAGCATGTGCAAGACAACACGGATTGGGAACAAAACTACCGTGGGATAAAAACTGGATAATAGAAAGTCTTTCTGATTCTGTCATTTACATGGCATATTATACCATAGCAAAATATGTAAACAATAAAGAAATTACATCAGAAAACGTATCTGATGCTTTTTTTGATTACATATTTTTGAACAAGGGAGATTCAGAAAACATATCATCCCAGTGTAAAATAACACCAGAACTTTTAGAGAAGATAAAGAAAGAATTCCAGTACTTTTATCCTGTCAATGCTAGACATTCTGGAAGAGATCTGGTGCCAAACCACCTGACATTTTTTATCTTCAATCACATTGCCATATTTCCAAGAGAATACTGGCCTGAAGAAATTGTGGTCAATGGGTCAGTTCTCATGGATGGAAAGAAGATGTCAAAATCAGAGGGAAACATAATTCCACTCAGAGATGCCATAAGAAATCATGGTGCCGATTCCATCAGACTTGCAATTTTAATTTCAGCAGAGTTGTTACAAGATGCAGATTTTAATCAAGAGGCAGTCAAAGGAATAAAGAACAAATTAGAAAGCATGTTGGAGGAATGTTCAAAATATCGATCTGGGAATACTGTTAAACTTGAACAAGAGGACAAATGGATAAAAAGTAAGATGGAACAATTGATCTTCAAAACAACTTCTTCAATACAGAAAATGAGATTAAGAGAGGCATTGCATTTCATACTTTATGAATTTGAATCAGATCTTCAGTGGTACATAAAACGAGCTCTGGCAAAGAAACGTGATGATTTTTCTGGAATTTTGCATGAAGTGTCATCCATACGAGTATCAATGATGTCGCCTTTTGCACCATATGCATCAGAAGAGATGTGGTCAAGGCTTGGAAATACAGGTATTGTGTCAAAATCTACTTGGCCCGCTTATCACGAAGACATGATAGACTTTGAATCAATTCAATCTGAAAATTTACTAAAAAATACAATTGAGGACATAAAAAACATAATCAAGGTCACAAAAATGGTCCCAAAGAAAATAACAATTTACACATCTGCTCAATGGAAAGTAAATGCATATCAGAAAATTTTATCCAAAGTGGTATCAGGCGAAGTCAACATAGGTTCCCTAATAAGATCACTCATTGCAGATAAAGATACAGAAGAGATAAAGAAAGATCCTGATTTTGTGAAAAAAACAGTGAATGATATTTTATCAGAATCACAAGAAGAAAGAGAATCAAAGAATAGAATTGGCCTTATCGATGAAAAGAAAATTCTTTCAGAGCTTGATTCATTGGTACAAGCAGAATTTGGAATCACATCTCAAGTATTTTCAGAATCAGATCAAGACAAGTACGATCCAAAAAATAAATCAAGGACATCCAGACCATACAAACCAGCTATCTTGATCGAGTAGTAATTGCCACATGTTTTTATTAGGTTATTTTAGGTATAAGATCGTTTGAAGATAGCTGTAGTAGGTGTAGGAGTTGCCGGTGCATATCTCCTTGCAAGATTGAAGAACCAACACGAAGTGGTAGGCTTTGAGAGATCTACGATAGAGAATCACGATTCCATATGTGCGTGGGGCACATCAAAGGCACCAATGGAGGAATTTTCAAAAAAAGCCGGATTAGATTTTAGCGATTATGTAATTCATGATGGAAAACAAATGTATGTTGATATGGGTTTAGAGAGATTCCAAATTAAGCTCAAAGGACTTTGTACTTATAATAAAATTGGATTGATAAAAGACATGGCAAAGGGATGCAAGATACATTATGGTGTAGCCCCAAAACTGCCAGATCTGGAATCAGAATTTGACATGATTGTTGATTCCACAGGTTTCCATCGGTCATATTTGCCTAGACTTGAAAAAGATTTCCATCTGCCAACTTATCAGTATAAAGTAGAATATGAAAATGGAGTACCATTTGACGATTTTTACCTCAAGCCATTTTCCTCGATTAGTGGATATTTTTGGTATTTTCCACTAGGGGATAAAACAGCTCATATTGGCGCAGGCGATAAAAACCGAAATCACATAGTCGAAACTAATGCATTCTTGAAAAAATATGGCGGAAAAGTCACAAAGACTGTTGGAAGACCAATACGTCTTGCCACTCCAGACCTCTGTGAGCCATTTTACCATGGAAAGGTAGTTGGCGTAGGAGAGTCCATAGGAACGGTATATCCACTGCTTGGAGAAGGAATAATTCCAAGCATGACATGTGGAGATATTTTTGTTGATACATTGGGCAATAATGAAAGATACAGGCAGATGGTTCTTGAAAAATTTGCAATCTATTCCAAAGTATTATCATTTGTAAGAAACAAAATGGAAAGTAAATTTGGCATTATGAAAAATTTTATGGACATGTTATCAATTTACAGATACATGAAGAAAAACGAGAAAAGATTTGGAATGGAAATCAAGATGACAGATATGATGAAAGTGGCAAAGGCTTAATCACATACTTACATAACCAAAATTTTCTCTTGTTGTTCTATTTGAATTCATAGTATAATCATATATCATCTTAGAATATTCAAGCAGAATTTCTTTCATCTCATCATGAGATTTTGCAAAATAGAATCCAGGACAATCACCCGTAAATTGAAATGTAGCATGGACTCGGGCTTTTCCTTTTTCATTTTCAAGCCATGATGAAAATGGATACATATAGCACACTCCAGGCCTAGACGGATGAAGTCCACAATAACCTTTTTCATCAAGAAACCTACACCTGATATGCGTACCATCTTCTGACTCTACTTCATCTTCTTTACGTTTCAGGTTTATCATCGTCATTACTACAGGATTTCCCGCAGGTCCCTTTTCTTCCCATGTTGCAATGTTAGTCTCTTTTTTTACAAAGTCAGATATCTTGTCATATTTTAGATTTTTACTTATTGTAATCAGATCATTACTTGTAAGAGGCAATCTTCCTTGTCTGTTACAACAATTATGACAATCGGGCCAATAACATTTCCATAGAACATAACCATTTTCATCCGGTAGAAATGGAATATGAAAAATTACATCGTTAATTTTTATCGGAAAATCCGAAACATTTGTTTTTTTACCCAAAATAAAATCTTGAATTATAGGTTCAATTTTCCAATTTTTAGATAGTAACTCTAAGGCTTCTTCAATATTTGATTTCATCAACTAATAAATTGAGATCAGAACTTTTTGAACGTTATCAATGCTAGAAGAGAAGGGAAAGTATGCATCTGCCACGCAAAATCGAAGGTTTGTCTGGGAGAAAGTCATGTGGCCATTAATTTTAGAGCTTAATACAACTACTTTTACCAATCTACAATACAAGAAAAGACGTGATCAAGTATGCAAGGAACTTGATATTCCAGCTTCTCGAATTGCAGGAGGTTTTGTATCTTTATTGCTAAAAGGAATTCTATACAAAGAAAATGATCTATATTCCATTCATTATAGACTGATTCCTTACATGAGACTTGGTGCAAATTGTGATTATGCCACTGCAGTCCGTGAGGCTAGTACAAAATAATATATTCTCAAGAAATACCAGTCGTCTCGGTAGCCCGATAGTCTAGTGGCCAAACAATTTTGGGTTAGGGATCTCAGGCTCTGGATCTTACGAGAGGACACCTGGGGACGGCAGTTCGAATCTGCCTCGGGCTATCTATAATTTTTAAAAAAAATGGCTCTCTATCTTGAGGCCATTGCAATTCTTTCTAATTCATTTTTCTTCTTAACAGAAGGAGCATTCATGTCATTTGCAGAAGCAAGTATCAAGTGCTCTGCAAGATTTTCTTCAACTGCTTTTGGATTAGAAAATGATGCATCTCTGACACCTTCTGCAATGAATCTTAAGGCCAGATCAACTCTTCGTAGTGGTGCAACATCTACTGAAACATGGTAAACAGTTCCACCGTATACAATTCTAGTTGTATCCTCATTTGGTGCAGAATGTTCTACAGCTCTTATCAAAACTTCAACTGGATTCTTACCAGTTTTTAGATGAATGATGTCAAATGCAGCTTTTACTGTATTGACTGCTCTAATTTTTTTGCCACCCATTCTACCTGTGTTTTTGGCATATTTCTTTCCAAAATGAGATAGCTTGTTAATCAGTCGCTCAGCTATGTTGACTTCGGCCTTGTTGAATCTTTTAAGGGCTGATCTACCAAATGATAACGGCATTATTCCTTGCTTGAGGGATATTACATTTTTCAATCCAGGATCTTTAACGTCAATACTAGAGATATCCCATTTTCTGAAAAGTAAAAGATTTTGTGTTTCAGTCATTTTCTATCTCCTTGGTTTCTCCTTCTTACCATAAACAAGTTCTTTAAGTGAAGTTCCATTTACTTTGAAAACCTTCCATCTGACACCAGGAATATCACCAAGAGCTCCTCCCATGGATGCACCCATACCTTCCACATGTACTTCGTCGTGTTCATCAACAAAGTTAAGGGCACCGTCCCTAGGAAGGAATGCAGTAACAGTTTTACCGTTTTTTATGAGTTGAACTCGAACACATTTTCTTACCGCAGAGTTTGGCTGTTTTGCTTCTATACCGACTTTTTCTAAAACTATACCACGAGCTTGTGGAGCACCACCAAGTGGACTTGCTTTTTTATCAAGACCTAATTCTCTTCTTTTGTAGGTACCAATTGACCACTTTTGTCGTTTTCTCTTATCCTTGAGAACTCTTCCTGCAAATAGACCTAGAGGTGATTTTGCCATACCATTTACTCCATTATTTTCTCCGGGCTTTGAATAAGAACACTAGAAATTTGAAAGTATCTCTTTGCTAATAGTCTTGCTTTTTCTGCATTTCTGCCTTCTCTACCTACTACAATTCCTTTCTTTTTTGCATCAACAAGAATAATTGCTTGAAGTGAACCATCCAGTCTCTTGTTTATTTTCACTTCAGAAACTAATTTTGGATTAAGCATATTCTTGAGAAATTCAGCTGGCTCTTCAGAATATTCTACAAGCTCAACATTTCTTTTTACTACGTTTTGTAGATTCTTTATTGTAGAACCGCCTTTTCCGATAGCTAATCCCATCTTACCTTGATTTACTACAAAAATGACTCGGTCTTGTTTCTCGTCTTCAATACAGTCTCGTGCTGTAGCTCCTGTTACATTCTGAAAAAGCGACATTAGCTTTATTTGATCTGTTGATAGTTTGATTGTTTCCGTCATGCCTTTTTTAAACTCGATCTCTTGGTGGGACATTTAAATCTTGATAGAAAACAGATGAGGAAAAGTACATGTGATTATTTCGTCTCTGTTTCAAGTTCTTTTGTTATTGCTTTAAGGTTAGTATCGCTTAGTGCCTTAAGCGAGAGTGCAGAGATTCTAAATTGTGTTCCACATAACCTGCCAAGTTCTACTGATGAGCCATTATAATGCAGAGTTGGAACCTTTGAGTTTTTAGCTACTTCTTGTATTTTTTCAAGTGTTTTTTCCTGTATAGAATTTGACAATACGACCACTTTGGAGTTTTTTATGGTACTGATAGTTTGTTTTGTACCAAAAGAGTACTTGCCATCTTCAATTGCATCTTTTATTATTTTTTCTAATAGTTTAGCCATCTTGAACCACTCTCATGTATAGATCAACTGTTCCTGTACCGATTGGAATATTTGCTCCCACTATAACATTTTCTGTTACACCTTTTAGTTCTTCAACCTCTCCTGCTAGTGCGGCTTCGGCAATTGTTGGGACAGTAATTTCAAATGCAGCTCTTGCAAGAACACTTGTTTTTGTTCCAGCTATTCCATGTCTTCCAATTTGTTGCAAATATCCTCTAGAACACATCAAGTCAGATACCAGCATGATATATCGTACATCTACTTCAAGACCCTGATCTTCTAGAGTAGAACTTAATTCATTTATCAATGAATTTCGTGCAGCCTCTATACCAAGCGTACCTGCAATTTCAAATATATTATTAGTTCTAATATTTTTCTTATCAATTCCATCTATTTCCCATACTTTTGCTATGTTTGAGCCAGATGTTTGTATGACCCACTCTTCTCCTTGTTGCACAATGGTAACTCGTTCTACATCTGTTACACCTTTGACAGTAGTGGATAATATTTTGTTTCTCATTGCAAGGACAGTTTGAGTATCAGATTCTTCTGGTAGTGTTAATGTGATTGAATTTCCACTTGGTTCAATTTCAAATTTCTTCTTTGATGATTGTAATGCATCAACTACGTCCTCAATTGTGCATGCTCTCTCCCTTAGCTTATCCTGATTGAGATTGAGTTTAATCTTTGTAGAATAATCAGTTTCAGTACTAGAGATCAACGCGCTAATTTTTGTGTGTAGTATTTCTCTAGCTACTTTGATTGCCTTTTCTTTTGACTTTTTGTAATTCTCTTCCAAGTAGATATCCATTGTTGGAGTCACTGGTTTCTTTCTTGCATCAACAAGTTCAATCAATCTAGGAAGTCCTAGAGTTACGTTTCTTTCTCGGATACCTGCAAAGTGGAATGTTCTAAGAGTCATCTGAGTACCTGGTTCGCCTATAGACTGTGCTGTTACTACACCAACTGCTTGGCCAGGTTCGACTTTGGCGTTATCGTATAGTTCTAATGCTTTTTTACAGACTTTATCAACACCTTCTTTGCTAAGTTTTGATTCTAGTAATGCTTCTAGTACAGTTTTGGATAGGCGAGGATTGAATGTCTTTACATATTTTTTCGCTAGATCTGTTATCTCTTCTTTTGTAGATTTCTTTCCTGAATCGATTATACTTTCAGATTCTATCAATCTAGCAATTCTAAACGCTTCACCATGATCACTTTTTGCTACATCTATACCGTCTTCACCATAAAGGAATTGTATTATGTGACCGTGTGGGTCTCTTACTGTTCCATCATATTCTAACTTTAGATGTTCAAGTGCATTGATGAGTCTTCTCTGCATGTAACCACTTTGTTGTGTTCTGACTGCAGTATCTACAAGACCTTCTCTTCCTCCCATAGCATGGAAGAAGAATTCTAGAGTAGACAGACCTTCCCTATAGTTAGATTTTACAAATCCTTTACCATCTGGATTTGCATCATTTTCTTTAAAGTGCGGTAATGCTCTATTACTGTAACCTTTGAGAATTCTTCTACCTCTGATAGATTGTTGACCAAGTGCACCTGCCATTTGACCAATGTTCAATGAAGAACCTCTAGCACCAGTAGTTGCCATTATTCTACCAGCATTGGTTTCATCAAAAGATTTGTCTGCAGAGTTTCCAGCTTTATCTCTTGCTTTTGAAAGCTCATTTACGATATATGCTTCTAATGCTTCTTCAGCAGAAAGACCTCTGCTAAGCTGTAGGGTGCCCTTCTTTGCCTGTGCAATGAAATCATAGACTTTATCATATGATTCTTGAATATTTTCAAGAATTCCATCTTTTGTCTTTGTTGCAAGTTCAAGATCAGCATAACCATAACTAAATCCATAGCCTGTGATGAATTGTTTTAGCATGATTAGAATGGAGTTTAAGAAATTCTTTGCTTCTTCATATCCATAGTCTTTTGTGATTCTGTGTAAAACACTATCAGGTTCTTCTGCACCAATTGATGCTTTATCAATTACACCACTAACTAGTTGTCCATTTTTAATTACGACATCTTTTACAGGACCCTTTGTACCTTTAGACCATTTTGAAGTTATCACATAATTGAAGTCTTTTGGTAAGAAAAGTGAAAACAGTTGTTTGCCACTATAAAGTGATCCACCTTTTGCTTTCACAGCAGGGTCTGGGAATGTTCCACTGTAACCTGCCAACATTGCAAGATTTGCAAATTCTTGTGGCGTTAAAGTAGTATCATCTTTTGTGAGTAAATATGCTCCAGTAATGAAATCACGCAATGCGCCAATTATAGGGCCTCCATATCTTGGAGAAATTAATTGATCCTGTACACGCATTAAGAGTATAGCTTCTGCTCGTGCTTCTTCACTTTGAGGTACATGAAGATTCATCTCATCTCCATCAAAGTCAGCGTTGTAAGGAGGACAGACAGAAGGATGTAATCTAAAGGTCTTACCAGGTAATACTCTAACGTAATGACCCATAATTGACATTTGGTGCAATGATGGTTGTCTGTTAAACATTACAATATCACCATCAGAGAGATGTCTTTCTACAAGATATCCGATTTCAATATTATTTGCAATTGTTTCTCTATCTTCAACGAAATCAAGTCTAATTTTTACTCCATCTGGTCTTACAATATAATTAGCTCCTGGAAATTTGCTTGGACCATTTATGACAAGTTTTTTCAGTCTCTCAATGTTCCATTCAGTTACAACTTCTGGAATTGTTAATTTAGTTGCAACAGCTTCTGGAACTCCTACTTCAGAAATTTGCAAGTTTGGATCAGGTGAGATAACAGTTCTGCTTGAAAAGTCAACTCTTTTTCCAGATAATGAACCTCTGAACCTTCCTTCTTTTCCTTTCAATCTCTGTGTTAGAGTTTTGAGAGGTCTTCCAGATCTGTGATGAGCTTGTGGAATTCCAGACACTTCATTATCAAAGTAAGTAGTAACATGATATTGTAAAAGATCAACTAAGTCTTGTACGATAAGTGGAGGTGTTCCAGCTTCTTTACTTTCCTTGAGTCTCTGATTAACTCTTATGATGTCTACCAGCTTGTGAGTTAAATCATCTTCAGATCTAATTCCAGTCTCTAGAATAATAGATGGTCTTACTGTGACTGGAGGAACTGGCAAAACTTGCAAGATAAACCATTCTGGTCTTGCAGTAGTAGGATCATATCCCAATAATTTAAGATCTTCATCAATCATGTGTGAGAATCTCTCTCGTATTGTGATTGGTAGTAATCTATTTTCACCAAGCTCAGTTCTTTCTATGAATATTGTTGGTTTTGTGAATATCAATTCATACTGTGATTTACCACAATGAGGACATGTCTTTTCTTTCTTGGCTCTTTCAATTATTTCGGTTGGGATGTGTTTGATTGAAATTACAGTATAAGCTGCTTCCTTCTTCATGATTTGATGATATTCTTCTAGTTCTTCTTGTGGAATTTTTAATCTAGCACATGATCTACATGTAGTCAGCAAAAGTTTGTAGATATTATCAATGAATGCAATATGTAAAACAGGTTCTGCAAGTTCAATATGACCAAAGTGACCTGGGCATCTTGCAGCGGTATTACCACATGTAAGACATTTCTGGCCTGGTTCAAGTGTACCAAGTCTTCCATCCATCAATCCACCTTGAACTGACATTCCATCTTCATCATAGGTTTCTGGTGCAGTAATTTCAGCAACAGAGTATTTTCTAATTTCTGTTGGTGACCATACCGAGAATTTTATTCCATCTATTACTTTTATTGTCTCAAGTGCCATTATACTCTCTCCTTTATCAAAAGTCTTGGTGCCACATCAAGACTCATCATTTCTTGTAAAAGTAGTTTAAACGCATATGCAACAGAAATGGATGTGACTTTTGCTTTATCCCCACAGACTCTGCATACAAATCTTCTTTGTTTAATATCATAATAAGAAACCAATCCACATCTTTCACAGATATAAATATCAGCCTTATCGGATTCATCAAGCAATCTATCTTTTAGCATCATGGATGCACCGTATGCAATAAGACAATCTCTCTCCATTTCACCAAATCTCAAACCTCCACCTCTTGCACGTCCCTCTGTTGGTTGTTTTGTCAACATTTGGACTTGACCTCTTGCTCTTGCATGGATCTTGTCTGCAACCATGTGATGAAGTTTTTGATAATATACAACTCCAATGAATACATCTACTGCAAATGGTTTTCCTGTTCTTCCATCATACATTACTTCTTTTCCAGAATACTTGAATCCATTTTGTTCTAAAACGCCTTTTACATCTTCAAGTTTTTCGCCAACAAAAGCAGAGCCATCCATTTTGCTTCCACGCAATGCAGCTGCTTTTCCAGTTACAGATTCCAAGAACATTCCGACAGTCATTCTGGATGGGAAAGCATGAGGATTAATCATAACATCTGGAACAACTCCATCTGCAGTATATGGAAGATCTTCGTGATTAACAAGTAGACCCACAACACCTTTTTGACCATGTCTTGATGCAAACTTGTCGCCGATTTCTGGAATTCTCAGATCTCGTACTCTTATTTTATACATTCTTCCTCCATCATGTGATTGAGTCATAACAACAGTATCAACAACTCCATTTTCAGATGGTCTGACTCCGATAGAGGTATCTCTTCTATATGGTCCTTTAACCTCAAATTCTCTATATTCTTCCATAAATCTTGGTGGACTTGTTTTTCCAATCAGTATATCTCCACCCTGTGCGGTTGATTCAGTTGCAATAACTCCATCTTCTTCTAATAATCTGTATGCCTTGTCTCCTCTAAATCCACGGATGTTTCCTTCTGCAGTTGGAATTTCAAAATTATCTCGCATGCCTCCAGGATACTGTTTTGCTTCAGCCTCATAGATTCTGTAGAAGAATGTTCTTCCAAGACCTCTATCAATGGAGGATTTGCTCAAGACAATAGCGTCTTCAATATTATAACCATCAAATGGTAATACTGCAACAACACAATTCTGACCAGCTGGTCTGTCCTCTAATCCTAGAAGACCCATTGCTTTTGTATTAACAATTGGAGTTTGAGGATACAACATCAGATGTTGTCTGACATATGTACTTGCATTCATGAGTGGAGTTGAAAAACCAAGACTTTGTTTTGCCATTGCAGATTCGTATGTATTTCTTGGAGACTGGTTATGCTCAGGATATGGAATTATGGATGCACCAGCACCTAGAATTGCAGATGGGAATACTTCCATGTGAGTGTGTTTCTTTATGTCAGTTTCATCAATTGCAATGTAAGAGTTTTCTTCTTCATTAGCATCAACTAGTTCAATTATTCCCATGTGTAACAAATCTGTCCATGAAAGGAACTTTTTGCTTACTTTATCGATTAATTCTTGGGTTAAGAGAACTTTATTGTCTTTTATTACAATAAGAGGACGCAAAACTCTTCCAGCGTTACAATTAACATAGAGTCGTTTAGTGGAACCCTCAAAGCTAGATTGATACAAGAAAATTCCAACGTGTGGATGAATCTTGAAATTTCTTCTAAGATCTCTTAGTGAATCAACAAGTTTCTGACCATCCTTAAAGTATCCAATTAGTCTACCATCTACGAAAACTCTAGTACCTTCTTTTTTCAATTCATCTTTTGCATCAGATACATAGGTTGCACCCAAATCATAGAGTTTTTCAATTATATCTTCAGATGGTACATTTACAGAAATTATTGCAGATAGAGCCAAATTCTTTACCAGTCCACAGTTTGAACCTTCAGGAGTTTCACTTGGACATATTCTACCAAAGTGTGTAGCATGAAGATCTCTTGCTTCGAAGTTAGGTTGGCTTCTACTCAACGGTGATTGAATTCTTCTGAGATGACTGATAGTTGAAAGATAGTTAGTTCTATCAAGAAGTTGAGTTACACCAACTCTACCTCTTCCCCAATTTCCAGTTGCTATAGCATTATTCATTTTATCAGTAACAATTCCAGGTCTAACAGCAGCTGCTACTGCATTGATACCTCTTTTTTGACCCGATCTTTCTAGTTGATATTTCATGTCTCGAACTAGGTTTCGAAATGCAGTTCTGAAAAGATCAGCAAGCATTTGACCTGCAAATTTTATGACTTTATTGCCATAGTGATCTTTATCATCAGTAGCAATCCAGCCCAGTTTTAATTCGATTAATTTGCATGTAGCTTCACCCAGAAATAGTGCCTTTTCTTTTCTGTTATCAGGATGTTTACCAAGATGTGGGAGAAGACCCCAGTCAAGTAATGTTTCAGCTCTTTTTATCTGGAATTCTTCAAGCATACCAGGTGCAATTCTTTTACTAATGTAGACTATGGCATCTTTTGCAGTTGGTACATCACCTGATTTTTCAAATGAACCTTCAAGTTCATCTTGAATATCATCTACCAATGACACCGATGCAGCTATCTCTCTATCAGATTCAAGACCTAATGCCCGCATTAGAGTAACTACTGGAATATCAACAGGAGATCCAGGAATCTTTGCAACAATGAGGCCATCATTTTTCATTATTAATTCTAATTTTGCTCTATAACCAACAATAGAAGAATAGACTTTTGCTTTGAAAACAGTATTACCGCCAACAGTTTCTCTGTCTACAATGATTTTATTGTAAGAAAGATCTTCTAATCCTACTATAACTCGTTCAGAGCCATTTATGATAAAATAACCGCCAGGATCACTTGGATCTTCACCATGTTCTACAAGTTTCTGTTCAGACAGATTATGCAGTATACAAGCATTAGACCTAACCATAACAGGCATGTCTCCGATGTGAATATATCGTGATTCAAGAATTTTTCCGTCTTCTACAACACTTGCTTCAAGCATTATAGGAGATGCATATGTAACATTTCTGAGTCGGGCTTCCATTGGTGCAATATGAGTAATGGAACCATCCAATTCCATCATACGTGGTTGTTGAAGTTTTACTTTGCCAAGTTGAATTTTGTATGGGTACTCTGCACTTTCAATCTCAATCTGTCCAACTTCATCTATAATACTTTGAAGTCCTCTTTCAAGAAATTCATCATATGAGTTTAGATGTTGTCTTGCAATTCCTTCCCTCTTTAGTATATCTTGAATTATGGGCCAGCGTTTATTTGAAATGTTTGCCATTATTCTTCCACCACATACCTATAGTACAAGCTCTCTCCGGCAGTAGGACTTTTTCTTGTAATTTTTATCATGTCGCCAGGCTTTACACCTAAACCTCTGATTGCAGGATCGCTCACATAGATCAGCGGCATCTCAGTAGGTTTTGTATGATATTTGTCAAGAACCTTCACTGCTTCGTCTTTATTGATTATTTCATGTTTTGGAACATAGATGTGATCTGGAATGAGTATTTTCTCTTTCTTACTTATCATGTTTAAAATCTCCTTTGAACATTAGCTGTAAACGTATGACTAATCCACAAACTAAGATGCATCCACCGAGAGGTTAATATATATCTAATTGGAAACGTGTCAAAATTAGTATCTTTTGTCAATAATTTTTTCCGCAACTTTAAATAGCAAAAAAAATTATTTCCAACCAGGATGAGTACTCGCTTTAAAGGATTTGCGTTACTTGCAATTCTGCTTTGTGCCATAGGAGTAATGCCCGTTTTTGCTTCTCCATATGCTCTACAGAATCAAGCAGGTTCAAATTCTACAAATGCTACATCTGGAAATACAGGCATAGTTAGCTCTGCATCCACAGGTGCAATCAGCGTAACAACAGACAAGACTACATACAATGATGGAGACAAGGTTATGATATCAGGAAGTACACAAGACTACATTTCTGATACACCAATCACAGTCAGGATCATTAGTCCAATAGGAAACATTGTCAAAGTTGATCAAGTGGATTTGGGATCTGACAGAACCTTTTCAACATCTATAACGGCTACAGGTGCTCTCTGGCAGGAAGCTGGAGCATACACAGTAAAAGTACAATATGGTAGCCCAGATAGAACAGCTCAGACAACCTTCCAATTTGCAGGATCTGCTAATAACGGAGCAGGAAACACCATAAAAGTTGATGGTACAGACCTTTCTGTAAAATACAGCATAACCAATGGCAAAGTCCTTGGCATAAAGGCTGATATCCAATCAAAATCTCTTATCGTGTCAATACAGACTACTGGAGATGGCGTATTAACAGTAACACTCCCAAGAGCACTGATTAATGCAACACTACCAACAACCGGTCAGGACGATAAGTACTATGTGTTAGTAGACAACCAGGAAGCCGATTTCCAAGAGACAAGCACTACAACAACCGACAGAACTCTATCAATTCCATTTACTGATGGAACTCAAGAAATAGAGATAATCGGTACACAGATAATTCCAGAGTTTGGCCCAATCGCAGCTCTAGTACTTGCAATTGCAATAGTATCAATTATTGCAGTGTCAGCAAAGACTGGACTAAGATTTATGCCAAAATACTAGAACTCTCTACTTTTTCATTTTTTAAATATACATAAATATCCATTCTGCTTAATCGCCAATAAGATGAGTACTCATAAAGAATATGCGTTGATCGCAATTCTTGCTACGGCAGCTGTAGTAGGTGTGGTACCTGCTTTCGCAGCAAACAACCCGTACCTTGCATGCCCAGACTGTAACGACACTAGCAACATTCAACAAATACCACCAATAGCAATCACGGTGACAACTGACAAACCAGTTTATGATCACAATTCACAAATTATGGTCACTGGACATGTTGCAAATCCATACCCAGGACAAGATGTGGCTATAAAAGTAACAAGCCCATCAGGTAATGTAGTAACAGCAGCTCAAGTAACCTTAGACAACAATGGAGATTTTGTTACCAAAATAAGCACTGTTGG
>Ga0206954_1155_pt1 | contig 16802 bp, 17 predicted proteins | sample Alteio_BWOrgHeat_37_FD_153250 | JGI IMG/M metagenome (GOLD analysis project Ga0206954, IMG submission 153250) | Enriched cells from forest soil in Barre Woods Harvard Forest LTER site, Petersham, Massachusetts, United States -... | ecosystem: Environmental > Terrestrial > Soil > Temperate forest >...
GGCGGCGACGTGGTCCCTGTCGAGTACAAGAGTGGGGCGCGGCGGGCGAATCGTCACGACGATCTTCAGCTCTGCGCGCAAGGGCTTTGTCTGGAGGAGATGCTGGGCAGGGCTGTGGACCATGGCGCGATCTATTCGATCAAGACACGCCGGCGCCGGGAGGTTGCTTTCGACGATGAGCTCCGCGAGGAGACCAAGGAGGTCATCGAGAGCGTACGCGCTTTGCTGAATAGTGTCGACGCCCTGCCGCCGGCGCTCAACGACGGTCGCTGTCCGCACTGCTCTTTGATCGACGCCTGCGTGCCGGCAACATTGGTCAAGGCGAGGGAGTCGAGACTGAGGAGCGCCCTCTACACGGTCGGCCCGATCGACGAGGATACCTCACCCCGGCCCTCTCCTTGGAAAGGAGAGGGAGAGGAAGAAACATGACACGCGAGATGCTGAACACTCTGTTTGTGATGACGCCGGCGGCATTTGTCCGACTCGACCACGACACGCTCAAGGTCGAGGCCGACCACGTCAAGGTCGCTCAGGTGCCTCTCCACCACCTCGGGTCGATAGTCCTGTTCGGCAGCGCGATGATGTCGAGCCAGGCCATGTGTCGATGCGCGGAGGAGGGTCGCTCGGTCGTCCTGCTCGACTTCGCCGGACGCTTCAAGGCCCGCGTGTCCGGCCCGGTGTGCGGCAACGTGCTCCTTCGCAAAGCGCAGTACGACGCGCATTCGAGTAGTCGAAGGACGTGTGACATTGCCCGCTCGGTTGTCGCCGGCAAGATCCGAAACAGTCGCCACACGACGCTACGCGCGTCGCGAGACTGCGGCGATGCCGAGAAGAGGGCGCGGCTTCGTCAGTGCGCGGAAGCTCTCGGGTTTCTCCTCGCCATGCTGCCCGCTGCGGTCGATGTCGACGCTGTTCGCGGTATCGAGGGGCAGGCGGCCGCACTGTACTTCGACATCTTCAGCGACTTCCTGAACGTGCCGACCGAAGAGTTCTCGTTCAAGCTGCGGACGCGCCGTCCTCCTCGCGACCGGGTAAACGCGCTGTTGTCGTTCGTGTACTCCTTGCTGACCAACGACTGCACGGCGGCGTGCGAGGGAGTGGGCCTCGACCCGCAGTTCGGCTACCTCCACTGCCTGCGCCCCGGACGGCCTTCGCTGGCCCTCGATCTGATGGAGGAGTTCCGTTCGTACCTGGCCGACCGGATGGTGCTGACGTTGATCAACCGACGTCAGATCCAGCCCCACCATTTCGAGGACCACCCAGGCGACGGCGTCACGCTCACGGATGTCGGGCGCAAAACCGTCCTTGAAGCGTATCAAAAGCGTAAGCAAGAGGAAGTTCCGCATCCGTTGCTTAAGGAAAATGCGCCGCTGGGCCTGCTTCCCCATCTTCAGGCGCGCCTGCTTGCGCGTCACTTGCGCGGCGACTTGGCCGAATATATCCCGTTCCTTGTGTAGCCTATGGACATCCTGGTGACATACGACGTGAATACGACGACGAAGGAAGGACGCACCCGCCTGCGTCGCGTGGCAAAGGTCTGCGAGGGCTATGGTCAACGGGTTCAATACTCCGTCTTCGAATGTACGGTGAGCGAGATGAACATGATCGGACTGGAGAACAGATTGCTCAAGGTGATAGATCAGCAAGAGGACAGTCTTCGCATCTACACTCTGCGCGGCCGCCGCCAAGACGTCGTCAAAAGCTTTGGCCGCGACGGCTTTGTAGACTTCACAGGCCCGCTAATTGTTTAACGATTTCCCCACATTTGCCCCCTTAATCGTGGGGCACAAAGCCGTGGCGCGAACCCTGAGTGATTTCGGTCTACTCAAGACGTTCGCGTTCACGTTTCTGATGTGCGACGGCCCGAAGCAATTCGACCCGAGCAAGAATCTTGCGCGACGGAGCGAGATTCCCATCAGAAATTGACAGTTGCTCCGGCTCCGTCGAGCCGGAGAGGATTGAAACTGTGCTTTTCGCACTTAGGCATCCATACCGAGGATGTGACACCGTGGTTGCTCCGGCTCCGTCGAGCCGGAGAGGATTGAAACAGGTCAATGCCCTTGGTATCACAGTAAGCTTGGACAGTTGCTCCGGCTCCGTCGAGCCGGAGAGGATTGAAACAGAAGTCGTTCAGGCACCGCCGCCGTCATCGTAGGTTGCTCCGGCTCCGTCGAGCCGGAGAGGATTGAAACGGGAAGTGGATTTTGATGGCGATTCAGTGGATGAGTTGCTCCGGCTCCGTCGAGCCGGAGAGGATTGAAACAAAACTCGTGCGGTGAGGGCACGTTGGCGGCTGAACGTTGCTCCGGCTCCGTCGAGCCGGAGAGGATTGAAACAGGATAAGAGCCGCTGCCCGGTGCCTTCGACGGAAGTTGCTCCGGCTCCGTCGAGCCGGAGAGGATTGAAACTGTCGACCTCCACGACGTTCCTCAAGGTCTATTGGGATGTTGCTCCGGCTCCGTCGAGCCGGAGAGGATTGAAACAGGTTGCCCCGCTCGCCGTGATCTGAAGGTCGGTGTTGCTCCGGCTCCGTCGAGCCGGAGAGGATTGAAACAGGACGTCGGTGATGAACTGCGGCGACATGTCGTGTTGCTCCGGCTCCGTCGAGCCGGAGAGGATTGAAACTTCATCAGGCCTTCGATGATGCTGGAAGTCGGGTTGCTCCGGCTCCGTCGAGCCGGAGAGGATTGAAACCTCCCGAATCCTCGTAATTTCACATGGTAGACTCGTGACGTTGCTCCGGCTCCGTCGAGCCGGAGAGGATTGAAACCCCTCCATCGCCGCGACCAACGCGGCCAAGGAGCCCGTTGCTCCGGCTCCGTCGAGCCGGAGAGGATTGAAACAATATGGCCGTTCGAGGCGAGCTGCCTGTCGAAGTTGCTCCGGCTCCGTCGAGCCGGAGAGGATTGAAACAAGTACGCGCAGACACAGACGCCGTACAATATGCCGTTGCTCCGGCTCCGTCGAGCCGGAGAGGATTGAAACCCGGTATTACCTCCGATCACGACGGCGGCCGTCGTGTGTTGCTCCGGCTCCGTCGAGCCGGAGAGGATTGAAACCAGTTGATGGCCTGCGGTGTCGGCTGGGCGCGACGAATGTTGCTCCGGCTCCGTCGAGCCGGAGAGGATTGAAACTTCCCAGGCTTCGCCCGCTCGATCACGACCGGGGTTGCTCCGGCTCCGTCGAGCCGGAGAGGATTGAAACTTCGTTGAGGTGCTCGGCGGTGACGGTGGGTGGGTTGCTCCGGCTCCGTCGAGCCGGAGAGGATTGAAACATAAAGTCCGGCAACATCCGCTCAACTGTCTCGGGTTGCTCCGGCTCCGTCGAGCCGGAGAGGATTGAAACATGAATATGCAGCGAGGTCTTCGGTTTGGAGAAGTTGCTCCGGCTCCGTCGAGCCGGAGAGGATTGAAACGTTCATGAAGCCGTCGAGTAAGTCGTTCGACTTGTTGCTCCGGCTCCGTCGAGCCGGAGAGGATTGAAACGACATTATCGGCGTGCCGTTGCCTGTACCCCGCGCACGTTGCTCCGGCTCCGTCGAGCCGGAGAGGATTGAAACTAATGGCAAGCCCATTCGTAACCGTAGATCCATGTTGCTCCGGCTCCGTCGAGCCGGAGAGGATTGAAACGTCTTTGACCCAATTCGCCCGGCGACCAAGGATGTTGCTCCGGCTCCGTCGAGCCGGAGAGGATTGAAACACCGAATGGCCGTGAGGTGGCGAAATGACCACCAGTTGCTCCGGCTCCGTCGAGCCGGAGAGGATTGAAACTAGGCCAGCCGCACGGAAGGCGTTCACGGTGTCGTTGCTCCGGCTCCGTCGAGCCGGAGAGGATTGAAACCGGCGTATCCATAGACGGCGGCCCGGTGGGTGTTGCCGGTGGCGTCAATCGTTGCTCCGGCTCCGTCGAGCCGGAGAGGATTGAAACCGCTCGAATCGCCGCCTGATCAGAATGTCGATGTGCAGTTGCTCCGGCTCCGTCGAGCCGGAGAGGATTGAAACGGGTCGCGCTGCCCGACCAGCCATGAAATCATGAGCTTAGTTGCTCCGGCTCCGTCGAGCCGGAGAGGATTGAAACCGGTCGCCCTTGCGTGTCCTTGGTGAAGTCCTTCGTGTTGCTCCGGCTCCGTCGAGCCGGAGAGGATTGAAACAACACTGCCTCCTATCTGAAAGCCGCGAATCGGACGTTGCTCCGGCTCCGTCGAGCCGGAGAGGATTGAAACACGGGCCAAGTTGGGACGGAAAGCCAACCGTCATCCAGCTCGGTTGCTCCGGCTCCGTCGAGCCGGAGAGGATTGAAACAAGAAGGCTGGCGTGCCCGACGCCGATCTACCGCCAATGTTGCTCCGGCTCCGTCGAGCCGGAGAGGATTGAAACATATTCAGGTAAGCCACCACACCCATGGCCCAGGTTGCTCCGGCTCCGTCGAGCCGGAGAGGATTGAAACAATGGGCCTTCGCCCATCATCTTGATGACATCATGGGAGAGTTGCTCCGGCTCCGTCGAGCCGGAGAGGATTGAAACTCCAAACTACCGACGCGCCCGGTCGCATTCTTGCCGAGTTGCTCCGGCTCCGTCGAGCCGGAGAGGATTGAAACATCGCGGAAGCCATCAGCTCCATTGCCTGCTTCGTTACAGTTGCTCCGGCTCCGTCGAGCCGGAGAGGATTGAAACACCGGGACATAAGCGATCAGCCGGACATCCGACCACGTTGCTCCGGCTCCGTCGAGCCGGAGAGGATTGAAACCGCGTACCATACGAAAGTTATAGCATCCGTCATAGGGTTGCTCCGGCTCCGTCGAGCCGGAGAGGATTGAAACTTTTGTCGAGTTCATACGTTCGGGTAGTCCGGTACTAGTTGCTCCGGCTCCGTCGAGCCGGAGAGGATTGAAACAATTCGAGAAGTGCCGCCTTCAAAGTCGCCTTGTCTGCCTGGTTGCTCCGGCTCCGTCGAGCCGGAGAGGATTGAAACTTTGCACTGAATGCACGTGACGGTGTCGTCGTGCCGTTGCTCCGGCTCCGTCGAGCCGGAGAGGATTGAAACTGCTTTGTTTTCATGCGCCTTGTCCGTCTCCTCCGTTGCTCCGGCTCCGTCGAGCCGGAGAGGATTGAAACATGGCTTCCGTGAGGGTGATCTTGCCATCGCCGGTTGCTCCGTTGCTCCGGCTCCGTCGAGCCGGAGAGGATTGAAACCTTCTTCCTTCAATATAGCAACGTCAAGCATGCGGTTGCTCCGGCTCCGTCGAGCCGGAGAGGATTGAAACGCGCGGCTTTTGGGTCGTTACGTGGATGCCGATCAATGTTGCTCCGGCTCCGTCGAGCCGGAGAGGATTGAAACTGAGAGCTGGATGAAAGCCAGGTGTCCGATCTTCATGTTGCTCCGGCTCCGTCGAGCCGGAGAGGATTGAAACCGGTATAAAGTCAAACGGTTTAACCATATCATCGATGTTGCTCCGGCTCCGTCGAGCCGGAGAGGATTGAAACAGACTAATGCCAACAATTGATCCTGTAAATGCGAGTTGCTCCGGCTCCGTCGAGCCGGAGAGGATTGAAACTGGTAAATTAGGTTATGCCCAACTTGTTTAAGCATGGTTGCTCCGGCTCCGTCGAGCCGGAGAGGATTGAAACCAATAGCGAGAATGATGATAAGTACCGCCCATGTTGCTCCGGCTCCGTCGAGCCGGAGAGGATTGAAACCCATTAAGCCCCCTATTTTGTAATACCTGCCGTGGTTGCTCCGGCTCCGTCGAGCCGGAGAGGATTGAAACAACTGCCGTTGCAGATCGATTGCCTTCGCCCGGTTGCTCCGGCTCCGTCGAGCCGGAGAGGATTGAAACACGAAGTGATACTGCAACGAACGACACGTCAACTTCGCGTTGCTCCGGCTCCGTCGAGCCGGAGAGGATTGAAACCCATCGGCCTGGATGTTCCTGGAGAGTGAGTAGACTCCGTGTTGCTCCGGCTCCGTCGAGCCGGAGAGGATTGAAACTACTGGCCGACGACCCCGACGACGGCGCCCACGCAAGTTGCTCCGGCTCCGTCGAGCCGGAGAGGATTGAAACTGGTTGACGTTACCCCTACGGAGATCACCATCAAGTTGCTCCGGCTCCGTCGAGCCGGAGAGGATTGAAACAAACCATTGTCACTATTTGTTTGAAACCCAAAAGTTGCTCCGGCTCCGTCGAGCCGGAGAGGATTGAAACGCCAATGCGCAGCGGTGTCATGACCGGCTGATGCTGGGTTGCTCCGGCTCCGTCGAGCCGGAGAGGATTGAAACATCAGTTAAAGCGTTAAAGTTGTGGCACCCTGATGTTGCTCCGGCTCCGTCGAGCCGGAGAGGATTGAAACAGATGCTAATGCGATATATCCTGATTTGACATTTCGTTGCTCCGGCTCCGTCGAGCCGGAGAGGATTGAAACCAAGGACTGGAAGCGGTCGAACCCGAACGGAACCCATGTTGCTCCGGCTCCGTCGAGCCGGAGAGGATTGAAACAGACCGCCGCCGGCCGCCGCGATCAGCGCCGTATCAGACGGTTGCTCCGGCTCCGTCGAGCCGGAGAGGATTGAAACATCGCTCCTAATTGAAGGCGAGGCGTGTTAGTCCATCACGTTGCTCCGGCTCCGTCGAGCCGGAGAGGATTGAAACTGCTGGAGCAATAGTATCGGTCCCTGCATACGCATGTGGATGTTGCTCCGGCTCCGTCGAGCCGGAGAGGATTGAAACCGACACTTCCGAGGAATTCTGCGAAATCGTCATCCGTTGCTCCGGCTCCGTCGAGCCGGAGAGGATTGAAACCGCGTTCTTCCGGGCCTCCTCGGCATCTTGTAGCTTGTTGCTCCGGCTCCGTCGAGCCGGAGAGGATTGAAACTGAAAATCCCCGGCGGGCTGTCAAGAATCGGCATATACTAGACCAGTCGGAATCGGCATGACGATACCACCCAGAGTCGGCATATCTGTACCACTGGGAATCGGCATATCTAGACCACCCGGAGTCGGCATAACTAGACCACTTTGAGTTTGTGAGCGCTGCTCTTACGCCCTCCTCTTCAGGCACCATAAGCCTGGGAGGGTGGAAATGGAGAAGCTCAAAGTGCAACAGGTTCAAGAGATCGTTCACCGACTTCGTCAGGGTCAATCGGAGCGGTCTATCGTTCGTGATTTGGGTTGCGGTCGCGAGACGGTACGTCGCTATGGCAACCTGGCTCGGGCTCGTGGGTTCCTGAGCGAATCGTCGGCTCTGCCCTCTCTGGCGGACCTTGAGACGGCCACCGCGCCGCTGTATGCTCCTCGCCGCTCGAACCTCTCCTCGGTCGAGCCATACCGGAAACTCGTCGAGGACATGCTCAATAAGGGGGTGGAGGGCACGGCGATCCACCGCTGCCTATGCCGCAACCACGACTACAAAGGCAGCTACGGCTCGATCCTGCGGTTCCTCCGCACTCTTCGCCCTTCGTGCCCGGACGCCGTAGTGCGGATCGAGACGGCGGCTGGGAAGCAGGCCCAGGTGGATTTCGGGACCGTGGGCGATATGTGGGACCCTGTAAAGAAGCGCCATCGAACTGCCTACTGCTTCGTGATGACGCTCTCGTGGTCGCGCCATATGTACGTGCGGTTTGTCTTCGACCAGCGCATGGCGACCTGGCAGGAGTGCCACCGTCTGGCCTTCGAGTGGTTCGGGGGCGTTCCCGAAGAGATCGTGATCGATAACCTCAAAGCGGCGGTCCTTCAGGCGCGCCTCGACGATCCGGTGCTCAGCGAGCCGTACAGCCGTCTCGCTCGCCACTATGGGTTCCTGGTCCATCCCTGCCGCCCTCGCACGCCGCAGCACAAGGGGAAGGTGGAGTCTTGCGTCCATTACGTCAAACGCAACTTCATCGCCTCCGAGCCGATCGTGGATATACACGACGCGAACAAAAAGGTGGCGTCCTGGGTGACCGAGGAAGCCGGCCTACGGGTGCACGGCACGACCCAGGCCCGTCCGGTGGAGCGGTTCCTGGGAACGGAGCGATCCGCGCTGAGGCCGTTGCCGGCGACGCCGTTCGATCTTGAGGAGGTCGTCCGCGCGACGCTGCACCGGGACTGCCACGTTAACGTCAGGGGCGCCTTTTACTCAGCGCCGTACCGGCTCATCGGGACCGTACTCGACGTCTACGTGCACCATCAGATCGTCCAGATATTCGATGGGACGACGCTGATCGCCACCCATGAGCGGGCGCAAAAGGGAGAGCGCGTCACTCGAAGCGAGCACTACCCGCCGGAGAAGGCGCTCTATATGACGCGGACGCGCTCCTGGTGCCAGGACCAGGCGTCGCGCATCGGGCCGCGGTGCCGCGAAGTCGTGGACGGACTGCTGGGCTCCGTGCCTCTGGACAGGCTTCGCGCCATTCAGGGCATTGTGGGCCTGACGGACAGATATGCGTCCTCGCGGGTGGAGGCTGCCTGCGCCCGCGCCCTTCATTTCGGCGATGCGTCGTACCGTCGGATCAAGGCCATCCTGGCTGCAGGGGCGGACATGGCTCCGCTTGAAAAGGTGGTGCAGCTCAAGCTGGTTTCGTTCACGTTCGCCCGCAGCGCCGACGAGTTCTTCACGCAGGAGGAAGTATGTTAACACACCCTCTGCTTCCCAAGCTCAAGGAACTGCGCCTGTCCGGAATGGTGGACACGCTCGATGAGCGTGCGCAGATGGCCCAGCTTCAGAACCTGACGCCGGTGGACTTTTTGGCCCTGCTTCTCGACGATGAGATCGATCGCCGCCAGCAGCGCAAACACGAGCGGTTGGAACGGAGCGCCGGCTTCGACGGCGTCAAGCTGCTCGCGCAGTTCGACTTCGCCGCCGTTCCGTGCCTGGACCGCAGTCTGGCGCTGGAGATGGCGACTTGCCAGTTCATCCAGAAACGGCACAACTGGATACTCTGCGGTCCGACGGGCGTCGGCAAGAGCCACCTGGCGACCGCCATCGGATACGAGGCGGTGAAGCGAGGAATGACGGTCCTGTTCCAAACCGCCAACGCAATGCTCGCCGACCTGCTGACCGGCAGGGCCGATGGAAGCTATGCCAAGAAGATGGCCGCCATCCTGCGGTGCGACCTGCTCATCATCGACGACTTTGGGCTGCGGCAATTAAGCGAGACCGGAGCCGACGATCTCTATGAGATAATTCACTCACGCTACGAGCGCGGGAGCATCATTATTACGAGCAACCGGTCGCCATCGGAATGGCCCGAACTCTTCGGAAATCCGCTGATCGCTTCCGCCGCGCTCGACAGGCTGACGCATCATGCGCGTATCACCGTCATCACCGGGGACAGCTACCGCCAAAAGCATCGGCGGAAGACAGCCAATGTGGGCCAATCATCACAGCCCGAACTCGCAGAAAAGGAGGGAAATACGCGCGGCGAAACGCCGACGTAATATCCACGACAATCACAATTTTCTACGCAGTCGCTTACACAAATCGAAGTGGTCTAGATATGCCGATTCCGAGTGGCCTCAATGAGGCGACTCTTGACAGCGGGCGCCTATTGCCTAAACGTTGCTCCGGCTCCGTCGAGCCGGAGAGGATTGAAACTGCTGATTTTCAAGACTCTGCTGTTTCTGAGTATTCGTGTTGCTCCGGCTCCGTCGAGCCGGAGAGGATTGAAACATGACGCACCTGCTTGGCGCCGAAGACTACTACATGTTGCTCCGGCTCCGTCGAGCCGGAGAGGATTGAAACGCATCTAGTTTCGTCGACCGCGCTTGCGTAACCGACGTGAGGTTGCTCCGGCTCCGTCGAGCCGGAGAGGATTGAAACAGCTTGATTTTATACTGAAGTGGCTCTCCGTCAGCGTAGGTTGCTCCGGCTCCGTCGAGCCGGAGAGGATTGAAACAGAGCTACACCGAGTGTTTTAGAGAGGCAATTCGTTGCTCCGGCTCCGTCGAGCCGGAGAGGATTGAAACTACATCACGTTCAGCGTTTGGGCGAAAGAGCCTAGTTGCTCCGGCTCCGTCGAGCCGGAGAGGATTGAAACAATAACGTCTTGATGGCCTTGATCTTTGCGCTTTTTGTAGTTGCTCCGGCTCCGTCGAGCCGGAGAGGATTGAAACGAGTATCTTACCGCGCAGTGTGCCGAACGTGAGGTTGCTCCGGCTCCGTCGAGCCGGAGAGGATTGAAACAAGCGCCGGTGTTGCGGCTTGTTCGACTTGTAGGGAGAAGTTGCTCCGGCTCCGTCGAGCCGGAGAGGATTGGAACTCTGGTAGTTGGTGGGTGGCATAGGCCAACGGATCGACAAGCCAAGGCAAAGGTAAAGCTCTTTGGCACTTTGCGGTTTTTGCCGCGATTCAGCGACCATCCCATCTAATACCGCTGCTCTTATCAAAGCCGAACCTACCGCAAAAATACTGTGAGGTTTTCTTGACGAATCGCGCCGAACTGGGGTATAAATGACTGCTTCCAGGTTGAAAACTGGGTTTTGAGCAAAGGTCAAATTTGCCGATGTGGCTCAGGGGTAGAGCAGCTCTTTCGTAAAGAGCGGGTCGGGGGTTCGAATCCCTCCATCGGCTTCCTTTCCTTCTAAAACGGAGCGGGCGCGAGATCACGGAATTTGGCGATTTCCATCTCATAACGCACCCGCTCTTTCGCTCAAAAGCTCCGCGCGCAGCCGTCCTTCCAAACCCCAAAAAGCGGGCAATTTTTGCCCGTGGGAAGGACCCATGAATAACTACACCAGCTCTTTCGGCAATTTAGCGAAGGTAGAGACGGCCGACGAGTCGACTATCGCCCAGGCTCCGGCCGGCGACCTGTCGAACATCGAGGCCATGCTCAAGCAGGTATTGCAGCAGACTGCCCCGACTGCCGCGAAACCGAAAAGAAACGCCCTGCAGCGTGTCGAGCTCATGCGGCTCTTCACCGGATGGCAGCGTGACTGCGTCATTTCCCAACACTCTCGACGAACTCTCGGCAACTACGAACGCACGTTTAACCTGCTCGTCTGGTTCCTCGACCACAAAGGTCATAAGTCGGTAGGGACCGAAGAGCTGCGTGAATTCCTGGCCTACGCGAGCACGGCGACCTTGACGATCGCCGCCACATCCGACGCGGCCGGCGCGCAGCGCAGCCGTTGGGGATATACGGCCAAAGAACGACCGATGGCCGTCGGCGCTCCGGAGCCCGGAACGATCGTCACGTACCACGGCCACCTTCGCGCATTCTTTAACTGGATCGTCGCGCAGGGTGAGCTCGACGAGTCGCCACTCAAAGTGATCAAGCTCCCAAAGAACAGACGAGACCAGGTACAGCCATTCTCGAAAGAGCAGTGCCGGGCGATCGTCAAGGCGGCGCAGCGATCGTCGAACCCGCTGCGCGACGAAGCAATCTGCCGTTTCCTGCTCTCGACAGGCACCCGCGCCGAAGAACTCTGTAGCCTCAAGATTGGCGACATCGACACCGCCATGAAGACGGCGCGAATCTCCGGCAAAGGCGACAAAGAGCGCTCGGTCGGCTTCGGCAAGAAAACGGCGCGTGCGCTATGGAATTACCGGAACAGCCCTCGAAAAGCAACCGCGCCGGCTGACGCGCAGTTTTTTACATCCGAGCGCGGCGATTCATGGGGTGAGCCACTGACACCAAACGGCCTGCATCAGATGATCGTCAGGCTCCGCGATGACGCCGGCGTGACCGGCGTGCGTTGCAGTCCGCACACATTCCGACACACCTTCGCGATCGAGTACCTGAAAAAGGGCAATGACGCCTTTTCATTGCAACAGGCGCTAGGCCATGAGAGCCCCGACATGACAGCAAAGTATGTGAACTATGCCCGCGCCGACATCGAGATCAAAATGATCAAGAGCGACCCGGCCGACGATATCTAGCCGTCGGCCGGGCCTCGACATTACTCGCGTAATGTCAGCAGAGCACATAGCATTCGTCGACATGGTCGAGGAACCATTGATGATCCCAGGCCCGTCGACCTGGCCCGTTGCCGCCGTAGCTCTCGATCGACTGGCCGCGATAGACCAACCAGATATGGCCGACCGAGTCCCCGCCGCGGCCACCAGGCCGATGAATACCGACGCGCACATGCCCATCGACATTCACCGTCATCGCGTACATGGTCGCCTTGAAACCTTGAGCCTTGAACCAATCGGCTTCGAGGAACGACCCGTCCGGCATATCATAGCGCTGCGTCTGCCCCAGCGTCGAATACGCCAGGATCGCGCGGACGAAACCGCTACAGTCGATAGCGCTGTAGTCGATCGGCCACTTACCCAGGTTCGGATCTTTCGATCCGAAACCGTAGTCCACACCTTTGTCGATGGCTGCCTGCGCATATTGAAGCATCATCGACGGATTGATATTTAACGTCGCGAAGCCGATCAAAGGCCCCGCGCCCGCCGGCGCAATCTTAAGCATAGCTCGTCCACTCCTACCACACAAAGTAACAGCGGCCGTCGATCTCGACGACCGCCGTAAATCACCTAGCCCGTCGACGCCTATCCTTTGACATCGGCGACACTCGGCGACGAACCGGGATGCTTACCCCACCAAGAGGCCATCAACCCGACAATCGCCGTCACAAATACAATCTGATGCCCGTATGCGGGGAACAGATCGGCAAGCTCCTTCTGATTGGCGAGGAGCCAGATCGACGCCGACGACACCGCCGCGCCGGCAGTGCCAACGACCTTCTTAATCTGCGTCATGTTCATAAGCAGCGCCTCCCCAGCGCCTATGTAGGGTTTGCACCGGCGCCAGCCGTGGCGACCACATCGGCAGGTAGATCGAAGCCGGCCGCTTCCATCTCCGCCGTAAGAGCAGCGTCGTAAATCGCGTCGATCTGCGCATCGTCGCTCACAGGGGCACCGAGCTGCGTCACGAGCTTGTTGACGGCCGTATTGTTCGCGGCGACGAACTTGTTCCACTCGGTCAGCGTGAACGTGATCGATGGTTCACCCCCAGCCGGCGGCGCATCGTCGATCGGGATCGATGCGACCTGCTGAAGCGTGCCGAGCATGCCGACAGCCTGACCGACCTGCGTTGACTTGCTCGCCAAGATCTGAACGAGCGGATTGCTGAGCACCGACGAAAGATCATTAGAGACATTCGCGCCGGCCTTCATCCCGAATAATCTCTGCCACAGAGTAGGCATATAGTTTCCCTTTCGTAAAAAAGAGCCGCCCGGTTACCCGGTGCGGCTCAGTAAACAACAACATCCTAAAAATCGACAAAGCGGCCTAGCGCGACTTGCCGAACGCCAGGACAGCAAACGTAAACGACTGCCCGTGCGCGCCACCGTCGACGATCGTATACCGAACGCGAAGCTGATCCGCAAACATCGACGGCCGCACCGTGCCGGCCGACGCATTCGACGTCACATCGATAACCGAAGTCCCCGGAGCACCTCCCGGATCAATAACGGCTGTAAAGGACTTCGCGCCACCATTACCCAGCACCTGAGTAAAATGGACCGCATTCGCCCACGTCGTCCCGCCATCCGGACTACTGTCGACATAAACGTCGAGAGTATCACCGGCCGCCGCGGCAGCCGCCGTGACGCTGAGCAGGATCTGCATCTGCGCGTACTGACCAAGACCCGTCACCGCCGTCGACGTAACAGAATGAGCCACGGCGTCGGTCGTCGAGGCCAGCAACACCACGGCCGCGTTTGTAGCGCCGACACTGGCAACCATGGGATGCGACAACGTCCCGATCGTATTCGTGCCGTCCCAAATGAGCACCGACTCGACAGGAGCCGACGCCATCGACGAATGCAGATAAACCGACGCTGTACCGCTCGTGTAGGCCGTCGCCGTCACCTCGACAGCCGAATAGGCTGCGCAAGCCAGCTTAAACGTCTGGGTAGATCCGGTATAACTAATCGACGAAACCGTCGAACTCCCCGGCGGATCGGCATAGATATTCTGCGTCACCCAGGACCCATCGGCAGCCTGGGCCTTCACAACCAGCGTCGCCGACCACGTGCCCGAAATCGTCGCCAAACACGTCGACATGCCATTCGTCGGCAGCGACACCGTACCGCCGCTCGACGAGATCGAACCGGACACCTTCAGATCAACCCCACTCGGAATCGGCGGAGTACTCGAAGTCCCGCCAAAACAGGGACCGAACAAAGTAAAATCCATCAAACAGGCTAACGCTAACGCTAAGACACGATATCGTTTCATTTTCGGCCCTCTCATAAAAAACAGCCGCCCGGTTACCCGGTGCGGCCTGAGTGACAAATCCTGTCCACCAACCAGAAACTATTAAGGTTTGACAGGCGCAGCGGACATGTCGTTAAGACGATTACGGAGCGTAACCACCTCCGCCTCAAGGCGCGTAATTGACGCCTGCATGCCAAGGTTCGACTCCTGAAGCCTGGTATTGGCGAGCAATTCGCGATTGTACTTTGCTTCCCAGTCCGTCGCGACACTTCGCCAGTGCGCCGCCTCTTCCCTGGACTTAGCGCCGTCATCCTTCAACCGCTCAATGTCGAGGCGCAGATCTGCCCGAAGAGTACGGTTTTCGGCCGCAATCTCGCCCCGCTCCTTGACGATGCCGGCAATGCGCTCCTCTTCGGCCCGCTTCTCCGTCTCCATCTGCCGCTTCTCTTCTTCGAGCGCTCTGTTATGAAGATCAAGCTGGCGGTTACGAAGATCAAGGCGACGGTTCGCCGCAGTCTGCAAGAGCGTGGCGACACCCAGCGCAACAGAGACGACCACGGCGGCAGCGGCGATGACGTCGGTAGGTGTAAGATGAGGCATGCGGTTCTTTCTCCTAATACACGATCACGTAATTCGGTTGCCCGGCCGCCGTCGCCGGATTGAAGAGACACGACACGACAGTGGTCGCGCTATTACTGTTACCGAACGTCGCAGCCTGAGTCGCAAGCGAACCGGGAGACTTGTCCTCGATCATAATATTGCCCGTCCCGCCGCCGTAATTGACAGTCGCTTGCGAGAAGTTCGAATACCCGGCCCCTACAGTCCACGTGTTAGCGGAATGCTGATCATTGCTACCGACACCGACGACTAAGCTGCCGGCGCCGGCCGTGGTTGTGCTTGTCCCTGACGTCGCCGGATTAACCGAGGAAGTAGCCTGCTTCTGAGCACTGATTACGCTCCCGCCGACCGAAGCGTATTCCCTGAAAATTGCCACCATCGACGCGCCGGACGCAGTCTGGTGAACCGTCACACTCGTGACGCCGGAAGCACAACTGCCAACATAGAATGTCTGTTGCAAGTTCGCCGACGCGCTGCTTGCAGCGGTCGATGTCCAGGTCTCGCTCGCACTATCCGTGACGCTGAGCGTATTCGCCGCGACAGTGTTCGACCAGATGGAGACAACCAGGAAGTTCGTCGACGTGGTCGACGTCACCGTAATACTAAAGCTCGTCCCCAACACAACGTTATTAGTCTTTGTCTGCGCGACCGTATAAGCCTGACAGGGAGACATGCTCAGCCATGCCAAACAGACGGCTAAGATCGCGGTATTAAATATTTTCATAGTTAGCTCACCTGCAAGACAAGCGTCACCGACAGGTACTTCAGGGAAGTGACGGCCGTGAGGTTCGGTTCGAAGACGTCGTTATCACTAATCGTCGTTGAGGTCCAACTGGTGAAGGTCGTGTCTTTCGCGTACGTCGCCGAGGAAAGGGCCGGCTTTGTCCCTCCGCCGCCAACAATGGAATTGGCACTAGTCGGAATGGCTGCGTTCGCGCGCACTATATCGACCGTCGCGGACCCTGACGTACTGTCCGGACTCATCAGATACACAGCAACAAGTGTCGCACTTCCATGAAAAGCGCACGTCGCATTGCAGAGGCCGGTCGCAAGTGCCGAACCCCCATTACCGAAAACGAAAGTGATGTATCGGTAATTGGTGGTCGCCGCCAACTGCGCCGTCGGCAATGTCCCACTCGTGATGTTCGAAGCGTTCGTCGTGTCCGTCGTTGCCGAGGCCGCCAGCCCTGACACATCCGACGCCGCAGGCTGAGCCTGCGTAGGAACGCCCGATGTCGAGATCGACGTCAAGAACTGATGACTGACGCTCGCCAGGCTCTCGACGCCGCCAAGCGTCGTTGACGATGGGTTAGGCAATCGCCCCGCCGGCAGTGTCCCGCTCGTGATATTGCTCGCGTTGGTGGTGTCGGTCGTTGCCGAGGCCGCCAGCCCTGACACATCCGACGCCGCCGGCTGAGCCTGCGTAGGAACGCCCGATGTCGAGATCGACGTCAAGAACTGATGGCTGACGCTCGCTAGGCTCTCGACGCCGCCGAGCGTCGACGCAGACGGGTTAGGCAACCGCGCGGCCGGCAATGTCCCGCTCGTGATGTTCGACGCGTTGGTGGTGTCGGTCGTAGCCGAGGCAGCCAGCCCCGACACATCCGACGCCGCCGGCTGAGCCTGCGTAGGCACGCCCGATGTCGAGATCGACGTCAAGAACTGATGACTAACGCTCGCCAGGCTCTCGACGCCCCCCAGCGTCGACGCCGATGGGTTAGGCAATCGCCCCGCCGGCAGCGTCCCACTAGTGATGTTCGAAGCGTTCGTCGTATCGGTCGTAGCCGAGGCCGCAAACGAGACTCCGTTAGTCTTCGTCACCGTCAACGCCACGCTACCCGGTCCTGACGCCGTCCCGTCCCCCGTCAACGCCGTGAGGTAGTTCCCCGACGCCTGCTTGCCCGCGAGATCCGAAACAAGCGACACGACGTCACTCTCACCGATCGACGTCCACGCCCAATTGCCTTTCAACCACGTCGAGGCCGATGGTGTCCCCGTCGCACTCAGCGCCCCAACCGGCACGGACCCGGACTGTATCTG
>Ga0206954_1166_pt1 | contig 16801 bp, 18 predicted proteins | sample Alteio_BWOrgHeat_37_FD_153250 | JGI IMG/M metagenome (GOLD analysis project Ga0206954, IMG submission 153250) | Enriched cells from forest soil in Barre Woods Harvard Forest LTER site, Petersham, Massachusetts, United States -... | ecosystem: Environmental > Terrestrial > Soil > Temperate forest >...
GATCATCCTAGTTGTGCTGGTTTATTCATGTAACCAGGAAAGTAAAAAAAGCATTCCGGTGATCGGCTTCGTCGATGCTTTTGAAGACGCCTCCATCGCTCCGGCCCATACCGGCTTTGTGGAGGCCCTGAAAAATAATGGCTTTAGCGAACAAGCGGGAAATATAAAGATAGAATACAGCAACGCCCAGGGCAGCATTCCGACGTTAACCCAGATAGTGGACCGTTTCGTATCGCATAAAGTCGACCTGATGGCAACCTGTACCACCTTATCGTCCATCACGGCGGCACAAAAAACAAAAACCATTCCTATTTTTATGATGGTGTCGCCAACTGTGAAGCTTATGCAGTTTCAGGATAGCAGCGACCGAAAAAATTTATTTGGAACCGTCGAGGATCTAAACTACATCGATACGTCTTTTTCTAATATCCCAAAATTTCTTAAACCTAAAGCAGGTAAACTGGTCGTGGGGATGATCTATAACCAGTCGGAACCGCAATCCCAGGATGCGAAAAACAGGATACAGGCCGACGCTGACAAATTGGGGATCACCCTGGTGGCCTTGCCTTTAAACTCCTCGGCGGATGCACAGTTGGTGACCGAAGCCCTTCTGAAAAAAAAATATCGACGCCTTTTTTGCCAACCCCGACAATACCGTTTTCGCTGCTTTTGAAACGATTTTAAAGAGCTGCGACCGTAAGCATGTTCCTATTTTTACCAGTGAGGCGGGCCTTGTACAGCGTGGAGCCGTTGCTGCTTTCGGCGCCGATATTTACCAGTGGGGATACCAGGCGGGTGTGCAGGCGGCTCATTTCCTTAAAACACGTTCGACGGCGGGTTTACAACCCGAGATGGTTAAAGTGCGCAAACGTGTTTATAACCCGGTGGCGGCCAAAAAGTACAACATCAGGGTTCCGTCAAATTTCCAAGCCGTTAAATAATGGATTTTTACCTCACTACCTTAATACAGGGACTTTGTTTATCATCCATCGCGCTGGGCATCTACATCTCGATGAAGATATTCAACATCCCCGATATTACCACCGATGGCAGCTACACCCTCGGCGCGGTAGTCACTGCGGTTTTGCTCACGCATCATCAGCCGGTGTACATCCTCTTGCCGGCCGTCATTATCGGCGGGGGAGTGGCCGGCGCCATAACAGGTTTTATTCATACAAAACTTAAAATAAATGCGCTGCTGGCTGGTATTTTAGTGATGACTGCACTTTATTCGGTCAATTTAGGGCTGATGGGCCGATCGAACATCCCGCTGCTCAATGTTTCATCCTTATTTACTTTGGTTAATATCAGTGCCGACCCTAACTATAACACCTTTTGGATACTGCTCATTTTTGTCGGGATTGTCACCTTGATAATTGGGTATCTGCTCAAAACCGACTTTGGCATAGCCATGCGTGCTACAGGCAATAGCGAGTCAATGGTACGTGCTTTAGGGGTAAATACCGACCGGATGAAGATCACCGGCCTGGCCATCGCTAATGCCCTAACAGCACTCGGCGGCTACTTATTTAGCCAGGTGCAGGGCTTTACCGACATCAGTATGGGCATAGGGATTGTCATTATCGGTTTGGGGTCAGTGATCATCGCTGAAACCGTGATTAACTGGCTGCAGATCACATCCGTATGGTTGAGCCTCGGATTAGTGATCATTGGCGCTATTGTTTTCCAATTAGTGGTGGCGATAACATTAGATATTGGCGTTGACCCGATCTACTTAAAAGCAGTCACCGCCATTTTTGTACTGCTGATCGTCAGTCTGCCCAGGATCAGCCTTAGAAATTCAAAATAACTTATGATCGACATTTCCAACGTTCACAAAACATTTCATACCGGTAAAGCCAACCAGGTAAACGCGGTTAACGGCGTTACCCTGAACATCAATACCGGTGAATTTGTGGTGATCGTAGGCGCAAACGGCTCAGGGAAAACTACTCTGCTGGATATGGTGGCGGGCAGTGTTTTTCCAAACTCCGGAAGTATTACGCTCAATGGAAAGGATGTTACAAAATTAGCCGATTACCAACGGAGTGCCTGGATAGCCCGCGTTTTTCAAAACCCGGTGAGCGGAACGGCGTCTGAATTAAGCATCCTGGACAATTTCAGGCTGGCTGCTATTCGCACACGGTCAAAAGGCTTATCCATCGGCATTAACGAAACCTTTAAAAATCAGGTGAGAGAGCGTATATCCACCCTGGGCATGGGCCTGGAAAATAAAATTGAACAGCCTATGGGCACCTTATCAGGCGGACAGCGGCAGGCGCTCACCTTACTGATGAGTGTTATGGATAATTGCAAAATACTGTTGCTGGACGAACCCACAGCCGCGCTGGACCCGAAATCGGCACAAATTGTGATGAAAACGGCCGACGACCTCATCAGCCACTACCGCTTAACCGCTATATTAATCACCCATAACTTAAAAGATGCTTTTAGCTATGGCAACCGATTGATCCTAATGGGAGAGGGGCGCGTATTAAAAGACCTGGATAAAACTCAAAAATCTGTTTTAAAGCAAAATGACCTGTTCGACTGGTTCGGATGACTTGGATTACACCGATTAGCTTGGGATTACACCGATTATTTTTTGATTACACTGATTACTGATGAAAATCGGTGTAATCATTTTTCATAATCGGTGAAATCCAAAATAAAAAAATCGATGAAATCCAAAAACCTAACCGTTTGATGCCCTAACCTTTTTCACCTGCAAAGCCGAAACGGAACTGGCTTTATTACCGAAGCTTTTGCGCACATAGGTCAATACGTCAGCGATCTGTCTATCCGTCAAATCTTTATGTGGGGACATATTATTGGAGAAAGATTGCCCGTTGATCTGTACATCTTCCTTAAATCCGTTCAGCACAATTTTGATGAGCCGGGTTTTATCGCCCAAAACGTATTCCGTCTTTACTATTGGCGGATTCATGGTTGGTACGCCATTGCCGTCGGCCATATGACAGGCCAGGCAAATATTGGTATAAACTATCTTACCACGGGCCAGCGTAATTTTTAAACTGGAGTGATGTGCCGTTTTTTTTACCTGCGCCTGCAACGCAGTTGTGAGCAGCAAGGCGGCCAAAAAAAGTGCCGCCGTTTTAATCGTCATATTTTATTTGTTATAGGTGATCTTATAAATTGTTCCGCCCTGGTCATCGCTTACATAAAGCGAACCATCCGGGCCCTGGGCCAGCCCGCAGGGGCGATGCGCGGCGCCATTTGGGGTTTTATTTGCACCGGCAAAACCATCAGCAAACACCTCCCATTTACCGTCCGGCATACCATTTTTAAATGGTTGAAACACTACACAATAACCTGCCTGTGGTTCAGGCGCGCGGTTCCATGAGCCATGGAACGCGATGAATGCGCCATTTTTATATTTTTCGGGAAATTGGCTGCCTGTATAAAAAAGCAAGCCATCCGGCGCATAATGACCGGGATATGCCGCAACGGGATTGATATATTTTGGATCAGCGCCTTTTTTTCCATCGCCCCCATATTCCGGCCCGAGCATGTTCTTGTTTTGCATCCAATCATAGTACACATAAGGCCATCCTGCATTATCTCCTTTTTTAATGGCGAACATACATTCGCTCGGCAGTTCGGCCGACTGATGCACGGTGTACAAGTTAGGATAAAGATCGTGTAAAGCATCCCTGCCATGCTGCATCACAAAAAGCTGGTTGTCCTGCTGGTTCCAGTCAAGGCCCACTACGTTTCTCAGGCCCCATGCATAATGCACACCGTCGCCATAGCTCTGGTTTAACTTATCCACTCTAAACTGCCATATACCCGCGGCAGAATCAATAATGGGGCAGCCGGTTTTATTGGGATCAAAATCGCTGCATATATTGGAGTAAGCGCCGATGTTTACATAAATATTGCCGTCGTTATCCAGGCATATAGCCTTGGGCTCATGCATCCTGCGGCTGAGCAGGCCTGTAACGATCCGTTCCGGCTGACCGGGGTTGATCACCTCATTTTTATCGTCCAGCTTATAACGGTATACTTCTGTATTATCTGAAGCGTATAAATAGCCATTTTTCACGGCTATACCGGTTCCTCCGAAGTTAGCGAAACTTGTTTTTAATGTGGTTTTGTTGCCGTCAATATGAAAAAACAGGATACCCTTTCCGTTCTTTGTACCGGCGAGGTGTACATACAGATCATTTTCAGGCGTAACTACGATGTGCCTTGGGTTTCCAAGGTGCTCCGCAATGGCAACGGCGATAAAACCGTCGGGAATAGTCAAACCCGCGTTTGCGCTTGTATTTGCGCTTGGCGCCGGAGCACTTTTGCAGGCATTAAATACGATGAGCCCAATTACCGCAAAAACGGGCAGCAAGAGCAGCAATATTTTTTTCATTTTCATAAGCCATTTAATATTTGATTACCAAAGTTAACAGAAACCCCACTAAATTAGGAAACGGGTTTTGTACTAATGATGTGACATCCTCCAGGGTTTTAAATGTTAGCTAAACAATTACTAAGAAATGACAAATAATCCTCCAACAAACACCCCTCCGGTAAGCATCGATTGGGAAAAATATGGTCATTTAATAAAAGAAAAAACTATCCCGGCCAAAACCATTTTGCTGAATGAAGGGGAAATTTCGCGCAATGGCTATTTTATAAAACAAGGCTGCTTAAGGCTTTGGTTTGATAATAAAGGCAAGGATATCACCTTCCAATTTTTTTTTGAAGGCGAAGCTGTATCATCCGTTGAGAGTTTCCGAAGCGGGGAGCCCAGCCTGTTCAGTATTGAAAGCATCGAGCCGACCACCGTTTACGTGATCAGCAAAAAGAGCTTTGAACAAATATTTGTAAACGACCCGGTTTACGTGCCCCTGTTACAGGAAACAATGGTAAAACGCATGTCGCATTATTCGCGGCTATTTATGTCGTACATAAAAAATACGCCCGAGGAAAGATATCGTGAACTTTTAAAAAACCACCCGCATATTATCAAACGCGTGCCGCAGCATTACATCGCGTCTTACTTGGGCATCACATCCGTGTCACTGAGCAGGATCAGGAACAGGATGTGAATATTAGGAGGTTAAAGGCGAAAGGCGAAGGGTTGACTGGGTATTCGTTCTCCGCTCTTTCTTTCGGTAAAACATGTTGCGTCTTCATCAAATAATTTCACCTATTTCAGGACAAGACACTTTTACCTTTCACCTTTTACCTTTTATTAACATATGTTATCGTCTGCCCGTTTTCGCTGCGGCAATTTTGTGTTAAAACATAACACAATGAAAACAGTGATCGTATTTAACCATCCTTATGAGGGCAGCTACTGTAACGCCATCCTCGATGCGGTTAGCCGCGGCCTCAGCAAGGCCGGGCATGAAACCGACCTGATCCACCTGGACAACGATAATTTTAATCCCGTAATGACCGCAAGCGACCTGAAAGCCTTTAAGGACGGGGAGCCGCAGGATGCACAGGTAATCAACTATCGCAACCGTATTGATACAGCGGACCATTTGATCATTATCTTCCCGATTTGGTGGGAATTGATGCCGGCGATGACCAAAGGCTTTATTGATAAGGTGATCTTCCCGGGGGTAGCTTATGATTATGCAAAAAACACCCGTTTCCCCAAGATGATAAAAAGATGGAAGAAGCTCAATACCGTGACTGTAGTAACGACTATGAATACCCCCTCAATTGCCTACCGCCTGCTATTTGGGAACGCTATTAAAAAAGCCATTTTTAACGGCACTTTTCGCAAGCTCGGCTTTAAAAACCGCAACTGGATCAGCTTTAACATGGTAAAGTTTGTGTCAACAAAAAAGCGGGAAAAATGGCTGTTTGGCCTTGAAAAGCGGTTCGAAACTCAATAGTTCATTAAGCGAATGTTGTGCGTTACAACATATTTTCGGTAAAGCAAATTGAAATTTTATTCTTCAATTTAGAATTAATACAGAATTTAATTCCGTAATATTTAAGTTACGTAGAATAATAACCTAAGAATACATTAAACCAACGGCTTTTTCAATCGTCATAGATACATAAAACGAAACGGCAACGCAGCACTAACAAAAACAAACGCCAGCAAATGCCGGATCAAGAAAAGTAAACTTAATACTTAAAAAGATGAAAAAGTTATTCATATTATCAGCAATCGCATTCGGTGGGTTAATTTATACTACTGCCGATGCACAGATCAGGGTTGGTGTAAATTTAGGTTATGCCCAGGGCCCTGCAGTACAGGCAAACCCCGCTTTTGGTAACGGCTACGATGATTACTTTTACCTGCCCGACCTGGGGGTTTATTACGATGCCACCACTCAATGTTACTTTTACTTTGACGGCACCGAATGGGTATCTTCGCCCTACCTGCCCGGGCAATATGCCAATTACGATTGGAGAAGTGCCCGAAGGTTTGAAATAAGGGCTTTCCGTCCGTACCTGCACGATGATTTTTACAGGGAAAGGTACAACGGCAATCGTTTTGCCGGATGGGATCGGGGAAATTATGACAGGGACCGTGTTTATGCAAACAGAGGCGACCGTGATGGCGACAGGAATTTTGACCATGACAGGTATGATCGTAACGACGGGTACAACCGGGATAACAACCAGCATTTTGATGCAAACCGCGACGTACACAACGGTGGCCAATTTGAAAACCGCGGCCAGGGCGCTTATACCAGGCAGCCCCAACAAAACCGGGACAATAACCAGGGTTTTGATAACAAGGGCCGAGGATTCGACAAAGGCCGGAACGACCAAAACAAAAATACAGATCATGGACGATCTGATCAGAAAGGCCGCGGCGATAAGTTTAGCCAGTAAATAAGGATTGTCAAATCAATATATATAATGGAAGGGGCTGCCGTAAGGCGGCCTTTTTTGACACGATTTATAAGATTTTTAGGATAGACAGGATTGATTATCTACTATCAATCTTGTCTATCTTTTTAATCCTTTAATCGTGTTCAGACAATTTGACGCGATATACAAGATTTATAGGAAAACCAGGATGGTTAGCCGCTATTATCTTGCAAATCTTTTTAATCCTTTAATCGTGTTCAGACAATTAATAGGAACTCGCACTATTCAACTGGTCAATGTCATGCCCGGTTAATTTTAACGCTGTCGCTTTTACCAGTTCGTGCAACTGATCGACACTCGTGGCACTGGCGATTGGGGCGGTGATGCCTGGCCTGGCCATGATCCATGCCAGGGCAACGGCTGCCTGGGTTACCTTATGTTCGGCCGCGACCTTATCCAATGCCGCTAAAATTTTATAGCCCCGCGGGTTGAGCATTTTTTTAACGCCTTGCCCGCGCGTACTTTTCGAAAGATCATTTTCCGAGCGGTATTTGCCAGTTAAAAAACCGCTCGCCAGGGAGTAATAGCTGATCACACCTATATTATTTTCGCGGCAAATCGGCTCAATCTCCTTTTCATATCGTTCCCGCGCGTAAAGGTTGTACTCCGGCTGCATGCACTGATAAGCGGTAAGATTGTTGTCAGCGCTTACGTTTATGGCCTCGCGTAAGCGTGCGCCGCTATAATTGGAAGCACCAATCGCCCTGACCTTACCCTGTTTTATAAGACCGGTAAAAGTCTCCATCGTCTCTAAAAGGGAAGTATTCAAATCATCTTCGTGTGACTGATAAAGATCGATATAGTCGGTTTGCAAGCGCTTTAATGAATCTTCGACAGCCTGGGTGATATACTTTCGCGAAAGACCCTTTTTCCCATCGCCCATGGGTTTACCCACTTTTGTGGCAATAGTCACCTTGTCTCTTTTACCCGACCGCTTTAACCAATTGCCTATCACGGTCTCCGATTCGCCTCCCTTATGTCCCGGGCCCCAGGTGGAATATACATCTGCCGTATCGATCAGGTCGAGCCCTGCATCAACAAAGCCATCCAGGATGGTAAATGATCGTCTTTCGTCGGCCGTCCAGCCAAATACATTTCCGCCGAGGGCAAAGGGGTATACTTTGAGCCCTGATGTTCCGATCGCGCGTTTTTCCATCGAATTATTTAGCTATGGTTGACAACTTTTTTTACCAGTTCTTCTGTCCAGCTGGACAGGTAAGGCTCGGTTCCTCCTGTGCGCATCCAGTTCCCGTCGCTATCCCTTGCAATGGTCAAATATACAGTTCCGTCGATAGATTTAAACTCCCAGGCGGCCCCGTTGTTGTTCATTTTATACACTATCCCGTCTATCGAACCATCGGGGCTGCTTAATTTTGTTTCAAAGCTTGCTGTCATAAATGTTTTTTTAAGGAACAACGGGAATTGCCTGTTTGTGTTTGATTGAGGGTAACAGAAAATACCCGGAGATAGATTTACAGACTAAAAAGCCACTATCTTTAGCCCGTGGAAAACGTACAGCCAGATCCAGAAATACTTAAACAATTGGTGCAAACTAAAATGCCTTTTGGTAAATACAAAGGCACATTAATTTGCGACCTGCCGGTTTATTACCTCGAGTGGCTGCACAGTAAAGGGATGCCGCCAGGCAAGCTGGGCATGATGCTTGGAACTGCTTTTGAGATAAAGACCAACGGCTTAAGCCCCATATTGGAACTTATTAAAAAGGCTGTTCGCGCAAATCCGAAATAATCAAAATAGTTTGTAAGGATTAAAGGATTGCGGCGACTAAACCTGCAAATGCCCCGCGTGCGATCAGGTTAACTTACTTAACCGTGACCAACCGATAGGGGAAAACTAACGTATATTTGATTAAAAACTTAAAGAAAAACAATGAAAAGATTGATTTTGTACGCAGCCTGTAGTTTGTTTTTTGCCGGCTGTGCAATGGGACAAGATAATGATATGGCCCCGCTGCCCACTCCGAAACCCGGAGAAGCCGTGGCCACATTTGGAGGCGGCTGCTTTTGGAGCATGAGCGAAGCAATGTCCGAACTGAAGGGGGTTGATAAGGTTGTGTCGGGCTATTCCGGCGGAACGTATAAAAATCCAACGTATGAGGAAGTGGGAAACGCCCGTGATGATAAAAACAATCACGCCGAATGTGTGCAAGTTTATTATGATCCGAAAGTGATCAGCTTTGCTACGATTGCTAATGCTTTCTTTTTTGCACACGACCCCACAGAGCTCAATTACCAGGGGCCCGACGAGGGTACCGATTATCGCTCAATAGCGTTTTACCGCACTCCGGAAGAAAAGCAGATAATTGAAAACACGATAAAAAGGATAAACGAATCAAAGCATTATTCAAATGCAATTGTTACCCAGGTTGTGCCTTTTAAAATATTTTACCCGGCCGAAAAATATCACCAGGGATATTACCGCCTGCACCCGGACCAAGGTTATATACAAACTGTTTCGGAGCCAAAAGTGATGAAATTCAGGGCAGCCGAAAAGGCCGAGTTGAAGCCGGAGTTTCAGTAGGAAGTCCGAAAAGTCGGAAAAGTCCGAAAGTCCGGAAGAAGAAGCATTTGCGTTATAAACAAAAGCGCCGTCACATAAAAAATAACGGCGCTTTTTATTTTAGTAAAATTTTCTTTCGGACTTTTCCGACTTTTGAACTAATTTCTAACTTCCTCTAAATTAGCAGCATGCGTTTCGTGCAGGCCGCATTCCTTTTTAGACTGGTCTTCCCACCACCAACGACCGGCCCTGAAATCTTCGCCGGGTTGAACGGCACGGGTGCAGGGCGCACAACCGATGCTTGGGAAACCCCTGTCGTGTAAAGTATTGTACGGAATGTTATAAAGTTTGATGTATTCTTTCACCTCGTCCAGGTGCCAGTTATAAATGGGATGGAATTTAACCAGGTTGTTTATTTCGTCCCATTCAATATTGTCCATGTGCTGCCGGTTTGGCGATTGTTCGGCCCGGATACCGGTGATCCAGATATCATTGCCCGCTAAAGCCCGTTTTAAAGGCTCAACTTTGCGGATATTGCAGCACTCTTTGCGGTTATCAACCGATTCGTAAAAGCTGTTCGGACCCTTTTTGGTCACCATTTGCTCCAGCAGGTCTTGCCGCGGATAATATGCATGGATCGGCTGGCCGTATATTTCCATTGTCCGGTTCCACACGTAATAGGTTTCCGGGAATAAGCGGCCGGTTTCCAACGTAAAAACTTTGATCGGCAGGTTATTATCAAATATCATGTGCGTAACCACCTGGTCTTCCCAACCAAAACTTGTTGAAAATATGATCTTACCGGGAAACGAATCCGCAAGAAAGGTGAGCGCTTCAACCGGACTTAATCCGCGGGTTTGCTTTTTTAATTCTTCTGATAAATCAAACATGGTATAAATATTTGTACACCCTATATGGGCGGGCTACTCCTTCGTATTAATTTAAGTTATCCGCCAGTTGCAGCTTCTTTCGGACTTCCGGACTTTACTGACTTACGGACTTATTTTTAATTCCTTTCTCACCAACCAGTACGGCGGTGATCTCATTTAACGTTTTTACTTTGTCGGCAAAATCGCCCTTGAGCGAATTGCGCAACTGGCTCATTTGCTGCAGCGTCGTATCTATCTCAGCAGGCAGCGCTTCATTTAACACTTCTTTTAGCCTTTTCGCTACAGTAGGCGATTTTCCATTAGTAGATATCGCGATCTTCAGGTCGCCTTTTTGTACGATCGATCCCAGGTAAAAATCACACAGGTCGGGTTTGTCGGCTACGTTAACCAGCAACCTCCGCTCGTGGGCCGAATCCCGGATGTAAGTATTTAATTCAGTATCGTTAGTAGCTGCTACAACAATATTCGCATCATCCAGGTCGGTTGCTGCAAAAGTTTTTTGCTTAACAATGACTCCGCGGTATTGAGCAGCCAGGATATGAATTTCGGGCAAAAAGGCCTGTGCAATAACGGTTACCTTCGCATCGGAACTATTGGCCAGGATGGCGGTCAGCTTTTCCAGTCCGACATTGCCACCACCGATCAGCACCGTGTGCAAATGGTTCAGCTTCAAAAAAACAGGAAAAAGGGGATTACCCTGCTGTTTTTCATCGGCTGCCGGGCCCAAATCGTTATTCTTCAGCGATAATCTCATAAAACTCTCTGATGGGTTGAAATTTTGGGTGAAGCGAAACCACTTCGCCAAATACGATCAGCGCCGGCGAAGTGATCTTATTTTCTTCAACGATCTCAACAATGGTGTCTACAATGCCGACGGCTACTTTTTCATTGTTTGTCGATCCGCTTTGGATCACGGCTACCGGCAATTTATTTTTACCTTCTTTCCTGAATATTTCGGTTATTTCACCCAGTTTGTGAATGCCCATCAGCACCACAACTGTTGCTTTGGAGCGCGCGGCATCCAGCAGGTCATTCGAAATCTTTCCGCTGGCGGTGGTGCCCGTTACCACCCAAAAACTTTCACTCAGCCCGCGGTGCGTAACCGGTATGTTTTGCAAACCGGGAACGCCGATCGAGCTGGAAATTCCGGGGATAACCAGCGTAGGTATGCTATAAGCGGCCGCAAAATCCAATTCTTCAAAACCCCGCCCGAAAACAAAAGGATCGCCGCCTTTTAAACGAACCACATGGCCGTAATTCATTGCGTAATCGATCATCAGTTTATTCACGGCGTCCTGCGAGTAGGAGTGGTCGCCTGACCGTTTGCCAACATAAACTTTAACGGCGGTTTCAGGCGCGTAAGCCAGTAGCTCTTCATTTACGAGCGCATCGTACAAAACCACATCGGCAGTCGCCAGCGCCTTTACGCCTTTCAGCGTTATCAATTCAGGATCACCGGGGCCGGCGCCTAAGAGCGTTATCCGTGGTTCTTTTAAATTTTTGGGGATTATTGTCATGATTGTACTAATTCCTCTCTCTTTGCTTTTACAGTGTCTAAAAAGTCAGCGGCCTGTGCGATATAGCTTTGGGCAAATGCTGCCGATGGTTCGTTTTGATTGATCTGCAATACCAAATCATTAAAACTGCCGTTGATGCTGATCTCGCCTGTAGTGATATAATGGTTATCAAATTCGCGGATAATACCTGTCTGTGTGCTACTGTTGACATTCTTATCAAGCAGCAAAGCCTTTGCCGAACTGATAAACGTATTGTACGCATGATAAATGGCATCGGCCCACCTATTTTCGGCATAAGCCTCTTTTGCCCAACTGAATTTTTCGTCTGCTTCATACAACAAGGTCGCAACCAGGTCGATCACCACACCGGCACATTCACCAATACCTATTGCGGTTGCAAAGGTTTCCTCGTGGCCCCAGTCAACAAATTCTTCTTCAGTCAGTGTGGTCAGGTCGGCCAGCGGCTTTAATAACTGGTAGAAATAATCTTTGCCCTGCCTGTCGTAATAGGCATGAAAGGTTTCTTCGGCTATTGAATTTTTTCTGTAGTCATTCAAAACAGCCCTCAAAACATGCGTAGCGCGCTTTGCCGGTACTTTTATCACTTTCTCAGCTGCGCGGCCAACTCCGTCTCCAACGGTTCCACCGCCTAAAAGCACCTGCACCGAAGGGAGCACCCGCGTTCCGGCCTTTAACGAACTGCCATGAAAACCAATATGCGCCAGTCCATGCTGTCCGCAGGAGTTCATGCAGCCGCTGATCTTAATTTTTATTTCGCGGTTGAAAATAAAATCTTCGTATTCGTTATAGATCAAATCTTCCAGCACTTTCGAGAGTGTCATGCTATTAGAGATACCCAGGTTACAGGTATCGGTACCCGGGCAGGTAGTTACGTCGGCCGGGCTGTCATGACCGGGCGCCGACAAATCGAGTTCAGTTAAAGCGTTATAAAGGGCCGGCAGGGCCTCTTTGCACACATATTTCAGCAGCAAGCCCTGGGTTTGGGTGATCCTGATCTCATCAGCCACATAAGGCCTGATCGCATCAACCAGTTTGCGGGCTGTTGGTGTGTGAATATCGCCAACCGGAACTTTCACATAAACCCCGTAGAAATCTTTTTGCTTTTGTTCAAATACATTGGTGATCAGCCATTGCTCATAGCGCAATGGGTTAACCAGTGTTACTTCGCCAAAAGTCTGCTCGGCCGGAAGGGCAGGAGCGGGGACTGTATCCCTGTTTATTGGGTATGTTTTTACCTTAAGCGCCTTTTTCTCTTCACTCGCCAGTCGTAAAACCTCTTCCAGGCCGATCTTTTGTACCAAATATTTTAAACGGGCCTTGTTACGGTTATTCCGTTCGCCGTGCCGGTCGAAAACGCGGATGATCGCTTCGATGTATGGGATCAACTGATCCTCAGGCAAAAACTCCTCGGTAATGGCTGCAAGGAACGGCTGGGCGCCAAGGCCGCCGGCCAGCAACACTTTAAAGCCGCGCTCGCCTTTACCGTTTATTTTGGGGATCAAACCTACATCATGGATATAGGTGAAGGCCGTGTCTTTTTCGCTTGATGAAAAGGCAATTTTAAATTTGCGGCCCATGTCCTGGCAAATCGGGTTACGCAAAAAGTATTCAAAAACAGCCTGCGCATAAGGCGAAACGTCAAATGGCTCGTCTGGATCAATCCCGGCTGCAGGAGAGGAGGTAACATTTCTAACCGTATTGCCGCAGGCTTCGCGCAACGTAATATCATCCTGTTCCAATTCGGCCCATAATTGCGGCGTACGGTCGAGGCTAACATAATGGATCTGGATATCCTGTCGGGTAGTTAAATGCAAGTTACCGCTGGCGTATTCGTCGGCAATATCCGCGATGCGCAATAGTTGCTTAAAGGTGATCTTACCAAAAGGCAGCTTGATGCGTACCATTTGCACGCCGGGCTGCCTTTGTCCGTAAACACCCCTCGCCAGGCGCAGGCTCCTGAACTTTTCATCATGGATCTTTCCTTCACGAAAAGCCCTGATCTTTTGTTCAAGATCGATAATGTCTTTTTCAACTATCGGATTCTCCAGTTCCGTTCTGAAGCTTTGCATATTTGGTTTTAGTTTTTTGTGCTATAAAAAAACCCCTTTGGGTTGAGGCAAAGAGGCTTGAACTTATTATTTATGCCGTACAAAGCCCTCAGCCATTGCTGTCCAAACAGCAACACATCATGGCCTTGTTCATATTTAAATTTCTGTTTTCCATTTTCACCGCAACAAATATATACATAGTATACCGAACTTGTCGTATTTAATTTAAAAAGGCAGGATTTTACGTTAAAATTACATTAAGCGGGAAATTAAGCGAAGAAGATGTTTAAAAATGATAATACTCATTGCCGTCCCGACCTTTGATCGGGACGGACTAGTGATAAAAAAATCAATGGCTTTAGCCTAAACACGGAAGATAATTGGGCCAAAGCCCATTATTATAACTGATTTTTACCCGTTGACTGAAGTCAACGGCAATGAAAAATCAATTCAAATCTATTTTAGAAATTTTCTAAGTCATCAACCCGCGAATCTAACCGTTTCCTTAAGGCATGGTGTAATACGCATCCGTCACGGTTTCGGGGACAAAAGCGGTCATTGTAGGATTCGCGGATATATAAACCGTGTGGAGGATCCAGGTTTTGCTGTCCGCGGAACGCAAGGTGTCTGTATAGATGCCGCCAGGATTTAAAGTTGGCTGCGGATTGGACAGCACATACGCAGAGGTTTGAAAAGAATAATCGTACAATTCCAGGTTAACTGTGCCGGTTTTAGCAAGCCTGGGGGTAGTGACCCGTGGATCATCGGAATAATCGGCCGAAACATAGGCGGTGCCGCTTATAAATTTGGCAAAGTCATCGGTGGAGAAGGCGGAGCTGTCGTAAGTGGTGTCACTGATAATGGTCGCCCCATCAACTTTATATATTCTCAGCTTAGTTTCCTGGTATTTCCCGCCGTATAGCTCCGGTATAGCTGCCGTAGTTTGCTTATTCTCCTTTTTGCAGGAAATTGAAAAAAAAACCGCAGTTCCGATAATTATGAGGGAAATGTAAAGTTTCATGCCGGTGTGGTTTGGTATTTAAGATAAATACGCGGAACAAAGGGTTTGTGCTACAGCAAATCAGATAAATATTGGGCGTCACGCGATAATTACAAATTCATTACCAAATGTTCTTCCGTCGCGATGATATCTGCAATGCTGGTTTCAGTCAATATTTTCAACGTCGCATCCCGAACCTTTATAAACACATCGCGTATCCCGCAGGTAGTTTCCTGCTGGCATTCTTCGCATTTGTGGAAAAAGTTAAGACTGGCGCAGGGCACCATGGCAATAGGCCCGCCGGTAATGCGCATAATATGCACTAAAAATATCTCTTTGGGGTCCTTATTGAGGCTGTAGCCGCCACCTGCACCTTTTTTGCTGTACAGGAACCCGGCATTGCGCAAGTCGAGCAATATTTGCTCAAGGAATTTTTTAGGGATCCGTTCCTCCTCCGCTATTTTTTGTATCTGCATCGGCGGCTGGTCCATGTTTTTGCCCAGTATGACCAGGGCCTTAATGGCATATTTTGTTTTTTTAGATAGCATTTTCTCAGGTTACTGGTCCATTGGGACTTAGTCATTCAAGCCCCGGCCTCGTTATTATCAACTTTATAACTAAATACAATTATACCAATGTTTTGTCAATTTCGGTAATCATTGGTTTTAGGCTGTTTATAATGAACCGCGCGTCCGTATGCTGTTTTTTTACTTGCAGCTCGTCGCCAACGCTAATAAACCCCTCTCCGTGGTGGATCAAATTCTGCCCGAAATAAACTTTATTGTCCCTTTGCCGGTATTTGGCCAATGTTTTTAATGGCTCCTTACCACGGCTGCCTGTATTTTGATCGATGGTTGGTATAGGGCAACGCGCGCACAGCTTCACCCCGTAAAAGTCGATTTTGTTCAACGTAAAATGCGCCGTGATGTCTTCCTCAAATGCGACGCCGCCGGTAAAAACAATATTGGGCCTGAACCGGTTCATGGGCAGCGGGTTGGCGATGCGGCTGTTAAGTTCATCAAGCGAGGCCTGGCCAATCACTAAAAACGGATAGGCATCCGAGAACGAAGTGATGTTGTCGCCCGGCGCATATTGCTGGTCAACCACGCGGCGACTGTCCTCAGGCATATGAACCAGGCGGCAGCCAAAGCCCAGCGCCTTTGAAAACCACGCATCAGCCTCATCGCCCACATATTCAGCTGCACATGTATCATCCCAAACCACAACTGCGGTCTTAGCCTTTTTATCCGAATGATCTGTTTTGAAAGGGATCAGAATGGAATCGGCATTTCTTTTGTCAGTCACCCTGATACCCTCGCCCTCAAGTGATGGCAGCAATTGCGTCATTACAGGCGTCAGGCGTTGCGAAAGAAAAATATTGTTCTCATCCACCAGCATCCAGCGCCGGTCGTGCTCAAAACCGCGATCGGTCACAAGCGCCTTTGTAAGCGAAATCCCCGGTAATGATTTAATTGGATAGATATACAGTTCGCTGATTTGAAGCATATTCCGCAAAGTTATGAAATGTCGCGGTGATTGCCCTGAGGCCGGTTGCATGAATTTTCCAACAATTCCACCTTTCCCAACCTTTACAACTCATTACAACTTATTCCAACCCTTACAACTAACTACAACTAATCGCCACAAATCACTTTTTCCACTTCATTCATCTCCCATGGCGGCAAAAACTCACCGTCGGGCAGGGTTTCCAGGCCATCCTTGTTACCCGAAATGCCTGCGAAAAGCTCCACATGGCTGTACCAGGGGGCAATATCGTCATAACGTATCGGCCAATCCACAGCATAATTATCGCGTGCCGGGCCCTCAAAATCAAATTTACTCCAGCGCTGGGTTTGCCGGGCCCACAACAGCGATTTACCACCAACCTGGTACCCGCGTATCCAGTCGAACGGTTTTTGCTGAATGTAGGGATGTTCCTTATCC
>Ga0206954_1167_pt1 | contig 16757 bp, 7 predicted proteins | sample Alteio_BWOrgHeat_37_FD_153250 | JGI IMG/M metagenome (GOLD analysis project Ga0206954, IMG submission 153250) | Enriched cells from forest soil in Barre Woods Harvard Forest LTER site, Petersham, Massachusetts, United States -... | ecosystem: Environmental > Terrestrial > Soil > Temperate forest > O...
GGTGCTGGGCGCCAACCGTGGTCAACTGATAAAACAGTTTTTAGGCGAAACGAGTGTGCTGGTGTTTATCGCATTGATTTTAGGCGTATGCGTTGCCGCCTTTTTCCTGTCGTCGGCCGGCGCATGGATCAATATAAAGATAGACTCCTCAGAACTGTCGCAGCCAGTAGTTATTGAGTGGATTGCCGGGATTACTATTGCGGTAATCCTGATTGCAGGTTTGTACCCTGCATTTGTACAATCGGCTTTTCAGCCGGTTGATTCGCTGAAGAACAAGGCCGGCCGCATGGCGAAAGGTTTTACATTGAGAAAAGGTTTGGTAGTTGCGCAGTTTGCCATTTCGCAGATATTGATCGTTGGAACGCTCATCGTTGCGCACCAGATGGATTATTTTGAAAACCAGGACCTGGGCTTTAACAAGGATGCCGTAATTTCGGTTTACCTGCCGGATAGGAAACAAACGGAAACATTCAGGCATCAACTGGCGGATAATCCCGGCGTTAAGCAGGTTTGTTTTTCAACCGGCGCACCGTCCTATGCTAACAGTGCGTCGGGTTGGACTGCGCCGGCCTATGGCGTGGTGAAAGATGATATCGCCAACGTAGTAGCTGCCGATGAAAATTATATCGATATGTTTGGCCTTAAGATGCTGGCCGGTGAAAAACTACGAAAAACCGACACTACAGATACCGCTCAAAATTTTATAGCCAACGAAACGCTTATCCATAAGTTGGGCATAACGGACCCTGCCAAAGCCATCGGCGCGCACATCGTTTTAAACGGCCGTAATTCTACGATTACAGGTGTGGTGCAGGACTACCAGGAGGAGTCGAAACAAAAGAAAAGACGGTCGGTGGTACTGTCATACCAGCCCAAATATTTTTTTGTCGCAAATATCAAATTGCAGCCGGCGGCAATGCCTCAAACTATTGGCAGGATCGAAAAATCATGGTCGGCGCTTTACCCCAACAACCTGTTCGATTTTGAGTTTTTGGATACACACATTGCTTCCTTTTACACACAAGAGCAAAAAGTTTATACAGCTTTTAAGATTTTTTCGTTCATCGCTATCTTTATCGGTTGCCTGGGCTTATACGGCTTGATCATGTTCGCCGCTTCGCAGCGCACCAAAGAGATTGGCATCCGCAAGGTATTAGGCGCACCGATAGCCAGCATAGTAGGCCTGTTTTCAAAGGAATTTGTACTGCTCATCGCCGTCGCATTCCTTATTGCCGCACCGCTGGGCTATTATATGATGAACAACTGGCTGAATAATTACGCCTACCACATCACCATCGGCCCCTGGACGTTTGTGCTGGCTATTATTGCATCACTTATTATTGCTGGGATAACGATAGCCTATCAAACGATAAAAGCAGCCCTGGTGAACCCTGTGAAGAGTTTAAGGAGTGAGTAGCTTTTTTAAGGCGAAAGGTAAAAGGCGAAAGGTAAAAAAGAAAGAAAAACCTATTGCGCCCAACAACCTGCCACTATGGACTGTGGTCCATCGACTAAAAAACTAATGAACAAATGAACTAATGAACCAGTGAACCAATGAACTAACATAAATGATACGCAACTATATCAAAACAATGTGGCGCAGTCTGGCAAAAAACCGGACTTACAGCTTTTTAAACATCGGCGGGCTGGCGATAGGGATCGCCTGCGCATCGCTGATCTATTTGTGGGTAGAGGATGAAGTAAACTTCGACTCCGTCAACACCAAAAAGGACCAGTTGTATTTTGTGATGGAAAACCAGCAGTACGACACCTATGTGTTTACCGAAGGCTCCACGCCGGGCTTAATGGCACCTGCTATAAAGGCGGAACTGCCGGGCGTGGCGAACACCTGCCGGCTGTCGGAAGGAGGCACGTCGCTGCTGTTCTCACAGGGGGATAAGTCTGTATTTTCTACCGGGCAATATGCTGACAAGGAGATATTCAGCATGTTTACCTTGCCCTTTGTGCAGGGCAATGCTGAACACGCGTTCGATCAGTTACATTCGGTCGTCATCACCCGAAAAACAGCCAAAAAGTTTTTTGGTAACGACAATAAGGTTATCGGCAAAACTATCCGGGTGGACAATAAACAGGATTATGTTGTAACGGGAGTTTTAAAGGACCTGGCACCAAACTCCAGCCTGCAATTTGAGTGGCTGATGCCTTACAAAATATATTACGACCGAAGCCCCTGGCTGAAGGACTGGGGAAGTCAATCCACCAGCACTTATGTAGAATTGCGCCCTGGCGTCGATCCGAAAGCGATTGATAAACAACTATATGGCTATATCCAGAAACGGGAGCCTAAAGCCCTTGGCCACGCGTTTTTATTCCCCATGAACGACTGGCACTTGTATAATGATTTTTCTAATGGTAAAGAAACCGGTGGCGGGCAGATCACTTATGTGCATTTGTTTACCGTTATCGCCTGGATCATCCTGTTTATTGCCTGCATCAACTTTATGAACCTGGCGACTGCCCGCAGCGAAAAACGCGCCCGCGAAGTAGGGGTACGGAAGGTGCTCGGGGCAGCAAAAAAGCTGCTGGTGGCACAGTTTATCGGCGAGGCCATCGTTATGGCAGCCATTTCGGCAGCGTTTGCAATGCTGCTTGTAACGCTGGCATTAACGCCTTTCAATATGCTGGTACAAAAACAGCTTATGCTTGGTTTAGATAACCCGATGCATATGTTAATGCTGGTGGCGGTTACACTGATTTGCGGTTTGCTTGCCGGAAGCTACCCATCGCTTTATCTTTCGTCATTTAACCCGGTAGCGGTTTTAAAAGGCATTAAGCTGAAGGATAGCGGTGCGGCTATGATCCGAAAGGGCCTGGTCATACTTCAATTTTCGGTATCCATTATTCTCATAATTAGTACCATTATTGTTTACCAGCAAATTCAGCATATCAAAAGCAGGCCGCTGGGTTTTAACAAAAACAACGTGGTAGAAATGGATATGCAGGGCGGTATGGCCAAAAACTATACAGCGATCAAACAAGACATGCTCAATACCGGACTGGTCAGCGATGTTGCGCTGGCCGACCATGAATTGATCTACGGTGGTAACAATACCGACGGTTTAACCTGGGAAGGCAAGCCGCCTGGCTCAAAAATATTGATCTCGCAGCGGTATATTACGCCCGAGTTTATGCAGGCTGTGGGGCTGAAGATTATTGACGGTCGCAATATTACCATTTCTGACACGGCCCGGCCAATTCGAATGATCGTTACCGAATCACTTGCAAAAATGCTTACCAGGGGTAAAGGCAGCGCAGTTGGCAAAACGCTGCACTTTGAAGGTGATACAACACAAGCAAGAGTGGTAGGCGTGGTGAACGATTATGTCTATGGCAATATGTACGGTAAACCCGACCCGGTGATGTTCTTTGCCGCGGCACCGCAAAACACCAACACCATGTTTGTGCGCTTTAAGCCACAAAACAGCGTCGAAAGTGTGCTTACCGCCATGCAAAAGGTAATGAAGGCTGACAATCCTGCTTACCCGTTTGACTATCGCTTTACGGACACCATGTTCGATAATATGTTTTTAACCGAAGCGTTGGTGAGCAAGCTTTCAAGTGTATTTGCCTCACTTGCTATATTAATCTCCTGTTTGGGTTTATTTGGTTTGGCTGCCTACACTGCTGAACGAAGGACAAAAGAGATCGGCATACGCAAGGTGCTGGGCGCAAGCGTTTCAGGCCTGGCCGGTTTACTGTCGAAGGAGTTTCTACAACTGGTGATCATATCCTGCGCAATTGCTTTCCCGCTGGCGTGGTGGCGGATGTCGGTATGGCTTAAAACCTACCAATACCACATTGATATCAACTTATGGGTTTTTATAGCGGCCGGAATGGTTGCACTCATCATCGCCCTGCTAACGGTTAGCTTTCAGTCGGTTAAAGCCGCACTGGCAAACCCGGTGAAGAGCTTGCGGAGTGAGTGATTTTTTGAGGTGAAAGGCGAAAGGTAAAGGGTGAAAGGCAGAAACTTTATACCGGCGACGGGCACTAATGAACTAATGAACCAGTGAACTAATGACCAAACACAATGATAAAGAACTATTTTAAAATTGCCTTTCGGGGTTTTTGGAAACACAAGCTGTTTACCCTTATCAACATTATCGGTCTCTCGATTGGTATCAGCGCATCGCTGGTAATTTATTTGATCGTACATTATGATTTTACCTTTGATAAATTTCATAAGGACAGTGATAGGATTTTCCGCGTGGTGAGTAATTACTCATTCCAGGGTAGCGTAAGCCACAGCTACGGGGTTACAACACCTTTAGCCGCAGCTTTAAAAAGCAGCGCCACCGGGGTAGAATTCGTCGCACCTTTGTACACCTTAAACCCTGATATAAAGGTTGAGGAAGGGCGTACTGACCCATTGAAGCTTAAGGGACAGGATCATATCACCCTTGCCGACCAAAACTACTTTAAGATATTCAGTTATACATGGCTGGCCGGTGCGCCGGCTACCGCGCTGGACGCGCCTGATCATGTAGTTCTGACGTCCGACCGGGCAAAACTTTATTTTCCAAAACTTTCGTATGGCCAGATGATCGGCAAGGTGGTCATTTATGATACCCTGAAAACAACAATAACCGGTATTGTGGAACCTTTGAAGGGCAATACCGATTTTAGCTGCCACGATTTTATTTCCTACAGTTCGGCCGCACCTAAAACACGACTCGGCAACGACCTTCAGCTCGACCAATGGGGCAGCACTAACTCGGCCTCTGAATTATTTATCAAACTATTGCCCGGTACTTCGATGGCCAGCATACAGAAACAGGTAAATGGCTTATTGAAGAAATTTTCGCCGCTTTCGGCCGACGAAATAAAACGCGGCAATTCCAGATCATTTACTGTTCAGCCGCTGAGTGATATACATTTTAACCAGGACTATGGCACTTTTGATTTTAGCGGACCAGCCAACAAAACCACCTTATACCAGCTGTTGGTTGTCGCTGCATTTCTTTTGGTGCTTGGCTGTATCAATTTTATCAATTTAACCACCGCCCAGGCAGCACAACGGGCAAAGGAAATAGGCATCCGCAAAACCATGGGCAGCGGCCGCGGCCAAATAATCGCCCAGTTTTTAAGTGAAACATTTTTGATCACCCTGCTGGCGGTGATCATTTCCGTAGCATTAACGCCGTTCATCTTAAAGCTATTTTCAGATTTTGTTGCATCGGGTATAAAAGCCGATTTTATACATCAGCCCGGTATATTTGTGTTCCTGCTTGGTTTAACCGTTTTAGTTAGCTTTTTGGCGGGCTTTTACCCGGCGCTCATGCTGTCGGGGTACAAACCGGTGCTAGTGCTTAAAAACCAGGCGCAAAGCAAAAGTCATAAAACCCGCAATGCCTGGCTGCGCAAATCGCTTACCGTATCGCAGTTTATAATCGCCCAGTTTTTTATTATGGGCACTCTCCTTGTTAGCAAGCAAATTTATTATGCCCTGCACAAGGATCTTGGTTTTAAAAAGGATGCCATCGTTTATATGGATACGCCCTACAAAATTCGCAAGGCCAATACAAACAAGGTTTTGGCAGACAAGCTGCGCAGTTTGGCGGGTGTGGCAATGGTAAGCATCGGCACGGCTGCACCTTCTTCCGGTTCGACAAATACTACCCTGGCGACTTATAAAGACGGTAAAAAGGATATCAACACTGAAGTGGAGGTAAAATATGCTGATGAAAATTATGTAAAGCTATACGGCATAAAAATACTGGCCGGTCGCAACATTGAGCGCGGCGATTCTTCAACGGCACTGGTAGTTAATGAAAAATACGCACATGTGCTGGGTTTTACAAACCCCAACAAAATGGTAGGTAAGGAGCTCGAAAAGTTTAATGGGTTAAAAAATGTACGGGTGGTTGGCATAGCAGGCGATTTTTATGCACATTCGCTTCAATCGCCGATTAACCCGCTGGCCATACTGGCACGAACCGCAAACGACAACTACCAGAACGGCACGATACACGTTGCGTTAAAGCCAGAGCTGGCTAATGGCGACTGGCAGAAAACCATTGCCGTTATGGGTAAAGCCTGGAAGGAAATTTATCCCGATGATGATTTCAACTACCAGTTCTACGATAAATCGATCGAGCAATTTTACACCCAGGAGCAGCACATGTCAACGCTGTTAACCTGGGCCACCGGGCTGTCTATATTGATCAGCTGCCTGGGCTTGTTAGGTCTGGCCATCTACACTACCAATCAGCGTACTAAGGAAATAGGCGTTCGAAAAGTGCTTGGCGCATCGGTGGCGCAGATAGTGAAATTGTTATCGACAGAATTGGTGCTGCTGATCCTGCTGGCATCCGTTATTGTTACACCGCTGGCCTGGCTGGCCATGAATAAATGGGAGGAAACCTATGCCGACAAAACCACGATCAGTTGGTGGATTTTCGCGGCCAGCGGCGCGGGTATGCTGCTGGTGGCTTTCATCACCTCCAGCTTTCAAACCATTAAAGCGGCAATTGTGAACCCAGTGAAGAGCCTTAGAAGTGAGTGACTTTTTGAGGTGAAAGGCGAAAGGTAAAAGGCAAAAGGTGAACATGCCTCGTCGATAGCCTTTTGCCATGGACTATGGACTTTCCTACTATGAACCATGAACTATCAACTATGAACTAAGATTATGATACGTAACTATTTTAAAACCGCGTGGCGAAACACTTTAGGTAGCATTTCCTACAGCACCATCAACATTATCGGGCTGGCCGCCGGTCTGTCGAGCTTTATTGTTATCCTGTTATACCTGAACTACGAATTAAGCTACGACAAATGGAGCCCCGAACTGAACAAAGTTTACCGGGTATCGCTGCGCGAGAAAGAAGATTTTTTAAAAACGACCCCGGCTCCGCTGGCTGACTTCCTGGGACGGAAATATCCCAATGCCGAAGCGGCCACTTCGCTGCAGTCAACCGGTGATTTTGCATTGCTGCTTACTGCCGGTGATCAAAAACTCTATTCAAAAAACGTGGTGTCGGTCGACTCCAGCTTCCTGCGGGTTTTTCCTTACCAACTAATAAAAGGTAATCCTGCTACGGCGCTGAATGTACCCAAGACCGCTATATTGACCGAAGACTTGAGCCATAAACTTTTTGGCAATACCAACCCGATGGGAAAAAACGGTAAAGGTTTTGAACATGGTTGATTGCGTAGTAACCGGCGTTATGCGGCAGCCAAAGGGGCCGGGTCATCTGCCCGTAGAAATGCTGCTGCATGATGCATGGGGTAAACAGCCCAGTAATTGGCAGAACTACTCGTTTCAAACCTACATTAAATTAAAACACCCGGAAACCGACGCGACGATTGAAACCGCTATTAACCGTTTGTATTATGGCGAACGTATAAAAAAGCCCAACACTACCTTTGAAGCGTACCAAAAGGCAGGGCCAAAAACCAACTTGTTTGTGGATGTGGTTCCGCGGATACATAACTTCCCAAAACACGACAGCAGTAATTTTGCAACCGTTTCTATTTTACTGGTGCTGGCGGTACTGCTGCTGCTGGCAGGCGCTATTAATTTCAGCAACCTGGCTATTGCCAAATCCATCAGTCGTGCAAAGGAAGTGGGGGTACGCAAAGTGTTAGGCTCTGGCCGTCGCCAGCTGGTTTTCCAATTCATGACGGAAACTGCCCTGCAATGCCTCGTTAGCCTGATGATTGCCATCTTGCTATTGTCATTTGCATTACCCTACATCAACCAAACATTCAATATCACGCTCAGCTTCTGGCAGCAAAACGGCGCGCTTTCCATCACCCTTCAAATCGCTGCCTGCCTGCTGGCGGTTATCCTGCTCTCGGGTCTGTATCCGTCAGTTTACCTGTCGCGTTTCAACGCGGTTAAGGTGCTTAAAGGCAATTATTCAAGTGGTAAAAAAGGCGCTTTGTTTCGCAATACCCTCATCGTGGTGCAGTTTATGGTCGCTGTATTTTTTATCACGGCTATCATCGTCATAAAAAGCCAGATGAGTTTTATGCAAAGTAAGGACAGGGGCTTTTCCGGCCAGCAGGTGATGCGCATACAGGCCCTGCAAGCTACCAGCGAAAACCATTTTGCCGATAACCGCAATGTGCTGCTTACGATACCTGGGGTAAGCTATGTTTCAAAAACTACCAAGGTGCCCGGCGACGATGTCCGTGCAGACACCACAACCTTCGGCTTTAAATGCGAAGGAAAAATATACCGGATGTCGTCGGTGAAAATAAGTACTGATTATTTTAAAACGATGAACATCGGCCTGAAACAGGGCCGCTATTTCACCGACGAGGCAACCGACCAGAATACGCGCACGGTAGTGATCAATGAAGCAGCCGCCCGAAAGTTGCATTTTGCTGATCCGATTGGTAAAAACGTCAGCTTCCCGTACTGCGACAGTATCCCTATGCGAATTGTAGGTGTGGTAAAGGATTTTAATGTACAGGGTTTCGAAAGCGAGATACAACCTGTCGTTTTTACCATTGGCCAAAAGGCCTGCATGTTTCAATCGGGCGGGTCGATACTGGTCAAGCTTAACACCAGCCACATGGAGCGGTCTGTCGCCGCCATTACTGAGGCCTGGAAAAAGATAGAGCCCGGCTTCCCCATCCGCTATTCATTTGTGGATGAAAACTTTCAACGACTTTTCGCGTCGTACAGCCAGTTGCAGCAAATTATCACGTTCTTTGGCGTCATCGCCATACTCATATCAGTGATGGGTTTATTTGCCCTTACCGCCTTTTTCACCCGGCAGCGTACCAAAGAGATCGGTGTGCGCAAAGTACTGGGCGCCGGCGTTGCGCAGTTAGCCACGCTGCTGAGCCGCGAATTTATTTACCTGGTGCTTTTATCGGTGGCAATTATTACACCGGTGACCTGGTGGCTGATGCAAAAATGGCTGCAAACGTTTGCCTACCGTATTAGTGTAGGCTGGTGGATTTTTTTCGCCGCCGGCGCAACCGCAATTGTGATCGCCATAGTGACCGTGAGCTTTCAATCGGTACGGGCGGCGCTGGCTAACCCTGTTAAGAGTTTGCGGTCGGAATAGTCGTCTGAACCACGGATTAAGCTGATTTTTTGATTGCAATGACAAATGGCATCAGGCTAATCATCAGAATCAGTTTACTCAGTGGCTCAGATAAACTGTATCAAAACCGTACACTCACTGTTTCATATACGAACACGTTCGTATATGAAACAAATTTTAAGTATCTTATTATCAAATAGTTATTATATTGGAATTAGTTTTATGCTAATCATTGAACCAGGCACATCAATGATTTATGACCAATTACTAATGACCAAATAAGATGATCAAAAATTACCTTAAAACTGCTTTCCGGAACCTTTGGCGAACCAAAGCATTTTCCGTTATCAATATTGCCGGCCTAAGCGTGGCGCTCGGCTGTTGTATGCTCATCCTGTTGTATACAATGGACGAGGTGAGTTACGACCGTTTCAATATAAATGCAACTAAAATTTACCGCCTGGTGGCGGAACAGGTAAGCCCGCAGGGTATTTCTTCCAAAATGGCCAGCACAGGATCCGTGCCGGGACCTACGTTTAAACGCGAAGTCCCGGAAATCGAGGATTTCGTGCGTTTGCAAGGCGGTAACTTTACCACAAAACGTGGTAGTGACGTTTTTAGTGAAGATGCTTTGTTTGTGGACAGTAATTTCTTTTCCGTTTTCACGGCGCCTTTAAAATCAGGTAGTTATAAAAATGCACTGGCTGGTGATAACACGGTGGTCATTTCAGAGGATATCGCAAAAAAATATTTTGGCAACCAGGATCCCGTTGGCAAGGTGATGATGCTTAAACAGGATACGGCATTTAAGCCATACACTATTACGGCTGTAACAAACAGATCGCCGCAAAACTCATCATTAAAAATTAAAATATTGGTGCCTTTTAAAGCTTCGGGCTTTGCTTATAAAGACAACCAGTGGTTCAATTTCTATCTGAATACATTTTTTACGATAAAACCCGGGTCTGATATTAAGAGGGTAGAAGCTAAGATGGCGCAAATATTCAAAACCGAATCTTCTGCGCAGTATAAAGATATGGCGCAGAAATACGGCATGAAAGGCAAAACGATCTACCATTTGCAGCCATTGCTAAGTATGCACACCAGTACGGATTACCAGGCTGATAACGGCCTTAGCGACGCCAGCAACCCAATGTATTCGTATATCCTCACCGGCATAGCCTTGTTTATTCTACTTATTGCGTGCATTAACTTCGTTAACCTCACCGTGGCACGCTCGCTAAAACGGGCGAAGGAAATTGGCATACGTAAGGTTGTGGGCGGTGAGCGCAGGCAGTTGATTATACAGTTTCTGGGCGAATCCTATATCCTTTGCCTGGTAGCATTTGTGCTGGCTATCGGTTTGGTATGGATAGTATTACCCACGTTTAATGACCTTGCCAACAAAGCGCTGGCATTCTCGTACCTGTTAAGCTTTAAGCTGGTAACGGGATATATTGCCATTTTCCTGGTCACCGGCCTGCTGGCAGGTTTTTATCCTGCGCTCGTGCTTTCGGGTTTCAACCCGGTACAAACACTATATAACCGGCAGAAACACACCGGAAAAAACTACTTATCGAAGAGTTTGGTGGTTTTGCAGTTCACGCTCGCTACTTTCTTTATCATCGCCACCATCACTATTTATTCGCAGTTTAATTATCTGATGCATTATGATTTGGGCTTCAATGATAAAGATGTGGTTTCTATACACTCATACGACCTGGACAAGAACGTGCTGCCGACTTTCAAAAATGAATTATTGAAAAACCCCAATATCAAAATGGTCACCGCCGACCAGGGCGGCCGCTGGGGCACAATCGCAAAAATCAACAACGGGCAACAAACCCAATTTGATATCAAGCATATTGATGAAGATTACCTGCCGCTTTTTGAAGTGCCCATTTTGCAGGGCCGTAATTTCTCAAAAAGTATGATCAGCGATACCGCTAATTCCATACTGGTAAACGAAACTTTTGCCAAACAGGCTGGGTGGAAAAAACCAATTGGCGAGGTGGTGGACTTCTTTTATGATCATAAAAAATATACCGTTATCGGCGTCGTAAAGGATTATCACTTCCTTGACCTTACCCAAAAGGTTTCGCCGATCATGTTCAGGATGAAACCACAGGATCCGTATGGAAACGTATTTATAAAGATTGACGACAAAAACAAGGCAGCCACGCTTAATTATATCGCGAAAACGTTTAAAGCGCTGTTCCCTTTCAGGCCCTATGAATCCACCTTTAAAGATGCAGAAATAGCCCAGCAGTATGATAAGGAAGCCAAATGGAAACAAATTGTCACCTTTAGTGCAGTCCTCACTATTTTCATATCCTGCATCGGTCTGTTTGGCCTGGCAACATTGTCCGCCGAGCGCCGCAAAAAGGAGATCGGCATCCGCAAAGTGCTGGGCGCTTCGGTTGAAGGCATTGTTAGGAAGCTTTCTGCTGATTTTCTCAAGCTCGTCATCATATCGGCCCTGATTGCTTCACCGGCAGCCTTGTGGGCACTTAATAAATGGCTCGACAATTATCCATATCGCGTGGCTGTTAACTTATGGATATTCATCTCAGCTTCGGTAGCGGTGCTTTTAGTGGCGTTAATTACGGTGAGTTTCCATTCTATCAGGGCAGCCGTGGCCAATCCGGTGAATAGCCTCAGAAGCGAGTAGCAGTGGCAGTTGGCAGTAGCAGTTGGCAGTTAAAACGCATTGTTCTTTAATCACTAAATCACTAATTCAATAATTCACTAATTGATTTATGATACGCAATTACATCAAAATCGCATGGCGCAACCTTTCAAGGAATAAAGGTTTTGCCATCACTAATTTGCTCGGTTTAACCATCGGCATTACTTGTACAATCTTCATTTTTTTGTGGGTGAAGGATGAACTAACGTACAACCAGTTCAATACGAATTACAAAAACATCTACCAAATAATTGCCAACCGCGATTTCAAAAACAACATTTTTACCGATCGCAACATGGTTTTCCCGCTCCAAAAGGCTTTGGAGACCGGCTATCCGCAGATAAAAAATGTGGTGATGTCATCGTACCCAAATACCCTGCTGGTTGAGTATGGCCAAACCAAACTTAAAAAGCCAATAGTGATGGTAGGCGGGCGGTACTTTGATATGTTTACCTGCAAGTTTTTGGAAGGCGACCCAAAAACGGCGCTGGCCGAACCAAATTCGTTGGTGGTCACCCAATCCATGGCCAAATCCTTTTTCGGCAACGCCGACCCGATAAACAAAGTTTTGAAGGTAGATGGCCAGCAACTGCTAAAAGTAACCGCGGTTATCAGGGACATGCCCGGTAACTCCACCCGGGTGTTTGATGGCATCCAGGCGTATAACTTTTCGGATTCGACAGTGAAAAAGTCGATGATGGAGTGGGGCAACTCATCATCGATGGTTTATGTGCAAACCAGCGATCATCCCAATATCAAACAATTGGAGAAAGACATTAATGGCGTAATGGTTTCCCATAACCAGGATCACATCAGTACTTATTTCGTCTTCCCGATGAGCAAATGGCACCTTTACAGCGATTTTAAGGATGGCAAAAACGCCGGCGGGCAAATCGAATATGTAAAATTATTTACCATCATTGCCATCATCATCCTGCTCATCGCCTGCGTCAATTTTATGAACCTATCTACCGCGCGTTCTGAAAAACGCGCTAAGGAAGTAGGCATCCGGAAAACATTGGGGTCGGACAAGAAGAAACTCGTTTTGCAATTTTTCTTTGAGTCGATGATGTTGGTGCTTAGTGGATTTGTTTTGTCGGCTGTTGCGGTTTATTTACTGCTACCTGCATTTAACCATTTGGTTACCAAGCAGCTTAGTCTTGATTTAACCGACCCTGTTTTCTGGATAAGTTCGTTAATTATTATTTTATTCACCGGTGCTATCGCAGGCAGTTATCCTGCACTGTATTTATCTTCATTTAACCCGGTAAAAGTATTGAAAGGGACGTTTGCAGCGGGAAAAAGCGCAGTGCTGCCCCGGCGTATACTGGTAGTAGGGCAGTTTGCTATATCTATCTTTCTTATCGCAGCTACAATAATCATTTACCAGCAAATTCAGCATGTTAAAGACAGGAGTTTGGGTTATAATCCCAATAATCTCCTGATGGTGCCCTCTACGCCGGCTACCGATAAAAGCTATTCGGCAATAAAAAACGATCTGCTAAAGTCGGGGCTGATCAAATCGGTAGTGCGCACTTCTTCGCCGATAACCCAAATATGGTGGCGCTCACCCGCGCCGGCCTGGGACGGTATGCCGGCTAATGCGCAAATCATTGTAAACGGCATCGCCACCGATGTGGATTTTACAAAAACGATGGGTATAAAACTGCTTGCCGGCCATGATTTCGCAGGCACGCCGGCTGATTCATCATCTATCATCCTAAATAAGGCTTTTGTTGATGCCGCGCACCTCAAAAATCCGGTAGGCATGTTGCTTCATTACGGTCCTAAAAAGTCGTTTACAGTGATTGGCGAGATTGATAACGTGGTAATGACAAACCCATACGAACCGGTTGAGCCATTGATGGTGCTATATATTCGCGGCGGCTCTAATTGTATTTCCGTCAGGTTAAATGACGGCGTGCAGCCGCAAAAAGCAATTACTGCCATGAAAGCTATCTACGCCAAATATTCGCCGGCTGATATTTTTGATTACCAGTTTGTCGACCAGGAATTCGGCAAAAAATTTATCGCTGAAGAACTGATCGGCCATTTAACCGACATTTTTGCCGGGCTGGCCATATTCATTTGCTGCATCGGACTGGCGGGATTAGCATCGTTTACAATCGAAAAACGTTTCCGTGAGATTGGCATCCGTAAAGTATTGGGCGCATCGGTACAGCAGCTTTTGGCGCTCATCGCAGCTGAGTTCCTGAGGCTGGTGCTCATCGCTTTCCTTATTGCTGTACCCGTAACCTGGTGGCTAATGCACAGCTGGCTGCAAAAATATACCTATCATGTGGATATCAGCATTTGGATGTTTGGCGCGGTAGGGGTGGTGATCCTCTTGCTGACAATGATTGTTGTGAGCATCAACACGCTTGGTGCAGCGACAACTAACCCGGTAAAAAGCCTTAGAAGCGAGTAGCAGTAGCAGTTGGCTGCTGGCAGTTAAGAAAAGTATTAATGTTTTAAATCACTAATTCACTAATTCGATAATTCACTAATTGATTTATGATACGAAATTACATCAAAATTGCATGGCGCAACCTTGTCAGGAACAAGGTGAGCAGCATTATTAACATTAGCGGATTGGCCATTGGTTTGGCTTGTGTAATGCTGATCGGCTTGTATGTTAAGGATGAACTTGGCTACGACCGTATTTTTAAGGATACCGATCGCATCTACCGGGTAAACACCCATGAGAAAATAGCCAATGACGAATTTGTTGCAGGGCATACGCCGCCGCCGGTTGGCCGTGCGCTGCAAACTAGTTTCCCGGAGATAGAAAGCTATACAAGGATATTTACACCCGGCGACGAGATCATTCATTATGTAAAAAATGGCGAGCGGGCGGCGATCACCGAAAAGAGCCTGTTGTCGGTCGATTCCAATTTCCTGCAGTTTTTTGGCTATCCATTAATTGCCGGCGACCGCAACAAATGCCTTAATGGCCCCAGTGACGTGGTCCTAACCGAAAGCGCCGCGAAAAAATATTTCGGTGACGTTTCGCCCATAGGCAAAACGCTGACTTTTGACGAATACAACAGGCCCTTTACTGTTACTGCCGTTTTAAAGGACCTGCCCGAGCAATCTTCGCTGCAGTTTGATATGCTGCAGTCAAACCTGGGCATGCCGCCGGTAAAGCGCTTTAGCTGGAGTTGGGTATGGCTGCAAATGGGCACCTATGTAAAACTGCGCGAACATGTGCCGAACGCACCGGCCGATATAGCGCGGCTGGAAGCGCGTTTCCCGGAAATGATAAAGGTGCAGGCTGCCAGCGCATTTAAACGCATCGATGAGCCACTCGACGAAATGGCTAAAAAGGGAGATAAATACGAAGTATTGCTGCAGCCACTGGTCGATGTGCATCTTTATTCGAAAGATATCGGCACGCGCTACTTCGTCCAGCGCGATATCAAATACGTTTATATCTTTTCAGCCATTGCATTATTCATCATTTTGCTGGCTTGTGTAAATTTCATGAACTTGGCTACCGCCCAATCCGGGAAACGGGCAAAGGAGGTCGGCATCCGCAAAGTGCTGGGCTCAGAACGCAAACAGTTAATCCGGCAATTTTTGGCCGAATCTTTAATGTACACGTTGTTCGCCGCTGTCATCGCTGTCATTATTGTTGCATTGGCTTTACCCGGCTTTAACCAGCTGGCATCTAAGGCGCTCACCCTACAGGCGCTTTTGCAATGGCAGGCCTGGGCAGGGTTCGTCTTGCTCATTATATTAACGGCGTTCTTTGCGGGCAGTTATCCGGCATTTTTCCTCACCGCATTTAAACCGGTTGCAGTTTTAAAAGGCAAAGCCGATTTCAAAACCTCAAAGACAGGTTTTTCAACACGAAATGTGCTGGTCGTTTTCCAGTTTGCAGTATCGGCCATGCTGATTATCTGCACCATTATTGTCTACAAACAATTGCTGTATAACCAGTCGAAGGACCTGGGCTTTAACAAGGACAACGTTTTGATCGTTGGGGATGCTGAACGCCTTGGTAAAAACGAAGAAACCTTCAGAAATGAAGTGCTGCGCCTGCCCGAAGTGGCAAACGCAACGGTAAGTACTAACCTGCCTGCATCCGAAAAATATTTTGACGATGATTATACGCCCGAAAGTACCGGCGAAAACGTGGCCCGGGCGGACAAAAACATTTCCATCTCATCCTATATCGTCGATGAATTATTTGTACCAACCTTGAAGCTGCAGATCGTCAACGGGCGCAATTTTGGTAAAAGTTTTAACGATTCGGCCTCGGTTATCCTGAACGAAACCGCTGCAAAAAAAGCGGGCTGGAAAAACCCGATCGGCAAACACCTGGTTTACCCGGGTGGAAATAACACCAAATTCGAGGTTGTCGGCATTGTGAAGGATTTTAACACGGAATCGCTGCACAGTATGGTAACGCCCTGGGCCTTGTTTTACACCACTTCCAAAACGTATGGCTCAAATACGGCATTTGTGGGCGTTCGCCTCAAACCCGGCGATTATGCGCTGGCGGTAAATAAAATACAAGCTGTCTGGAAAACTTTTATGCCTGATAATCCATTCGAATACAGCTTTTTGGATCAGCAATACGACGCTTTATACAAAACCGACCAAACCATCGGCAAGGTATTTACAGTGTTTACCTTTCTGTCGATAACCGTAGCCTGCCTGGGCCTCCTTGGTCTGGCCATGTACACTGCTGAACGGCGCACCAAAGAAATAGGTATTCGTAAGGTTTTGGGGGCCTCTGTCCAGAATGTAGTCGGAATGCTTTCAAAGGATTTTTTAAAGCTGGTGCTCATCGCTTCAGTGATTGCCTTCCCCGTCGCCTGGTTTGCCATGAACAACTGGCTGCAAGATTTTGCCTATAAAACCGAAATCAGCTGGTGGGTTTTTGCACTTTCGACCGGGATTGTGACAGCTATTGCGTTGATCACTATTAGTTTTCAGTCGCTAAAGGCGGCAATGGGCAACCCGGTGGAGAGTTTGAGAAGTGAATAATGTCTTAACTGTTGATTGAGTTGATTTTTGTGATTGACGCTGATTGCCGG
>Ga0206954_1014_pt3 | contig 16643 bp, 18 predicted proteins | sample Alteio_BWOrgHeat_37_FD_153250 | JGI IMG/M metagenome (GOLD analysis project Ga0206954, IMG submission 153250) | Enriched cells from forest soil in Barre Woods Harvard Forest LTER site, Petersham, Massachusetts, United States -... | ecosystem: Environmental > Terrestrial > Soil > Temperate forest >...
GCACTTTCCGATTGGATTGGAAGCAACGAGCAGCCGGACGACTGTACGCTTGTGCTGGCGCGCGTCCGCGAAGAGCGTTAGGCTTTAGTCTGCGGCGATTTTTTCGAGCGCCGCATGAAACTCTGTGAAATCGCGAATGCGGATGAACGGCGAGCCTTCGTAGACATCCGCCACATCAATGAGCAATGCATTCATGCTGGCATTGCGCGCACCGTTGTAGTCCAGCGAATAGATATCACCGACATACAGGCTCTCGTGTGGATCGGCCCCGAGCGACTCCAGCGCGGATTGGAAGATGGTAAGGCTCGGCTTCTCCTGGCCGACCACGCCTGAGTCGGTGATGCTGACGAAATATTTTTCGAGGTCCAGTCTTTGCAGGGATTGCTTCAGCTTGCCATCGGCATTGCTGATGACGCCAAGCTTGTAGCCCTCGCGCAAAAGCTCAAGCAATGCGGGAATGCCCGGCGCAGGAACCATCCAGTTGCCCGAAGTGCGGCTGAGCAGAATCAGCTCGCCGAGAATCACATCGTCCTGCACGCCGAGCGACTGCATCAGATGCCGGTGGTAGTTCTCCCAGAAGGCAAAATCCACGCCCGTGCCGCTGCCCGGCTTCGCATGGGCGGCATCGAGACGAGTCTTGGCGAATTTCTCGGCGGCATAGAGTTGCTGCTGCGTGGGAGAAAAGCCCGCGGCCTTCAGCGGCGCAAGCGTGATGGCTGTGTTCTGGAATAAGAGCGTGAAGCCGATGTCGAAGAAGATATTGCGCAGGGCCATGATGAATGAAGTTTTCAGTATATGCGTGTGACTCGAACATCGCCAATCCCCGGACTTCACTTCCGAAACAAATTCTTCGCCACAAACAACGCGTTCGCCGGACGCTCCGCCAGCCGCCGCATGAAATACGCATACCATCCCGCGCCAAAGGGGACATATACGCGCATGCCATATCCCTCGGCCGCCAGCCGTTTCTGCAGATCGCGCCGGACGCCGTAGAGCATCTGGAATTCGAAGCTTTCGCGGGCAATCTTTTCGCTCTCGGCAAATCGGATGGTCGCGTCGATCATTTGCTCATCGTGTGTGGCGATGCCGTGGAAGACGCCGCTTTTGAGCAACGTCTTCATCAGCTTGATGTAGTTGGCATCGACGTCACTCTTTTTTGGGAAGGCAATATTGGCCGGCTCTTTATAAGCACCCTTGCAGAGCCGAATGCGGATACTGTTCGCAAGCAGTTCTTCGACATCGCGCTCGCTGCGGTAGAGGTATGCCTGAATCACCGCGCCAACATGGCCCGCGTGGCCGGGGATGGCATGAAGTTGCCTGACGGCGTCCAGCGTGTGCTGCGTGTATTCCGAGCCTTCCATGTCTACGCGGACGAAGTTTTTGGTGCGCGCGGCATGCGCAACCAGCTCCGTCACCAATCGTTGGGAGAGCGCATGGTCGATGTCGAGTCCCATGTGCGTAAGCTTTAAGCTCACGTTGCCACGGATGCCGCGAGCCGTCAGTTCATCCAGCAGCGAATGATAAAGGGCTGCGCTCTCTTCGGCTTCCTGGGCACTGGTTACATTTTCACCGAGATCGTCGAGACTCACGGGCATGCCAGCGGAGTTGAGGGTGGCAGCAACCTGCAAGGCGTCCTCGCTGGTGGTGCCTGCGACGAAGCGCTGCGACAGTTTTTTTCCTGCGGCGGAGCGCTCAGCCAGCCGGCGTAGAGAAGCACTGCGCGATAAGCCTAAAAAGAAAGCCCTGAGCACCTGAGTCCCCGTTGGATTCTAGAAGGACGGCCAGAAAACAGGCAAACTTTCACGTCAAAGCAATTAATAATTCTTTATAAAAACTGGCCATGAAATTGCCTTGTTGTCCCAATTTGGACAATTAAAATCGGCTTAAGGTCTCTTTTCATCAGCGAATCATCTGGCCGTCATATTCCCTAAATATATGAGAAATAAACTGACTGCGTGAAAACAGTGCTGGGTTGGTTCGCTTGCCATGGAACGACGAAAAAAGTACCAGCCGACTCGGTAATTTTTGTGGCGCGAATCCACAGAAATGCATCTTATGATGTGGATGTTTCGCTGCATAAACGGTCTGGCTTCCGGGCCGTTCGCCAAAGTACTTTAACTGCAAGCGCGTATCCTCAGCCCTAGCCGCAACAGAATCGAGGAAGTATTATGCTCACTCAATGCGCGAACCCACTCTGCTCCAAGCCTCTCCACTATTTGCGTGATGGCAAGGTCTACCGGGTTGAAATCAAGGAAGAATCCGTGCACGCAGATGCACCGTTTCTAATCTCCAGCGCCAGCAAAAAGCCGCAGCGGCTGCAACACTACTGGCTCTGCGGAGAATGCACCAAAAGCATGACTCTGCGTTTCGACGACCATGGCCACATTACCGTCGTCCCCAAAGCTATCAAGATGGCAGTGATGTCCGCAGTTATTCCGGAAATCCCGGAAACGGCTCTGGCCAAAAAGGCTGCAGCCTCCTAAACCTTCTCAGATCGAGATTTACGCCAAAAGAAAAACCCTCGCATGACGCGAGGGTTTTCCTTTTGTTCTCAAGACAAAATTTACAAGGTTTTCTTTTGCAGCACGGGGGTCGATTCCATGGGCTGCACCGCTGCGCCGGGCTTTTCACGATACGCGCCACGCAGTGCGTATCCGCGGACGTGCATCATCTCCTTCAACATGCGCATGCCGTCGCGGAAATAGCTGATCTTGGTGCGGGAGTCGTGTGCCCATTCCACTGGGATCTCGACGGTCTTGAAGCCAAGCCTGCGGGCCAGAAAGAGGATTTCGGGGTCGAATCCCCAGCGCTCGATCTTCTGCAGCGCAAAAATACGCAGGCAGGCAGCCTGAGTAAAAGCCTTGAAGCCGCATTGCGTATCGGCGAAGCTCAGGCCCAGCACCAGCCGTAGCACGCCGTTATAACAGCGCCCAAAGAAGCGGCGATAGAGCGGCTGCTTGGTGGTCTGCAGCTCGCGGCGCAACCAGCGCGAGCCGATAGCAACGTCTGCGCCGGCAGCAATGGCGTCAAAAAGTTTGGGGGCTTCGGAAATCGGAGAAGACATATCGGCGTCGGTGAAAAGAACCACATCGCCGGTCGCGTGTCTCATGCCGTGGCGAACACTATAGCCCTTGCCGCGATTACCTGGATTCTCAAGCAACTGAATCGACGGATGCTTCTGCGCGTACCCTTTGATGACCTCGACGGTATTGTCGCGGGAGCCGTCGTTGACCACGATGATTTCCACGGTCCAACCCTGCTGTGCGATGTAGGCAAGCACGGTATCGAGCGTGCGAACAATGCGCTCGCTCTCGTTGTAAGCGGGAATCACTATGCTGTATCGTGGCATCTTTTAAATCCAGCTGCTTTATAGACGCTTGTCGGGCTTGCCCGGTTGTCGCTGAGAGGAACAACGTTAATGGACTCGTTGCGCTCCGGGAGAATCAGCTCATGCCTTCGCTCTTGGCAGTGGCGTTGGCGTTATCTTACCACGTTTTACTAAGATTCCGGCCCGGCAAACCGCATGCATACAATGGCACGCTCGTGACCGTGCTCTGCAACAAAACCCGCGATCACCGTCACTTCACGTATCGCGGAGCTACTCCCTTGCTCCACGGATCGTAGGTTTGTGCAAAGCGCACGCGGTCTGCAATCGGCGGATGATTGTAAAACCAGATCACAGCAAACTTGCTGGGATACGGATAATCCAGGCTCATCTCGCCCAATACCTGAAAGGCATGCGCCGCCGCTTCCTGCGAATTTGGATTCAGACCATGCGTGACTTCAAGTCCATAGACATCGGCCTGATGCTCAATGTGGCGGCTGAGGGCGTTGCTGATCGGGTCTGTGACAAATCCCAATACGCCAAAAATCAGAAAGAACATCGGCAAAGCCGCCCAATCGCCGAGGCCGGTCAGCTCCCAGCGTTGTCCAAAGCGCGCCTGCATCCACGTTGCAAATCGGTAGACCAGATAAAACGACGGCAGCAGCGCGAGAATGGCCATCGTCAATCCAAAAACAATGTGGCGCAGGACGTAATGCCCCATCTCATGGCCAAACACGAAGAGCGTTTCCGGCGTGGTCAGCTTCTGGATGGTGTTATCCCACACCACCACCCGCTTGGAGGCTCCCAGCCCGGTCACATACGCGTTGAGCGTGGTCACCTTGTCGCTTGCCTTCATCTCATACATGCGATCTTTGGGGATAGAAAGGCCCGCGCGCTGCACCACTCCTTCAATCGCATCCGTGAGCGCGGCGTGATTCTTTTCGAGCGGCTCGAACGTATGGAACATTGGTTCGATCACCACCGGAAAAAGAAACGTCGCCAAAAACACCAGTGGAATCGCTCCCAGCCAGCAATAAAACCATGATCGCCGGGGGCTTTTACGGATCAGGAAATTCATGATCCACAGCAGCGGAACTGCCAGCACAATCAGAACGCCCTGCTCTTTCAGGAAATCCGCAAACCACGAAGCCCAGCCTTGTACGGAAAAGCCGTATTGCAGACTCACATGATGCGAATACACATCCAGCGGCAAGGCCAGCAGGCTGATGGTCAACACGAATAACGGAACCACGATGCACGCCTGCACAAACGACCAGCGGGAGATCTTCTCGGCCCAGCTTCGGTAGCGGACAGTGATCCCGAGAAACAACAGCACAAGCAACACGGCGTTGGAGTAGAGAAAGCCGCCAATCTCCAGAGTTCCGTCGAGGTAATAGAGGGCTTTCGCCTTGCGCAACTGCTCGGGAGCGAGCGTATAGGCAGTCGTTGCCGGCGCAGCAGAGGCAGCGACCGTGTCAGATTGTCCACTCCCCGCTTGCGAAAAGGCAGCCGGATGTATGAGTATTAGGAGCAGTATCAGCAAGACAAGCGCATAGGCCTGCTTCATCAGATAGCCTCCTGACCCATAATACGGGTTGGCGCGGCACGTCTCAAATTGCATCAGCAGACAGGTTTTTGGCCGTGGTAAAAGCGTTTGTCCGGCACCATTGGCAGTTGCATAGTATTGTGCTCTCGTGGTTTGCTCGTATCTGAGGGTGCAAAGTTATACTTGACGTTAACGGCAGTCTCAGGTGGAATAACTCTCTATATGACGAAAGCGGACCTTATCGAAGAAGTATCCCGTCTGGGCGAACTTACCCGGCGGGACAGTGAAGTCATCGTGGAAACCATCTTTGACAGCATCGTGCATTCCCTGCGCGCTGGTGACAAGATCGAAATCCGCGGTTTCGGCAGCTTCCGCACCCGTCAACGTAAACCGCGCGTAGGCCGCAATCCGAAGACCGGAGAGCGCGTCGAGGTCCCCGCCAAGAAGATTCCCTTCTTCAAACCCAGCAAGGAACTCAAAGACCTGGTAAATGGCGCTGAAGGCGAGGCGCACGCGGCTCACTCCGCGGCGGCACCGGCAAAAGAAACCCCCTAACAAAGCAGTACATAGAAATTAAATTTCGTCGCTATTTCGGCAGGAGATTGTGTGGCGAAAGCCACCACCCGAAGTGATGGCCTCCGCCTGTTTTGGATAGGGTTAGAAGTTCTTACGAATTGCCCAGATACAGGATGTGAACGTACGTTCCCAACCGCACGTTGTAGGCGAGATACCAGCCGGCATCATCGGGATCATCGTAGACAACGATGTCGTCAGTACCCCAATTCCAGTCAGCGCAATACGCGACATCCACCGAAGAAACGTTGAAGTAGAAGCCGTTGAACCAGAAGCGATCGGGCCCGCCGCCTTCGATGCGCCACACATGGTGAGCGCCGAGTTCGCCGGGGAAATGCCCGTGCTCCCAGGGATGATCCAGGTGATAGCGGGCATCGTTCCGGCCGGCATTGTGGCCTACCCATGCGTCGTTGCGCGCATCGACGTGAGGCGCATTGGGATGTCCGGGCTGATTATCGAATTTGCGCTCCGCCGGATGCGCGGGTGCCGGATGAACCGCACGTGCGGGACCGCGAGCGGGAATATGTCCACCGCCCACTTCAGGACGTTGTGCAGGCCCTTTATGCTCCTGCGCCACTACGAAAGCTGAAATTGCAAGTACAACCAAGACCACCTGTATTGTTTTATTCATTTCCGCCTCCTTCTCGGTTTCTCCTTACGGGAGAAACATGTAAGACGATAAAGAGGGAAAGAAAGCCTCATGAACGGCAGATAAATTTACCCCATTCATCTCTGCCGAAAGCCGGTATTTAGCGCCGCGAGGTCACAATCCCGATGGCGCTCATCATCCTGCCGGTAAAACCCTGTTCGGCACGGTGAGAAAACAGCAGATCAGTATGGCATGAGGTGCAGAGCTCCGAAGCCCAGATGTTTTCTGCCGGAATGCCCGCATCCAAAAGCTGGCGGCGGTTGGCCTCCACGAGATCAAGATGTGTTTGCGGTCCGAGATTCGAGTGCCCCGGCGCACGCGCCGTGAGAAACAATAGCGGATACTTCTCTTTGATCGGGTCAAGATCGTGCACTTCGGTGAACAGTTCTTTCGAATACGTGAACTGCGAACCAAATTCGTTGATGACTTCGTCGCCGACCGCGTAACAGCAGGCATGAATGCCAGGACCGATCGCCGCCAGAATGTCCGCCGGATCGCATCCGAATTCCAGGCACATGCGGCCGACTCCCTTCTCGACAATGCGCTTCACCGTTCCGCGCCAACCGGCATGAAATGCCGCCACCACTTTGCGCTTGGGATCGGCTAGCAAGACTGGAATGCAATCTGCGGTCTGGATAGCCAGCATCACGCCCGGAACATTTGTAATAAATCCATCTCCGCTGAGCGGCTTTCCAGCTTTAGGCTTCTTCTTGAAGATATGGATCAAATCGGAATGAATCTGCTGCAGGCAAAGCAATTCAGGGCTTTTGCCGCCGCTGCGCTTGCCCGCCACCAAGCCAAGAAAAACTTTCCGGTTGCTGGCGACATTGGTCTTGCTGTCAGAAGGGGTAAAACCCAGATTCAACGAAGGCTTGCCGTAGACCGAAGTTTTTCCGCCCGGACGCAGGCTAAAACCATGGCGAACCACCTCGCTTGCCTGCTCAAATAATGGCGCACGCAACACTGTAGCCGCTGCCGTAAGGCGAGGTTTTGCCGCGCTCTTGCTCTTTGCTGCAGCCTTTTCTGCGCTTTGCTGCGCAGCACGGGCCTTGGGAGTGCGGGTTTTGCGCGTTCCGTGTTTCAGGCCGACCGCAGAAAGCAGGCGGTCAACTTCTTTCGTGGATTCTTTGGCAGATGCTTTTTTACGCAGAGCGGGCATTCGTATTTTATTTTACGGGAGCAAAGGGTTTGCTCACGAGGCCGCTATGCATTTATAGTCATATGTCCGCCTATGTATGACGATTTCCATGTAACCGACCGCTGGACTGGCGAAGACCTTCACTGCGAATACCAGGCAGTGATCTCGGCTATTGCTACCCGCCACGCCGATGCCATTGACATCAAGTTCATCGCCAATGGCCGCAACGTCTGGATCAGCCTCCCCTGCGTCGCCTGGGCCGATTACAAGCGCCGCACCGGCCATGCCATCACCGATCCGCTGGCAGTGCAGATTGCCGGCCACTATCTGAAGAGCATTGTCGAAAGCGGCTACGATAACGGCCGCGAGATGTATACGCTCACCGTGGACGAGACCTTCGAGCACCTCGAAGCCGTGATGGCCGAGTTCAAGCACTCGCTCAATGTTCCAATGATGCCGCGCGTCGAAGCGTAAAAAACTTCAATCACAGTTTGACGCAGATTAGAACGGATTCGTGTGCTTACGAATCCATTCCAATCTTTATTTGATCTGGGAGATTCCAATTGCACGGTTGTCGTTGACAGCCCTTCCTAACCTATTTTACTCTAGGCATGTTTACTATATGCCTATTGAACGATCCAAAAATCAGGAACCGCGCGATCTATTTCCAGGCGCGCTGGAAATGATGATTCTGCAATCTCTGCGGCGACAGCCGATGCATGGTTATGCGCTTGTCCAGCACATCAAGCAGCGTTCCAACAATCTGCTACAGGTGGAAGAAGGTTCGCTTTACCCTGCATTGCAGCGCTTGCTAAAGGAAGACTTGGTCAAAGCCGAGTGGGAAGTCTCGGCAAGCAACCGCAGAGTTCGCACGTATCGAGTTACTACGGCTGGGATCAAGCATCTGGAACGTGAAGTGTCTCGTCTTGATCGGATGCTCGAAGGTCTTTTTCTGGTTCTCTCGACTGACAAGTCTTAGGAGCTGCGCGTGTCCTGGTTCAACCGACTCTTTATGCGACGCCGAATCTACTCTGAATTGTCGGAGGAGATTCAGCAGCATCTCGCGGAGAAGATAGAAGCCCTTATGGCTGAAGGAATGAGCCGCGACCAGGCAGAATACGCGGCAAAGCGCGCGTTTGGCAACGTAACCAGGATCGAGGAATCCGCACGCGAAGCGTGGATGTGGCCTAAAACGGAAAGTATCCTCGCAGATTTTAAGTTCGCGCTTCGAAAATTACTGCACTCTCCCGGATTTGCTGTTACCGCCATCCTGACGCTCGCGATCGGCATCGGCACTAACGTTGTTACCTTTAGCATGCTCAATGGCATTCTGCTTCGCCCTCTTGATGTGCCGCGCCCTGAGAGTCTTCTGCAGATCGAAGAGAACGAATCGTATCCCGACTATCGTGACTATCAGGATCGCAATCAATCTTTCACCGGAATGCTCGCCTACAAGATCATGACCGCCGGCATCGGCATTGATCATTCGGTTTCCACAAGCTGGGGCGAGGCCGCGTCTGGCAATTACTTCGATGTGCTCGGACTTCAGCCCAGCCTCGGCCATTTCTTCCATGCCTCGGACGAACACGGACCCGCTTCGGCCCCCTACATTGTGCTCAGCTACGAGTTCTGGCAACGTAGCTTTGCCGCCAGCCCGCAGGTTGTCGGCCAGGTTGTTACGCTCAACCAGCATCCCTTCACCATCGTCGGTATAGCGCCACAGAACTTTCACGGCACCGATTATTTCTTCTGGCCCGACTACTGGATCCCGCAAGTCAATGCGGAGCAGGTCGACGGCTGGGAAGACTTCTGGCGAAATCACCGCAGCTTCACCGTGCTCGGTCGGCTCAAACCCGGTGTTAGGGAGCAGCAAGCCGCGCAAAACATAGAAGCCATCAGCCGGCAGATGGCAAAAGAATATCGGGAAGATGAGGGCCTCACCCGCACTGTGCGCAAACCAGGAGCCGCCGGGAACAGCGACGACCCCAGGATCAAAGCGTTATTCGGCATGGCGATTCTGGCCCTGCTCATACTGCTCGCCGCTTGCACCAATCTGGCCAGTATCTTCGCGGCACGCGCGGCAGACCGCAGCGTTGAGCTCGCGATCCGTCTCGCTATCGGCTCTAGCCGCTGGACCATTGTGCGTCAATTGCTCGCGGAAACTGTTCTCATTTCACTGATCGGCGGCCTTGTGGGAACCCTTTTCGCCTGCCTGCAACTCGCCACCCTTGCCCATTTCAGTGTCAACGATTTTCCCATGCACTTCCTCATCGCGCCCGACTTGCGCGTTTACCTCGTCGCGATTGCTCTCTCTGCGGCCAGTGGCCTCGCATTTGGCATCCTTCCGGCGCGACAGATATGGAACACAGATGCCATCCAGGCGATCAAAAACAACGCCGTTTCTGCAGGCTCTTTCCGCCGCTTCGCGGTGCGTGATTTTCTGCTTCTTATCCAGGTGGCTGCCTGCACTCTGCTGGTAACAAGCGCGCTCGTCATGGTGCACGGCATGGTCCAAAGGTTGCGCGCGCCGCTCGGTATCGTTCCCAGGGGCGTTACCCTTGCTCGCATCGACCTAAAGGTGGCTGGCATCCCCGATGCGCAATCACGAATTGTCGAAAAAGCTTGCTGGACACAGCGTCTGCTATCCCTGGAGTGACAGCGACCGCGATTGGCGATGGTATCCCTTTCCTCGACCCGGGAGGCTGGGCCGTCTACACCTGGGACACCACCGAGTTGATTCCTCAGCACGCCGCCTTTGGGGCAATTACTTATAGTGTTTCTCCCGGCTACTTTCAGGTTGCTGGAACGCATCTCTTATACGGACGCGACGTCACTCCAGATGACGTGCCGGAATCGCCTCGCGTCGCCATCGTGAACGAGACCTTCGCCCGCCGTCTCTTCGGCAACGTCAACGCCGTCGGGCAACGCTTCAAGCTCTTCGACCCCGCCGGATTTGTAATCATTGGAGTCATAGAAGACGGGAAATACCTGGACCCTGGCGAAGACCCTCGACCCGCCATCTTTATTGCCTATTCGCAGGGAATCGGCCATTACATCGATTCCGGCCCTATCACCGTGCTCGTCCACTCAAACTTACCGCAGGATCAGATTGCGCGTGCCTTGCGCGACACTCTCTCCAAAGTTGTTACTACGGCACCCATCTCAGTACTTTCGTGGAACGATGTCATTGATCGCTCCATGATGCCGGTCCGCACCGCAACGATTGTTCTCCTCGTCATGGGATTGATGGCCGCTCTGCTCGCTGCCACCGGCATCTTCGGCATGGCATCTTACTCCGTCTCGAAGCGTATGCGGGAGCAGGGCATCCGTGTGGCGCTTGGCGCGCAGCGCTTCCAGGTCATGCGCTCCACGCTCGGCCGCCCCATCGCCATCCTGCTCTGCGGCACCTGCATAGGCCTTATCGGCGCGATATCGGCTGTGCGCTTGCTGGCACACTTTATTTCCTTCCCAAGTACAAACGATCCGCTCCTGCTTCTCGGCATCGCCCTCACCATGATGCTGCTCGGCATTGCCGCCACCTGGGTCCCCGCACGCCGTACCCTCACCATTGACTCCGCAAGGCTCTTACGAGACTCCTAAGAGAGCGTCAGGCTCGTAGCACGCGAAGCACCAATCACTCTCAACAAAAATTAATGATTTGAATACTTCAGGAAACTTCCTTTCGTCCAATTCCAGTGTCAAAATAGCAGGTAGAGTAGCCGCTTCACATGAAGGGTTCTCAATGGCGGGCTTAATCGAAACCAGCGATATTGCCAGTCACATCGGCGCGAATCAACATATCAATCTGTCCACGGCCAGGCTGATCGAGCTGGCGCTTCGCAACCGCGAAGGCGAACTCGCCGCCAATGGCGCATTGGTCGCCTATACCGGCAAGCGCACCGGACGCTCCCCAAAAGATAAATTCATCGTCAAAGACGCCATCACGGCGCAGCGTGTCGCCTGGGGCAACGTCAACCAGCCCTTTGACCCAAACAAGTTTCAGACTCTGCTGGAGCGCGTACAGCAGTACCTGCGCGGCAAGGACGTATACATCCAGGATCTCTACTGCGGAGCCGACACGCGCTATCGTTTGCCGATCCGCGTGGTGACATTGCATGCGTGGCACAGCCTCTTTGTAAAAAATCTTTTTGTGCGTCCCTCGGCGCGTGAGTTGTTGTCACATCGCCCGGAATTCACCGTCATTGCCGCTCCCGATTTAGAAGCTGTTCCATCACGCGACGGAACCAACTCCGGGACATTCATCATCACCGATTTCACCCGCAAGCTGGTCCTCATCGGCGGCACGCACTATGCCGGAGAAATGAAGAAAGCCATCTTCGGTGTCATGAATTTTCTGCTGCCGCAGCGCGACGTCTTCCCCATGCACTGCTCGGCCAACGTGGGCTCAGACAATGTGACTGCATTGTTCTTCGGACTTTCAGGGACCGGTAAGACCACACTCTCGACCGATCCGCAGCGGCGGCTTATCGGGGACGACGAACACGGCTGGGGATCGCATGGCGTCTTCAACTTTGAGGGTGGATGCTATGCGAAATGCATCCGGCTCTCCAAGCGATTCGAGCCACAAATATGGAATGCGATCCGCTTTGGAGCGGTGCTGGAAAATGTCACGCTCGATCCCGAGACGCGGCTGCCCAACTACGATGATGACTCGCGCACCGAGAATACGCGCGCTGCCTATCCGATGGACTTCATCGAACACGCCATCATTCCCGGCATGGGTGGACATCCGAAGCACATTCTGTTTCTCACCGCCGATGCATTCGGCGTGCTGCCGCCGATCTCGCGGCTGACGGAAGAGCAGGCGCTTTACCATTTCCTCTCCGGCTATACCGCCAAGATCGCCGGCACGGAAGCGGGCATGGGCAAGGAGCCCGAGCCAAATTTTTCAACGTGTTTCGGAGCGCCCTTTTTGCCGCTGCCACCCAAGGTCTACGCGGAGATGCTCTCGCGGCGCATGCGCGAGCACAAGGTGCAGTGCTGGCTGCTCAACACCGGCTGGCAGGGCGGCGCTTACGGCGTCGGCCATCGTATCAACCTGCCCTACACCCGCGCCATGGTGCATGCGGTGCTCGACAACCACCTGGACCATATCCAGTATGAGATCGAGCCGGCGTTCGGATTCAGCATTCCGAAATCATGCCCCGACGTGCCGGCGAACATTCTGAACCCGATGCAATCGTGGCAATCCCCCGAGGCCTATCGCGCCCAGGCAGCCAGTCTGGCCAACCGCTTTGAAGAGAACTTCAAGAAGTTCGATGTGCCCGACGCGATTCGCAACGCGGGACCGAAGGCACGATATTAGTTACAGTCTTATTCGTCGACCGTATTCAAGGCAGGCTCAGAAACAATCGGCTCAGCGACATCTATACGCGGCTCCGGCTCAACTACAGGCGCGGAATTCCGGTTCATCTCGGCGCGCTTTTCTTTGCTCTTTTTGATCACTTCCGCAAAACGATTGTGCGGTCCGGGTTGGGGCATGGTCTTTTCCATTCGGACAGCATGACACACAAATCGTAACCCCGCACAACGTTCTCAAAACTATTTAGTTTCCGAAAATCCCAATCAAAATGCCCGCCTACGGTAAAAACCGTAAGAATGTTACGCTTCATTGTCACGAAAGCATCTGGGTCACGAAAACATTTGCGTTCCAGAGGATCAATCGTGACTCATCAGCGAAAAATAACTCTTAAGGAGCGTTACCGCATGCTGCTCGCTCGTATGCTGCATTTCCGTATCTCAACCCTGATCTGTCTCCTTCTGCTCAGCGTGACAGCCAGTCATGCGCAAAAGGCACCACACCCCATTCAGGAAGCGGGCGTGGTTGACCTGCGTCCCGGCATCAGCGCCGAAGAGCTGCGTAGCGCGCACGTGGTTCGCGTAAAAGGAAGCATCTCCAGCAGCCAGCTCACCCAATTAAGCAGTGAACAACTGATCGAAACTTCAAACGGAAAACGCATCAAGGTCGGCTCATATCGCCAACTACAGCAATACTTCTCTGCCGGCGCGGCCTCCGGAGGGGTTCGCCACGAAATGCAGGTCCCCATTCTGCAGACTGCGCACGGCAAGGGATCGCCGATTGTGCGCGGCACAACACCGCAACAGTTGCTTTCACGGCCGGACACGGATCTCATCCAGCTAAGCTCGGGGAACACTGTTTCTGTAGCGCAATTGAAAGCACTGGTTCCCTATGTGGAGCGCGTGTATGGCGTGCAGCTTCACGGCGTGGCGGCCTCAAGATCGGTCTATAGCGGTCCAGCGTCGCACATTCAAACCGCCGCCGATCTGAAAAACTTCAAGAACGCCCCGGACAGCACCGTGCTCGAAAGCCCCAAAGGCACACGTGTGACTCTCGGTGATCTGCGCCACGCACTTGGCTTGACACCACAGCACATGGGTGCCGTGCTGCCTCCGGAGGTGACACGATGAAGCGTTCCCTCTGGTTTCTTCTGCTGTTTGTCGTAGTGGGCGCTGCTTCGAAACCCGCGCATGCCAGCGCCATTGGAGACATTGAAAAGCTCTATAACGCGATCCCGGCCGATCTGCGGCCGGCTGAGCTTAGCGATATCGAGAACATCCTTGATGCCTGTCAGGGCGGGTTGGATTCTCAACCCTGCCTCACGGCCGCAGCCGACTTAGCCAATAGCGACGGAGATTTGCCCTCATGGATACCGATGTGGATCAACATCTACTTCGACATCCAAAAGCGCGATTACTGGGCACTCCTCGAAGATGCAGGTAAAGAGATCGCCTGCGTGGCGGCCAACGTGATCTTTGACGTGGATATCTGCGGCGCCATCGAAGACCTGATCACCGCCGCAGAAGATGTAGCGCACGATGTGAGCGCGGCCATTCAATTTCTGGGGGAAATTCTCGGCGATGTCGGCACCGGCCTGAAAGACGCCTATTGCGGACTGGGACTTGGCAGCCTCTTCGGCGGATGCGACAGCAGTAATCCGCAACCACCTCCGGCAGAAGTTGCTTTTGCCAATTACTACTATCCAAGGCTGGCGCAGGGGCTATCGGCGCGAGAATCCGACCCGACCCAGTGGTCGAACTATGCCTCCAAGGTGCAGTCGGATTGCACTGCTGCACTTGGTCCGAATGCCTCCGGCTGTCAGCCTGCATTCACTGCGTTTCAATCTGCAATCTATGCCGATTGGGATAACGACATCGTTGGCAACTGGATTCCGCAGGTCAAAAACCGGCAACATTCCAACTGGACGGCCGCCACGGCTCTGCCGCTGGTAAAAAACTATCCAGCGCTAGTGAATACGAATGAACCCTGGAGCTACAACACTTACGCGGAAAGCACAGTCGCATCCCAATGCACGAACGATCTCGTAGCCATGGGTTCACAAAAAGTACAGGATTGGATCAACACCGGACGCCCTGCAGCCGACAACATCCCCGCTCCCTGGACCTATCAAAACTCACTCTGCGCCGACTTTAACGCGAACTTCGATAAAGCTGCCAAACAAGCCGCATTCCAACAGGGTGTGAGCTTGCTCGACAAACTGGGCTTCTGCTCGAAAACCAGCAGCAATCCGCTGGTCTACGATTGCAGCAAACCCGGCGACGTCTATGGCCCCACCGATTGCGACTTCGTACTCACCTCGCTTGGCAAACTGGCACTGCCCAATAAGTGCATCGGTCCCGGACCGGTCGAAGCCACATACCTCTGCGGCGGTGTGAGCGTAAAAAAGCCTGTAGGACAATACGCCGGATGCACGTTGCAATACGGCCCCGGAGGCGCACCCGTAGCTCCAAGCGCCAAGTGCCAGGCATTAAGACAAGAATCTGCCCAATGCATGGCAAGCGGCAAGAAAAACAATTGTCAGGACATTGACAAGCAGATTGCGAAGGAGTGCCCGGCGACGCCGCAGCAGCAACATGGCCCGGTGAATTAGAAGAAAATGCAGAAATCGGGGTGCATGCATCAAGTTGATGTATGCATCCCGTGACTTCAAGAGCGTTTTAAATGCATATTGGCTTCAGAAGGCGTTCGCTCTAAACCAAAATCTCCAAATCTCTCTTGAAAACTTCGCTTTAACGAAGCGGCTTCCGAGCTTTAGCTCGGACACATTTTGGATTGAACTTGATGCCATCCAGAGTTTAGAAAAGCATAGCTAGGATCAAGCTTTTGTTCTTTTCTTATTCATCTCTTCACTCAATCCATCGCTCAGAAATGAAGCAGGGGTTTCGAAATCTTGACTGGTCGGAAGTTTCCTCAGTCGATATACCACTTCGCCAGCAATGACCTTATGTTCCGAAATAGGATCATCAATAGCCAACTCAGTAGATACCACCAGAGCGTTCCGAAAATGATTAGCATGATTGGAGTATTGAGGTCGAGTGCATGTGATAGGGCCAGAATCCACATCGAAAATGGAAGGTCTGCCAGGAAAATGAAAAATCCGTCCCAACCATCTCCAGCATGATGGTTCAGGGTGTACAGACAAAAAATCACATGCACGGCGGGAAGTATCGAAAGAAACACAATCGTGACTAATCGGGAAGTTTTTTCAGTCTGCATACCGCTTCGCCAGCAATGGCCTCATTTTCCGAAATAGAATCATTAAAAGCCAACTCAGAAAATACCACCACAGCGTTCCGAAAATGATTACCGTTGTTTGGCTCAAAGGAACGTTAAGCCGGCCTGCGATAGTCAAGATCAATATCGAAAACGGATAGCTGGCGAACGCAATGAAGGCATCACCCCAGCCTTCCCCATAGTGCATCACATGCAGACAAAAACACACATGCACTATGGGAAGAATCGAAAGCCAAAGAATTTTGACCGGAAGTGGAACCTTCCCCGCCACGTCTACCGTTTGCCGGTAGCCTGTGTCACCACGCCCTCGCTGGTCACCTTCATGATCACGAGCACGCGGTCGTCGGACTGGTGTCCGCCGGAGAATCGGGCGACCTCTGTCAGCACCGCTTCGACGATTTCGCCAGCCGTGCGATGGCGGGTTTCTGCGACCACCTCGGCGAGGCGTTCTACGCCAAATTCGTTTTCGCTGTCGTCTGCGGGAGAGGCTTCGAGTACGCCATCGGTGAAACATACCAGCACATCGCCGGGCTGTAGCCGGACCTGTCCGCGAATGTACTCTGAGCGCGGAAAGAGTCCGATCAGCGTGCCTCCTTCGTAGAGCATCCGGTGTTTGCCGGTTGCACCGCTTACCAAGATCGGAGGCACATGGCCGGCATTGATGTAGTGGAGGCCGTTGCGGCGCGTATCCACCAGGCCGAGGAACATGCTGAGGTACTTCTTGCTTTTGGTGTCGTTGCAGAGCATCTCGTTGAGCGAGAAGGTCAGCACCTCAAGCGAGTGCAGATGCATTACCAGCGCGCGCAGCGTAGCCTGCAGGTTCGACATCACCAACGC
>Ga0206954_1168_pt1 | contig 16623 bp, 12 predicted proteins | sample Alteio_BWOrgHeat_37_FD_153250 | JGI IMG/M metagenome (GOLD analysis project Ga0206954, IMG submission 153250) | Enriched cells from forest soil in Barre Woods Harvard Forest LTER site, Petersham, Massachusetts, United States -... | ecosystem: Environmental > Terrestrial > Soil > Temperate forest >...
TTAAGATCACGTTAAAGCGGCTAGCCAGCGCGCCCAACCTCTTTCATAATCGTATCATGGAGCCAACCTTCCAAGTTCTGCCGCCGGAAAGGCCGTCATCACCACCGCCCAAACCCGCTCCTCAGGGCATCATGGTTTGGATCATCGGCGGGGCCGTCGCGGTGGTAAAATTCAGCTTTCTCATACTCAAATCGCTCAAGACCAGCCTGTCGATGCTGTTGATGATCTGGGTTTATTCCTGGACCTTCGGCTGGCCATTTGCGGCGGGTTTTGTGCTGCTTATTTTCGTCCACGAAATGGGCCACGTCATCGCCGCCAAATGGCTCGGCATGCCCGTGACTGCTCCCATCTTCATCCCGTTTGTCGGCGCGTACATCACCATGAAAGAAAATCCGCGTGATGCCTGGACCGAAGCCCTTATGGCTTATGGCGGACCGCTCGCCGGATGCATCGGCGGTTGGTTTTGCTGGTGGCTTGCTCTTCAATTTCATGAGCCCTGGATCATGGGCGTGGCTTCGATCACTTTCGTGATGAACTTATTCAATCTCATTCCGGTTCCACCACTGGATGGCGGTCGCATTTGTGCCGCAGTATCGCCGTGGTTTTGGTTTATTGGCATTATCTTGCTCGGTGCGGCGGTTTTCTATTTTCATGCGTCCGCTTCCATCTTCATTATCATCATTGTCCTGGCCATCGCCATACCCCGACTCAAACAAACTTTTTTCGAACGAAATACGCCGGAAATGCAGCGCTACTACGACACACATATTTCCAACCGACTGACGATGGCCCTGATGTACCTCGGTTTAATCGCAGCGCTGTTGCTTGGTTATTGGGATGCAAGTCAACACCTCGGTTATCTTTGGGATCAGAGTTAAGAATAGACTCGCTGGAATAGCGCAACTTCCATCCAGGAAGATATGATGCCTAGCGGCACTCCTAAAAACCCATCGCTAATTTTTAACTTGTATGCTACTCTTTAAGGGTAGGAACATCATGCAAGACCAAACGGTTAATCCAGCAGGTGTCGCGGAGCAGAAAAGTCGGGAGATGTTCCGGGATTTGTTTGAACACGTTCCCGATGCGCTGTTTGTGCATGAAGCAAATGGTCGTTTTTTGGATGTAAACCAGGCGGCCTGCGAAAATCTCGGCTATACACATGAGGAACTCCTCAAGCTTTCCGTGTCGGATATTGAAGTGGGGTTTAAGCCGGAAGTCTTATCGGCTCAATCGGACAGGGTCTTCAAGGGCGAAAAGGTCACGATCCTGGGCCTCTACAAACGAAAAGATGGAACGACCTTCCCGGTCGAGGCGCGCATCAGTTCCTTCGCTTACAATGGGCGCAACTGCCTCTTGGCTTCCGTTCGCGATCTCACCGAACACCAGCGGGCGGAAGCGGATTTACGTAATCTAACCAAATCCATCGAACTTACGAACACGGCCTCTTTGAGGCTGAGGGAAGACAATAAAGAGTTGCCCTGTGGACACGGTGAAATGGTGCTGGTCGTGGATGATGAGCCCAGCATGCTGGGCACCACCCGACAAATTCTCGAATTTCACGGGTATCGGGTGCTTACGGCTGAAGATGGCGCGGTCGCCCTGGCCCAATTTATGCAGCACAAGGATGACATCGCCCTGGTGATGACCGATTTGATGATGCCCAAGCTGGATGGCGTCTCCACCATCCACGCCCTGAGGAAAATCAAGGATGACGTAAAAGTCATTGCCGTCAGCGGCTTGGGAGTGGAAGCGAATTTGGCCAAATCGGCCGAAGCCGGGGCCAAGCACTTTTTGTGCAAACCCTACACAGCAAAAACATTGCTGAATGCGTTGCGTAAAGTTCTGCATAATTAGGACGTGGCAGCGACCACAGCTCTTATCCTGGCGAGTGCGTCCCCGCGTCGCCGCGAATTGTTGCAGGAGTTGGGGCTCCGTTTTGAAGTGATGACAGCCGAGGTCAGCGAACTCGATGCCGCGACGTCTCCGCACTTGGAACCGATTGAGTTGGCGCGGAAAAACGCGCAGCGCAAAGCGACAGCATTGGCCGAACAACAACCCGGGCGCTGGGTGCTCGGGGCCGATACGGTGGTCGCCTTGGAAGGTCGCGTTTTTGGAAAACCGGTTTCACTCGATCAGGCGAGGGAATTTCTTGAAGCCTTGAGCGGGCGCACGCATGAGGTGATCACCGGTTGCGCCTTGCGGATGCCAAATGGTGAAGAGGAAGTGTTTCACGAAGTTTCGCGTGTTACTTTTCAAATCTTATCGGACAAGATCATCAGGCGCTACCTGGCGGAAGTGCCTGTCCTCGACAAAGCGGGCGCCTACGCATTACAGGAGCATGGGGAGTGGATTATCGGACACGTGGAAGGCTCGCGCACGAATGTCATTGGGCTGCCCATGGAATTACTCGGGAGAGTTTTTCAAAAGCACGGATTGCTTTAAATCCAAGAATGCCTTTTTCTGGAAGGCTGAGTTTTTATTCATGGGCGATTTTTTTTATTATTTTACTCGGGAATTGTTCCTGTTGCCTCTGCGTCCAGGGTCGCGTGCCTGTTATTCCGGGATGGAGCTGGTGCCGAAGACGGGGCCGGGGCTGGTGATCTGTAATCACATCAGTCATTTCGATCCGCCGTTCATGACGGCAAAATTTCCACGCCCCGTTCATTTCATGGCGGACAAGCCGTTGCTGAGGATTCCTGTTCTCGGGAGGATCATGGAGTGGGGACATGTCTTTGCGGTGGACCGGACCAAGAACGATCTCGGTTCGCTCAGGGTCGCGTTGGCGCGGCTCAAAGCCGGCCATCTGGTGGGGATTTTTCCAGAGAAGGGCATTCGCCACGGTAAAACGTCGGTACTGGGCGGGGCAGAATTTCCCATCGGCACGGCTTCACTTTGGAAGATGGCCAACGTGCCGGTGATCCCGATGGTGATCATCGGTTCGGATCAAATGTACGCCTTGAAGAAGTGGCCAAGCCGTCCTCGAGTTTGGGTCCGGGTGGGAAAACCGCTGCCGCCGGATAAAAGTGCATCGCGGGAAGAATTGCGGGACCGCATTGTGGCGGCCTGGCACGAACTTTTTTCGGTCATGCAACGGGACTACGCAATTCGGCCCGAGGAATGGCCGCAATCCGCGCAAGAACGTTGGGGGCAGTCGGTACCGGTCGATGCGAAAACGCCCGAGAATTGAAGGCCAGCGCAAATTTGCTAAATTAAATCATGCAGGATTTCGGAAAAATAGTGGTGATTATCGGCCTCGTTCTGGTTGCGGTGGGAGCGTGGCTTTGGTCGGGGCGTGGCCTTGGTTGGCTGGGTCGGTTGCCGGGCGATATTTCGTATCAGAACGGGGATTTTCGATTCTATTTTCCGTTGACGAGCTGCATTCTCGTTAGTGCGGTTCTGACGTTGCTGGGGTGGTTGTTGAGACGTTAGAACAATCCGGTTTCAAAATTACCGGTAATTTTTCTTTATTACCCTGGGATATGCCAACAAAGTAAAAATTGTGAAATGGATTTTAATCGGTTCCGTCGGTCTGCTTTGTTCCATGGGTTGGGTCCGGGGCGATGCCGCGGGTGATCTCTATACCAAGGGAAGCAAGGCGCTCTCCGCCAACGACTATGCAACGGCGGTACAGAATTTTGACCAGATTATCACGAGCTATCCCACGGTTCCCAATATCAACGAGGTGCAGTTGCGGACCGGTTACGCCTATTTGCACTTGGGCGATTTCCCCAAGGCCATTGATCGTCTGTCGAGGCTCACGGTAAAAACGGCCAAGCCCGAGTTTCGCGCTGCGGCGCTTTTCTATACCGCGTTGGCCCAATTTTCTCAGGGAGGCAAGTTGACCGATAAGGCGCAGCAAAAACGCATGTTTGGCCAGACAACGACCACGCTGACGAACCTGATCAACTTGATCACCGCTACCCCCACGCCCGATAACAAGAATTACCTGGAAGATGCGATTTACTACCGCGCTTTGGCCCAATATCAGGAGGAGGACTTGGGTGGAGCGGAAAAGGACCTATTACAATTGCTCCAACAATTTGGCACCAGCCTTCAGCGTCCCGACTATCTGCTGCGCCTAGGCAGCCTTTATGCGATTGAGGCGAACAAAGCCAGTGAGGGCAAAAAATCTCCGGATGAAATCAAGGCCCTGACTCAAAAGTCGTTGGAATACTATGATCGGGTCAGCAACGATCCGAACGCCCTGGTCCAGGCGAATGAAGCGGACATGAGCAAAGCGGAGGTTCTCTACGGCCTGCTTGCTCCGTTGGAGTTGCCGGATACGAGCGGTTATCAAAAGGCGCTCGATGCGTTTCGCTTGGTCAAGCGCAAGGAGGACATGGTCGCCCTGCAGGAGAAACAATTGCAGGACTTGACCGTCCAATCGCAGGCGCAACTGCAGAGTGGGGGAGTGGCGTTGGCGAATGAAAATAGCCGCCTGATCGAGCGTGAGGAAGGACGGCTCAAAGATTTGAAGGACGGCCCCGACCCAATCATTCTTGCCCTCGTCCGCATCGGAGAGTGTTACAACGCCTTGAAGCAGGCGGACGAAGCGCGTACGGTTTTGCATCGTCTGGCCCAGGCCACCTTGACGCCGGAACAGGCGCAGGAAGTCGATTTCCAGCTGCTTTATTCCTATGCCTTGGGAGGTCAGACGGACAAGGCCGATGCCGCCCTGACGACGTATTTGAGCAAACATGCTGGCGATGCCCAGGCTGACAGTATCAGTTACCAGATGGCGGCCAATTTGCTGCAACGTAAGGATTTCAACGGGGCCCTGGCCCAGGTGAACCGGAGTTTGAAGGATTTTCCTAATGGACGATATGTCGGACAAGTAATTTCGCTCAAGGCGCAGGTTTTGTTGAATCTGGGGCAGTTGGACGAGTCCAAGAAAGTCGTCGATAATTACGTGACGCAGCATCCCAAAAGCCCTGTGGCCAACCAGTTGTTGTTAACCAAGGCGGGAAGTGAGGTGGGTCAGGGAGATCTTAAGGGTGCTCTGGCCGATTATAAGACGGTCAAAGACAATATTGGGGCTGGCGCGGAAATGCAGGCGGCCGGTGCCACCGGTTACATCCAAACCCTCCAGTCCTTGAAGCAGTTCGATAATGTCATCAGCGAAAGCAAGGCGTTTGAGACCAAGTATCCGAACAATAAGGCGTTGCCTGAAATCTTGGTGATTAGCGCGATCGCGATGGATCAAAAGCAGGATCCGGAGGCCATTGCGGTACTGCGGGATATGGTCAGCAAATATCCGGAGGACGATACCGCGCCATTTGCTCTCTACTACATTATCACGATTGAGCAACGTGCAGGCAAAGTTCCGGAAATGATCCAGGCGGCCGACGATCTGCGCAAAGCTTATCCGGAAAACTACTCCTATCTGATCCAGGCGGCGGACGTGGTGAGCCCCATTTATGTGAAGCAAAAGAAGTTCGATCTGGCCATTGCGGAGTATCAACCACTGGTCGGTGTCCCACAACCCAACGTGGCAGCGATGGCCCGCAACAAAATAGGAACTTTCTGGCTGCAAGCGGCCAAGGCGATGGGAGCCTACCAATCGATGCAAAAAGATGAGGAACGTGCCGAGGCAAAAAAGCGCCTGGATTCCGCCGAACAGTCCTATCTCGACACGCTGAAAAATTCTCCCGACCAGTTGGGGGCGGTGGGTGATGCCCTTCAGGGTTTGGTTGACGGGCTGATCCAACGTCGTTCCTGGGGCCTGTTGACCGATGCCGGTTTTGAAGATTATTTGGGCAAGCTCACCGCGGAGCTAACCACACCGGAGATGCAAACGCGGGTTGAACTGGCCAAGGCGGGATTGGTCTTCGTTGAAAAGGATGGCGTCAAGCAATACGCGACGGCGCTGGATCGATTCAAAAAAGCGTTGGCGGCCACTCCCAGCTTGAACCTGACCCGGCAGGAGGCCAACCAATACGGCGAATTGCTGATCGCTGGGCAGGATTATCCCACGGCGTTGGAAGTCTACAATAATCTGCTCAGTCAGGCGGGCCCGAAGGACCAGCAGGCGTTGGCTGATGCCGATTACGGTTTGGGCGCGACCTATCTTGCGCAGGGCGATGTGGCCCAGGCGAAAGATTATTTTTCCAAGATGAAGGCGCTCAGTGGCGGGGCGGAGTGGCATCCGCACATTATGGATGCCAATTACGGGCTCGCCCTGGCGGCCGAACAAGCGGGAGACACCAATACCGCCAAGCAATTCTATGCCGTGCTGATGCGTTCACCGCAGGTCAGCTATCTTTTGCAGGCCAAGGCCATGCTTGGTTATGGCCGGGTATTGGAAAAAGCGGGCAACGGCATTACTCCGGTTGCCCAAGGCACTATCGAATCCGCAGTCCATTATTACCAGCAAGTGAACACTCTTTTCGGTCCGGCAACACCGGCCTTGAGTGCGGAAGGGCTCTTCGATGCGGGCCAAGTCTATGAAAGGGCAGGGGACAAGGTCAACGCCAAGAAGCAATACTCCAGTTTGATCCAGGCTTACGCCCAGACCGCGCCCGATTGGGCGGCCAAGGCGCAGGCGGCCATAGCCAAACTTGGGCCGTGAAGGAAATAGCCAAGAGTCCTCGATCCTTGCGTGCCGCCGCTTTGTGCAAGGTCTTCCCACGAATTTATCCCGATGCGCACTGCGAATTGAATTTTTCCAGTCCGCTGGAATTGCTCATCGCCACCATTCTTTCCGCGCAATGTACCGATGTCCAGGTCAACAAGGTCACGCCCGGTCTCTTTCAAAAATATTGCACGGCGCGCGATTATGCAGAGGCGGATCCGGCGCAATTGGAGCACGATTTGCGGGCCATTGGCCTCTATCGCAACAAGGCGAAAAATATTCGCGCCTGCTGCCGGTTACTCGTCGACGAACACGAGGGGCAAGTTCCCGCCAGCATGGAAGAACTGGTCCGCTTGCCCGGCGTGGGACGCAAAACGGCCAACGTCGTTTTGGGTAATGCTTTCGGACAGAATATCGGCGTGGTGGTCGATACCCACGTGGCGCGGCTCTCGGCGCGGCTGGGCCTGACTCAGGAAACCGACCCGAAGAAAATCGAACTGGTGCTGATGAAGCTCATCCCGCAGGAGAAGTGGACTCTCTTTTCCCACTGGTTGATTTTTCACGGGCGCCGCCGTTGCAAGGCGCAGAATCCTGATTGCCCCAACTGCGAGCTGAGGGATTTATGCCCGAGTTACCCGAAGTTCATGAAGCTAGAGCGTTTTAAATAAAGACATGGTCAGATTTGCAAACTTGTAAGCGCCATGATCGTTAAGGCTGCAACAAGCCGGAGGCTTGTCAGAGCCCTAGCCGGTGGTTGAGCGCGCGAAGGGCGCGACACCACCGGAAAAGATGCCAGGAGACCGCACCCCGGTAGGGGTGCCAGAACTCTGCGACCCCTACCGGGGTCGGTTTTGAGGGAATGCTTTCCGGTGGTGGCGACCGCTACTCGGTCTTACCACCGGCTACCATGCTGGCAAGCCTCCGGCTTGCGCTGACAGTCAGGTCGTGGATGCTCTTACAAAACGATTATGGCCTTACTTAAAATGCTCTAAAAGCGAAGCGCACGCTATAAAAAAGCCGTCATCCTGAGCTTGTCGCCAGTACCCATGCGCCTGCTCCCTCGACCTCGGGATGACTAACTTTATTTGGAAAAAAAGAGGTCGCGTACGGTCAACAACATGGCCCCGAGCGTCTCGAACGTGCCTCGCGAAACGTAAACTCCTGCCGCCAAGATGATAATGAAAACCAGGATGATGATTTTCTGCAACATACGCCTTTCTACAATGTCTCTTTTCAATCCAAGAGTCAATTGAGTCACATAAAAAATCATGTTTCATTTCGTAATTTATATTTGCCTCTGAAACGTCGCTTTTTTGCAAAAAAAGTGCCTTATTCCCTCATTTTTCATTGACCTTCCTAACCACTATCAGTAGTAGTGTACCCCGCGACGTGCTACCTTATACGGTGGATATTGACTGCCGGATAGCCCATCGCGCCTACCCCTTCCATATCTCCTCCACGCCCTATGAAAACAACCGCTCTCCCCGCCGCCCGTCCTCGCACCGAAGTCGTTCCCTCCGAGACTCCTGGCAGCTCCCCAACTGGGTCGAGTACCGCGGGTATTCATGCCGCTGCGGTCGTGGCCGGAGAGACATCCAAGCCTAAATTCAAGGATAACGGCCTGACTTTCAAACCGGTTTTTTCCAAGCCTGGCGTCCATCCTTACGATGAGATCGAATGGGAAAAGCGGACGGCTGAAATCACCGACGATTCGGGCAAAGCCATCTTCAAGCAGGAAAACGTTGAAGTACCCAAAAGCTGGAGCCTCCTCGCCACCAAGATCGCCGTTTCAAAATATTTCTACGGCGATATCGCCAACGGCACCGACCCGCACAAGGGTGGCCGCGAAACCTCCATCCGTCAGCTCGTCCACCGCGTCACCCGCACCATCACTGATTGGGGCATGAAGGACGGCTACTTCAAATCGAAGCAGGACGCCGAAGTCTTCTACAACGAACTCACCTGGCTTTGCGTCAATCAACACGGCGCCTTCAACTCGCCCGTCTGGTTCAACGTCGGTCTTTATCACCAATACGGAATCGGCAGCGAAAGCGGCAAGGGCAACTACTTCTTCAACCGCCAGACGGGCAAGACTGAGCGCGCCGCGACCCAGTACGAATATCCCCAGGGCAGCGCCTGCTTCATCCAGTCGGTCGAAGACAACATGGAATCGATCATGGATCTCGCCCGCTCCGAAGCGATGCTCTTCAAGTTCGGATCCGGGACCGGCTCCGATCTCTCCACCATCCGCTCCACCCGCGAGAAGATGAGCGGCGGCGGGCGTCCCAGCGGCCCTCTCTCCTTCCTCAAGGTCTACGACCAGATCGCCAACGTTGTCAAAAGCGGTGGCAAGACCCGTCGTGCCGCCAAGATGAATACGCTCAAGGACTGGCACCCCGACATCGAGGAATTCATCCTCGCCAAACAGAAGGAAGAAAAGAAAGCATGGGCCCTCATCGAGCAGGGTTATGACGGTTCCTACAACGGCGACGCCTACGGCTCGATCATGTACCAGAACGAAAATCTCTCGGTTCGCGCCAGTGACGAATTCATGGAAGCCGCCGTCCATGATCGCGAGTTCTGGACCAAAACCGTCCGCGAAGGCAAGCCTTGCGAGAAGAAACGCGCCAAGGATCTCCTCCGCAGCATCTCCGAAGGCACCTGGATCTGCGGCGATCCCGGCATGCAGTTCGACGACACCATCCACGGCTGGCACACCTGCAAAGGCACCGACCGGCAGCATTCGACCAATCCCTGCTCCGAGTACCTCTTCCTTAACAACACGGCCTGCAATCTTGCCTCGCTCAACTTGATGAAGTTCAAGAAGGCCGATGGCGCGTTTGACGTCGAGCGCTTCAAGGCTGCCGTCCGCACCTACATCACCGCGCAGGAAATCCTGGTCGACAACGCCAGCTATCCCATCGCTGAGATTGCCGAAAACTCTCACATCTTCCGCACCCTCGGCCTCGGTTTCGCCAATCTCGGCTCGCTCATTATGAGCTATGGCAAAGGCTACGATTCCAATGAAGGCCGCGGCCTCGCCGGAGCGATCACCTCGCTCATGACCGGCCACGCCTACGAAGTCAGCGCCGAAATCTCCTCCGCCACCGGCCCGTTCCCCGGCTACCGCAACGCCCGTTGCGCCGGAGTCGAAAAGCCCCTCGCGCCCGACAATATCAAGTCGATGGACGAGGTCATCGAGCGCCATCTGAATGCCTGCGACGATATCGACCCCAGCGCCCCCGAGAACATCCGCACTGCGGCGGTCAAAGCTTGGGAAGCCGCCCTTTCCAAGGGCCGCGAGCACGGCTATCGCAATGCCCAGGTCACCGTTCTCGCCCCCACCGGCACAATCGGTTTCCTCATGGATTGCGATACCACCGGCATCGAACCCGACATCGCCCTGGTCAAGTACAAGCTCCTGGCGGGCGGCGGCATGCTCAAGATCGTGAACCAAACCGTTCCCGGCGCGCTCAAGGAACTCGGTTATGACGAAAACCAGATCAAGGAGATCATCGCCTATATCGATAAGAACGATACCATCGAAGGCGCGCCCGGTCTCAAGCCGGATCATGTCTCCATTTTCGACTGCGCGTTTAAACCCGCCCATGGCGAGCGTTCCCTCCATTATCGTGCCCATATCAAGATGATGGCTGCAGCCCAGCCGTTCCTCTCCGGTGCCATCTCGAAAACGGTCAACCTGCCCAACTCCGCCACGGTGGAGGACATCATGAAGACCTACATCGAGGCGTGGAAACTTGGCCTCAAGGCTGTCGCCATCTATCGCGATGGTTCCAAGCGCTCCGCCCCGCTCAACGTCAAAAAGAACAAGGACATGGGAGGTATTGAGGAGAAGTCAGTCCCGGTCATCGCGCCGATGGCCAAGCCCACCCGCCGTCGCATGAGCGACACCCGCATCTCCATTACCCACAAGTTCGATATCGCGGGCCACGAGGGTTACCTCACCGTCGGCCTCTTCGACGACAAGCAGCCCGGCGAACTTTTCATCACCATGGCCAAGGAGGGCAGCACTATCGGCGGTCTCATGGACACCATCGGCACCCTCGTCTCGCTCTCCCTCCAGTATGGCGTGCCGATCGAAGCCATGGTCAAGAAATTCGCCCATTCCCGCTTCGAGCCGAGCGGTTTCACCCGCAACCCCGACATCCAGATCGCCAAGTCGATTCCCGACTACATCTTCCGCTGGATGGGCAACCAGTTCATCCAGGGTTACCGCGAAGCCAACAACCCGCACGCCGGGCAACAGGAACTACCGATCAAGGAAATCCAGGAGATCGAAAAAAAAAATCTGAATAAGCCCGTCACCGAGCTTCCGATCAACGAGGATTCCCCCACTGTGGCCAGTCATCACCGGATGGGCGGGGGCACGACGACGATTGAAACCGATTCCACCGAACTCGTTATTCGATTCAAGGACGGTCTCACTTGCCCTGAATGCGGTTCCTCCAAAATTAAGCACACCGGCTCCTGCGCCACCTGCCTGAATTGCGGCGCCAGCCTCGGTTGCAGTTGAATCCCTGAGGGTAAATTCCCCGCCGCTTGCGGCGTGCAGTCTGTAGCGGCGGTCTATGACCGCCGAAGAATAGACGACACGCTTTCTCTTTCCCCGGCGGTCATAGACCGCCGCTACAGAATTATGTAACCGGTAGCCGCGTTCGCAAGAGCGCGGCGGTCCGCCGTCTCACGATGACGGGTACACTCCCCATCGGTTCAAGTCGCAATCGACATGGCAGCACGCAACTGATCGGAGGCTTTGCGAATTACTTCGGTCGCTGTGTGGTAGGGATCACCCCTTTTTAACACGCCGAGGGCGGCGTTGACGGCTTCAATGGCGTTTGCTCGATGACCATGAAAATTTCTCCCGGGTGCATTTTGGATCAACGGCAACGCTTTTTTCAGCAAGTCGATGCGCTGCTCATTACTTATCTGCTCTCCTTGTGAACTCCAAGCCTGATCAACCAAGTCGAGAGCTTGGCTCAGCATATCTCGACTACCATCATCACCAAAAGCAGGCGGAGAAAAACTTAGGAAGATGCCCACAATGGCGACTAAAAACGCACTGAGGAGATAGGAGGTTTTCATGATGTGGTGAGGATTGGATGAGTTAACTGGCTTTTGTGGATAAACAACACACTTGATGGCAAACGCCACCCAAGAAACAATTACTCATATAAAGAATTACGCAAGGTGAAAAAGCATCTTAGTGCAAATCGACGAGGCGGCACGTAACACCACCGATTAGCGCGGTTTGTGGCACTGGCCCGGTGACCGTGTAGCGCATGAACACCTCCCGGTAAACATCTTCATCGATCCACACGTCGTAGCCGCTCTGAGCAAAGGTTTGCAGCAGGGAAGGTTCATCGAGGACACCGCGGCTCATGACGACTCCTGGCCCGACCTGGTAAGCGATGGGCCAACCACTGGACACGCCCGCCGACAAAGCCACGCCGGGCCATGGAGTATGCGCCCGTTGCCAGGTCAAGTCCCACGGCCAGAGATTGGCGATAATCACATGCCGTCCCTGATTGGCCAGACGTGACACCGCAACCAGCTTGGGCCCCTGATATGCTGGCTTGTCGAGCAAAGCTTGCTCCCAAAGACCCGATTTCAATTTTAACCCCACCCAAACGCGATGATCGAAGCAATCAAACTGCACCAACAGCGTGCTCAGGCAACCCACAACGAAACAGACCCAGACCCATCGTTTCGCCCAGCCCGCCAGAAGCAGAATGAGAAAAGCCACCCCCGGGAATACAACCGACACCTTGGTGGGATAAATAAAGAAAATACCGAAGAAAATCACCACCAGCCACGGGAGCCAGTAGCCTAAAATATCTTTCCCGAAGGGCGGAACAATCCTGAAAAGATCTCTCGTCTGTAAAAAAAAGACCACGGCAAAAAACATGGCCGTCACACCCAGCGCATTAAATGCCATCTTATACAGACCAAGGACCACCCGCACCTTGGGATCAAACGGAATGGCCCAAGGCCCGTGAGCACCATGGTGGAACCAAAGGGGCCCCCACAGCAACGCGACCAGAACAGCCGTAAGAATACCCAGCCCCACTTTTTCCGCCCAACTTCGGTCCGAGGCGAGCAGCGTCCAAAAGACGATGCCCAACGCAATCGCCCCAAATTCGGGTCGATAACCAGACGCTGCCACCGCACAGGCGACCGCCAGGCCCCATCCCAACCGGGGGTGGACCATTTTCCCCGCCGACAGTCTTGCCACAAAAAGAACCGTCGCCAGAACGAAAGCCGTCCCCCAGAGAAATTCCTCCCCATCCGACGACTCGATCAAAAATTGCGGGGAAAAAACCAGGCACGCCGCCGCCAATAAACGACAGGCCGGAGAAAGGGGCAATTCCCGCAAAAGTAGCCAGAAAATCACGAGGCAAAAGCCGCCCCCGACCAGTTGATAGAAAAGATAGGTTTCCGAGGAAAGAGTCTTCCCCCCATCCATGATCCAAGCCGCCGCAGGCAACATCCAAAATTCGTTCAAGGGATGCCCGGGTGGACGCGATATGGCGAAATCACCCGTCTGCAACCGCTCGGTCACCGTGCGGATCATGCCAAGGGCATCGGGTGAAACGAGCCCCGCCTGAATCCCCACCCAGCTCAAAACCAGGTAACCCAGCAGCAACATCACTCCCGACGCATAGATGAATTTAGTGGCCTGCATGTAGCGTCGCCATGACATTGGCTTCGACGCGTAGTTACCAATTTATCGCCATAAACGCGACCACAATCACGACATTGTCCTCTTACGGTGACTCCGACCAGCCGGGGACATCGACCTTGGGCCAAAACTTTTGTCTATTTTTCGCTTGGTCATTGGCCCAAATTAGGTTCCGCTCTAGGAGTCTATGCTGGCACTTTTCCCCTTGCGTACCCTTACCCTGGTCACTATTGCCCTCATCATGATCGGTTGTACCCACTCCACCACCGTGACCGTAACGCCGCCCCAACCCATCATCGCGCTCTTCACTGATTATGGCTGGGAGGACCCTTATGTGGCGCAGCTCAAGGGTGTCATCATGACGCTTAATCCCAATGCACGCCTTCTCGATCTCACCCACTCCGTTGAACCTTTCAATGTCGTCAATGGCGCCTATCTCCTCGATCAATCGGCGCAGGAATTTCCCGCCGGAACGATCTTTGTCGCAGTGGTCGATCCGCAGGTCGGCACGGAACGCGACGCCATTCTGGTGAAGACCTCGGCGGAAAAATTCTACGTTGGACCCGACAATGGCCTGTTGACTGATGTCATCGATCGCGAAGGATTCGCCGCCGCCTGGAAACTCGATAAACCTGAATTCTTCCGGCCCGGCAACCCTTCCCACAGCTTTCATGGCCGCGATATTTTCGGCCCGATTGCCGCACACCTGGCTGCGGGCATCGACCCGGAAAAGCTCGGTACACCCATCTCCTCGAAGACGCTGAATCTGCTTCCAGTCAAAGACCCCACTTTTGCCGGGGGCAGCGTGGCGGTAGAAATTCTTCACATCGACCGCTACGGCAATGTCATCCTCAATCTGCGCAAAGACAGCGAGCTGGCTGCGAAATTCAAGGAAGGCACTCTGGTTAAAATTTCGGTCGACAAGGAAAGCTACTCCGGGCCTTTGGTTAAAACCTACGGCGATATCGAAAAGGGCCGTTTGATGCTTCTCTACGGCGGCAGTGGATTGCTCGAAATCGCCATGAACCAAGGGTCCGCCGCCAAGCAGTTGAAAGTCGAACCGGGCCTTGTCATCTTCCTCAAACCGTGAACACCTACTCCTTCAAGCCCATTTACCAGGAACGCATCTGGGGCGGCGATAACCTGGCGAAACTTTTCGATCGTACGCTTCCCAAAGGCAAAAAAATCGGTGAAAGCTGGGAATTGGTCGACCGACCGGAAGCTTGCAGCGAAGTACTTTCCGGGCCCGACCTCAAACCCAAAAAAACCAAAACCCCGCTTAACCTGCACCAGCTTTGGCAGAAAAAACGCACGGAGATTTTCGGTACTCGCTCTCCTGATGCGCCCCACTTTCCCATCCTGATCAAGTTGCTCGATTGCCAGGACAATCTTAGCGTTCAGGTCCATCCATCCGCGAACCGCAGCGGCGAACCCAAAACGGAAATGTGGTACTTCCTGGAAACCACCCCCGAAGCACGCATTTATGCCGGACTGAAAAAAGGCGTCACCCGTGAAAAATTTGAACAAGCCATCGGCACGCCCGAATTGCCCAAGCTTCTCCACGAGCTCAAGCCCCAGCAAAGCGACGTCATGTTCCTACCCAGCGGGCGTGTTCATGCCGTCGGCGCGGGCAATGTCATCCTCGAAATCCAGCAAAATTCCGATACCACCTACCGCGTGGATGACTGGGGGCGCGTCGATGATAAAGGCAAACCCCGCGAGCTTCATCGCAAAGAAGCGCTGGCTTCGATTCGTTTCAATGATTACGAACCGCACTTTGCCCAACCCCACGGCGAACGGGTCATCATGTGCCCCTTCTTCTCCGTCCAGCGAGCCTACATCTATCCCGGGGAGTACCGGGTCTGGACCGGCGACAAAACCAGTTTCCAATACCATTTCCTGGCCCAGGGCGAACTCAAAATTGACGACCAAACTTACAAACGCGGCGAAAGCTGGTTTGTGCCCGCCAGTACGGAAAGCTACACTCTGGAACCGCTCGGCGACGGCGCGGAGCTTGTCACCGTCCAGTGGGGACGATAAATCAGGGAGAGTCACCTTTGATTATGCGTGATAAGAGCGCCCCTAAACTGAAAACACCCATTTGCACCGGATCGATGTGTGGTTAGTTTACAAGAACCCGTCAACCCCTACCCCGGAGACCCCATGCTGACCACCCGCCGCCAAGCCCTTAAGACTCTCACCGCTACCGCCATTGCGGCGACCACCCTCGGTCGTCTTACTACATTCGCCGCCACATCCTCGGTCGCCAAATCCGCTCCGTCCGTGTCCCCCGGCCCTTTCAAACTTCCGCCTTTGCCCTACGCCTATAATGCGCTCGAACCCTACATCGACGCCGAGACCATGCATCTCCACCACGACAAGCACCATGCCGCTTACGTGAGCAAACTCAACGAAGCACTCGCCAAGGAACCCACCTTTATCTCGGGCACCGATGTCGATGACCTGCTGAAAAAGCTCTCCGTCGTTCCTGCCTCCATCCAAACCGCCGTCCGCAACCAAGCCGGAGGCCACTCGAACCACTCTCTTTTCTGGCAAACGCTCGCTCCCCACGTCGGCCCACCCAGCAACGAACTGACCAAGGCACTCAACGACGATCTTGGTGGCATGAAAAAATTCAAGGAAGCAGCGACTCAGGCAGGCGTGGGTCTCTTTGGCAGCGGTTGGGTCTGGCTTGTCCTCGACGGCGGTAAAAAACTCACCATCCTCACTTCACCGAACCAGGACAGTCCATTGATCGATGGTCATTATCCGCTCTTTGGCATCGACGTCTGGGAACACGCCTACTATCTCAAATATCGCAACCTTCGTGCCGATTATATCGCTGCCATCTGGAATGTCGTGAATTGGAACTACATTTCTGACCGCTACGCGGGCGCGATGAAAGCTTAGGTCGCGCCTTCGTGACCTTGTCATGCTGGCTTCACGCATTTTCCGGTGGTGTCGCGCACTTCGTGCGCTCAACCACCGGCTAGGGCTCTGACAAGCCTCCGGCTTGTTGCAGGCTTGCTCTAGAGGCCGTCCAAAAATAAGTAGTGGTCACCCCGCTACGCCGCTGGCCAGGGTGGGCTGGAAATGGGGCGGCTCGGCTTCGGGCGTGAGCAGCTGCACTTCGATCTGTTGCAGCCCTGCACGATTCCACCCGCTTGCGCATCCTCGCGCTACTGGAGGAGGAGGAACTTTCCGTGGCCGAGTTGCAGGAAATCCTGCATCTGGGGCAATCGCGCATCTCGACTCACCTCGCCCATTTACGCCGGGTCGGACTTGTCCAGCCGCGCCGCGAAGGCAAGCGCACTTACTATTCGCTGGTCAAGAAACTGACGAAAGAGACGCG